>JGI10216J12902_100343617_pt1 | contig 35948 bp, 26 predicted proteins | sample KanNatreferecore_FD_12902 | JGI IMG/M metagenome (IMG submission 12902)
TCAAAGCCATCGCGGCGATGAGCGAGAACCGCGTCATCGGCAACGGGAACAAAATCCCGTGGCACCTGCCGGAGGACTTCAAGTGGTTCAAGAAGATGACCAGCGGCAACGTCGTGGTCATGGGACGCAAAACGTTCGAGAGTCTCGGCAAACCTTTGCCCAACCGCACGAACGTCATTCTTACGCGGCACCCCATCCTGGTGAGAAAGAGGCATCCCGAAATCTTCGGCACGTTTACTTTGGGCACTCGCGCCCGCCGGCTGAGAAGGGACTACCAATTCCACCTTTCCAGGATCGGATCGAAAGCAGAGGTTCGATTGCAGCGGAACCTGCTCAAGCTCGACCCGGAAGAATATGCCACGGATGTCTTCATCTGTGGCGGCGCGCAGATTTATGAGCAGGCATTGCCGCTGTGTTCGGATTTGTATCTGACGCGCGTGAAACGGACCGTGGAGGGAGACGCGTTCTTTCCGCCGTTTGAAGATATGTTCACGCGCGTTGCTGTGGTTATGGACACCCCGGATTTTCGGATCGAGCACTGGCGTCATGCGCGTCTGGCCGGCGCGGGCGAGCGGTAAAAATGGCCCTGGCCGGCGTTTGCAAAGGGCTGGCCGGCGGTTAGGTTGGCGGCGTTCAAGGAGTTTATGAAGTTTGGGCTTGGCTAAGGGGCAAACGGTTTAGCATTTTCACCAAAATTCTATGGGCAAAAACATTCGTTCGTCTTGGGGACTTCTCCTGTTTCTCATTCTCGCTTCGGCGCCGCAGTTGTTCGCGAGTGAGGCTGACATCAAAATTCCTGAGCTGGACAACGTCGCGTTCAGCGGCCTCGGTGGCATGAGTGGCGCCACGCTCATGTACATCGGCATCGGCATCTGCGCCATCGGCGCGGTGTTCGGTCTCGTGCAATACATGCAGACCAAAGCCCTCCCGGTGCACGCGAGCATGGCGGCGGTGTCGAACACGATTTGGGAGACGTGCAAGACGTATCTGTTCACGCAGGGAAAGTTCCTCGCGATCCTCTGGCTGCTGATCGCGGCCTGCATGATTTATTACTTCAAGGTCCTCCAGCACAACACGTTCGGGCACGTCATCGTCATTCTTCTCGCATCGATTCTCGGCATCCTCGGTTCTTACGGCGTGGCGTGGTTTGGCATTCGCATCAACACGGTTTCCAATTCGCGCACGGCGTACTCGGCATTGAAGGGCGACGCGCTGGCCACGCTCGGCATTCCGCTGCGTTCCGGCATGAGCGTCGGCCTGCTGCTCGTGGCAGTGGAACTGTTCTTCATGATTTGCATCCTGATGTTCCTCCCGCGCGACCTCGTTGGTCCGTGCTTCATTGGCTTTGCCATCGGTGAATCGCTGGGCGCCAGCGTGCTCCGCATCTGCGGCGGCATCTTCACCAAGATCGCGGACATCGGATCCGACCTGATGAAGATCGTTTTCAAACTGCCCGAAGACGATCCGAAGAATCCCGGCGTGATCGCGGACTGCACCGGCGACAACGCGGGCGACTCTGTAGGTCCAACGGCAGACGGCTTCGAAACTTACGGCGTCACGGGCGTAGCGTTGATTGCGTTTCTCGCTCTCGCCCTCGCGGCCACGCCCGCCATCGTCGCTATTCTCATCATCTGGCTGTTCGTCATGCGGGCGCTGATGATTGTCACCTCACTGGTTTCCTACTTCGTCAACGAGGGCCTGAGCAAAGCGATGTTCGGCGGCAAGAAAGATTTCGACTTCGAAGCGCCGCTCACGCATCTCGTGTGGATAACTTCCGCCGTATCCATCGCCATCACCTTTGTCGCGAGCAAAATACTGCTGGGCGATTTCAAGGACGCGGCGGGTGTCGCACAACCGGCACTATGGTGGGTGCTATCGATCATCATCAGTTGCGGCACAGTGGCGGGTGCGGTCATTCCCGAATTCACGAAAATCTTCGTCAGCACCACATCGCGCCATGTCCGCGAAGTCACCAATTGTTCGAAGCACGGCGGTGCGTCGCTGAATATTCTGTCGGGCTTCGTGGCGGGCAACTTCTCCGCGTTCTGGATGGGGCTTTGCATCATGGTGCTGATGGCTGTGTCGTACTATTTCTCTCAACACGCGTCGCTTCTTTCGCTCATGCCGCAGAAATTCCTTTTTGCCGCGCCCATCTTTGCCTTCGGCCTCGTCGCGTTTGGCTTCCTCGGCATGGGGCCGGTGACCATTGCGGTGGACAGCTATGGCCCCGTCACTGACAACGCACAGTCAGTTTATGAATTGAGCCAAATCGAAGCGCGTCCCGGAATTAAGGAGGAATTGACCCGTGATCTCGGTTTCAAACCCGATTTCGAGAACGCCAAACATCAGCTTGAGAAAGGGGACGGCGCCGGCAACACCTTCAAAGCCACCGCCAAGCCAGTGCTCATTGGCACGGCCGTGGTTGGCGCCACGACAATGGTTTTCGGCATCATCATCCTGTTGCAGGGCCTTTATGAAGCGCAATTGGCGGCGGGTGGCGCAGGGCCGTTCAAACCTGTCATCGATGCGCTGAGCATTGTTCGCCCCGAGATCATTCTGGGGCTCATCATGGGTGGTGCGGTGATTTACTGGTTTACCGGCGCCTCCTGTCAGGCAGTGGTCACGGGCGCCTACCGGGCCGTCGTTTACATCAAGGAAAACATGAATCTGAGCGCCAGCACCGCTTCGGAAAAGGACAGCAAGGAAGTGGTCCGCATTTGCACCGTCTATGCGCAGAAAGGGATGTGGAACATCTTCATCGTGGTGTTTTGCTTCGCGCTGGCACTGCCGTTCTTCAATCCCTACTTCTTTATCGGCTACCTCATTGGCATCGCGTTCTTCGGATTGTTCCAGGCCATCTTCATGGCCAATGCCGGCGGCGCGTGGGACAATGCGAAGAAGATCGTAGAAGTCGATCTTCGCCAGAAAGGCACTGAACTTCACGCCGCGACGGTCGTGGGCGATACGGTGGGCGATCCGTTCAAGGACACTTCATCCGTCGCGCTGAATCCCGTGATTAAATTCACGACGCTCTTCGGCCTGCTCGCCGTGGAAATCGCGGTGACGATGACCAACCAGAGCATGAAGACCGGCATCGGCGCGTTCTTCTTCCTAGTGGCGCTGATTTTCGTCTATCGCTCTTTCTACGGAATGCGGATTCCGGAAGAGGACGCCGGCGCGGAAGGCGTGATGGTCATCGGTGCGCCGGAGGACAAGCTGGATGCGAAGCGGTAGCGCTGCGTATCAGGCACACTTCGTTCATAACCTTCTTGAGTCTAGCGAAGGAGGCGAAGGAAGCAGCGGTCAGCGGAAACCGGGATAATCGAGGATCAGCTGCCTTCGGTAGAGAATGGCCGGCCCAAAATCTGGTTGAAGGCATTTCTCTTCGCTTCCTTCGAATCCTTCGCGAGACATTTTTCCATCACCTCGCCCCCGTGCCGATCAGCACGATGGGAATCGTGCGCACGAGAATCTTGAAGTCGAGCCAGAGCGACCAGTTGTCGATGTATTCGAGGTCGAGCCTCACCCAATCTCGGAAGTCGCGCACGTTGTTCCGCCCGCTCACTTGCCACAGACAGGTCAGGCCGGGCTTCACGCTCAGGCGGCGGCGGTGCGCGAGATCGTCGAAGCGCTCGACTTCATCCACGGGCAACGGGCGCGGGCCGACAAGGCTCATCTCCCCTTTGAGCACGTTCCAAAGCTGCGGCCATTCGTCGAGGCTGGTGCGGCGCAAAAAGCGGCCAATGGGCGTGATGCGCGGGTCGTTGCTGACCTTGAAGACCGGGCCGCTCATTTCATTGTATTGTTCGAGTTCTTTCTTTTGCTGTTCGGCATTCGACACCATCGTGCGGAACTTGAGCATCGTGAACGGTTCACCGTGCAGGCCGGCGCGTTTTTGGCGGAACAGGATCGGGCCGGGAGAATTACGCTTGATCATGAGCGCGACGATCAGAAAGAGATTCCATCCAAAGAGCAGCAGGAGCAGGAACGAACCCACGATGTCCACCAACCGCTTGGCCATGCTCTGCCATGAGAGTTCCGGCGCGGAATGAAAAACGAGCATGGGCCGCCCGTGCAATTCGTCGAACATGGTGCGTGAGATGTTCGTTTTGAAGAAATCCGCGACGAGCCATGCTTCCATTCCCTCCAGTTCGCAGGCCTGAATGGCTTTTTCGATTTCACCGAAATAAGTGTGCCGCGCATTGATGATGATGCCCGTGGCGGAATGTTCGTGGAGCAATTGGATGAGGCGCTCGACGGAATACTCATTGAGATCGACCTGGCCCACCACTTCAATGCCCTCTTCGGGGCGGCCCGCCAGATCATCGCGCAGGCGGCGCGTGTCCTCGCCCGAACCGATGAGCACGAATTTGCGCCGGAACTGCGGCTGATGAACGCGACGCTTGTAATATGCGCGAAGCATTTCCTCACTCAGAAACACGATCAGGAAGCTGATGACTCCGAAGAGAAGGATAACGCCGCGGGCAAGCAATGCCTTGTAGAAGAACGTCGCGAGAATCGCGACAACCGTCGTGAGCAAGGCGCCCTTGAAGAGCCGCCACGCCGTGTCCCGCCGCCGGGCAAGGAGTGGACGATCGTAAAAGCCTTGCGACTCAAGCACCAGCGGCACGGCGGGAATCAAAATCACGTAGAGCCACTGAAACTCCGAGAATGGTTCAATGACGTAGCTGGGGTTGAAAATGCCCAGGCCAAATCGCGTATGAAGAAAATTGGCGATGCCAAAGACGTCCCAGTCCCAGTTTGAACGCACTACATGCGCCAGCCAAAGCGACACGGCGAACAACGTCGTGTCCTTCAACTGGTTGATCTGGGTTCGTAACTGGCGATGACGACGCAACATACCCTAACGCGCACGCACTGTGATGGACGGCTTGTAAGACATTTCCGGGTTTCAGCGCAATACCAACGGCGCCTGTTTTGCCGCGGCTATGTCTGCCGCCGGGGGCCCAACAGCCAGTTGGAATTCTGGCACCGAAGCCGCAATAAACTCCTTCATTTTCTCGAAAGTCTGCTCCTCCTGCCCTGGTTCGCAAGGCGCGAAGCAGATTACGTAGGCCCAGCGTTGTAATACCCCCGTGCGCAACATATCGCGCGCCGTCCACCACATTCGATCCACGTGGCTGGACGTTAGTTTGTCATCGGCCACGAACCAATATGCAAACACCGCGGCCCGGGTGCGCGCATCGCTCCCTTGATTGTTCATTTGCCGCAAGTTCAACTTCATTATGGGCAAATCGTACGGGTGTGGACGGGAAATCCGCACAGTCACCGGTTCACTGGAAACGGTCGCGTAGCCCGAACCTTGCAGACAGTATTGTGGCTTGTGAATGCTGGTGCGGTCGGCACCCATGAGAACTACGTGGCAGGCGAGGCCGAAACCATTCGATTGGACATAAGACCGATAGCCGAACAACGTGTCTTTCGGCAAAGCATCGACCGTCACCTGTGAAATCGGCGTTCGTTGCGAGCGGTAGTCGAGAACTTGCGCGGGCAGATAGACACTTTTGTTGCTCACCAAAACCGGCGGGTTTGTCGAAGCACCCGGCGCGAGGGCGTAAATCGGTTCCTGAACCACGCGTACGCCGGGCTCTCCGAGTTTCTGCCGTGATTGTTGCGTGCTTAAAAATGCCGTCACACCCGCGATGAGCGCCAGCACCACAATGGCTATCGAGCGCGCTGACTGCCGTGGCATCGCCACTTCCGGCTGCTTTCTTTCCTCGCGCCGGTCTTCAGGCAGCCAACGCGCAAGCAGCATCATTCCAATGAATGCCGGTACATAAGGCGCCAGTTTCAGCAGATCGTGCTCGTGGATGAAGCCGCCGAAGGCCTGCGCTGCCTGCTCTGCCACGGCGATTGGCTCTCGTGCGTGAATCATCTGATCGTACTTCCAATTCGCGCCAATCACGATGCTGAGCAAACGAATGACATTGCCCAAGATCGCCAGCGGAACCGCGGAACTAATCATCAAAGCGCGCTTCCAGTTGGACTGAAAAGTGATGAAAGCAAAGGCGCATCCAAGCGCCAGCATGGTCGTGAGACTACGCAGTCCGCTGCAGGCGGCCTCCACGTTGTATTGAAAGTGGCCGGCGCAATCTCGCATGATCGTGCCTTCCTGATTCACGCAAATGCCTAAAAGGCCATTGCTGATCATGACCGTAAGTTTTGTGGCGAGATGACGAAGCGGGAGAGTAATTCCCTCCATCTCGCTCGTAGGTGGCATCAGGAAAGCGAAGAGAAAGAACGGGAAAAACGTCGCGCGCAGCCATTGCACGCCCCACAGCAATCCAGTGACAGCGTAAAGCCCCACAAAAAAGCTAACAATCGAAAGGCGCGTTTGCTGGACGGTGTAGCCGAGCACGTGCAAGAAGACGGCCGCGACGAAGAACGCCAGCGCCGGCCACCATACTTCCTTGTGCGTGGCCAGGAGTTCGTCGCGTTTCCACCAAAACAATGTCACGACAGCGATAGGAACAAATATTCCCAATGTGTCGTCCGTTGTTTGGGTATAGAATTGCAGCCAGCCGAATATTGACGGCGTGCGCACGTAACCAAGGACAGAATTCCCAAGAAAATGAAATAGAGCCAGCCATGCCAGGAAGATAATGGCGAAGATCACCTTGTGAGGCATCCGGGAGGCAAAGACACCTAACTCTTCCACGAGCCCGCGCCGCGGCGGAGTGGAATGACTGGTCTCGTTTTGTTGCGGATTGGCCAACATGGGTTCAATTCGAGCGGAAAACCGGAGAATTGTTCAAACAAACTTCATCGGGAGAAGTGCCGCCGTGGCCCGAATCGGACTGGGCTGGCTCCCCGGCTGTCATGAAGATCTGCTTCATTGCACCAATTCATATCGTTTTGCTCCCAGGCTCTGTGTGAGTGAAGCGATGATGAAACGCGGGACAGTCGAGAAATACCGTGCCCGCACACGTGGTTCGTGGACGCACCGATAAAACCATTCCAATCCCGACCGCTGCATCCAGCGCGGCGCTTGCGGCACGCGGCCCGTGTAGAAGTTGAACGCCGCGCCCACGCCCGCCATCAAGGTCGCATCCAGCTTAGGCAACATTTCTGCCATGAAACGGTCCTGTTTAGGGCTGCCTAATCCCACCCACATCATGTCGGGTTTGGACGCCCGCACGTCATCGGCAAGCTGTTGTTCCTCGGCGGGAGTCAGTTCGCGGAAGGGCGGCTCAAAGGTTCCGGCCACTTGCAGGCCGGGAAAGCGTTTCTCCATCTCCGTGCGCATGGCTTCCGCGACACCGTCGCCGCCGCCGTAAAAAAAATGGCGGTAACCGCGCCGCAGGGAGAGTTGAAACACTTCAATCATCAAGTCCGGCCCATAGACTCGCGAGACGTGCCGCGCGCCGTGCCATCGGCTCAGCCAGACCATCGGCATCCCGTCCGGCGTGGTGAGGAAGCTGCGATTGTAAATGCGTTTGAGTTCGAGGTCCGCGTTGGCCTCCATCACGGGATGGACGCCGGCAAAACAAATGTAACCCTTGCGCCGGCGTTGGAGTGCGTCGTCAATCGCCGCTGTCGCCTGCGCCAGATTGATGGCCGAAATCCCAACGCCGAGCACGTTGGTGCGCGGTATGGGCTCGGCGGTTGACTTCATGGGGCAAGGCTAACACGGTGCGGGGAAGGATGGGAGCGAAGAAGCAAAACGGCGGCCGGCCCATGACAGACGTTTGTTCCAGCCGCCGTTTACTGTGTCACAGGACACGCCTACCACACGCTTCGTACATTCACCGCAAGCGTGTTCGTGCCTGCGAAAAACTCGGCGGCGGCACGGGGCAACTCCGGCCGCCGCCACCCAAGTAGTGCCTATGTTGCCAATCCCATGCGCTTTTCCATCAGCAGGCAATTTGCCATGATGGATTTGTTGGGGATTTGCGTATGCGAGAGGGCGTACGCGTGCGCTGCTCACGCAACACGCGCGGAATTCGCGCATACTTTTGCGCGCACAGAGAGAACCGTGTCAGCAGAACACCGACAACAGTTGCGTCACGGCAACCGCAGGACGCGGTAATAGCGGTGCGCGGAACTGCCGGCACCTGCGTCGGTCATCGAAGCCGTGGAACCGTTCCAGGAAATCGTTCCGTTCAGGACCGTCCAGTCAGCGGCGCTCAGGTCATCTTTGAATTCCACCCGGTAAGTGCGGTCTGGATTTCCGGTCCACATCAACCGCGCGCTGTTTCCGCCCATCGGGGTGACCGTGAGGACCCGGAAGACTGAATCGTTGTTCGTCGGATCAGTGCCCGCGAGGAATTCGGCGAGGTCCGTTGAGCCGTCATTATCGAAATCGCCCGTGCCGTCCCGCGAGAGGTTGCTGAAGTAAGCCACTTCCCAATCGTCATCCATTCCATCGGGTTCCGTGTCCACGCCGCCAAGCTTCAGCACAAAAATGTCGCGCTTGTCGTTGTAGTCACCCGTGACGAGATCGGTCGCAAAACTTTGAAAGGCGACGGTACGGCCATCCGCGGCAATGACTGGCCGTGAAGAAGGCCCATTGCCCGGCAAGCCTTGCGTGTTGGCACTTACCAGCATCGTGATGCCAAGCAACCGATCGCGCACGAAAATGTCCATCGCATTGTTGGAATCGTTCGGCACAAGGTTGCTTGCCTGACTCTGAAACACGATATAGCGATCATCGCCGCCGATCAGTGGAGAAGTGGACCTCTGATTTCCCATTCCGCCAGTTGCGTCAACACTCACCAGATCCGTGTGGCCGTTCTGCAAGTCACGAACGTAAATCTGGTCGAGCGCCGAGCCGAGATCACGCTGCTGGTATGCGACGAAGCGGCCACTCCGGCCGAGAACGGGGTTGATCAAATTCGAGCCGTTTTCGAAGAGCATGTTCGTGTGCGCAAGCAAATCGTGGATAATGATCAGCTTTGGTAGCGTGCTCGCGCTTTGTTGCTCCATGAATACCACGAAGCGCGAATCGCCACTCGTGCGTGCGCTGCCGGGAGAAACCGAAAGAGAAAAGCCCAAGTACATCGGCACGCTGAGGAGGTGCGTCGTGTTTGACCAGAGATCGCGCGCGAACAAGCTGGGCACTCCACCCGTGTTGTCTGGCGTCAGATTACTCGCCCGGCTTTCGAAAATGACCCAGCGCGAATCGGGACTGATGAAACCAGGACCTGATTGGTTGTTTCCTTCTGTCCCCGACAGGGAGACGCTGATCAATTCGTTGGTGCCACTGAGCAAGCCGTTCGTGAGCACTGTCGTCCGGCGGAGAAAGACGTCCGGAAAAATGCCGCCGGACGAACCCGGCACCAGATCGGTAGAGGTGCTGGTAAAAACCAAAAGAAGACCATTTGAATTCAGAAAGGGTGACGAGGAGTTTCCATCTTCGCTGACGTTTACGCCGCGGCTTGCCAGCGTCATCCCTGTCCCGGCAAACGCATTGGTCGTCATCGCCACGTAAATCCGCGTGTTTCCAGGGCTGCTGCGCGTGGCAGAAATGGTGGATCCATCGGCGCTGATGACCGGCTCGTAAAACACATTGGTGTTGTCGATGAAAAACACCGTGGGTTGCGTGCCGCCGTCGTAATTCGTTACGTAAACGTTCGAGCTGATGCTCGCGATCGCGCTCTTGCCGGTGACCGCATCATTCACAAAAACATCCCACCAGCCATTCGTGTCGCGAAAAGCCGCAGGATCATCGTAGCGCAGCGTGACAATGAATCGTCCGTCCCCGCTGATGCTGTTCAAGCCAAGGAAAGAATGCGCTGGCGAAGTGCTGGCCGGTCGCGACGGAGTAGCCTTTGTGATCAACTCGGTCGGTTCCGCGTTTGCGGTGCACATGAAAATGTCGCTGGCGCCATTCAGATCGTCGGCCACGAGGCCACCGGAAATGGTATGAAACGCGATATTGGTTCCGTCCGCCGACATGACAGGAAAGACGAACGGCGAGTCCGCGTGAAGCGGCGTGTTGGTTTCCGAGACCGAAGTGACCAGCGAGGAAAGTCCCGACAACCGGTCCCAGATGTAGATGTTCGAGCACGCCAGGAACGCAATGCGGCCTGCATCCGAGGTCATGGATGGATTGCGCGTGTCGCTTTCGGCTGCACAGCCCGTAATGTTGGTGGTCCCCGATTGGGCGTCCCACAACCGCACATTGGCGACGTTGCCATTCATTTCTTCGAACAAAACGAAACGTCCGTCCGCGCTGATTTGAACTCCATTGGCCGTGTTCGTAGCGTTTGAACTCAGCACGAGGGTTGTGCCGCTCTGCAAATCGTGCCGCATGACCAGCGGGGTTGCCGGGGGCGAAAGCGGAATGACGACGAAGGCAACATATCGTCCATCCGCGCTCAGCGCTGCGCTGGGGCAACGGTAAGGATTATTTTCGCCCAGCAGCGTCGCAATGTTGCTGCTTGCCAACGTGGTCTCTCCGGTCTGCAAGTCATGCACGAAAATATTCGTCGCCTGTCCGCGATAAACAGACTGGCTGGTGAGAAACGCGGTGAAACGCCCGTCGGGTGTGATGCTGGAAAGTTCGCACGTGCCGGGATTCCCGTTATTCGTGGGAGCCAGGCCGACGAGCGCCGTGCTGTTCGATAACAGATCGCGCGCGTAAATGTTCACCGAGCGGAACAAAGTGCCGGTTGGAACGAGAGTCGTGGCACGGCTTTCGAAAAACACCCGGCGGCCATCGGCAGAAATCAGAGGATGACTGGAGAGCGGTGTGTTGCGCGCGGGTTCGAGATCAAAAGGGCTGGTGCCATTGGTATCCACGCTCACGAGACGCGTCGTTCCATTTACAAGATCACGCACGAAAACATCGCTCGCATTATTCGTGTCGCCCGCCACCAGGTTGCTCGCGCGGCTGGCGAAGGCGATGAACTGGCCATTGGACGAGACGCTCGGAAAGTTTGCGTCCCCGTTCGCGCCGCCGAAGCCATTCGTGCTCACGCTCACCAGCACCGTGTTGCCGCTGACGAGGTCGCGCGCAAACACATCGAGCCACAAACCAACATCGTCATTGGTCACCAGATTGTTCGCGTGACTGACGAAAATCAGATGACGTGCGTCCGCGCTGAAAAAGGGGTTAAAGGAATTTCCTGCGGCGGAAACGGCGGGCGCTATCGGGAGTGTAGCCGGAATCAGGGCTGCGAAGCCGAGTGAAGCCAGCGAAATGAAAATGAAGATTGCAGCTCTTTTCATAGGCTATTCTAGAATACTGGCTGGTAGACCAGGGATTTGGATATGAGTGGGTGCGGCCGTGTTTCCGGAGGAATCAGCAATTGTCTTACGCAATTGGGCGCTGGATAGATTCTCTACCGACGTGTCACTGAAAAGGAGATGTCCGGTTTTGCTATGGAGATTGGTCCACATGATGGACGAATCTCCGGGGACAAGAGCGGACGCTGGAACTCCAACGACGGAGCAGTGTTCATTGACAGTCGTTCGCATGGTTCGATCACCACTTAAGATCTCGCGTGGTAAGGTAACCGAACCATGAAATCCCACGAGATAGCTAAGCGCGTTATTCTGATACGCGAGACCCAGAAAACCACCGTCTAGGTTAGAAGAAAAATCTTTCGCAACTTTCTTCACTGTATCGCTGGGACAAACAAGTAATCGCGGCGACACGAGCTCATTAGACATAAAGGAGAAATGAATGAACGGATTGGCAGCGAAAGGAATCTGTCCGTCCCTGTTGTTTAGGCCCCCGTCAGCCCGAGGTATGAGCCAGGGAAAGTCGTTTTTCTCGGAAGCCCAGGCCTGCGACGCACGACCAATCTCCCGCAGATTGTTAAAGCATTGCGCTAGGCGCGAACGCGCGGAAGTAGCGCCCAACACCGGCAAAGCAATCGCAGTAAGCCCAACCGTTACAAAAAGGATGACCAGCAACTCGAATCGCGTGAACCCGGTGGTTGGCGTCTTGTTTATCGACTTCATGATTATTCCGGAATCGTAACTGGCTGGCCGGGAACCAATATATCGTTGTTGGGAGCGGCGCCGCCAATGGCCCCGGCGTCAGTGCCATCGCCCGAATTCAGTGCAAGTTGACGGACCAAAGAGCTGCCTCCGATATGAACGCTTCCATCGGCCAAACCAATCTGACCGGAGAAACGGTGCATACCATTGGTGAAGCCGACATTGGGATCTTTGCCATCCATTGAGGTCGCCGGGACGAACACCGTGCCGCATTCCTTGTTCCGAGAGGTTTTGACGTTTCTGTCTCCGCTGAGCAGTGTCCGTGGCCTTTCAGGCGTCGCATCAATCCCGACGAAGTAGGACACCGAGTTGTTCGCATTGAAGAGGTAATTAAGACCACCGTTTGAACTGGAAGAGAAATCCCTGGCGACTTTCTTCACGAAGTCGCTGGGGCAAACGAGCAGGTGCGGCGAGCCAAGCTCATTCGACGTGATGGAAAAGTGAATGTACGGATTGGCCGCGATAGGCGACGCACCACGAGGTGCGTTTCTCAGACCTCCGTCCTCGGGGCGAACGTGCCACGGAAACATGTCACCATGCTGCGAAGCCCATGCCTGAGATGCGCGGCCGACCTGCCGGAGATTATTGAAGCACTGCGCCACGCGCGACCGCGAGTTCGTGGTGGCCAGCGCGGGCAGCGCAACTACAGCGAGTACCGCCAGGGCGAGGAGCACGGCGAGCAGTTCAATTCGAGCTAGCGCCTTTCGCTGTTTTTGAAGCACGACCGACGAAGAACTCTGGAAGAGACGATGTGAAGTTTTCATCCCAACCTTCGCCTTAGCACGTATATGGCCACAGCAATTCTCACCATCGCCGGCTGTGTGTGCGTTAACAAATAGCGTGTCGAACACGCAAAGGCGTGCGCTCCACGCATGGTTTCTGTTTCCCTCACATTGCTCGGCTTCATGATTATTCGGGAATGGCGTACGGCTGGCCGGGAACCAGGGAATCGTTGGTAGGCGCGGGTCCGCCCACGGCCCCGCCGTCCACCCCATCGCCGGAATGCAATGCGAGTTTGCGAAGCAGAGAACTGTCCCCGCTTTGCACACTGCCATCCATCAAACAAACTTGCCCGGAGAAACTGTGCAGGCCGTTCGTAAAACCAAGATTGGGATCGTTGCCATCCAATGAGTTCGCCATGACAAACACAAGGCCGCATAACTTTTGCCGGGACGTCCGGATGTTTCGGTCTCCGAAAAGCAATCCCCGCGGCCGTTCAAACGTCGTATCCAACCCAACGAAATAAGAAACAGCAACGTTCTGATAGGTGAAGTGGAGGAAGCCGCCCATCGCGCGCGCCGAGAAATCGCTGGCGGTTTTCTTTGCCGTATCGCTGGGACAAACCAGAACGCGCGGAGACGCAAGCTCGTTGGACATCAAAGCAAAATGGATGAACGGATTCACTGCGATGGGCGCCCCGCCACCCGCGTTGTTCACCCCATCTGGAGGACGCAACTGCCACGGAAACCGGTCGCCATGCTGGGAAGCCCACGCCTGAGAAGCGCGGCCCACCTGCCGGAGATTGTTGAAGCATTGCGCGACACGCGAGCGGTGTTGCGTGGAAGCCGCCGCCGCAAACGTGATCGCGGAAAACCCAAAGAGCGCGGCGACGACCAAGGCCAATTCAAGCCGAGTGAACCCGTTTTGCTCTTTCATCTGACGGTCTCCATAACAGGAAGCGTGGGCATTCGCTTTATTCCTCGTTTTGCGGGGGCATCCATTGGCGCAGCGCCGGATCGATGGCCCACAAGTTCACAGGCTGAAGCGAAGCGCCCCAGCGCAGAAACTGCACTGAGCCATCCGCGAAGGTGAAATACGAACCACCGGAGGCCGCATTCCCCGTGCGAAGATGCCGCCCGTGCTCGACTTCCATGAAATCGTCAAACGTCGAATAATCCATCCAGAAATGGCCGCTCTCCGTCACTTTCTCGCCGAACAGAATGGTGCGGGCCGGTTCTCGAATGGCCGAAGTCGGCATCGCGCCCCCGACAGGCGGGACCTGTTGATAATAATCGCTCCAGCCGTTGAAGAGATAGCTGCGCGGTGCGGCATCAGCAGGGTTCGTGGCTGAACCAAAAGAAGCCGGATAGGGTCCATCGCTCGGGCAAACGAGCACAGCAGTGGATTTGTAATAAGGCCGCAGTCGCTCCGGCCAGGCCGGGAAAATGCGCGGCGGAAACGTGTCGTCGTGTTCGTCAGCGTACTTCAGCATCGCGATGCCAAGCTGGCGAAGGTTGTTGAAACAGCCGGCGCGTTCGGAGTCAGCGCGTGGCGTGGCGAGCAATGGCAGCGCCGCGAGACCCAGCAACGCCACTGCGGCCACGGAGGCAATCAGTTCGACTCGCGTAAAGGCTGGCGGGATTCTGTTCATCGTTCGGATAGTGGGACGAGAGCGACCTTAGCAATAGAGGCCGCCAATGGCAAATGCGCATTCGCGAATCGGCGCGTTGCGAAAGCCGGGCGGTGAGGCATCGTTTGCGTCATGGAGGGCAATGCCGTTTCAGGCGCAACCATTGCGCCGCTTCATTGTTGAACGAATCTGACCGTTAGTGAGAACAATGACTCTGGAGAAGCTCATTTCCGTCGCGCGCGAACAAGGCGCGAGCGACTTGCACCTCGAACCGGGGTTGCCGGCGGCATTGCGCGTGCGTGGAACGTTGCGAACGTTTGGCGAAGCGGTTTCGCCTGCAAAGCTCGTGGAGTTCGCACGCGAAGTGGTCGGCAACCAGCACTGGCCTGAATTTGCCGAACGGCATTCATTCGATTTGTCGAAAACGATTTCCGGCGTGCGCTGCCGCATCAACGTGATGCAAACGGCGCGTGGCGTGGGCTTCGCGATTCGTTTGCTCAGCACGTTCCAGGCGACGATTGAGAACCTGAATCTGCATCCGGACTTGAAGAAAATCGTCAACGCGACGAATGGACTCGTGCTGATGAGCGGGCCGACGGGCAGCGGTAAGTCTTCGACGATGGCGGCGATGGTGCAGGAGATCAATTTGAGCGACGACGCGCGGCACGTCATTACCCTGGAGAGTCCGATTGAATATATTTTTCGTCCGCGCCACGCCTTCATTCGCCAGCGGGAAATCGGGCGCGACACGCCAAGTTTCGAACAGGCGTTGCTCGATGCGCTGCGCGAAGACCCGGACGTGCTGATGGTCGGCGAGATGCGCGACCCGCAAACGATGCGGCTGACGCTGAACGCCGCCGAAACCGGACATCTGGTCATGGCCACCGTGCATTCCTCGACTTGCACAGAGGCGTTGCAGCGCGTGGTCGGCGCGTTTCCTTCAGAAATTCAAAACGCGGTCGCGGCGCAACTTGCGGATTCGCTCGTGGCGGTCATCGCGCAGCGGTTGCGTTTTCGTCCCGACCTGAACATTCGCGTGCCCGAGTGCGAGATTCTGATTCCGACGATTCCGATCAAGACGTTCATTCGCAATCGCGAGTTCTTCAAAATCAACCAGGTGATGGAGACGGGCGCGGAAGCAGGCATGTGGACTTTCGCGCGCTATCAATCGTGGTTGAACAAACGCACCTCGTGGCATTTGCCGAGCGCCGCGGACGAAGCGCCGGACAGCGAACCTGCGGAAGCTGCCGGTTTGCCTGCGATGGAAAGGACGGCACTCAGACCAGCAAAGCCGAATGTTCCGCCCATCGCGGTGCCTGCTGCCACCGGCGTTGTCGCTCCCATTGAAATCGAACCGATCGAAGGCGGCTTGGAAACGGTTTTGCGAAAACTGGGTTCATGATGTAGCGGCGTCCTCACGAGATGCCGCTACGTCTGCCGCGCGAAAATGTTCATTCGAGAGCATTGTCGATTTCCCGAAGTCTGCTACGCTGCGGACATGAGCGAGTTCAAGTTTTCCTGCCCGAGGTGCGAACAGCACTTGCAATGCGACGAACGCCTCAGCGGAAAACAGATTCAATGCCCTGCGTGCAATCACCTCATTGTGATTCCGCCATCGCCGGCGCAACAGGCGCAGGGCAATTACACGCCGGAATCCGGCCAGACCTGGGCCACGTTCATTCCGCGCGCGCCCAATCCCAAAGACCCGCCGCCCGCGCAGTGACGGAGAACGTGTCAAAGAAGCCGGGGTCTTGAACATCCAGCCGCCCTTTTCAGTCTGGTAGTGGCACATGGAACAGATGGTGACGCCGATGGAGGGATTGACCTCGCAGTTTGATTTCCAACCGCGCACGCGATTGGTGTTCGGGGTCAATGCGGTGGAGCGCACCGGAGAAATCGTGCGCGAACTGGGCGCGAGAAAAGTTTTGCTCGTGACCGATCCTGGCATCGCTGCCGCTGGTCACGAACAGCACGCACTGAAAAGCCTGGCCGCGGATGGTGTTACCGCAGTGGTGTTCGACAAAGTCCGCGAGAACCCAACGACGCGTTGCGTGGATGATTGTCTCGCCGTTGCGAAGTCCACCGGCATTGAAGCAATCATCGGGCTGGGCGGCGGAAGCTCGATGGACACGGCGAAGGGTTGCAACTTCCTTCTGACCAACGGCGGGCGAATGCAGGACTACTGGGGCATGGGCAAAGCGACGAAGCCGATGCTGCCGCTGATTGCCATTCCGACGACGGCGGGCACCGGCAGTGAATGTCAAAGCGCGGCCATCATCGCCGATGAAATCACGCACCAGAAAATGGCGTGTCTGGATCCAAAGGCCGCGGCGCGCGTGGCGATTCTCGATCCGGCGCTGACGATTTCCCAACCGACTCGCGTGACTGCCTGCACGGGCATCGACGCGATTGCGCACGCGGTGGAAACGGCGGTGACGAAGAAACGCAATCCATTCTCGCTCATGTTCTCGCACGAAGCATTCAAGTTGCTCGCTCCGAATTTCCCGCGCGTGTTGGAGAACGCGAACGATTTGGAAGCGCGCGGCAAAATGTTGCTCGGCGCCGCGTTCGCGGGAACGGCAATTGAGAATTCCATGCTCGGCGCGGCGCACTCGGCGGCGAACCCGCTGACCGCGCATTACGGAATCGTTCACGGCCAGGCCGTGGGAATGATGTTGCCGCACGTGGTTCGCTTCAACGCAGAGAACGAAACGGCAAGGCGTGGTTATGCCGAACTGGCTTCGGGACCGGAGATTGCCTGCGTGAGCGAGGGCGTCGAACAGGCCGTGGATGCGTTGGTGCAGGAAATCGAAACGCTTTTGGAATTGGCGGACATGCCCTCCGCGCTGGGTGAATGCGGTGTGCGCGAAAAGGATTTGCCCATGCTCGCGGCGGAGGCAGCGAAGCAGTGGACGGCGGCGTTCAATCCGCGGTTGATTGGCGAGAAAGACTTCCTGGCGCTATTCGAAGCGGCCTTTTGAACGGGCGCGGCCCCTTCGAATATGCGGGTTCCTTCAATGCCTTCATGCCTCTAAGTGCAACCCCGCCCGACTCGGCGGTGCGCCTCCGATGAAGGGGATTGCTCCTTTACACGTCCATAGCAGTGACGTAGCTTGGCGGGCGCTCGAATTTGGATTTTGTTTTATGAACACGATGTTTGCAGCATTTCTTGGCGGATGGGAAATCATCCTCATTCTCGCGGTCGTCCTCATTCTCTTTGGGGCGAAGAAGCTGCCCGAACTGGCGAAGGGCCTTGGTCAAGGCATCAAGGAATTCAAGAAAGCGTCCAACGAGGTGACCAGTGAACTTCAACGCGCCGCCGATACCGACGACTATTCGCAGCGCCAGGTGCAGTATCGCCCGCCGGAAAAGACGATTGAGGCTTCTTCGACTCAGTCGGCCACTCCTCAGCCGGACCAGCCGAAGGCTTAAAGCCGGGTCGCTATTCGCATGGCGTCACCGGGGGAAGAGGAGCGTCTCGAATCCGAGTTTCACGACGAAGAAGAGGGCGGCCCAGTCAAATCCTTTCTCGAGCACCTTGAGGACCTGCGCTGGGTCCTCATCAAGTGTGTCGTGGCCGTGGCGATCTTCATGCTCGCTTGCCTGATTGGGGCCACCTACGTATTGGCCGTCCTTAAGTGGCCTTTGGAGCGCGCGGATAAATATCGCCAAAAGCCTGATGTTGAGCTCTCCCTTTTGGTTGGAACCAACGTTCTCACGACTTATCCCGGCACAGATTTTTTCCGCGAACTCGGTTTCACGAATCAATCCCGCCTCGGTTTTGAAGTCACGCCCCGGCTTATCGGAACGAACTACGTCCTCACTCTCCAAATCGTCACCAATGAAACGCGTCTGGCGCAGGTCCAGAAACGCGGAACGATTCTGCGCAATCTCAGTCCGGTCGGTGGATTTTGGGTCGCCTTTCAAGTCGCGCTCTACGGCGGCATCGTGGTGGCTGCGCCTTATCTGATTTTTGTCATCGGCCAGTTCGTGTTGCCGGCGCTGAAGCTCAATGAGAAGAAATATGTCCTGCGCGGCTTTGCCATCGGAACGGGACTGTTCATGGCCGGGGTGTGTTTCTGCTATTTCGCCCTGATGCCGATGGCGTTGCGCGCTTCGTTTCAATACTCGGAATGGCTCGGCTTCGCGGCGGACGAATGGCGGGCGGAGGATTACATCAGCTTCGTCTGCAAGTTCATGCTGGGCATGGGACTGGGCTTTGAATTGCCCGTGGTCATTCTGACGCTCGTGAAGATCGGTGTCCTCGATCACGCACGGCTGAAATCCATGCGCCGCTACATGATCGTGATCAACCTGTTCCTTGGCGCGATTCTGACGACGCCTGAAGTGATCACGCAGGTGCTCATGTTCATCCCGCTGCAAGGGCTTTACGAATTGAGCGTTTGGATTGCGGGCTACTGGGAAATGGACGAACGAGGCAAACGGCGCGCCAGAATCAAAGCGGTGATAGGGCTTCTGCTGTTCGCCGCGGGTCTGTTGTGGGCACTCTGGAAGTTTCACCCGGGATTTCACGCCTGGGCGCAACGCTTGATTGGATGATTCGCGCTCGTGCGCGAACTCAGTAGGTGTTTAACACATCGATCAATAGCCGCAGCCGCCCGTAGTGACGGCGGTCGAAATCAAACGCGATGCGTGGCAAATCCAGATACTGATTGTCTTCGCGTTCTTCGGGGAATGCTTCGCACACGCGAATCTTTTCTCCCACGATGATGTCCCCGAAATCCTCGTTCAACGCTTGTAGCGCGGATTCCGACGGCACGTGCTTCAATCGAATCACCAGCTTGTCGTGAACGAAGCGCATCGAGTGGTAATTGCGGTAGAAGCGCGTGACGACTTTCACCGCGTGATCCACATCGTCCGTGCACTCGTAGAGATGCAGGTCATCCGCTGAAATCAATTTGTTGCGCAGCAAGTGCTCGCGAATGGTGCGGTCCCACGTGAGCCAATAACTCGCCCCCGGCGGATCGAGCATGATGAGCGGCATCAATCGGCTTTTGCCCGTCTGCATCAACGTGAGCGCTTCAAAGCCTTCGTCGAGTGTGCCGAAGCCGCCCGCGAACAGGACGATAGCGTCTGAGTTGCGAATGAACGTCAGCTTGCGCGTGAAGAAATACTTGAACGTGATGAGCTTCTTGTCCTTTGAGATGACCGGGTTGGCTGTTTGTTCCCAGGGCAATCGAATGTTCGCGCCAAAGCTATTCTCCAATCCTGCGCCTTCGTGGCCAGCCTGCATGATTCCCGGCCCCGCGCCTGTGATGACCATCCAGCCCGCCGCCGCGATTTTGCGCGCGAAATCAGTGGCTTGTTGATATTCGGCCTTCGTCGGCAGAGTGCGCGCCGAGCCGAACATCGTCACTTTCCGCTTTTCCGCGTAAGGCCCGAACAATTTGTAAGCGAGGCGAAGTTCCTTGATCGCGACGGCCACCACGCGCGCATCGCCGCGGTCCGGCACGTCCTGAAGCATCTTCAATGCATTCTGGATGATGTCCTCGACGAGATCAGGATTGGCTCCGCCCCCTTTGAGATCGATCAATTCCTGAATGCGCTGCCGGATCTCCGCATCCCTCACCGGCGGCCGTTCCAATTGTTCCATGACAAGGGAGATTCTACCGCCCGGCGCTTCGCGCTGCAAACCGCAACCTGCCAACTTGATCGCCCCAAACCGAACCGGTACTGTGCGCGCTCTTTGAGAAGCGGATGGACTACAAAAATACATTGAACCTGCCGCGCACGGACTTCCCGATGAAGGCCGATCTCGTCGCGCGCGAACCGCAGCGGCTCCAGAAGTGGGAGCAATCAAAACTTTATGAGCGGATTCAGGCCGCGCGAAAGAACAGCGAAAAATTTGTGCTGCACGATGGCCCGCCATTCGCCAACGGCGACGTTCACATCGGCACCGCGCTCAACAAAATCCTCAAGGACATCGTCGTTAAGTACAAATCCATTCGCGGCTTCAACGCTCCTTACATTCCGGGTTGGGATTGCCACGGTCTGCCGATTGAATTCAAAGTCTCGCAGGAGATGCGGAAGGCCGGCAATACCAGTGCCGATGCCGCGACGATTCGCAAAGCGTGCGACGCTTATGCGCGCAAATACATCGACATTCAACGAACCCAGTTCAAACGCCTCGGCGTGCTCGGTGATTGGGACAATCCGTATCTTACGCTGAACAAGGAGTACGAAGCCGACGAACTGCGGTTGTTCGCGGACATCGTGGAGAAGGGGTTCGTCTATCGCGGCAAGAAACCGGTGTACTGGAGCATTCCCGCCCGCACCGCGCTCGCCGAAGCCGAGGTCGAATACAACGAGCACATCAGCACGAGCATCTACGTGAAGCTCCAGGTCGTCGGCGAGCCGAACACGTTCCTCGTCATCTGGACCACGACACCTTGGACGCTGCCGGCCAACCTCGCCGTCGCCTACAATTCCACCTTCAGCTACTCGCAAGTGTTTGTGAACGATGAGTCGTACATCGTCTCGACAATGTTGCTCTCAAGCATCGCGGAAAAGTGCGGCTGGAGCGGTTACCAAATCATGCGCAGCATCGATGCCGAGCAACTCGCGGAGATGCAGTATCATCATCCGTTCTGCAATCGCACCGGGAAGCTCCACGCCGGCGATTCGTTCGTGGACAACACGACGGGCACGGGTTTCGTTCACTGCGCGCCGGGCCACGGTTTGGAGGACTACAATCTCGGCCGCCAGGTCGGCCTGCCGATTTATTCGCCGGTCGATGACGATGGAAAGCTGGCGACGACCAACGACTTGCCACTTGAACAACAATTCGGTCCTGAACTCATCGGCAAATCAATTCTGGAAAAGGGCGACGGCAAGAGCGAAGCGAACGAGGCTGTGTTGAATATTCTGCGCACGAACAATCGGCTCGTTCACGCCGAACCGTATTCGCACAGCTATCCTTTCTGCTGGCGCAGTAAAACGCCGGTCATCTTCCGCGCGATGGACCAGTGGTTCATAAAAATCGATCACGTAGCAGCGGACGTAAGTCCGCTCACTTCGATACCGGGGAAAGATCAGAGCCGACTCACGTCAGCTGCTACATTTCGTCAACAGGCTCTCGCGGAGATCGATCGCGTGAAATGGATTCCCGACTGGGGTGTGAACCGCATCAAGAGCGCCGTCGAAACGCGGCCCGACTGGTGCATCTCGCGCCAGCGCACGTGGGGCGTGCCGATTCCTGCGTTCTACGATGCGCAAGGCAACGCGATTCTGAACGCCGACATTGTGCGCAACGCCGCCGCGCTCATCGAACAGCACGGCTCCAACGTGTGGTTCGAGAACTCCGCGGCGGAACTGTGGTCGCTGCTCAAGCCGAAGGACTGGTCCGGCACGGATGCAGTCGCGAAATCCAATGACACCCTCGATGTCTGGATTGATTCAGGTTCATCATCGCGCGCGGTCATTGCCCGCAGACCTGAGATTCGTGGCAAGGACAAGCCTTTCCAGTGCGACATCTATCTGGAAGGTTCCGATCAGCATCGCGGCTGGTTTCAGTCTTCGCTGTTGCTCTCACTCGCGGGCAATGGCGCGGCGCCGTACAAAACTGTCCTCACCCACGGCTTCATGGTGGATGAAGACCGCGAAAAGATTTCCAAGAGCAAGCAAGGCCAAGGCGTTTATCTCAAGCCGCAAACTGCCGAGGCTTACATCAAGGACTTCGGCGCGGACGTGATTCGCCTCTGGGTCGCGTCACAGGATTACCGCAATGACATCATCGTGAGCGAAGAGCGGCTGAAGAAAGTCTCGGAGACATATCGCGTCATCCGTAACGCACTGCGCTATCAGCTTTCGAACCTTTACGACTTTCATCCGTCGCACAATGCCGTCGCGGACAAAGACCTGACGGGGCTTGATCGATGGATTCTGAACGAGTTCGCGAAACTCGAACGTGATGTGCTCGCTGCCTACGACCGCTACGAGTTTCACGTCGTGTATCAGCGCATCAGCCAGTTCGCTGCGGTTGAGTTGTCGGCCCAATATCACGACCTCGTGAAGGACCGCCTCTATACAGATCCGACGAACTCTTCACGCCGACGCTCGACGCAAACTGCGCTCTGCTATCTCATCACCGGCCTGTGCCGTTTGCTGGCGCCGGTCCTGGCCTTCACGGCAGATGAGGCGTGGGAGTTCATTCCCGGCATCGAGCACGAGTCCGTGCATGAAGAAATGTATGCGGCGAAAGCATGGAATCTCACCGCGGGCGACGTGGACACATGGAAAGCGTTTCTTGGTTTTCGGCAATCAGTTTTGCTGCAACTCGAAGAGCTTCGTCGGGCGAAGGTGATCGGCAAGTCGTTGGATGCAAAGATCATTTGGCATTGCCAACCTGAATTCCAGCAATGGGCAAAGGACCGTGACGCAGTCGAAACAGTTCGTGAACTTTTGAATGTCTCCCAATTAGTCGTGGCGGCGCCGAAATCAGATGGTTCGCTATTCCCCGTGCGGATGATTCTGAACGAGGACGCTTCTCCAAGTGTGGCTACCGTCGATGAAGGTCAAGGGTTGGGTCTTGGAATCGTCGTCACCAAAGCCGACGGCACGAAATGCGAACGCTGCTGGCACTGGGAAATTGATGTGGGCCAGAACGCGGAGCATCCGACGATCTGTGGGCGTTGTGTGGAAGCCGTGAAACAAATCGCAGCCACCGCGCCGGCGTGAATTACTTGCGGAGGCGGTAAAACCTACGCCCCACCGTCGTCACGGACACGCTGACATTCTCTCCGTTCGTCGTGCGTGGAATGCTGATGCCGGTCCAGGGGCCGGATGGAGTCGCTGCGCTCTCCAGCGTCATGGACGCGGCGTTCATGTGCCACGAAATCTGCGCGAGACCATTGGTGAGTCGCACGTTCAGCAGCGAGCCGGCAATCGGCGGCGGCGAATCAGGATCCCACGGCAGCGCCAGAGCAGCGGCTTCGGACGTGAGTGTAACGGTGGCAGGCGTGAGTGGTTCGAGCGTTGGCAACGTGACTTCGTAAACGTGCGCGCCTGTGTCGTTCACAATCATCATCAGCTTGCCGGTTGCCTCGTTCGTAAACAGAGTTACAGGGCCTTGAATCTCCGCGTGAATGGCGAACTCATCCCAGGGGCGTCCGGGTTCGGCGTCGTGCAGCAAGCGGCCCAAGTACAAACCGTCTTTCGACCAAAGCCAGACCATGCCGAGCACATCGGCCGCGAAAATGGTGTCGTGCGAAAAGGAAATTCCAAATGGGTTGTACATTTCTCCTGGCACGGCGCGCGCCGGCGCACGCCGCCCAACAGCCCAGAGAAATTTGCCGGTGGCACCCTCGAACTTAGCGATGCGCTTGCGCCAATTCCGGTCGGCCCAAAAATGATCGAGGCTAGGCAGGTTCAGGTCGAGGCTCGTTGCAGGATCGATCAGCGTGTATTCAGCGCCCTCGGCTTCGATCGGAACCCAATCGTCATTCACACGCGACACCGTTTTCCAGCCGTCGCCGCCATTGAAACGCGGCATTTGCCGATAGGCCATGTCCTCCAGCAACGCCCAACTGTAAATGGGCACGCCATTGGACAATTGCTTGAGCGGGAGCACTGATTCGGCCAGGGCGTTGCTGCCGACCGGGCGCAACAAGCGAATGTTCAGATTTGTTTCAAGGCGCGCTTCGATAATGCGTTTGGAGAGTTCGAGGCTCGGCGGATTTGCGAACGCGCATTCAACCATCGCCATGCGACCATCTCGATTTTTGTCCGACCACGTAAACCATCGGTTAGGGCCGGTGTCGTAGTAGCTCACGATGCGATTGGTAATGATGTCCACGCGATGAAATCCGATGAGTGCGACCGGCTGCGGCTTGTTCGTGTCGCTGTACATGAAAATGGCCCCGTCGCCATTGCCGCCGTGGTTCATAAAATAATGCCGCCCCTCGAACGTGACCAATTCGGATGGCTCGTAATGAAAGACGGGCTGCCGTTTGCCGGGTTGGAGCTCCTGGATCGGATGCGAGTGATCGTTACTCAGATACACGTCCTCCTGATACATCTCGTCCTGGTTCAACGCGTAGCTCCACAACGGCTCCCACGTCCCATCTACCCAATTCACCCGATGCGCGGTGAGTGCGGGATAATCGTCGTGAGCTGACGCGGCGTAAACGAGTTCATCAGGGCGCGCGGGATTAATCAGATCGGCATAGTGCGTGAGCTTGCGCTGGAACCATTCGCGCTCAAGCACGCCGTTTGTGTTCCAACGTGAGGTGCGTTTGAAGCCCGTGATGTTTTCATTCACCCAAAGCTTGCTGTCTGGCCCGATGCAGATGCTGCGAATGTCACCAAACCCGTGTCGATTGATGAAACCGGAGCGCGGCGAACCGCCGGGCGCGCCGATGCTGCGCAGATACGCGCCGGTCGGATCGAAGACATGGATTTGATGGTTGCCAGTGACTTTCTCCGGATCGAGCCGCTGCGACCCGCCATCCGAAATGTAGATGTTGCCGGAAGCATCGACTGCGATCGCATACGGATCGGAGAGCACTGCGCTTTCGATGAGGTTCGTTTCCACCGCGCCGTCGAAGGTAAGCGCTAAAACACTATTGCTGCTCACCACGAGCAATCGGCCTCCACTCACGGCGAGTCCACGCGGCGATGGCAAAGGCACCGTTTGCAAAATCGCGCCGTTACTTCGGTCGAGAATGAAGAGTCGATCATCCGCTGAGACGTTCGCAAAAATGCGCGTGGGCGTGATGGCCATTCCGTCGAGCATCGCCTGCCACCGATTTTTCCAGCGCCCCGACAGAGTGTAGTGCGGCGGGGTGGGCAGGTTCGCAATGATCGATTTGTTCGACGTGCCGAGTCCGTATTTCGCGATCTCGATGCGTTGCGCGGAACGATTGAGAATGCCGAGGAAAAGGTTCGTCTCGTCCATCGCGCCCGCCATGCGCCCGTCATAAGGATAAAAGCTGATGTAGCTCCATTGAACGTTGCCGTTCGTGTCGATCTGCTGGATGCCCGGCAGTGTGTAATTTTCCACAGCCGACCACACGAGCATGAGTGAGGAACGGTTCGCGCAAATGGTGCTTGGCCCGCCGAGATCACCGCCCCAATCGCCAGTGAGATTGCGTCTGCGCCAGGGCGGATTGCCGCTCGTGCCGACTTTCATCACGTAGTCGATGGTCGGCGATTTGGTGAAGAACACCGCGCGTGTCGTGTAAGTCCCGGCTGGTGCTGGCAAGCCAAGATCAGTTGTGCCGTCCCAGAAAAAGTTGCGCGTGCCGCTGCTGACCGACTCCGCGTAAGCGAGCGTACGCACGAGCACGCCGTTCGTATCGATCAAAGCGAGGCTGACAAATCCCGTGCTATTGACGCTGATTGGAATGGGAACGATTGCGCCCGCGGCAAAACCGGTCGCAACAGCACAAAGCCATGCCATCAGGCCCCAGCGTTTCATTCCACCTCCTTGGCGCGGAGGTTAGCACAGAGTTCACGCCGCCGCGAACGCCGACTTCGGATCGTGTTTGAATCGTGTTATCTTTTGGCCATGCGTTACCTGGTCAAGGCCCGCGTAAAACCCGGACGAGAGAAAGCGTTGTGCGATGCCATCGCGAACGAAACGCTTGGCCGCGGCTCCATTGCCGGCGACGAATACCTTCACGATATGCAACAGGCGCGCATCGGCGACGACGGCGTGGCCCACTGGATTGAGACTTGTTTCTGCGCCGCGCCGCTGGATGAGGAGCGCTCGTATTGGGAGCAATACTTCGACCTGCTTTGCATTAAGGACGCGCACGCGCGTCGCAATTGCCGGCATGAAAATGGAACGGAGCCGTGGGCCTGCTGCGATTGTGATTGTACGAAGCGATTGGAGGAGCGGTTGCAAAAAACCGGCAAACCATTCCTCCAAGAGCTGAAGCGCACAGCGAATTCATAGCTTCGACGTGCCGCCAGGATGTTGCTGGTGATTTTGCAGAACATCATCGCGACGCTGGTGGCGTCCTCACTTCTCCACGTATCTCTCCCGCAGTTTCAAAAACTCGAAGACCTGCTTGTGGTACAGACTGAAATCCGGGTCAGGCACGCCGCTGGGCGGAACGGCAGGCGTGCCGTAGCCCGTCTGGAACATGTCGTGGTGGTAGGTCGGATGGCCGCCCGTGCGCAGCACGCCATACATGGAAAGGATATGGTCGAGCGGCTGGGTCTGTTCGCGCGGGCCCCCAAAATTGCTGGTGCCGGTGCGCGCCGGTTCGTCGTCCACCACCGGCTTGTTGAACTTCCTGAGCAACGACTCGATTTCACGCGGCGCGACTTCCCAATGCTTGTAGGTCTTGCTTTGGCGCGAGGTGTGCGGCGTCAGATAATCGAGCAGGCGGTTCTCCTCATCTTTGCCAAGGTCGCCGGCGTAGCCGCTGGAATTCGTGACGAGCCGCTTGGGATCGAGCGATTTGATGTGCTTCACCAGCGGGATCACACGCTCGTCGTCGTGCTCGTTCCAGATTTGAAATGTCACGTTGCGAAACGGCATCAACTCGCGCGTCAACTCGGTCACGGCTTTCTTTTCCGCCTCGGGACTGAGCCGGATGTTCTCGCGCCAGCTCTCCTGTGCGAAGAATACAAGCTCGATCACAACCCCCTTTTCATCGCAGTCGCGCAACATCTCTTTCAACGTGCGCAACGGCTCGGTGCGCAAGGTACCGTCCGACTCGTACATCGCGCTCGCTGGCGAAGCGTCCGCGAACCCGCGTTTGTTGTCCCACTGACACCAGACGCGCAGGACGTTGATGCCGTAGCTTTGGAACTTTTTCAGCCAGTCGACACGCGCTTCGGAACTCGCATTGAAGTTCGTGTTGTAAATCGCGTTGAAGAAACTGAGGCTGGTGTAGGCGAACGGCTTGCCATCAAGATGGAAGCGAGTGCCGGAGATTGTGATCTCGGAAGCCGAGGCCAAAGGTCCAGGCGCCAGAATCCAGGTTCCAAAGAGCCAAGCCCAAAACAACAAAAGCCGCAACGCCTGTTGAACCGCATCGAAGCGTCCGCTACCGCGTTCCTGAATGCTTTCACGCGCGTTGTCGAGTGAAGCATAGGGTTCGAGACTTTCCGGCTTCCCACGAACCTGCGCGCGGACGATGAGTATGGTTCCATTCGACATGGGAATGAAAATAGCGGGCGTGGCGTTTGCGGCAAGAGAACAGCGGTCACAGCCAGACCAGTTGCTCAGCAAGGGTCATCAGACAATTCGGCAAATGCGTGGCCCCGTGTGCTTAGCGTCCGTTTCTTTGAACCATCGCAAAGTCATCGACTGACAAATCACCGGCTGCCTGTATCTGCCGCATCGTTGGCCGAAAGATCAGGCCGCGCTCGGAAGGACGAACAATGTAGCGGCCCGGTTCCACACCCCAAAACTCATAAATGCCCTCTGCGTCAGTGACAGCCGTGTGTGTTCCCAACTTTACAGTAACGCCAGGAACACCGTAGCCGGCGAACGTCACTCGACCGCGAATCGTTGCACCCGCCGTTCCTCCCGCTTCCGTCGCGCCGATGTCGGGCCGAGAGCCACGCCCGCGAGCGAACCCTCTCTGATCCGTGATCGTGGAATGATTGCGAGAGGCTCCGTCAATCGCTGGGCTTCCTCCGCGCGGCAGCATCGTCAGTGTTGGCCCGCCGTTGTCTGCCAGCGGATCCAGCATCGGGTCCACGTTGTTTAGACTGGTGTTGTCGCCAAATCCGCAACTGTTATCCGAGCACAAATTGTGGCCGCGGTCGGCGATGCTCCCCAGCGTCTGCGGATTCGTAGTCGCGTTTGCTAAAATTGAGTTGCGGATCGTTGTAGTGCCTTCTCCACCTATGTTCGTGCCTCCCGCGACTCCGTTTGTTCCATTCTCTCCATCTGGATTCTTCCAAGGGTCGACTCGATAACCATACCCCCCGCGCGCACCTGTACCGGGATGGACGCTGTTTTCAACGAATGTAACGGACTCCAGACTTGTACTTGCGTCGGAGTCCGTCCAGACGCCACCGCCCTTGCCATCTCCGCCTAGGCCACCGTCGCCGCCGTATAGAGGGTTCGGCGGATACGCTACAATCCCGGCGTTTCCACCCGGTGCGCCATTGCCTCCATGACATTCGTTTCCGACGATTGTGCAGTTAACCACGTTCGCGTCCTGGAGTTGGTAAAGCGCACCGCCCATCGCGTGTCCGCCACCACCAGACGAGCCGCCACTCGATCCCCTGCGTCCGCCGTTCGGTCGGCCACCATGGCCGCCAGCACCTCCATTACCTCCATAAAGCACGTTGCTGCTGAAGGTGCATCCCGCCAAAGTCATATTGCCGAGGTTGAATACAGTGCCAAGGGCGCTGCCTCCGCCCGCGCCATGTCCGGCGTCGTCCGGGTAAAACATGACGCCATACAAATGCGAATTGGCCCCTGCTCCTCCGTTGCCGCCGCTGCCGACGTTCCCGTCGAAGGAGCATCGTTCAATCACAGTTCGCGCCGACCCAACCCAGAGCGCTGTGCCTTTCGCTGACCCGGCTGGCCCGCCATTTCCATTCAAGCCCTCGAACATAAATGGCGACGTTGTTCCGTGTCCGCCTTTGCCACCGAACAATTGGTTATTCAAGAATCGGCTCCCTTTCACCTGGACATCGCCCCCAGCAATGGCGATGGCGGCGCCGTTCGCGGTCCCGCCAGGACCGGCTGATCCAGAATCTCCACCGTGAGAACCGTAATAAGCGTTGCGATCCGTTCCACCCGCTCCTCCGGCCCCTCCGGCCCCGCCCGTAGAATTGTTGCTGCTGCACGTAATCGTGGTGAAGACCGCCGTTGCTGAAATGTAAGCCGCTCCACCACTCGCTTCACCGCCGCTTCCACCGCGACCACCGGTCCCGCCCCTTCCCCAAGACATGTTTCTTCCGCCGGTTCCACCGTATCCTCCCGCGCCACCGGCGACGCTATTTCCGTTAAAAACGCAATTGCTCACTACAGCACGATGTAGCGCGAACAATGCGCCGCCACACGCTGCCCCACCGCTGCCGCCCGGTCCTCCGCCGACCGAAATATTCGTGGTAGTGCCGGGCCTACCATCGGCTCCCACGCCGCCCAAGGCGCTGTTGTGCTGGAAAATGCTGTTGAGGACTATCAGGTTGCCTCGGCTGTAAATCGCCCCACCTGCGGCATCTTCGCCCGATGCTCCACGTTCTACGCCGTCGTTTCCACAGGCGACGTTTGAAGCGAACGTGCAGCCAAGAGCGAAGACCGCGCCGCCATCATTGAAAATCCCGCCTCCGTTCGCGGCGCGTCCGTCAGCAATCGTGAGATTGATCAACGTCATTGTTACGCCCGATGACACTTCCAAGACCCGTGTAACGCCTCCGCCACTGAATACGACCGTAAAGGAACCGGCATCAATGATCGTGTCTGCGATAATCGGAAGTGGTTCTGAGAGTGTGATTATCCCATCGTTTGTGAACGTGATGTGGCCTCCCGATTGGAGAGCGCGACGCAATTCTACTTCCTGGCTTGGAATCTCAGCGCTCCTGGCCGGGCTGAAAAAACCATTTGCAATGACGAGCAGTAAAGCAGAGCAACTCCCCAAGAACCCGTGCAGTCTCATAATCCTCCCGCCAGAACTTGGCACGGAGACGCCGACTCGCAACTTGAACTGGTCTGGAACTGCTAATCTGGGTCCGGAGCGCGCGATCAACGGGCGCGCCGAAGAATTTCCCGAAGCTCTCCCGCCGTCAGTTCAATGGGGTTGCCCTTCATGCTGCTGGCTTTTTGGGATTTGGAAACGACCTCATCGAGGTCGTCCTCGGCGACGTTGTAGGTCTTCAAAGAAGGGATGCGCAGTTCGGTGATGAGTTGCTTTGTCCATTGCACGCCATCCTCCGCGGTCGATTCAGGATGGCCGGTCAACATCCGAGCGACTTCGGTGTAACGCGCTTCGGCGATTGAGCCGGGCTGGCGCCGGCGCAGCGCGCGGAGATTGGCTTCCATCACGTGCGGCAGCAACGCGGCGCAGATCGCACCGTGCGGCGCCGAGAACATTCCGCCGAGCGGATTGGCGAAACCGTGCACGGCTCCGAGTCCGGCGTTTGAAAGCGCGAGTCCGCCGAACAGGCTGGCCAGCGCCATGTCTTCCCTGGCGGAACATGACACACCATTTTCGAACGCGGAACGCAACGAACGCGCGACGCGAAAAATGCCTTCGCGGCAGAGCGCGTCGGTCATTGGATTGGCGCGCGACGAAACGAACGGCTCGATCAATTGCGTGAGCGCATCCATGCCGCTGGTGGCGGTAACGTGCGGCGGCAGGTGCAGTGTCAAATCAGGATCGACCAGTGCCACGCGCGGCAGCATGTGTGGGCTGCGCAGGCTCGCTTTGGAGCGATGCTCCGGCGAACCGATGACGGCGTTGCGTGTCACTTCGGCGCCCGTGCCGGCGGTGGTCGGGATGGCCAGGTAAGGAAGGGAAGGTCTGTTCAACTGTTGGCCGCGACCGATGACTTCCAGGTAATCAAGAAGTTCGCCGTCATTGGCCACCATGATTGCGATGGCTTTTCCAGCATCGATCGCGCTGCCGCCGCCAAAGCCGATCACGCAATCCGCGTTTTCCTTTTTCGCGACGGCAATTCCTTCCGTCACGAGCGCAATGGTGGGCTCCTCAGCAACGGAGAAAATGGACGGCGTCAGTCCCTGCGCGCGCAAAAGACTCAGGAGCGGCGCGGAGCGTTCCGTGTTGCGACCCGTTACCACGAATGGCCGTGTGCCAAACGGGCGGGCGATGGACCCGATTTCGCTGAGTTTGCCGGAACCGAAAATGGTCCGCGTGGCGGTCGCAAATTCGAATTGCATGATGAAAGCAGTTCGCAAAGAGAAGTTTTTTGGCTGGTTCGACTTGCTGCGCCTCACAGAGGCGCGCTCCGGAGCGCGAGTCTGTGACTCGCAGCACCTGCCTACCAGCCTTCGTCGCCGGGAAAGATGTTGGTAAATTTCACGCTGCTGCGCGACTCGGCCATCATGGGCGCCACGGTATCGCGCCACTTTTGGTAATGTTTTGTTTCCTTGTGCGCCGCCGGGGCATCCGCAGTGCGATACACTTCGACGAGCACGAATCGCGTCGGATCATCGGATTGTTGAACCACATCGAAACGGGCGATGCCTGGTTCCTGAATGCTTTGGCGCGCGTTCTCAATCGACGCCCTGCGAAACGCTTCGACGCTTTCCAGCTTCACGCGAACGTGAACGTGAACAATGAGCATGGTTCCATTCGACATGACCGGGAGAATAACGACGGCGGAGCTTGCGGCAAGAGAGCTGGAACCTTCGCGAGCCGGCGGTCCCTATCCCAGCCGTTCGCCGGCGCGCAGCGGAAAACCGGCCAGGAACTGCCCGGCGCTCAGTCGTTTGCCGCCTTCACGCTGAAGTTCCGTGATGCGCAGCGCTCCTTCGCCGCACGCAACCACGACCCCCGCCTGCTCCGCGGCAAGGATTTCTCCGGGCGCGCCGGTGCCTTCTGCGAGTTCAGCTCGAAGAATCTTCAACAGCACTGTCCCGTTCTTGCGTCGGACCAAAGTGAACGTGCCCGGCCACGGTGCCAGTCCGCGGACGCGATTCCAGAGAACGATCGCCGGTTGCGACCAGTCGAGCCGGCCGTCCTCTTTCGTGATTTTGCGGGCGTAGGTGACGCTTTCAGCCGGCTGCGGGTGAGGAACGATCTTTCCGCCCACGTAATCAGGGATGGTTCGCACGAGCAACGCGCCGCCGAATTGCGCGAGGCGGTCGTGCAGTGTCTGCGCATTATCATCGGAAGCGATCGGTGTGCGCTCTTCGCTCACGATGTCCCCGGTGTCGAGGCCGGCGTCCATTTTCATGATGGTCACGCCCGTTTCCGAATCGCCATTGAGAATCGCCCACTGAATGGGCGCAGCTCCGCGATATTTTGGCAGCAAAGAAGTGTGGACGTTCAGGCAGCCGAACTTCGGCACGTCGAGCAGCGCTTGCGGGAGGATTTGTCCGTAGGCCGCGACGACGATGAGGTCTGGTGCCAGCGCGCGGACTTGTTCGATGAATTGCGACTCGCGCGCCCGTTCCGGTTGCAGCACCGGCAGACCATTTCTTACCGCGAGTTCCTTCACTGCGGATGGCTGGAGTTTCAGGTCGCGCCCTTTTGGCTGATCCGGCTGCGTGACCACGGCCACGACGTTGAAACTTTTTTCGCTCAGCAGCGCGTCCAGCACTGTCGCGGCGAGCGGCGGCGTGCCCATGAAGATGATGCGCAGCGGAGTCATCGGAAAATTCGCCGCGGTCGGCGACATTACTTCGCGTCCGGGCCAATCGTCGCCAGAATGTCCAGAATGTTGCGCAGAACGTTCAATGGCGTTTGGCTGGAATCAATCAGGCGCACGATCTTCGGTCCATAGAACTCCAGCACGGGCTTCGTTTCATTATCGTACGTCTGAAGCCGCTGGCGAATGATGTCGAGGTTCGCGTCATCGAGACGATTCTCGCGCAACGCGCGCCGCTGTAATCGCTCCACCATCTTCGTCATGTCCGGGCAGGTGAGATGAAACAGCGCTCTCACGTCGAGCGTATCGTGGAGAATTTCCGCCTGGCGGACATTTCGCGGAATGCCGTCCAGCACCAGCGTGTCCTGCTTCGGATCAAACGTGTGGTTGACCGTGCTCGCCTCGATGTTGCGCCGCCACAAATCGATGGTCGGCTCGTCAGGCACGAGCTGTCCCTTGCTCGAATACTCAATGAACAATCTGCCGAGCGGATCAGTGATGCGGAGGTTTCGAAAAGCGTCACCGCACGCGAAATGAAACAGGCCGGGTACCGTGCCGAGAATTTTCCCCTGTGTTCCCTTGCCCGAACCCGGCGCGCCAAAAAGAAGAACCGTCCGATATTTCATGCGTGGTTTGTTTTCTTCGCGTCCGGCTCTCGACCTTCGACCTTCAGGCATCCTTGTGTTTAATCTGCACCTCGTAGATTTCGCTGAAGGGAATCATCACGTCTTCGGTCGCGACGCCTTTACGGACCTGCAAATACACTTCGTTCGGCTCAACCTTGCTGAAGCGATGGCCGGTGTATTCGCCGCGTGCGGACTTGATGAAAATCACTTTGTCTCGTTCCGCCTCGCCAGGGACCATTTTCAAGAACCCCGCGAACTTCGTTTCGAAAAAGCGGCGATTGAACGTGAACTGTCCGCGCGGATAAACGATCGGCTGCTCGGCGGCGGGTTGCGCAGTCTGCATTTGAATGGGCGCAGGGGCCGCTTCTTCGACGACCGCAGGCGCTTCCCCTTCCAATGGAGCAGCTTCGAGGGGCACTTCCTCCGTTTTCGCGTGGCGCGTGGGCATGGCGAGGAAAATGGCGGGACCGATAATCGGCACGACCGCCGCGATCACTGCCACCATCGCCGCCGGCCATTGGCGGAAAACACCAATCTCCCATCCAGCATAAATGTTTGCCGCATAGACAATCAGCAGCAGCACGAGCATCACGGGCGACGCGAGCAAATTTCCGCCTCCGGGACGATCCAGCCGCGGAGGTTGCTTGATGTTGATCTTCTTCGGCGCGGTCGCCGTCGCACGTCCTTGCGCCGGCGGGTCGAGAAAGATTGTGGCATAGGGAGCCGCGGCGCGATTTGTCAGTAATCCGCGCAACGTTTCCTGCGAGAGCCGCGCCCAAAAGATGTTGGTGATGACTGGCGTTGTACTGCCGGTGTCGAGCGCCACCTGAAGATATTCGTTCTTGGGCGAGACGATGCGACCGACGATGGTCGAGCCGTCCACGAGCTTGAGCGTTTGCTGTTGGAGCTGTCCAAAAGCCGCCGCAGCCGCGAAGCAAAACCCGCAGACTGAAAGTCGCCAAAACATGCGCGCTGTGGATAACAAAGCACTATTGGCAGCGAAAGCAAAAATCCCATTGCAGAAAGAACGACGGCGGGGATGTCTGCAAAGGCGGCGAAGGAAGCAAAGGGATTGAATCGAGCCAGGCCCTTCGAATCCTTCGCGCCTTCGCGAGACAACTTGTTCACGCACGTTTCGTCAGGCGGCAACGCCAGTCCCAAGTTCTATCGCCAGTTCCTCCACGATCCAATTTGTGCGGCGCGTACTGAGCCGGTCTGCCGCCGCGCCGTGTTCCCAGACGGCGTAGCGCAGCGCGAGCAATGGGTCGCGTTGCACCAACGGTTGCGCCAGCCACCCCGCGATGAAGCCGGCGAGCAAATCGCCCGTTCCGCCCTGTGCGAGACCCGAGTCACCCGAACCGTTGACGAACATCTCTCCTTCGGCGCGACCGATGAGCGTGTGCCGGCCCTTTAACACAACCCAGCAGTTTCCAAATTTCCGCGACAATGCACGCACTGCCGCCAGGCGGTCTCGCTGCACGTCCGCAGCGCTGATGTCCAGCAGTCGCGCCGCTTCGCCAGGATGCGGTGTGATGACGCGAAGCCCGGATGCTCCCTGAGGGCGCAGCCAATCCAGCGCGCTCGCATCGACAATCACCGGTTCCAGGCAAACTTCCCACGCGATCTGTAATTCTTCGCTCACGGCGCGCGGAACCGGCCCCGCCAGTCCCGGCCCAAACAAACGTGCTGTGCATTGGGAAAGATCTTCGCCTTCACACCACGGGTTCACCATGACCGCCTGAAGCTGCGCTGCGATGGGTTCGTAAACATCCGGCTGCGGAAACAATGTAATGAGTCCAGGCCGGGCGCGTTGTGCTCCGCGCGCGGCGAGCACGGCAGCACCGTGATAGCCGGCGCTCCCGGCGACGATGCCGAGGTGGCCAAAGGTCCCTTTATGACCATCGACCGGGCGGGGCGGCGGAAATCCAGTGAAGTCCTCCGGCAGCGTCCATTGCCATTCACTCGCGCATGGGCACGGAATGAGGCCGACGTTCTCAGCCACTTCGAGCCGGCCCACGTACTCCGCTGCGTTGGCTGCGAGCAATCCCCGTTTGGGCGCACCCACGGTCAAGGTTACCGACGCGCGAACGGCTTCGGGCATCGCGTTGCCGGAATCCGCATCCAATCCTGACGGCGCGTCCACGGCGAGTACTGGAAGCCGCGCGTCATTTATCTGTTGAATCAAAGCCACCCAATGCGCATCGAGTGCCCTGCTCAAACCAATGCCGAACAATCCGTCCACGATCAACTTCGGGCGGCGCTTCAATGCAATCTCAATTTCCCGCAGGGCCGCTGCTGGATCGATTACGTCGAGCAATTGCACGCTCCGTTCGCCAAGATGCGGGCGCATGGCGCGCACGTCGTCACCGTTATGGCCTTTGCCGGCGAGCAGAAGAATGGCGTCGTCGCGGCGCGTGAGTGCGAGCGAGTGCTGCGCGAGCGATTGGCCGACGCGAGCGATGACATTCTGTTCGGTTTGGCCTGTGGCCCACGTCGCGCGTTCCCACTCGCGCATTTGCGCCACCGAGATGATCGGCACTGGCATGAGAAGAGCGTGAAGGGTGAAACGTGAAACGTGAAGCGTGAATCAGAGTCAACGGCCGGCCTTTGCAATTTCTGCGTGACAAGGTGAAGTCGCTGCTTATATTGCGCCGCTCTTTCGGACGACCCTATCGTCCAGCGGTTCAGGACACCGCCCTTTCACGGCGGTAACACGGGTTCGAATCCCGTTAGGG
>JGI10216J12902_100656209_pt1 | contig 35893 bp, 27 predicted proteins | sample KanNatreferecore_FD_12902 | JGI IMG/M metagenome (IMG submission 12902)
TCGCCCAGGAGCGGCACCGCCAGCGCCAGGGTGGCGAGCGGCTCGAGATAGAGGTAAAGACCCGCACGCGTCGCGCCCAGCTTCGCGACCCCCTCCTGCCAGAACCAATTCCCGAGGGCGAGACCGGCGACCCCGAGATAAAGCAGCGCGGCGAGGCCCCGCGGCGAGAGCGAGCGCACGCGCGCCAGATCCGCCCAGATGGCGAAGACAATCGCGGCGACCGCGGCGGCAATGAGCAGGATGCCAAAGGTCACCACCAGCGGGTCGCGCCGGCGGACGAGATCGCGTGTCGTCACCGTGTAGAAGGCCCAGGTGTGCGCCGACGCGAGCAGGAGCCAGTCGCCAGTGCTCTGCAGCCACGCCAAGTCGGTGAGGTTTCCGCGCGAGACGAGCAGCAGGACGCCCGTCGTGGCGACCGCGATGCCAGCAACGCCACGCCGCCCGATCCGCTCGCGTAGAAACAGGAACGAGAGAACCGCGAGGGCGAGTGGCGACACGGAGATGATCCACCCCGCGTTGATTGCCGTCGTCGTGACGAGTCCCGCGATTTGCACCAGGAAGTGCACCGTGAAGATCGCGCCGCCGAGAAACAGAGGCCGGGCGTCGGCGCGCCCAAACCGCAACGGCACGCGCTTTACGAGGAGCACGCCGCCCAGAACGGGAAGTCCGATTGCCAGACGTGCCGCGAAGATCTCGACCGGCCCGAGTTCCGCCAGCAGAATCTTCGTGGCGACGAAGGTCCAGCCCCAGATGATGACGGCGGAAAGAAGGAGTACGTGAGGAAGCATCGTCGTTGTGGGCAGATATGCTTGATGATGCGGGTGCATTCTCTGTTGGCAACCCTGGTGGACACCCCGCCGCAAAGAGCAAGCTTCAGTTAGCCGATCGAACCTGCTCCTGATAGAACAGTCGTGTAGCAGGCGACTACTCCTGCATCGCCCGCCGGCTACGAACGTTCGTCGGCGCGGCCGGAGTCGGGGCTATCGCTGTTCCACACGTCCATGATCAGCTTCCACACGCCGTCATCTAATCGGCGATACACGTGGACACCTTTGCCCCAGTCGCGGTGCGAGCTGCTTCCATCGAGGGACCAAGCAGCTGCCGAGTACACCACGCGCTCAACTGCCAAGGCACCGTCGATACTGACCTGCGACGCCGTAAAGACGAATTCGAAACGATTGTGCCTGAATAGCTCAGCGAAGTAAGCCCTGAGCGCCTGATGTCCCTGCACCGACACGTGCCCTGGCGGCATCAGGGTTCCGCTGTCGTCCCAGACGGCCATCACGGCGTCGAGATCAGACGTGTTGACGGCTCGAAGCAGCGCCAACGTCGCTTCGTGGATCGCCTGCTCGCATGCATTCTCCATGGTTGTTTGAGCATAGCCGAGCCGCGTGGTGGGGCGCGCGTCGGTCAACTGCGGGAAGTCTTAAGGACTGAGGAATGCGACGCGGCAGGTAACTCCAATGATCGGCGTTTTTCAGAATGAGCCATTTACCATCGGTTCGCATCCGACTTGAGGAGGGACCTGATTCCCTTTCCCGCGAGCGGCTCCTGTCGGAACCTGGGAATAACGTGCATGTGGGCATGGAACAGCCCCTGTCCACCGACTCGCCCGCAATTCCAACCAATGTTGTACCCGTCCGGTGAAAATTCGCGGTCCATCCACGACTTGACGCGCGACAGCAACTGAAATGTCGCGGCAATCTCGGCATCGCTCAGGTCGAATACCGTCTCCCTGTGCTTGATCGGGATGATGACGCCCGAATGCTTCAGGGCCCCTTGATAGCGCCTATCCTGAACGAACCGCACGAGGTCGCTTTCGAAGACGACCTCTTGCTCAGGATCGCGAATGAGGCAGTAAGGACAATCCATTGACGGACCTCTTCGTGCTCTGCAGGACGTTCGACGCGGGACCACCCCTCGCGTGCTGCGATTATCGCTTCGGCGTTGCTCGCGGCCGATCCATCGCGTAGGCTTCCCCTTCAGGAGAACGATGCCGGACTGGTCGAACGGCTACGAGAGCATTGCCGAAGCCTTTATGAGGGCCCGGACGCCCTCGATCGGGCCGACGGTTGTGCGGAGATGGGCCAAAGCGCTGCCGGCCGGTGCTTCCATCCTCGATCTCGGATGTGGGACTGGCGTTCCGATTTCGGACACGCTGCTCCAGGAAAGATTTGCGGTTTATGGAGTCGACGCGTCGGAAACGCTGATCGCAACGTTCCGCGAGCGATTTCCAGGGGTTCCCGCGGAATGCAGCCGGGTGGAGGAATCACTCTTCTTCAGCCGCAGCTTCGACGCTGCAGTGGCCTGGGGACTGATGTTCCTGCTGCCTGCTGATACTCAACGGCGCCTGATCGGCAAGGTGGCCCACGCGCTGAATCGCCCTGGGCACTTTCTATTCACAGCGCCGAAGAAAGCCGGCACGTGGACCGACGTCATGACCGGTCTTCCGTCGTATTCACTTGGCCACGAAGGGTACGAGCGGGAACTCGTAGCCCACGATCTCCGATTGGTCGGAAACGACACGGACGAGGGTGATAACGACTACTACTTCGCGGCCAAGCGATAACCGTCTGGCCATCGCCCCTCGATCACTCCTCACAAGTCGCGGAGCATTTTCTGAAACCCGGCCGGGCCGTCGGAAACCGCTTCGGCGTTACTCGCGGGTTGCGACGGCTGCCGACGGGTCAATCGTGCTGATTCCGCGGTAGATCTTCCAGGATCCGTCGGACTGTCGTTGAAGAATGCGCATCAACTTGCCGCTCGTATGCACGGCATCGCCACCGGTGCGCGGACGCATGCTGTACCGATACGTACCCCATTGGAACGCATGCTCGCCTAAGACCCTGACTTCCTGGATGTCGAGTTTGTACTCGACGATTTCAGGACTCTCTATTCCCTGAAAGGCGTTGGCGATCGCTTGGCGCCCTCGCATGATCGGCCCAGCCGGCTGAAGCAGCACGATGTCATCGGCCCACTGCGACATCATCCTGTCCGGGTCATTGGCCAGCGCGAATTGCATGTCGCGCTCGTTGATGGCCTCGATGGCACGAAGGTCCGCTTCTAGACTCGTTCGGCGTTGCACAGAGCCTCCACTTTTCGTCAATAAGGAACAGGTGCTGCTCGTAGCGAGCACTAGGAGCAGGGTGGCAGTTCGATTTCGCCGGTATTGGACCGGTCGCCGTAGGGATGGTGGCTGAGACGCTCCAAAGCAAGTCCGCATCACTCGACACGCCCGAAGACGACAACCTGTTCAGTCGTTGACACGACGACGGATTGCCCGTCTACCGACACCTCGTAAGTCCACTTGCTGACGACGGCCTCGGCGTGCTTGAAGGTCAGTTCAAGCGTCCGATCGTTGGTCCACGTCGCCTGCAGCACGAGCGCGTCGCCAAATTCCGCCGCATGATCCTGACCATCGGCCTGAATGACGGTCTTTGTCGCTGATTGACGTCCGGCCGAGTCGATGATGATCTGGGTGAGCGTCACAGTTCCGTCAGTCAGCTCGAACTCGAGAACCATCTCGTCCATCTGAGCTCGGACGTGGCCCCCGGAGACCGCCGACGGCCGTTGTGCCCATGTTCCTGCAAGGGGATGACTCGAGCGAAGGTGGCGGTCCTGCTTTGCTGGGGGCAGCACCACGCGAGTGTCGCCAGCGCTGGAGTCCCTCTGCCGAACAGCGTTTCCGGCGCGCCGACGTCCCCTCGCGGACTCGACATGGACTTTCAGCGCTGGCCAGCTGTCGAATCCGTAGCCGTGAGCTACGGCATGCTGTGCGTCAGCCAAGCGCCAGCGTGAACGCTGGCGCCGAGCCACGCGCAAGACATCTTTCGCCTGATTCTTTAGATGATCGAGATTCGGAAGGGGTGGCAGGCGCTGAGGCATCGTTCACCCTCTCTCGCCCGACGTCCGCCCACGGGCCAAAGGGTCGATGCTCAAACCGCCGAACGAGACGCAGGTGGGATATTCCCTTTCCGCGGACGGGGTGCAGCCTGCGACGGCGAAGCGGACGCTATCACAGCCGCTTTGTAGTGGGCAAGTGTCGGCTCAGACAGCGGCGGGATCGCACTCGCGAAGTCTATCCCGCTGGCGTGCATGACCGGCCTGAACGAAAACACGATCAATCGGCTGAAACGATGACGGCTAGTCGCCCTTCGTAGAGCCAGGCACGTGACAACCGGTATGGCGAGGCCAGCGCCGCGACCCCAAACGCCGCGTCAGCCGACCACTGGACAATCGACTACTCTGTCGACCGGAGTGACGCGGTCGTTGTGAGAAACGGCCAAGGCATCGACGCGCTGTCGCCCCTGACCGCCTGCGGCGTCATCTGAGCGGGGTCGTCTGAACTGGGTCGCCCGAACCGGTTCCCTGTTACCTTTTTCCACTTTCGGGTTCTTCTCACCTATGGAGCTCGCCGAAGCCCTTCAGACGCTGGCGCCACGGCTCATTGCCTACGGCGTCGCGCGGACGGGCAGTCTCGCGAGTGCGGAGGACGTGGCGCAGGAGGTCCTGCTCGCGCTCATTCGACGGTGGCAGCAGCTCGGACCGCCAGCATCGCCGGCCGCGTTCGTGTTCGCGATCGCCAAGCGCCGCGTTCGACGGGTCCTCGCGCGACGCGCGTTACTGGTGCCCATCGAGGTCCTGCGCGGCTTGGCCGTGGATAGACCGACGGTCGAGGACGCTTACGTCACGCGCATCGAGCTCCGTCGTGTGCTCTCCGACCTCCGGGCTCTCGCGCGTCGAGATCGGGAAGCGTTGCTACTGCGCGCCATCGGTGAACTGTCCTATGAAGAGATCGCGTCTGTCTGCGGCTCGTCGGTCCCGGCGATCAAGATGCGGGTGTCTCGTGCCCGACGGCGGTTAATCGGATTACAGGAGGAGGCCACCCATGGACGACGACGCCAACCGGTATGAGGTCGATACGCGTCTGCGCCAGATCCTGATGCCCCCGAGCGGGGCGATCGATCGCGTGGTTGCAGGCGCGCTCGCCCGACGACAGACCCGAGAACCTGAGCAGCGGTGGCGCTGGGCCGCCGTCACTGTGGCGGTTCTGTTGATCGTCGCCGTGGTGACTTGGCAGCGTCCCCTTCGGCGCGAGCCCACTGTCCCGGTCATCAGAGTCAGCAGGAATGCCTCGATGCTCGTCGTGCAGAGTTCGGACGGACGTCGATGGCTGCTCACGCCCACAGCCGCGCGTCGCAGTGGCGGCCACTATGTCATCGTCGTGCCTGAATAGGAGGTGCACCGTGAAGCGTGTTGTGCTGGTCCTCACACTTGTCACAGGGATGTGGTCTGTCGTCGCCGCGCAGCCGACGGATCCGCTGCAGGCGCGTGTCTCCATCGACTATCGGGATGCGCCCGCCGTGGAGGTGATCACTGCGCTGGCCAGCGCCGTGGGATTGGCTGCCGACATCAACCCCGGCGCGTTGCGCCCCGTGACCATAACCCTGACGAACGTTCGGCTCGGCACGGCGTTGAACGCTGTTTGCGAAAGTGCCTCTTGCCTGTGGCGCTTGGAGGGGGCCCTGAGAGTGTCCCCGTTGGCAGGGCAACCCCGGCTCTCCCTCCCGCCCATGGTGTCGTTCGAGATCTACGACGTCCCTGCGCCCGACGTGTTCCGCGCCTTCGCGGCCGTGCTCGACGTCCCCTTGAGCATCGAAACCACTCTATCGAACGAACCCGCGACCTTCAGGTTTCGGAACGCTCCGCCGAGCAACGTTCTAAACATGTTGTGTTCAATGGCGCGTTGCCAGTGGCGGTTCGACGCCCTACGGGGACTGCGGCTGATCGCCTTGCCGTAAAGGTGCGTTTCTGGGCCCGCTGATGGGACGGAGTTCAAATGGTACTCACATTAAATGTGACGGTTCTACGACATTGGTGATGGCGTTTTTGACCGTGCTTGGGACCTATGAATGCGTCGGTGCTCAGGGCCAGTCAAACGCCAACCCGCGCGTTGAGTTCGATGACGTGAGCATCACACCCTCGGCTCCTGGCAAAGTGGGAGTGTCCTTCACTTATCGAGCAGGTCGGTTCGACGCTATCAATGTGTCCCTGCACACCTTGATCCGACACGCCTATGGCATGCAGGACTCCACCATCGTCGGTGGTCCGTCGTGGATGAGCTCGGATCGATTCGACGTATCGGCCCACGGCGACGTCGGGTTGTCGCCAGCCTTGCCCGTGGCATCGGTGGGTGAACCGAGCCGCCTGCAATTGATGGTGCAGAGCGCACTCGCCGATCGGTTTCGGCTCGTTGTGCACAAGGAACGACGAGAAATCGCGGGTTATAAGCTCGTGCTGCTCGATCCCAATGCGAGCGTAGCCCCGGGCTTGAGGCGTTCTGAGTTGGATTGCGCGGCCATCGCGTTGGACGCGCGCCGGGCTCGCATCGGCGCGCCAACTAGAACACCGGCGCCATCGCCCGCGCAGTGCGATCTGTCCAGAAGCGCCGACTCAATCAGTATTGACGGCCGACCGCTGGCGCAATTCGTGGCCACGCTCTCAGCCGTCCTCGGTCCGGCTGTGGTGGACGACACCGGTCTGTCGGGCAACCTCGACATCCGTTTGACCTGGGCGGCGGAGCCGACTGCGCCAGGATCGCGGATGCCATCGCAACCAAGGTCCGAGCAAGTTGCGGCGATTGTCAGCGCCATTCGAACCCAGCTCGGTCTGGATCTTCTGTCAAGCAGGAGCGCAATCGAAGTCCTCGTCGTCGATCGAGTTGAACGCCCGCCCTTCTAGAGGTGCACGCCTGAGGCACCAACGGGGCCATGTTTATAGGTTTGGCTTTAACGGCACCAAGCTCCGCCCGCAGCCGTCCCCGGATTGACGATTTCGCCCAGTGACTTCCGAAAGCTTGCTGGCAGTCGGAGGTCGCTGCGGCGTTACTCGCGACCCATCGTCCTTGCGGCCTTCGTCGCCCGTTACCGTTTGCCGCCGGATACATGTTGACGAACTACACGTATAGCTGTAGCCTGTCAACACATGGCCGCTCCAAAGAATGACTTGGTGGCAGGAACACTGGCGCTGATGATTCTGAAAACGTTGGACACGGTGGGATCGCTTCATGGCTACGCGATTGCTCGCCGGATCGAGCAGATCAGCGGCAACCAGATTTCGCTCAATCAGGGGACCATCTATCCTGCCCTGCTCCGCCTGGAACAGGAGGGTTGGATTTCGCCAAAGTGGGGCAAGTCTGAAACAGGCCGCCGGGTCAAGTTCTATTCGATTACACGCGCCGGCAAGAAGCAGATCCAGACTGAGCAAGGGGATTGGGAGCGTGCCGCCGGAATTGTCGCCAAATTCGTCACGCTCGTGCGGGCGAAGGCATGAGGCGGTTCGTCGCCCGACTCTTCTCACTGTTCGGGCGATCGCGCCGTGAGCAGGAGTTAGCGGATGAGATCTCCGCCCACCTTGAGTTGTCTGCGGCGGAACAGCGTGCGAACGGGCTATCCGCAGAAGAAGCGAGGCTCACAGCTCTGCGACGATTCGGCGGCGTCACGCAGACCCAGGAGGCCTTTCGCGACACACACGGCTTCCCGGCTTTGGAACTGATGTCGCGAGATCTTCTATTTGCCTGGCGACTGCTCCGTCGGAAGCCCCTATTCGCTGCCGCTGCGATCGCGACCGTTTCGTTGGGCGTAGGCGCGAACACGGCCGTCGTGAGCGTGCTTGAGACCGCCCTCCTGAATCCTCTCGGCCTGCGACAAGCCGATCGCGTCATGGCGGTTCGGACACAATTCGTCAAACTCAACCTGTTTCAGGCCGAGGCCTCGGGCGTCGAGTTCCGTGAAATGCAATCGCTGCCCGAGGTCTTTTCTGCGGTTGCCTCGATGGAGGGGCGTGCCTGGACATGGCTTTCAAACGACGAGGCTTCTCGCCTCGTGGGGCAAGCGGTCACGCCGGATTTCTTTAACGTGTTCGGCGAGTATCCAGGCACCGGGCGTTTCTTCACGGCCGAAGACGACGAATTTTCCGTCGTCTTATCCGATGGGCTGTGGCGCGCGCGCTTCGGCGCCGACCCGTCCGCAGTCGGCCGCACGATGTGGCTCGAGAAGAAACCGTACCGAATCGTGGGAGTCGCTCCGGCGGGATTTCACTTTCCGCCGAACGCGCAGCTCTGGACCCGACTTCCTCTCGAACCCGTGCGATTGCTCGATTCGGAACGCGGCCGCAACAGGACCCTCTCGGTATTCGCGCGGCGAAAGGAAGGCGTTTCGGAAACGCAGGCAAGAGAACACGTCAGGCGCTATGTCGATACAGTGATCTCCGCCGATGCAACGCACGGCGGCGATTTATCGAAGAATGGCTATGGTATCGAGCTCACGAGCTTCGGCCGGTACATCGCCGGGGATCTTCGTCGCCCGTTGCTGCTGTTGTGGGGCGCGGCCTCAATCGTTCTGCTCACCGGCTGCGCGAATATCGCCGGATTGCTGCTCGCGCGCTCGTCGAGCCGGCATCGTGAAATCGCGATACGGATTGCGGTGGGCGCTACGGCGGCGCGGATTGTCCGGCAACTTTTGCTTGAAAGCTTGCTGATTGCGGCCCTCGGAGGAGCCGCGGGACTTGTGGTTGCAGGGGTGGCGGTCGCGCTCCTCACCAGACTCAACCTCTCGGCTGTTAGCTCGCTGGCTTTTGCATCGCTCGATTCGCGACTGCTGTTGTACGGCTTTGGCTTGGCGCTGGTCAGCGGTCTGCTCTTCGGCATGGCGCCGGCGATCCAGCTGGTCCGCCAGAGCGAGTCCGCTCGAATTGGTCACGGGCGCCGCCGATGGTCCCGTGATCTCATTGTGGCCGCGCAAGTCTGTGGCGCCTTGGTGTTGATTGTGATGACGACGCTCCTGCTGCGTAGTCTCTGGGCGATCCAGCGAATCGAGCCGGGTTTCGATCCGCAAGGCGTCACGACCGCTTTCTTCCTCAAGCCACAGAATGATCCGGACTTTTTCGACCGTCTTCAAGCGAGGCTGGCAGCAACCGCTGGCGTGCAGTCGGCCGCATTGGCCAATCCGGTCCCATTCGCTGAGAGCGGCGTGGTGAGCGGATTTGCGATCAAGAACCGGCAGGAGTCCGGCGTACAGGGCAACGCAGAAGGATTTCAGATCACGCCCGCCTATTTCCAGACGTTACGTATCCCTCTCTTGCGAGGTCGCAACCTCGCGCCGTCTGATACGGCGACATCTCCCTTGGTGTGCCTGATCGATGCGAGACTCGCCGAGCGGTTCTTTCCCGGCTTGAATCCTATCGGACAGGAAATAGGGATGTTCAAGGGGTGGGCCCGCATTGTCGGAGTCGTGGGGGCGATCCGCCGGACCAGTCTCGAGGGTGAATCTCACCCGGCGGTCTACTATTCGTTCGCCCAGATCCCCTTTTTCCCTTGGGCGGCGATCTTGCTCCGTTCGAACGTCCCGGCGGATTCGATCATTCGGGCGGCCGTGCGGGACGCGAACCCATCCGTACCGGTGTATGACGTGCGGTCGATCGAGGAGCGGCTGGGCGCGACACTTGAGATCCGGCGCACGATGATCATGCTGCTGTCGACGTTCGGAGGCATCAGCCTGCTCCTCGCAATAGTGGGACTCTACGGTGTCACGGCGCAGGTCATTTCTGAACGGACGCGCGAGATCGCCATTCGCACGGCGCTCGGCGCACGTCCAACGCAAATCCTTTTGCCGCTAATGCGACAGGGGCTGCGGTCCGCATTGTTCGGTCTGATTCTCGGTTTGGGTGCGGTCGCTTACGCGCAAAACTGGTTGGCCGGTATGCTCTACGACGTCGCAGCGCTTGATCCGATTGCGGTCGGTGGCACGACGTTGGGGGTGCTGATGGTGTCATTGGCAGCCGTCTGGTGGCCCGCCCGGCGCGTTACCGGCATCGACGCACAACACGTGCTGCGGCACGAGTGAACGAGGGCACGAAGGCGATTTCGAATCAGTCGCTCGGCCTTGCGAGTCCGATGAGATGGCCGTGCGCGCCGAACGCGATTGCGACTGGCTGCCACGCGGCCGGCCTGATAGCCTCCGACATCGGGTCCATCACCTGAACTCCGTTGCTGGCCGCCCTCACCGAATCTCGCCAATGACTAACGAGCAGTCGCATTGTGACGACGTGTGAGCAGTCGATCGTCAGAGCGGCGTTTATCGGGAACTGCGGCGCCGTTCGAGGCACCGCAGTTCCCGCAATGCGCTGTATGCACTCACGGAGCTAAATGCCGCTGCAACAGCACGTCGACCGCCGCATACGCCGACGGCAATTCCCACACCCACCACCGACGCTCCGGCGTCCAGCCAGGGGATTGCGAATCCGACCATGGTTGGTCGGAAGTGGCTGCCCGGATTCGACGCATCTAAGTGCGGTTCCGCGAACCCGATGACGAGATGGACGCCTTCGAGTCTCCCATCGTGTCAGACAACCACGAGGATCAGACGGACGAATTGGCGCCAGATCCTGGCGCCGGATACAATTCGGGTCTTGCTCAGGCGGAATCATCCATGGCATTCAAGCTAGAGGACCCGAACTGGCGTTTTCGGTCGCCCGGCCCACTGCCTCACCCCGTCACCTCGAATCTCTACGACCTGGCCCTCGAAATTTCCACCCAGGGACCGCGCAAGGAAATCCTCGAGGGATTTAAGTACCGATTTTCGAATGGCAAGAGCGGCACCAGTTCCAGCACCGACTACGCTGCGTACGACCTGCGCGGCATCATGGACGATGCCGCCAGCAACGCGCCGAAATTCATCATGATCTTCGCGGACTACTGTGAGGAGCTGAAGAAGGAGGGTAAGGAAGTTCCAGACACAGATTTCTTGAACGAGATTTTCGACGAGCACAACGCCGGGTACCAGATTCTGGGTAACGAGGTGGTCTCAACCGCTGACGTGATTGTTCGGACCAAAGTCAGCTATCCAGGTCGCCCTGCGCCTCCACCTGAGCCGGTGCCCCCCGCGACAGTTCAGGCCCCTGGCGCTCCAGTGGCGAAGGCCCCGGCATCGAAACGTTTTCCGGTGAAAGTGTTCCTATGTCATTCGAGCACCGACAAGGCGAAAGTCAAGGAGCTGTACGACCTCCTCAAGGGAGACGGTTTTGATCCTTGGCTGGACGCCAAGAAGCTGAAGCCAGGGCAGCACTGGGAGACCGAGATCAAGAAGGCCGTCAAGCAGACGCACGTCTTCGTCGTCTGTCTCTCAAAAGTAGTCGCAACCAAAGCTGGTTTCGCGCAGAAGGAAATCAAGTTCGCCCTCGACGTCGCAGAGGAACAGCCGGAAGGGACGATTTTCGTTATTCCAGCGTTTTTGGAGCCATGCACCCTTCCAGATAGGCTGTCGGAATGGCATTGGGTCCGCCTATACGAAGACGATGGTTACGAGAAGTTGGTTGATTCGCTTGACCACCGTGCAAAGGACTTGACTTAGCTATCCACACTGACGAGGTCCTTGTGGCAAATCTAGAGAAGGCCCAAGAACGCGCGTCGTTAGAATCGAACCCTGTCAAGTGCTTTGTTTTGATAGGTCCTGCCTTGTCGCCAAGCTTTCTGGCCGCACGCCTCGATGCCCAGCCATCCTCGTGATTGGCTCAGCTATCATTTTTGACTACTTCTGGAACAGCACGAGGAAGAAGCCACCTTCTGCATCCGGCCACGGGTCCACAGTGCGTTCGTGCTTTATGCCCGCGGCCGTGATCTCAGTCACGACTAGGGCCGGGCGAATGCCGTGACCACCGCGATTGCTCCTGTGAGGTTGTGTTGCTCCTGCACGATCTGCGTTCACTCTAACCTTGACCGTCCCGAAGCTCAACGGTAACGTTCCAAATGATGGCAACGACGCAGTTTCAAGCGTTGCGGCAGTTCTTCGTCGCCGTGACTCGGCAGACGGTGACTGTCGTCACCGGGACGCTGTTCACCGTTGCTGGTTGGTTTTGGGAAGGCATCGTCGCGCTCATTCCAACTCTCAAGGACGCGAGTCTACCGGGATGGGTGCTCTGGATACCTGGGCACGTCCTGATTTTCTACGGTGCGTTCCTAGCGTGGAAGGACGAGCACGATGCAAAGCTCGCTGTCGAGAACAGTATCAAACCTCGGGTCCGATTGCACCACGCGTTCGAAAGCGCACCGAACTACTTGCGCATCGCGAACATGGGTGTCGGCGTCAAGGAGCGGAGGCACATCATCGGCGTCGAGAATCTGAGCAGCGTGCAGATTGAAGGACTGCGCGTCGTTGCGGAATCGTTCGAACCGTATCTACAAGGTGCAACATGGGTCGATGCGCCGATGCATCCTTTACGTGCCGCCATCGACAACGAAGGACGCTTCGACTTGAGCGTAGGCGATGGGCACGTCTCGCGCTTCATCGAGGTGTTTCAGGAACTCGTCTTTCCGCAAGACCCCACGAAGCCGCCGTTGCTGACGTTCGTCTATGACCAATCCGGTCTCAACAAGCTGAAGCGTTTCATCATCGGACATTGGTTCGCTGTGACGTTGCGAATTCAAGGCAGCGTCAAGCCGGAGCGGATTCGTCTCGTCGCGACGTTCAACTCTGCCGGCAATGTATGGGACGTGCGAGAGAGTGATGAGCCGATGCCTGCAGCGCATGGCTGTCAAGTTGCACAGTTGGTCGAAGGCGCTGTGCCGCCGACTGAACCGGTCGTTGGCGAAGCGATGCCATCCCACCCACCAGACGAAGACGAGTGACCCCATGGCAGTTCGCTTGCCCAATGCGATGCGGCCCGTGCCACGAGAGCCCCACCGCGAACACGTGTGGGCGATGGTCAAGGACGCGAGCCGCGCCCATGCTGAACTTCGCGGACACGGCAGAATAAGAATGGGAATGTCAGTTTTTCGACGAAGAACGCCATTACGGGACGCGGCTGGAACCTGACGGTGGCAGCGGCATCCGACTCACGGGAGAAACGCCGAGAGCTTGAGGCGGAGGGCTGGACCCTCCTAGCAGCGAGAGCGTCTGAAACACATGGCGACAGCACCAACACAATCCGTGCGTGAAGTTCTACTCACCGTTATCGAGAGACAGGACCAGAAGCGGAAGGAGTATTCGCCTGGACAGAAGAAGCTTGTCCAGAGTGAGGTGCTGGACGAGACACAAACACTGCTCAGTATTACGAACGGCGACGAAGTGCGTGAGCAAGCCGTGTTGGCGGCATGGAATGACTTGTTGCGGACCGGCTTTATCGCGTGGGGCGCGAGTCTCCACAGCCCGACACCGCCGCATTTCTTTGTCACGGACAAGGGGCGTAGGGCACTGCAGCAGATAACGCGTGACCCGCACAATCCGACAGGCTACATGCGGCATTTGGACACACGTACGAAAGTCGGTTCCATCACGCGCTCATATATCAGCGAAGCAGTCGAATGTTACGCAGCGGGATTCTTCAAGTCGTCAGCCGTGATGGTGGGTGCTGCTAGTGAGAGCATGATTGTGGACCTAATCGAACTCGTCAAGTCGAAGCTGGCTACAGACGAGCTGCCGGTTCCAAACGATTTGAACGACTGGCGGATTCTGATAGCGACGAAGGCGCTCACAGACATCTTCGACGCGAGAATCCCGAGGAAGAAACCTCATCGGGAACTACGGGAACGCTACGATGCGCAATGGAAGGGTTTCGCGGGTCAACTTCGGACGACACGCAACGACGCGGGGCATCCCACGAGCGTTGAGCCTGTCACGGACGATATGGTACATGCGTCGCTGCTGATTTTTCCGGAGTTCGCTGGCCTAGCGAGTGCGTTGGTGGATTGGCTGTGCGAGGAACCACCTTGGGAAGCAGTCAACCGTGCATGACGAGCCCTGTGACGAAAGCCTTCGACGAGCGTGACCCTGCGGTCATCGCGATATGCGTCCTTTGTGCGGAGAACGCCCCCGAAGGATTTTCGCGCGGCGAGGGTGGCCTGCTGTTCGGTCATGCCCCGCCGTAGGTTCACTGTGATCAACACATCGAGCGTCTGGATCTCCTCGTCCAACCGGGAGTCCGCGGTCTTGGAACCGACAAGCCCGAGTAACCGGTGCATGATCGCTCTCAGAGAAGCAACCATAATCATTCGCACCGCAACGCCAACATGGGATCTGTACGAGCCGCGCGACGAGCCGGAAGCAGGCTCGCGACGGCTGCGACGAGCATTAGCAGCACTGCGGCCGTGCCAAAGGCGGCTGGATCCAGCGGCCGAATGCCGAAGATCAGCGCAGTCACAAAGCGCGTTCCCGCGGCCGCTGTCAACAGGCCGATGATCGCGCCGCTGATCGTCAGGAGCAGGCCCTCACGAACAAAGGTCACCACAACACGTCCAGCGGTCGCGCCGAGCGCCATCGCAATTCCAATTTCTCGGGTGCGCTGCACCACGGAGTAACTCAAGAGCGTGTAGATGCCGAACGCCGCGAGGTTCAGCGCCACCGCTGAGAAGAACCCGAACAGGCGCCACATCAGCTGCTGCACCTGCACGGATTCGTCGATCACGCGTCGCATCGGAACGAACCGGATGATCGGCAGGGTCGGCATCTCGCTCCGGAGGATCTCCTCGAGCGCGGCGATCTCGGCCGCCGCCGACCGAGTCTTCACGATCCAATTGACCGGGAACGGGCCGTGCGCCATGGCGGCAAGCTGCTCTGGGACCTGGGCGACCGGCACGTAGAGGGTAGGTGCCGCCGGCGCTGCGAGCGCGTGCCCTCGGGTCCACCCGGTCCCCGCTCGGGTGCGCACGTCCGCCACGACGCCGACGATCTGCCGGGGCAAGTCATCCAGTGCGGGGACCAAGCTGACCGTTTGGCCGAGTGCGTTAAGGGGGTCACCAAAATAGGCGCTAGCGAATGCCTCGTTCACGATCGCAACCCGCGCCGTCAACATTTGGTCGCTGAGCTCGAACATGCGGCCAGTACGGAGGGCGATACCCAGTGCACGGAAGTAGTCCGGCGTCACATACCGCCAATCAACGGTGCGCATCTCTTGGATGCGACCGGTTGGGACGACAGGCAGATTCAACCCGCGCTCGACGGGTACGTTGTTGCCAACAGCCGCCCCCTCAACGTCCGGTAGCTGACTGAGCCGGTCCAACGTCCGCTCGTACAGCGCCGCGAACGAGGAGGACATGCCCTGTAGCGACATCTGGGCGAGTACCACTCGATCCGGATCGAACCCGAGCTCGACGCGTGCCGCCGTCGTGAGGGTTCTAAGAAACAATCCTGCTCCGATGAGAAGGAGGGTGGCTGCCGCCACCTGGATGAGGACAAATGCCCGTCGACACCACTGCTGATGGCGCGAGGCGGTCGTTTGCCGGGCGTTTAGCGCAGCGCGATAATCCAGTCGCGTGACGGCCAGCGCCGGCCATACGCCGGACACGAGGCTCGCAATCAGCGCGACTCCGATAGAGGCGCCCAGAACGCGGCCATCGAGGCGAATGACGCGACCTGCGAAGACGTCCTCGGACACGAATGGTAATACCGCCTGAAGGGCCAACCAGGCCACGATGGTCCCGACCGCAGCTGCTGCGATGCCAATCAGCATCGACTCGACAACAACCTGATTCGCAATCCGTCCGCGCCCTCCGCCAAGTGCAACGCGTGTCGCCCATTCACGGCCACGGCGGATCGCCCGGACGAGCTGCAGCGCTGCCACGTTGGCGCATGCAATGAGCAGCACGGCCGTCGTGGCGCCGAGCAGCAACAGCAGCACAAAGCGGTTCGAGGCCGTCGCGGCTGTCTGGAACGGCAGCCACAGCATCCGCGCCACACGATCAGGAAAGTTCTTGGCCATGCCGCGCACTTCTCGAGCGATGGCCGGCTTGAAGACGTCGAGTTGCGCGTTCGCCGCCACGAGAGAAACCGTCGGGTCCAAGCGCGCGACGAGGGCATAGTTCAACGAGCCGTCCTGCGGTGAGACCTGCAGCGGCGTCCACACGTCGGCGCGGGGTATCGAATGGAAGTCTTGCGGCATCACGCCGATCACTTCGTAGGGTCTGCCACCCAGCTGCACGAACTGGCCGAGTACATCGGGTCGTCGATCGAAGTAGCGTTCCCACAATGCCTCGCTGATCAAAACCGTTGAATGGCCGTTCGGGGAATCCTCCTCAGGGCGGAAGTCGCGTCCGAGAAGCGGCGCAGTCCCGAAGACGCGAAAGTAACCCTGAGAGACGGCAAGCCCGCGCACGTATTCGGCCCGGCTGCCAACTGTCAGATTCCACCCGCTGCCACCACCGCGATAGGCGGCGGTCTGTTCGAAGCCGGTCAGGCGCTCGCGCACGTAGTGGAAGATCTCACCAGTCGTGGCGTTGGCATCCGGCATTGTCGAGCCGAGGAGCACGATGCGATCGATGCCGTCGTAGGGCAACGGTCGAACAAGCACCGCATCGACCGCGCTGAACACCGCGGTCGCGAGGCCGATGCCCAACCCGAGGGTGAGGGCCGCTGAACACGTAAAGCGGAGATCGCGGGCGAGACTCCTACTGGCGCTTCGACCATCCTGCCGCAGGGCGTCCAGCACCGGCAGACCGCGTTGGTCCCGGTAGACGTCCATCGTGTGCTGAACACTTCCGAACGCTCGGCGCGCGGCTAGCGCGGCATCTCGCTCGCCGAGGCCCCGAGCCATGTACTCACGGGTCAGCAGATCCAGGTGAGTGAAAATATCGGCTTCGACGGCACGCTCGTTCCGCTTTAAGAAGCCGAGCATGCGCGCGAACAGAACCCGCAGCGCTGTCACGACTGGTCCCCGAGCATCCGCTGCATCATCGCGACCGTGTGCGCCCAGCTTTGCTGCTCGGCCGCGAGCTGCCGCTTCCCAGCCTTGGCGATCGAGTAAAACCGCGCCCGGCGGTTGTTCTCACTGCTACCCCATTCGGAGTTGATCCACCCCCGCTGCTCGAGGCGCAACAGCGCAGGGTAAATGGTGCCCTGGTTCAGCGCCAACATCCCTTCGGCGACCTGCTCGATCCGTCGCGCGATGCCGTAGCCGTGCAGCGGGCCCATCTGCTCGAGGGTCTTGAGAACCATCAGGTCTAGGGTGCCGTAGGGAACGTCAGCCGGCGGGCGAGGCATTACGTCTCCTGTTGAATATCAACAGGACTATGGCAGGTGCTCCTGTCGAAAGTCAACAGGAATTGTCGGAAATTAGTCGGTGCGGATCCGAAAGCAGGTATGTCCTAGCCGATAAACATGCCTCGGCACGTCGCCAATCAAGGTGCAGACGAACATAACTTCAAGCCGACTTCTACCAAAGGACCCAAGCTGACATGCTCGGATTCGAGTGGCGGCCAGAGGCGCTCCCGTCCTTCCGCCTCGATTTGGCTGAGTTGCGCATCGGTGAGGATATGGGTCTCGCGCAGTCTTCGCTTGCACGGATCTGAACTGTACGAGAGAGCTGCGGACATCCGCTCGCATCGTATTGATTCTTCGAAGATGTTCATGCGCGCATCTTGAGGAAGCGACTTCAGCGGATTGCTCGGCCAACCCCGACTCTGAACGATGCGTATCGGTTCAACCGATGCGAACCCCGCATTTCTCGCCGCGTCATTGATTGCGTAGGTTCGACCATCCGCCCGAAACATCACCGCCGCGGCATTGCAGCCCAAGGTGCCGATGCCAATGGTAAACGGCCATTGTCCGCCTAGGTCATTCCTCGTTACCATGCGCTGCTGGCTCATCGGAATTTCCAGAATCCGGTCCTCCACCTCGTGTGGTCTGCTGTCGGCGCAAGCACCGATCTGAAGGATCAGCAGTAAAGGCAGCGGCAACAGCTCTCTGGATGTGGGGTACATCGACGTGGTCCCACTCATGGCGCCAACGATTCTGCTCATCAAGATTTCTTGAGTACTGCCGCAGCGTCGGTTTGCGAGGCGCGATACGCGGGCAGCCATCCCGCAATCAATCCGATGGCTACGAGTGTGACCGTGGAACCGACGAGGGTAGCGGGGTCATTGGGCTCGAGGCCATAGAGGAGCGTGGCGACGAGCCGAGTCGCCCAAGCACAGGCGACAGCACCAAGTGCCACGCCAGCCGCAACCTGCCACGCCACTCGGGTGAGGACCAGCCGAATCACCGCGGCTGGTTCGGCGCCAAGAGCCATTCGAATTCCGATTTCGGAGCGTCGCGTAGCGACTGCATAGGCCGTCGTGCCGTACAAGCCGAGGCCTGCCAGAAATAGCGCCAACAATCCAAAGAAGCCGGCCAGAAGCGCAATGATCTGCTCCTGAGCGACTGATGCGTTCACCTGTTCCGCCAACGATCTGAAGTTGAACACCAGATCCGGATCACGAGCGGCCAACGAAGCGGTAACGCTGCGCGCCAGACGCATCGGCGAGCCAGCTGTCACTCGGGCTCCGATACTGATTCCGGTTAAGGGAAACGGAAAGCTCCCTTGTGCCAGCGGCACATACAGCGTGGGTGATGCCGGATCACGGAGCGACCGATACACGGCGTCGGCGACCACGCCTACAATCCTTTTCGGGACCTGATCCTCACCTCGGCCGCTCACTATTTTCACGGTTGCGTCCATTGGGTCGCGGCCTGGAAGAAACTTGCGCGCGAAGGCCTCATTGACCAGCGCGACCGGGACCGCGGCTTTGTCATCGCGGTTGGTGATGTCGCGCCCGACATGGATCGCCGTTCCGTACGTGGCGAACCAGCCGGGCGTCACCCATTGCGCGAGAGAGGTTCGGTCGGAATCAGCCATCTGTGGCGCACCGGGAACTTCGATAAAACTATTGAACCCACCCCCGCTGACCGGTGTGATGACTGAGGCGCCTGCCGCGGCAACGTCAGGTACCGACGCGACCACATCCACGAGCTCGTAGTAAAAGGGGATTCGACTGGTTGGATCAATCTGCGCGCGTGAAGCATTGACATTGACCACCACCACACGCTCAGAGTCAAACCCCAGCGGTCGCGTCGTCAGGCCAACGAACGTCCGAATGAAGAGCCCAGCCGCGACGACCAGCACCAGCGACAACGCCACTTGCGCTACCACCAGCGCACTCGCCGTCCGTGGAGTACTCCCGTCGCTCGCCCGCCCGTGCTCCTTCAGCGCGTGGCTCGGTGATGCCGCGGACGCGCGCAGCGCTGGCAGGGCACCGCAGAGAAGAGCGGTTGTGGCTGTGACGATCATCGTGAACGCGAGTACGCGCCAGTTGATCGAAAGGTCGAGGGAGACCGTATTGACGGAGTTCGACAGCAATCCGACGAGCAAACGGTTAGCCCACAAGGCCAGCACCAGTCCCGAGACCGCACCGGTAAGAGCGATCAAGAGGCTTTCGACGAGCAGCTGCCGGGCCAGCTGGCTGCGAGATGCGCCGAGCGCCACCCGAACGCTCAGCTCATGACGTCGTGCGGCAGTACGGGCGAGCTGAAGGTTCGCGATATTGGCACACGCGATCAACAGAACCACTCCGACGACAACCAGTATGGTCAGGAGTGCCTGCGTGTATCGTTGCCGGAGAGCGGAAGTGCCGCCTGCCGCCGTTTCCAGCGAGAAGGGACTCTTCATGAATTCTGGCGCCAACCGGGCTGGCAGGTTGGGCGGCATCGCCGCGGCCCTGATGTCAGGCTGCAGCGCACGCAATGTGGACGTTGCGGCCTCCATCGACTGGTCGGGCCTCAACCGGATCATCACGTTGAGCCAAAAGTTCGTCGGGATGTCCAAGGCGGTGTCTTTCCCTCGGATGAGCGGTTCGCATCCGATTGGCACTGCCACTTCGAAGCTCCGCCCGACTTCTGGACCGAAGAACCTCTCCGGCGTCACGCCGACGATGGTGAACGGCACGCGCTCAATGACGAGCGTCCGACCGATGACATCCAAGGCACCAGCGAAATGACGCTGCCAGAACGTGTGGCTAATCACCGCGACGGGCCCCTCCGACCCACCGCCGGGGGTATCATCCCCAGCCGTCAACGTACGACCGACGCTCGGCGACACTCCTAGCGTCTTGAAGAAATCGCCGCTGACGATCAACCCACTGACCGGCTGCATTTCACCAGCCTGCGCGAGGTTGAATCGCAGACTCGACCACGCGAGCGCACCCTCGAACAGATCGGCACGGCGCTGGATTTCGCTCCAGATGGCGTAGCTCCAGGTGGAGGTCGGTCCCAGACCGTTGGAAAGCGTCGCCAGTTGATGCGGCTCGCGGACGGGCAAAGCGCGAAGCACCAGGCTATCCACGATGGAGAACATCGCCGTGTTCGCGCCGATGCCAAGCGTGAGGGACAACATGGCGACTGCCGAGACAAGTGGCGTGGCGCGCAGGGTTCGAACCGCAACCTTCATGTCCCGCAGGAGTCCGTCAGCGACCCTTCTGAGATACTGATCGCGAACCGCCTCCTTCGCCCGCGCGACGCCACCAAATTCGAGGAGCGTCCGCCGACGTGCCTCTTCACGTGTCATGCCCGACGCGACCAGGTCGTCGGTCTCCGTGTCGATGTGGAACTGCAGTTCCTTATCGAGCTCTTCGTCGCGGTCCATTTGCTTCCTCGGCTAGTGTTCGGTCTGCAGCACCAGTCCGATTGCCTGACTAAGGCGCGCCCACTCCGTTCGTTCGACGTTCAGACGTTTGCGGCCCGTCGCGGTCAACGCATAGAACTTCGCTTCGCGCCCGGTGTCGGTCAAGCGCCACTCCGCGCGCAGCCAGCCCCGTCGCTCGAGGCGATGCAGGGCCGGGTACAGCGAACCTTGCTGGATCCGTAACGCGTCCTGGGTGATCGCGTTGAGGCGCTGCGCGATGGCGTAGCCGTGAAGCGGTCCAAAGGCGACCACGTGCAGGATCAGAAGGTCGAGCGTTCCCTGGAGCAAATCGGTTCTTTCGAGACGCCTAGGCATTCTGCCTATACTGAGCGGCTATAGGTAGAATGTCAAGGCATCCAGTTTGGCGGCACCAATGCGAGGAAGGCGGGGGCAGGTCGCAGTCGTTCAAACGATCGAAAGCGCTCGTTCCAACTGTCCATCTCGACCAGTCGCGAGCGACGCGGTGTCCACGGGCTCGGCAATGTCAGGCTCCACGCCAGAGCCTTCCAGATTACGGCCTTGCCATGTGAAGAAGGTCGCAACAGGCAGTACCACACGATATCCCTCGCCAACCTTGAAGGCGCTCGAGGCGACCAGGCGGCCGGCGGTCTTGGCACCGACCAGCGTTGCCAGTCGATTCTCCGACGCGAAGGCGGCGATCATCTCTGCAGCGCTCGACGAATGTTCGTTGACAAGCACGACGACGCGCCCGTGATGACGCTGCTCGCCGAGGCGTTCGGTGAAGACGGCGACAGACCTCCGCCGCGGAATCACGAACCGGAAGATCAGAGGTACTACGCCGAGCTTCGACGCCGGAATGCGATCGAACGCAGGAAGACGGTCCTTGTCAAAGCCGTTCTTGATCATCTCTCGCGTGACGCTATACCCCACGCCGCGGCGGTCGGCGCAGAGGTGGCTCATCACACGCAGGCAGCCGATGCCACCGCCGGTGTTCCCTCTGAGGTCGACAATCAGTCGGTCGCATGCAAGATCCGCGATCGCGCGGTTGATGTCGCGGGCCACGTCAAGGCCGAGGACGCCCGGAAACATGCTGATGCGAATGAGCCCAACTCCACCCGGCAGTTTCGAGGCGGTGACCACGCGTTCGGGAACGACAATGGGTCGCTGCTTCTCTTTCGAGCCAGGGATGTGCACCCGCACAATTGAAGTGGCGCCGTCAGCCCGCCTGATGGTCAAGCCGTAACTCTCGCCGAGCCCGAATGGAGTTGCGTCGGGCGGCACGAAGTCCTTGTTCCCGATCTTCAGCAGCACATCTCCTGGCTTGATCCCGGCCGCTTCAGCGGCACCGCCTGGATGCACATCCTGAAACACCCATCGCAGGCCGTCAGCCGTTTCCGCTTTAGTGAATGTCGCAGCAATCGCGATCCGTCCGGCGGCGCGCGGAGTGGCTTCGTGGAAGAAACCCACGTGGCTGGCGCCCAGGTCCTTGAGCATGCGGTTGATCGCATCCTCGAAGTCCGCTCTCGATTGGGCCCGAGCTACGTTTGGCTCATGCTGTTCGCGCAGACGCGCCGTGTCTGGGTCGGCGCCCATGAATCGGCGATCGATCACCGTCAGGACACGGTCGAAGACGGCACGACGTTGTGATTCGGCGAGGGTTGTCATCGTGCGTTCCTTTCGTCAGGTGACACGATAACCACACTGCTGTCACCGGAAACGAGAACACCGCTCCAAAGTTTCGGCACCGCTGAAGGGCCGAACTGTTGGCGCATCCGCAGCTTTGCCTGCCGCAGCCCTTCGCCCACGTCCGCTCCATCTGCAAGCTGCCGGTAGAATTCGCGCATCAAGCCAAGGCTGAACTCATCGTCTGCCGCCCAGAGATTCGCGACGACCGTCCGTGCGCCAGCGGCCAGGAACGGCCTCACGAGACTCGCGACGCCTTCCAGCCCGTGCACCGTTCCAGTTCCCGTGTCGCAGGCGGACAAAGTCACTAGGTCAACGCTCAGACGCAGGTCGAGAATCTCACCCGCCTGAAGAAGACCATCTTCGCCGCTGCCCGGCAGCAGCACGATAGCCGACCGCGAAGGCACCTTCGTACTCACGATGCCATGCGCCGCAAAATGGACCAAACGGAAGGTAGCCAGCGCTTGTGCCTTGACCGCTTGTTCCGTGGCTTCGTTTCCCACGAGTGCGGTCGACCGTCGTCCTGGAAATGCGGACAGGACGACGCGTGCCTCATCGGCGGCTGACGGGAGAGGACGCAGGCGTTCGGCGTCGACGTCGTAGACCCCGCGCGTTGTTGCCTCTCGCGCGAGATTCGGTCGTGCGCCGGAGCTCGCGGAGTCGGCTGGCGATGCACCAACGGCGAGCGCCATCTGTGTTGGCGACTCTTTCGAGGTGCGGTTCCGAAGAGCCACCAGAGTCGACGCGGATGGGATGTGTGACACCACGTGAGTTTCCAGAAGTGGCGTCCCGGACGGCGGCACGATCAGGTCGAATGGAACAAGGTGTGTGGCCCCGTCAGCGCTGAGGAGAAGCCTGCTGAATCGGCCAAGATTTGGTATGCCGCCGAGTAAGGCCGAACCGACTGTCGCAGCTTCGGTCGTGGCCGACAGACCCTTTTCGATGGCGCGTAATAGAGCCTCAATCTCTCCTTCGATTGCGGCTTTCCCTGGAAGTCTGATCAGGCGTGCGTCGGTTTTCGTGATGGCGACGCCGAACGACGCCGGATCCGTCAGCGCCAACTCCAGAAGCAATTCATCTGGCCGCAAGACACGCTGCACCTGAGACACGCTGACGGCGGCGCGAGGCGTCACCTGCGCCGCTGACCAGAGTTCAGTGGTGATGGGGGCCAGCTGCCCCTCTGCTGCCAGTATTTCGTTCAGAAGGCGCTGGCGCGTAGTGCGGTCACTCGTGCGAAGAAGCTGCAATTGCAGCGCCGAGATCCGGCGCTCCACGGTTCGCTGCTCTGGGGGAACGGGCCGGCCGGTTGTTTGACGGGAGTTGAGCAGGTCGACCAGAGAGCGGGCTCGCGCCCGCTCCAGGATCGCGAAGAGCCTGGACGGATCACCCCGGCTCCGCTGCCCTTCCAACCGAATGCGCGACACGAGGACGTCGTCCATGCCGGCGATCATCCGGCTTCTTGCCCACGGACTGCTGGCGCGCGTCACCAATCCCTCGACGATGTCGTCGGCTTCCTCGAGCAATGTGGCGGCGTCATCGACGCGACCACGTGTGAGCTGAAGGTCAGCCAATTGCGCCAATAATCTGGGAAGCATGATCCGCTCGCCCATTGCCCGCGCCGCTGTGATGCCTTCTCGCAGGGCGGCGTCCGCTTCGCCATTCCGATTCATGGAACGAAGCACACGTGCGCGCTCCATCGCAATGCCCGCGATGATCCTGTTCGCGCCGGCCGAGCGCGCGAGCGCGGTGGCACGCGTCATCGCGTCGAGCGCCTCCGCCGAGCGGCCTCGCTGGGACAATGCCAGGCCGAGTCGAAGCGTCAGTTCGGCCTGAAAACCGAGCGCACCTTCTCGGCGCGCAACGTCGAGCGCGGCATTGAGCAGCTGTTCCGCTTCGTCTGGTCGCGACAGCCTGACCAGCGCGTCAGCCTTGCCAACGTACGTCATCAGCGGCATCTGCAGCTCGGGAACGGCACTGGCGGCCTTCAACGCGCGCTCGTAGAAGTCGAGCGCCTGTTCGGGGCGATTCAGCTCCACGAAGCCATGGCCAAACAGCGTCAGCCATCGCACGAGAGACGAGGTGTCGCCGGTCGTCTCTGCAACCTTGATGGACTGGCCGAGGTTCACGATCGCCGTGTTCGTGTCGCCCAGGAGGAACGCGACCAGCCCGAGCTCGGCGCGGGCTCGGTTCGTCCACACCGCATCTCCAAGCTTCTGAGCGAGCACGAGCGCTTCGGTCCATGAGCGCTGCGATAACGCCGGATCGAGGTCCTCGTCGGTCTCGCCCTTGATTACGAGTACGCGGAGCCGAAGACGGTCATCGTCGGCGACGATGGGATCGTCGAGATAGGCCGCGAGACGATCCGACACGTCGGGCACGGCAAGGGTGGGCAGCTGGCCGCGCAGGCGGCCCACTTCGGCGTAGAGAGCGTTCCGCTTGTCGCCTTTCTCGCGGAATGCAGTGCGCGCTTGCTCGTAGAGTGGCTCGGCGCGCGTCCAGAGTCGCATGAATGCCAGCCGGTCCGCCTCGGCCAACAGCTTTTCAGGGTCGCTGGCGAGCTGTCCGTTGACCGATGTGCCGAGAAGAGAACCAAGCAGAATCACTGCGGGACGCCAAATGAACGACGATGCCAGCGGCATGACGTCCTCCCTTGTCCGTACGCTGACGGAAGACGTCCGTTCTACCCCGCGTCCCCAATGGCATCAAGCGCAGCTGTTCGCTTTTCGTGCAAGCTGTGCGCGGGCCCTGTCAGTAAACAAGGACCACGGTGGCACTTCTGGAGACTCCAAGCGAGTCCAGTTCACTTTTAAGTCGGTTCTCGACCGCTCCAACACAGCATTCGTGGCCAGCGTTGCCTTGCGATCTGCAGCGGAGGCCATGCCTCCGCGTTGATGCGACTGCGGATAGGCACATGTGCCGCCCTGCAGCGGGACCTTGCCGCTCACGATCAACGGTCGGAGAGCCTGAAACTCGTCGATGCCCTGGTACCTTCGCTGACGAGCACGTTCTGCGCACCAGGGATAAGCGACTCCAGGAATGACGGTTCCTGCCACGCCTCGTCCCCGTCCGCGGGTACGTTACGCACCGACGCGGCGTAGTACTGCCCGGCCGGCAGTCCGCTCATACTGAAGCGTCCGTCAGCCTCGCTTCGCTGCCGCTGTATATGCCGCGACTGTGGATACCAGAGAGATCGATCGGTCGAGAAGACGACGATCGTAGCGGAGGCGATCGGTCGAGAGCGATCGTCTCGCACGGATCCAGTTAGTTCGCTCACGCGGTCGGTCAGTACAACTTCGACATCTCGCACGGAGTCGTGAGCCGTTCCGAACGGGAGCACCCGATCCGTAATATTGATTCCGCTGCTGCGGATCTCCCGCAGCACCCAGCCGGGCGGCGCCTTGAGAACTTCGAGCCGCCGCGGGCCATTGATGCCTTCGATAGCGAACGAACCGTCAGGGCGAATATTGGCGGAGGCAAAGTTGTTCTGCGGCGAGAGGTCGTAGTCGGCCGGGATCGGTGACAAAACAACTTCCGATGCGGTCGGCAGTTTCGACCCGTTACTCGCCTCGAAGACGATCCGTCCTCGGATGGATGATCCGGCAGAGGTACGTACGACCAGGCCTCGCACGTCGCTATCCGCAACCGTGACCCTTGCGGCACCAAACTCGCCCTCGGTCCAGCTGTTCGTGCGACCGCGATATCCTTGGACGACGTACTCGCCGGGCGGCACGTTGAAAAACTCGAAGTGTCCGTCACCATAGAGCCGCGCACCGACCGATGCTCTCACTGCTGAAAGCGAAGTTTGGCTGGGCATCAGCTGCAGGCTTCCACCGGTCGGCTCGTCCTTTGGGTTGAGGAACCGGCCGGAAACAGTCACGGTCAGTGCACGGACGACGCCGAAGTCGATGCCGGTCACTTCGGCGACTTGACCGACTGTGACGAATTGCGCCTGCGGTGGCTGAGCGGTTCCAGGGAAAAAAGTCCGCACGTAGGCTGGCAGATCGACTGTCGAGAACACGCCGTTTGCCTCGGCGCTAATGACGTACTGACCGGTGCGGAGGCCGAAAAGGCGATACGTTCCCTGATCATCGGTTTCACTGCCGAGCGACTGCGCAGCAACCAATCCGCGCCGGCCCGCCTCATATCTCACATGCAACGCCTCGATCCTCGCGCGCTGCACCGGGTCTCCATATTGGTCAAATACGCGGCCCGCCACAGTGCCCCATCCTTCGAGTTGTAGTGGTCGCTCAACGCGTTCGTTCTGCTTGAGCGGAACGTGCACCTCGCGCCCGAAGTATCCGACTCTGGAGGCGCTCACGCGGTGTATTCCGGCTAACAGCCCCGAAAATTCAAAGCGGCCGTCGCCAGCTGTTCGAACGAGTTGGTCCCCCGACTCGAGGCGGACGATGACGTCCGGCAGGGGGAGGTTGTTGACGCCGCTTACGAGGCCGCGGATCACACCGGCGGAGGGAGGAGTGCGCGTTGTCGGCGGGGCAGTGCGCGTCGCCGCTGCCGCCGGCTTGCCGTTTCGCCCAAACTGCCCGAACGACTCGCCAGCACCGCGGCGAGTGTCGAACGGCTGCAAGCCCGCGCGAGCAGCGGGCAGGACAAGATCGACGCCAGCCCGTTCATCGCCCCAAGTGAGTTCGATGGACTGGGCCTCCGCAAAGCTCCGGCCGTCGGTGTAATACGTTTTCGTCTGAAGCGGGCCGCTATAAAAACGGTCGCCGCCAAGCGACTCGATCATGGGGCGGCCGATCGTCAGTACGGATACGGCATACGTCCCGGCCGGCAATGCGCCGATACGATACTCGCCGCGATCGTCGGTCCCCGTATTCGCCACAACAACCCCGGCGCTTCTTTCGACGAACACGCGGGCGGCGATCACAGGATCGCCGAACACATCGATGATGCGGCCGGAGATCGCGGCAGTACGTCGAAGACGGATGTCCCCTGCGCCGGTGCCAGCGTCCACCCTCATTTGCCCGCGGCCGAACCGCGGCTTGTAGGCGACGATGTCATGACGACCGGGCGGCACGGGAAGAGCGAAGCGTCCGTCCTTGTCGCTCAAAGCAACTAGGCGGTCGGTATTGTTCGGGTAGTCGATGGAGACGCGTGCGTGGGAAATGGGATCGCCGGAGCCGTCTGCCACGACGCGGCCCACGATGACGGACTGCGCCTGCGCGGTCACGAGGAGCGGCACAGCTAACGCCGCACAAATGAACGCGCGGAATATCCGGGCCTCCATAGACAGCTAAATGATAGCGCGGACCGACCGGCTTCAATTGTGGATGCCAGCAGACCCCTCGTCTTCCTGTGGCGTTCAGGCCATGTCGGATGGCTTCATGTTCTCTTCGTACCCCAATGAAGACGCACACATGGGACCAGCGGCGTGCCTCGCACATTTTCTTTCTTCGCCCGGATGTTCGGCGCGAGAGCACGGGAGAACGCAATGGCGATCAAAGGCACGCTGATGCTCCTGCCAGCCAGTTGGTGCAATTCCGGTCGTGCGGCGTTGACGCACTGCTTCGGCTCGAAGTGCCAGGGCCTGCGGTCACGCCGTTATCGGACTGGCGTGAGCGGCGACGGCCTGCCAGTTCCCATCACGTTTGATCCAAATCCGCGTGTAGGTGAAAAGCATCGGCTCTCTGTCCCTCGTACGTGCCCTTGGCCGTCCCTTGGGCCGATACAACTGAGACATCGCCGAAGCAACGAACGCGACGTACCTCATTCACAATCGATTCCGGCTCATAGTCAGGTGAGCCAATCTGCCCGAGCACGGCAGCCTTGGTTACTTCAACGCCCATTGGATTGATCCCAATAAAGTCGTCGGCGAAGAGGCGCCGGAGCGACGTGATGTCGCATCGGGCTAGAGAGCCTGGCCGACTTCACGCTCCAGATCTGCAACCGCCTGTTCGTGTGAACGCATAACGCCTCCTCGGATTGTTGGGGATACGACTCCACGTCGGACGGCGTGAAGTGAAGGGTGGCCAGGACGGCCACGAACGAGATCGATGAAAACTTAGATCGGCGCGGACGGAGCTGGCAAGATGAAAAGAGAGTCTGTGCTCGGTGTTCGTTCGGTTCTATCCAGGGCCTGGACCATCGGAACCAAAGACACAAGGCCGACGCCGACGTATTGTTCGCGCCGGGTCATTCGATCAATTTTGGATTCTGCGAAATTTGCGATCGCCGAGATACACGAACAGCCCGTGGTCCGGGCATTCGTATACATTTTTCGTCATCTTGACGACCAAAGGCGATGCGGCATTGTCAACGCCGAATACTTCGTGGTGACGTAGCAACTGTTTGCAGTCCGCCAGCGGGCATTTCACGGTAGTGCGTGAGTCCATCGTCATCCTTTCCGACTGACGCATTCCCGCAGTTCTTTTCGGGGCAACCCCACGGGCAAATCCATATTGGCGCGGTCAACTGAGTCTCTTCTCTGGGGTTGCAAAAATTGATTCCGGCCCCGCTCACCGCAGACCCCGTGGGTATTTCAATCACCCTATTCGCAACGAAGGGCGAGGTTGGGATCGACTCGCGCCGACCGCCACGCGGGTACGGCGCTGGCCGCGAGTCCGACCACGGTCAGCAGCGTCGCGACGACTGTAAAGGTCACCACATCATGCCGTCCGACACGGAACAGTAGCGACTCGAGAACGCCAGACAAGGCAGCGGCTCCGGCGAGTCCGGCCGCGAGGCCTGCAAACGTCCATATCGCACCCTCGCGGAGAATGAGCGCCACTAGTTGTTTTCGGCTGGCGCCCAGCGCCGACCTAACAGCCAATTCGCGCCTCCGTCTGGTCATCGCATAGGCCACGACGGCGTAAACGCCGACCGCGGCGAGCACGATCGCGAGTACGGCGAGTACGCCGATGACGAACAGCGCGAACCGCGTGTCAGACGACGCCGCTTGAACGTAATCCTCGAGCAGTTGAACGTTTCGTACGGGACGTCCGGCACCAAGCTCCTGCACGACTCTGAGGGACGGCGGGACGGCGGCCATCGGATCGGCGGCTCGCACCACCAGGTTCAATAGCGGGTACGACCGAACGGCGTTTGTCATCCAAACCTGCGGCGGTCCGGGATCTCGTGGACTTCGCGCCTGGATATGGGCCACGACGCCGACGACCTCCGTCCACAGTGGCTCGCCGACCGAGTGGATGATCAAGAGATGCTGCCCCACTCCTGATTCGCGTGGCCACAAGTCTCGGGCAAGACGTTCGTCTACGACTACAGCATTCCGACCGTTGTCATCCCGGCTGAAGTACCGTCCAGCGATCAGGCGAACGTCCAGCGCTTCGAGGTAACCAGCAAATGCGATGAACCCGTCGATTTCACGTTCGTCCATTGCCGGCCCAAGCGACACGCGTTGAGACATTGCAATGCCGGACAGCGGCAGTGGAAATCCAGCCCCGACGGCGTGAACGCCCGAAAACTCCAGCGTCCGAGCGCAGAGTGGCTCGTAGAATCCTCGTCGCTTCGCCCGTGCTTCCTCGATTGTGCCGCCGCCGAGACTCTGGTCGAGAGAGATGTCCATCGTCACGGCGTGACGGGCATTGAATCCGAGCGGAACCGATCGCAGGTTCACGAACGCGCGCGCCATCAGCCCGGCACCAACCAGCAAGACAACGGAAAGGGCGATTTGCACGGTAACGAGTATCCCGCGCGTCCGGGAACCCCTCGGCGAGTCCCTGGTGAGTCGCGGACTGACGGGCGACCGCGCGCTCTGCCACGCGGGCACCAGACTGACGACAACAGCGCACACGAGCGCAAGCGCAATCGCGAAGATCGCAACGGCACCGTCCAGTGCGATGGCCTCGCGCCGAGGCAGCGCCGCCGGTGCGAGCGCCAGGAGTGCGGACACGGCCCAGTGCGCCAGGATCCACCCGCCCGCGGCACCCGCTGTGCCGAGGACAAGCCCTTCAGTCAGCAGCTGCCGAACGATGTGTCGCCGTCCCGCGCCAATCGCGATGCGCACAGCCATCTCGCGCGTTCGCGCTGAGGCCCGCGCCATCAGGAGGTTCGCCAGGTTCGTGCAGGCGACGATGAGCACGAGGCCGACGGCACCAGCGACAGCCACGAGTGCGGGTCTTGCGCCGCTGACGACCTCCGATTCGATGGGCGCGACCGTTAGCCGGACCGGACCAGTACGATAGCTACCCGGATGTGAAGCGGCGAGATTCATGGAGACGATGTCGACAGCGGCGCGAGCGGCCGCGAGCTCGACACCTTGTCGCAGTCGCGCGATGACCAGATTCCCTCGAAACGGGTCATTGTCGTAGCCGGAAGAACGGAAATAGAGCAGGTCCAATGACGGCGATAACAGGACGTCGGACCCGAGGTACGCTTTGAAGCCACGCGGCAGTACCCCGACAATCTGCATTGACCTGTTGTTCACTTCGACGGTGCGGCCAACGATGTTGGCATCGCCCTGGAAGTAGGTTTGCCAGACTTCGTAGCTGACGTTAATCGTCTGGCCAGCATCGCCGCGCTGGACTGCGCGTCCGAGAATCGGGCCCACCTCGAGTGTTGAAAGAAAGTTCTCGCTAACCGCGGCGGCATTGAGGGGCACCATATGCTCTGGTGCCGTGAGATTACCGTCCGATTTGACAACGGCGGCGACCGATTCGAACACGTCGGTCTGCGCTTGCAGCGCCGCGAACTCGAGGCTCGTCAGCATGGGCGTCGACGCGCTCTCGGCCAGCTGTGAGCGCAACAAGACAAGCCGACTGGGTTCACCGTAGGACAGCGGTGTGATCAGCACACCACGCAGGACCGAATAGACGGCTGTCGTGGCACCAACACCCAAGATCAAGACCGCGATCGCCGCGGTCGCGAACGACGGCTGACGGCGCAAGCTCCGCAGCGCGTATCGCAGGTCCCGCGCAAGCTCCTCGAAGAACGTCCAAGTCCAGAAGGAACGAATTTCCTCTTGAAGAAATGTCACGTTGCCCAGCTCAACACGAGCCTCCCGCATGGCTTGGGCTTCGGACTCTCCTTCTGAGCGACGAGCGTTCGCCTCTTCGTCGAGGTGAAACTGCAATTCCCGGCGGAGATCCTCTTCCCTGCGCCGCCGATGCAGCCACCATTGGGCTTTGCGAAAAAAGGAGGTCATTGGCGCATCACGCTCATATCAACATTCAAAGAAGCAATGCAGGAACTCGTTACCTCGCTACAGCATCGTTTAGCCACGCAGTGCCACGGCCGGATCGACCGTCATTGCGCGTCGTGCGGGGACATAGCAGGCCGCTACCGCCACCGCCGTCAATAACGACGAGGCAGTCATCAACGTCAACGCATCATGGGCTGTCACGCCAAACAGCAGACTCGAGACTGCCTGCCCGAGCCACCACGCCCCTACCAACCCCAGCGCGAGACCCGTCAGCGTGAGTGTCAGTCCTTCACCGATGATCATGCGGAAGATGTCGGTGGCCTGTGCGCCGACAGCCATGCGCAGACCGATCTCCTGGGTGCGCGTCACGATCGAGTACTGGATGAGCCCGTAGATCCCGACGGCGGCCATCAGTAGCGCGACGACGGAGAAACCGATCAGGAGTGAGGTCTGGAAGCGCCGCTGCGCGAGGTAGCTTCCGAGCTGCGCGTCGAGCGGTGCCACACCATAGATTGGCGCCTCCTTTTCGACCTGGCGCACTGCTGTTCGCACTGCTCCGGCCATCGTGAGCGGGTCCTCTGTCGCGGTTCGAATGAAAAGGTCCACGCTTTGCGGCGGATTCTGGGCGAGCGGCTCAAACATCTGCGCGACGGGTTCGCGCTCCAGTCCCTGACGCCGCATGTCGCCAACCACGCCGACGACCGTGTACCACGGACGATCGGAATCGCGCGCGCCTAGCTTGAATCGTCTGCCGACTGGATCGCGGCCGTTCCACACGCGGCGAGTCATCGCTTCGTTGATGATCGCCACTCGCGGCGCATTTAGCCCATCTTCGATCGAAAAGAAGCGTCCTCGGATCAGAGGCGTTCCGAGCGTCTTGAAGAAGTCCGCGCTGACCTCGTCCCTACGAAACCGCAGGAGCTCGGAACCGGTTTCCGCGTTCCCTTCAACCGTGAGGACCTGTTCTCTGTTGTTGCCAATGAACAGGTCGCCAATGATGCCGGCGCGCTCAACTCCCGGAACCGCCCGAATCTGCCCGAGGACGCGGTCGTACAAGTCGGCGCGCCGGGCAGGGACGCTGAAGGTCGTCGGGCTGGAAAGCTCCATCACAAGGACACGCTCGGGCCTGAATCCCGGATCGATACTGTTCACGTGCCACCAGCTTCGGACGAGCAGACCTGCCCCAACGCTCAGGACGATCGCAAGCGCAAACTCCGCCACCACAAGTACGCGGCGGACTCTGCGCGTGGCGGCTCCGACTGAGATACTTCTGCCACCTTCCTCGATGGAAAGACGCAAATCGCGGCGTAACGTCGTCATGACCGGCGCCAGCGCCACGAAGATGGCCGCCAACAGAGAGAGGGTGAGCGCCCAGGCGAGGACGCGGAGATCGAGGGCTACTTCGTTCAGACGCGGCAGGTCGCCTGGCCCAAACGCACGGACGAGGCGAATGCCCACGAAAGCGAGCCCGATCCCGATAAGACCTGAGACGACGGCGAGCAGGACGCTTTCGGTGAGCAGCTGTCGTACGATACGACCGGCACCTGCACCAAGTGCCGCGCGGAGGGCCATCTCGCGGGCGCGGCCCACACTGCGAGCCAGTGAGAGACTTGCCACGTTTGAAGCCGCGATCAGCAACACGCAAAACACTGCACCGCCGAGCATCCACAACGCGAAGCGCGACTGGGGTCCGACCATCTGTAGAGTCAATGGAACGACGCTGATTCCCCGGTTCCGTTCGGCCGCCGGCACCTGATCGTTGACGCGGCGGGCGATTGCGCTCATCTCCGCCTGGGCATGGTCGAACGTCGAGGTCGGTCGAAGTCTTCCGACGACGAACCATGTGTCTCCGCCACGCTCGCTCTCAGCCATCGATCGCGACTGCCACACGTCTGCATCAAGCGTTGTGATCCGGAAACCCGCCGGAAGGACGCCGATGATTCTGGCCGGACGGTCGTTGAGCACGAGGGTCGCGCCAATCGCTTCGTTCGAGGCTGCGAACCGCCTGAGCCAGAGGCGATGACTGATCAGGATCACCGGTTGCCGCTGTTCGGCTTCTTCGGCCGAAAAGCCTCGTCCGTGTGCCGGCTGAACACCGAGAAGTGAAAGGAGGTTTGGCGAGACGGTCGCACCGACGATCCGTTCCGCTCCTTCTGCTCCCGTCAGTGTCAATGACACTGCATCGAAGAAGGCCATGTCCTCGAAGGTTTCACTCTGCTTCCGCCACTGTTCGACATTCCAGAGCGCTGATCGACCCTCACGGAGGTTCTGCGTTGGATCCTCAGTCCACAACATCGCCAATTGTTCGGAGCTCTGATACGGAAGGGGCCGCAGCAGGACGGCATCTAGGACGCTGAACATCACGGTGTTCGCGCCAATCGCCAGCGAAAGCGTCGCTGCCGCGGCCGTCACAAAAGCCCGGCTTCTGCGGAGCGTCCGGGCGGCGTACCGGAGATCCTGCGCGAGTTCGTCCAGCAGCGCCCACGACCACAATGCGCGCACGTCTTCTCGGAGAAGGTTGGTGTTGCCCAAGTCACGGCGTGCGGCCCATCTGGCATCGTCTTCAGAGAATCCTTCGGTCCGCCGCTCGCCCACCTCCTCTGACAGATGGAACTCCAGCTCCTCGCGGAAATCGTCTTCCTTGCGCCGACGCTGCATCCACCACAGGACTCTGCGAAACGAGGAGATCATCGCGCCTCCGATTGTCGTAATCACTCGTGGCGCAACGCGACCATTGGATCAACTCGCGAGGCCCGCCTCGCAGGCCCGGAGCCGGCCGCCAAGGCCGCGGCCAGCAGGACCCCCGCCGCCAGCGCGAGGGTCTGAGGATCATTGGGTTGCATGCGGAACAGGAATGACTCGATAAACCGTGAAGTAACGACCGCCGTCGGTACGGCGATCGCCAACCCCACAGCGGCGAGCAGGCACACTTCGCGTAGCACCATCCAGATCACGATGCGACGCTGGGCCCCGAGGGCAACGCGGAGGCCGATTTCACGCGTGCGTCGGACGACGGCATACGCCATCGTGGCATAGAGACCCACGCAGGCAATCGTGAGCGCGAGCACGGCAAACGCGCTGCACAGCCGGGCAAAGACAATCTCCTGATTGATGGTCTGGTCGATATCAGCGGCCTGGGTCTTGAGGTTGGAGATCGGGACTCGTCCATCCGCCATCTGGACAACCTGGCGGACGGCTCCGGCATAGTGAAGCGGATCGCCCTGCGTTCGAAGGGCATAGGTGACCCACCCCATCTGCTGAGGCGGTACCTGCGCGTACGACACGTACACCACGGGCGGAATGTCGAACTTCAGCGGGCCGTATCGCGCGTTGGCCGCCACACCGACGATCGTAAGGGTCACGGGCCCGCCGCCCACCGGCATGCCCCACCCTATTTCGATGGACCGGCCAACGGGATCTGCCTCGCCGAAGTTGGTCCTGGCGAAGAGCTCGCTGACGACCGCGACGGGCGGACTCCCCTGGCGGTCGCTCTCGGTGATCTCCCGCCCCCGCACGATCGGAACCTGCATCCCCGTGAAGAAACGAGGTCCGGCCAACAAAATGCGTGTCCCCTCGGTCCGCTGCCCACTGACCGTGATTGGGTGCGAACGGCCGGCTCTGATGAGCGCGGCATTCGACATCGTCGCCTCATGCACACCAGGGATCTCGTCCAGCCGGCTGCGCAAGTCGAGATAGAAGTCAGCGACCCTCGACGCCGGCAAGCCGGCCCGTGGCGCATTCATTTCGAACTGGAGCACGTGGTCACGATTGAATCCGAGCGAAATCGATTGGAGATTCGAGAGCGTCCGCACGAACAGGCCCGCCGCGACCAGCAACAGCAACGAGATCGCGATTTGGCCCACGACCAGCGCCCGCGTCAGGCTCACGCGTGCGACCACGGCGCGCAGCCGAGCACCTTCGCCGATCGAGCGGTCTCGGAGCGCTGGGCTCAGCGTCGGACGGGTCGCTTGCAGCGCGGGCGCCAAGCCAAAGAGAACACCGCACAGGAGCGACAGCGCCAGCGTGACGAGGAGCACATTCCAGTTCAGTTCAGCATGGAGCGTAAAGTCCGGCTGTCCGTTCGACATGAGTCGCGTGAGCGCGCCCATGCTGACGACGGCGATCAGGACGCCGAGGCCACCGCTGAGCGCTGTGAGCAAGACGCTCTCGGTGAGCATCTGACGGACGACCCGCCAACGGCCGGCACCCAGGCTGAGCCGCACGGCCATTTCGTGGGTCCGAGCAGCGGCGCGCGCGAGCAACAGATTCGCGGTGTTGGCGCACGCGAGCGCCAGGATCAAGCCGACCATCGCGAGCAGCACATAGAGCGGCTTCGAGTACTGACGCCGCAGGCTGTCGAGCCCTCCCGCACCCTGCTCCAGGCGTAGCGCCGGAAGATTGGCGCGCTCCTGATCATTGCTCGCCGTAGAGGCGACCCATCGCGCGAATGGCCCGGCGAGCGCGCCATGGGCCTGTGGGAGATCGACGCCCGGTTTGAGACGTCCCATCATCTCGACCCAGTAGAAGTTCGGACCGACAAGCGCCTGCGGGCCCACTTCCTCCAGGAGAAGGCGGGTGGCACGCATCGGGAGATAGACGTGGGGTGCGACTGCTGGATCCACCCCAAAGAACTCGGCGGGCGCAACCCCT
>JGI10216J12902_100019120_pt1 | contig 35632 bp, 29 predicted proteins | sample KanNatreferecore_FD_12902 | JGI IMG/M metagenome (IMG submission 12902)
GTGTAATCCTGCGCCGAGTTGCGGAAATAATTTCCAACAATCGGCTGCAAGACGTGATCGACGAGGTTCTGCATTGAGCCGACGCGCGAAATCACTTTCGGCGCATCGAGCGCGCCGACGTGAATGATTTGCGAGACGTCGAGGTTGAACGCGAAGCCGTCCTTCGAGCGCACGGTGATGGACTGAAGTTTCTCGTCGTAATGATGCGCTTCGGTCCGCGTGGCCCAGTTGAGGACGATGTTCGTCGTGGGCACGAGTTCCACTTTCATCACGCGCGTGTTGAGCGGGTGCTTGCCCGGATAGAGCGGCGTGACCCAGACGCCTTTGTGACCGGTGTTCACAAGGTCGCCGTGTTTGAACTCCAGGCCGCTGACATCGACATGCGCCTTGCCAACGTACGAGATGACAACGCCGACGTAGCCAATGGGAATTTGGACCATCGGCACTTGTTCCACCTGCACGAACCACGGGTTCAAGTTCCACGTGCCGGAGAGAAGAATCTGTTCCTGCAAACCGCGTCGCCCGCCGCCATTGAGAAACGCCTGCGCGTTCTGGAAGTTATCGTGCGCGGCGATGCTCGGGCCCGCAATCTCACCCGCTTCAATGGGCTGGCCGTCGAGCGTCGTGACGATGCCGACCATGTCCGATTGAACGTGGTGGAGTGACATTTGGTGCGACACCATTCCGTGATGCTCCGCCGTGGCAGAACTGATCACTGCGAACAGCGCCGTGTTGATGCGATACGTGCCCGCCGTCAGGATGCCAAGCTGGCGTCCCTTCTCACCGCCGTTGAGCAGGAACTTGCGCGCGTCCTGGAAATTGTCGGAGTCCACGACGCGACCGAGAATTCGCTCCGGCGGAATCGCTGCGCCGTCGGCGGCAATCACGAGCGCGATTTCGCCCTGCGGCACAACGGTCACCGGCACTTTGAGGACGCGGTATTGCCACGGCCAATAACGGAAGTGCAGGCCTGGCGCGAGCGTGTCCGCCTGATAACCGGATTCACCATTGAGCGCGACGAGCCGGCCCGGTTCGAGACCGCGGGAACCGAAGCGCTTCACGACAATGCCGACTTGCCGTTCTGAAATCATCACCGCGCCGAGCGCCATCGGCACGAAGATGAGCAACAACAGAAGCAACAGAACGGGAACCAACCATAACGGCGAAATCGCCGAGAACATGACCGCAGTCATAACCATCTCCGATGTGGCTGCGCGTCGCGACGGCTTTTGACCGCGCGAGTGCGCAACGCATTTTGAACCGGGAGATCGTGGTTCCCGCCACACGGCGGGGCAGAGGATCGCCCTTCCAGATGCCGGCGAGGTTAGCTGTCGGGCTCGGTCCTGAAAGTGACCGCGCTGATGGTTCGCACCAGCGTTCGCCCCGTCCCGATTGCTCGGGAATTGGGTCCCCCGCGCTGGCCTGCAGGAAGGCAAGCCAGCTTAGGCTGCAACTGAGAGATCAATGACAGAACGGCGGGCGTTGTCAAATCAGCCGCCGCCCATAGCAGCCACGATTTGGCCAGTGACGCTGGTCGCGAGAGCGATACATCATAGCCGGTCAATGGGCTGTGCGTTCAGCCGAGCTTTTCCAAAGGCAAGCCTCGGATAAATCCGAAGTGAATTTGGATCAGCCAGAAGTAAGCAGGTAACGAGTTTCGACCACGATTTCCCCCCATTCAAGAAGGCTGCCGCGCTCCGTCACTTCTTGTCCTTGGTGCGAACGCTGAACTTCACCGTGTGCTTTTCTGATTTGCTGACGATGCGCGCGTTGCTCTTACGACGACGGCGCTCCAGGCGCGCTTCTTTGCTCAAACGCGGCGCCACGAACAGAACGATGATCGCGATGAGAGCGAGACCGCCAAGGATCCACACGATCGGGTTCTCGAAATCCATGACGCCATGTGTATCGCTCAGTTGAGTTTTGTAAAGCAGGCGATGATTCGTGGTCTTCGAAACAAGTTTCCTCACGCAAGCCGCGAAGTCGTGAACCGTCATTGTTGCGCTTTGCGTCTTTGCGCCTTTGCGAAAGGTTCAAATCGATTGCTCCTGTAGCTGAATAGAAGAATCCCGATGCATCGGGATTGTCTGCGCGAAAATTGCGGGCGCAAATCCCATTGGCCAGCCCAATTTCAGCGCGGTGAGTTTGCCGCGGCTACGATGCCTTGCGCAGCGGCAGCCAGCCCGCGGGCGCCAATCCGATGAGGAAGAACGCGAAATTGAAAATCACCGTCACCAGCAGAAGCAGCGAATAGCTCCATGTCTGGTAGTTGTGGAGTCCTGAACTGAACAGATTCGCTCCGAACCAACCCAGGCCCACGACGATGTTACCGAGGATGCTCATGACGAGAATGCGGCGCGCTGCGGTACGAGTGAAACGGTGAGCAATCAAAAAGCAAAGCTGCCAGGTGACGACGCAGAACGCGCCAGTTTCTTTGATATCCCACGCCCAGTATCGTCCCCATTCTGTCTTGGCCCAAATCATTGCAAGGATGACTCCGACTGCTGTCAGAGCGGCTGCCATGCAGCCGAGTATGAAAGTGACCCGCGTAACGGAACGAAGCCGCGCTGGCGAAAGATCTGAAAAGCAGCGCTGGCCCACGAAGCAAATCCCGAGTGCGCCGATGAGAAATGTGGTCGTGTATCCGAGCCCGACCGTGAACACATGAGTGGCCAGCAGGAACCTTGATGGACGAGTGTCAAAGATAAAGGCCACGATCGAAAGAATCGCGAACGTCAACGCTGCCGCGGCGCCCAGTCCGATTACCACCTTGACCGGCCACCAGGCGGTTTGTTCCAGCTTCTGAAACTCCGACGCGATTGCAGGTGTGCCTCCAAGTTGTTTGACGGCGCGCTCGAAAGCTTCGGCCTCGGTCAAACCTGAACGGACGAGTTCGTCCACGGTCTCACGCAAATGACTTTCGAGTTCGTCCAGCGCTTCCTCGCCGACGTGAGATGCGGTGCTCGAAGTTTTTCGCCATTCCGCGATCGATTTTTCCAGGTTATGCATGTTTCGCTCTCCAAAGTTGATTCAAGGTTGAGGTGACAAGTGCCCATTGTTCCTTCTGCTGTCGGAGCGCCGTTCGTCCATCGGATTGCAGAGAGTAATATTTTCGCTTGCGGCCCGATTCGGACTTGCTCCAGCGACTGCGCACCAGGCGCTGGTCTTCAAGCCAATGAAGCACCGGGTAAAGCATGCCGTCGGTCCATTCGATTTTTCCGCCGGACAACTCTTTGACGCGCTGAATGATTGCGTAGCCGTAACTGTCGCCTTCGGAAAGAATGGAGAGCACAAGCGGAACCGAGGAAGCTGCGACCAACTCTTTTTCAAGTTTCATGGATCGGTCAATACATTGCACTGCGATGTATGTCAATGCGTGAGTTTGAAAAACTCAGATTCGGGAACTGCTTCGTCCTTGATTTAGATCAGCTCTTTCACCGGCTCTCGATCATCCAGGAGATATTGTGGCCGGCCATTGTGATCGGGAATCGTCGCCGAGGGATCGATTCCCAATACGTGGTAAAGCGTCGCCAGAACGCTCTGCGGCGTGTAGGGCCGCGTAATTGGATATTCGCCGCCGGAACTCGTTTCACCGACGTATTGGCCCATCTTCAATCCGCCGCCGGAGAAGAGAACGCTGCCGGCGCCCGGCCAATGATCGCGTCCCCCGAACTTATTGATGCGCGGCGTGCGACCGAATTCGCCCCACGCCACGATGCACACCTCGTTGTGCAAACCGCGTTCATGCAGGTCCGTGATGAGCGCCGAGATGCAGTTGTCGTAAAGCGGCAACAGAGAACGATACGATTCAAACAGCGTCGGTAACCCGTCAGCGCAGTGATGGTCCCAAAGTCCCACTTGCATCGAGACGAATGGCACCCCGGCCTCCACGAGCCGCCGCGCGCGCACGAACGCCTGCCAGTCCCAGAAACTCGGACTGCTCGGAGAATGCGAATACATGAACTTGTCGCCGCCGCTCCGGTAACGGTCGAGCGTCTCCGGCTTTTCTTCGCTCAAGTCGAACGCCCGCCGTGCCTTTCCGCTGGTCAGCATGTCCAGAGCCTGGCCCGAGAACACATCGAGCGCGCCCATTTCGCCGCGCGTATCGACATCGCGCCGCAGCGTATCGAGTTCCGTGAGCAATTCCTTCCGGCTCTTAAGACGCGATAAGTCCACTTGCCTCGTGACCTCAAGGCTTTTCAATCCCTGGTTGTTCGGCACGAACGCGCGGTGCTGTGCCCCGACCCAGAGCGGCTGCTCGGCCTCCGCGATTTCCTGGTCGTCGCCCTTGAGGCTCACAAATTTTGGCAACGTCTTGTCGCGCTCTGGTATGAAACGACTCACGCACGATCCAAACGAAGGCCGGCGCTCCTTCTTGGGAAACCCGGTGAAGATTTCGATGCGCTGATGATCGGGTTCTTGCCACGTCACCGTCCGAACTACCGCGAACTTGTCAGCGAGTTTCGCCTGCTTCGGCAACAGCTCACAGAGTTGCATGCCCGGCACGTTGCTCTTGATGGGACGGAATTCTCCGCGGATCTCGGCGGGTGCATCGGGCTTCATGTCGTAGGTATCGACATGACTCGGCCCACCTCCGAGGCAAATCATAATGACGGATTTTCCACGGCGCTCGGCAGAGACGGCGCCTTGAGCTTTGAGGCGCAACAGATCGGAAAGAGCCAACCCGCCGATGGCGAGGCCACCGGCCCTGAGGAAGCTCCGCCGCGAAATGCCATCGCAGAACTGCTCACGACCACCGTTGAAGAACGTCAACATTGGCGAATTATTTTCAGACGCAGGGCAGGAACAGTGGATTCAGAATGGTGCCTTGATCGTTCATCCTGTATCCACACGCGTGAATGAAGGGTGAACCTCCCGACGCCGGTTGCGACAGGAAGCGATTTTTAATTGCTGCGTCGCTTTCGGCGCTCGTGTTATGCGCAGCCGGTTGCGGCAATTTCGCCTCGAAAATGAAACCGGACTTTAAGGGTTACGCGCTGGACTATCAGACTTCGCTCGATCCATCGCTCCAATCAAATCTCGAAATGCTCGATGCGGGGCTGCGCGAGAAATATGAGATGACGGCCGAGCAGACCGCCGTCGGCGTGCTCGATTTGAAAACGCTACGGCTTGCGATGATTCATCCCGATCGCATCGAGTACGCGGCGAGCGTGCCCAAGATTGGGATTCTGTTGGCCTACTTCGGACTGCATCCGGAGGCAGCAACGAACCCAAGCGCTCAAACGCGCCGCGAACTTGGATTGATGACGAAAACTTCCAATAACGAGATGGCCGCGAAGTTCTCGCGCGAAATGGGGCTGCGGGAAATCCAGCGGGTTCTGAACTCGTATCACTTCTACGACACGAACCGCGGCGGCGGAATCTGGATTGGCAAACATTACGGCCAGGGCGGTGAGCGCATTGGCGATCCGGTTGGCAATCACTCTCATGCGGCGACCGTGCGGCAGTTGCTCCGTTTCTATCTGCTATTGGAGCAAGGCAAACTGGTTTCACCTGCCGCGTCGCAAACGATGCGCGAGATCTTCGCCTCGCCCCACATTCCGCACGACGACATCAAGTTCGTGAAAGGACTCGCGGGCCGCGACGTGCAGATTCTCCGTAAATGGGGTTCGTGGGAAAACTGGTTCCACGATACCGCGACCGTCACTGGCACGAACCGCCACTACATCCTCGTCGCGATGACTCATCATCCGAAAGGCGATGATTATCTCATGGGCCTTGCCGCGGCGGTGGACGATTTAATGATTGGAAGGACGAGTTCCACGAGTCCCTGACTTCTTCCGCGGCAAAGTTTGAAAGAGTGGGGACTCGCGGCTTTTTCGCGGTCCATCCTGGTTCGGCCCTTTGCGTTCGCACGCTTTTCTCTACTACCGTCCCCGCTCAGTGATCGGTTTCGCTGAGTTGATAGGTCACGTCCTTGGTTTTGCCCTGGCTGCGAACAGACAGGGTCACGCGGTCGCCGGCGTCGTATTGCTGGCGGAACCAGACGAGAAAGGCGCGGCCGGTAAGATTGGTGCTGACGCCATTCACGGCAGTCACGACGTCTCTGCCGCGCAATCCCGCGCGATAGGGAGCGCTATTTGTCGCGCTGCCCATGTAAGGCTCAATAGCCATCGTGTTGGCGGAGAGGCCGAGTTGCTGGCGTTTGCTGACGCTGACGCTGAGCGGAAAGAATCCCGGATAGCAGCCAATGACGCCCTGGGAAATCGACATGCGCCAATCGAGCGAAGTTTTGCGCCAGCCTGCGGGGACGGAGAGTTCGCCTTCCATCACCTGACCGTCACGCAGCCACACCACATCCATGCTTCCGGCGTCGCGCGGGCCGCGGTGCATCACGCCGCGAAAATCCGTTTGGCCAAAGAGTCGGCGTCCGCTCGCGGCGCCGAGGCGGTCGCCAGGTTTGATTCCAGCACGCGATGCAGGACTGTTCGCGGTGACAGCGTTGACGAGCAGGCCATCATCGCGGTCCAAGGTGAGGCCGACGTTCTCCGGCAACGGCCAGATTTCCACGTCGCGAAATTTGTCGAAGGTCTTCGCTTCGACAGCGGGCGTGCGCAGGATGTCGTTCACCTGATGGCAATGGATGCACGAGCCAGCTTTCTTTTCGTTTGGATGAAGTTTCTTGTACCATGCCGTATAACCGGGAAGTTCGCGCGGCGTTTTGGGTGGGTCACCAAGATCAGGCGCGGCACCATCGATGTTCCACGAAGCGCGGCGCGGGTCGTAATGATGCTGGAGCACGCGGAAGAGCGTGGCCATCAGCGCGTCTTTGGAGATGCGCGTCGCGTCGGAAACGTGATCGCGCCCGCCGAAGACGCTGTAGAGTTTCCCTTCGGGCGACAGCAAATAACCCCACCACGAGAGGTCGAGATCCTGAAAACCTTCGACGGGAAACAGACGCAGGTCCATGGCAGCGGCATTCGTGAGCCGCACGGTGACGAAGCGTGAGAGCAACGGCGTGAGGTCCGCGCCGCCTTCGAGCACTTCCTTGTCGAACGCAGAGCATTGCTTGCACGGCAGGCAGCGCAACGTGACGAAGAGCGGCTTGTTGTCGCGTTTGGCCTCGTCGAGGGCAGCATTCACATCGCGGCGCCAGACGACGTTGCCGGTTGGGAGGGGAATCTCGGCTTTGGAAGGGCCGAGGATTTCACTCCAGTTCGCGGCGAACGCGGATGCGGCATGGAGCAATGCCGTGAGCAGGATCAGTGGACGCATGAGGCGGATGTTATTGTTCTGCGGCTCGCTTGTCACCAACGAGAACAGTGTCTATGGCAGTTGCATACTTCCGGCGGACATGGCCGCCCGCCGCTCCCATCGGTTCGCGGCCAGTTGCGCTCGCCCGCCCTTCTCCACTACCGTCCCGCGGTGCCGAGTCTCTTGGAAAGAATTGAAACGAATGCAGAAACGCGCCTGTCGCTTCCGCCGGGAAGAAAGCCGGCGGACGAATTGGCGCGCTATCGCAATTTTCTGAAAGTCGAAGCGCATCGGCTGCGCATCCTGCATCGCGGTGGCGGGAGCGGGCGTGAAGTATGCCAGGCGCGGGCCGCCATTCTCGACTTGCTGCTCAGTTACATCCTCGACGCCACGCGCAATGCTTCGCCGGAACTCGCCGAGAAAAATCTCCCACCGATCGCGCTCGTCGCTATCGGCGGTTACGGACGCGGCGAATTGAATCCACACAGCGACATCGACTTCATGTTCCTGCACTCGGGCGAGATGGTCTCCGGCGGCAAACCCAAGGCGGCGATGCGCGCGATCGTCGATGGGTTGCTCTATCCACTTTGGGACATCGGACTGAAGGTCGGCCACTCGGTGCGCGGCGTCGCCGACTGCATTCAGGTGGCGAACGAAGACATGCAGTCCAAAACGTCGCTTATCGAAGCGCGACTCATCACCGGTAATTCGGCGTTGTTCAGAATCTTTCAGAAGCAACTCGTGGACAAATGCGTGACGGGCTACGAGGAGGAATATATCGACGCGCGCGTGAAAGACCAGGCGGCGCGGCACGCCAAGCACGGCAATTCCGCGACGATGCAGGAGCCGAACATCAAGAACGGCTGCGGCGGCCTGCGCGATTACCAGAACCTGCTCTGGATGGCATTCTTCAAGTACCGCACGCGCACGACTCAGGAATTGGAAAAGCGCGATCTCATCAGCGCGCCGGAGGGCAAGCAGCTCGAGGCGGCCTACGATTTTCTGCTGCGCGCGCGCAACGAACTCCACTACCACACCGGGCGCGCGGTCGATGTTCTCACCAAGAGCGTGCAGCCGCACGTGGCGCATCACCTCGGCTACACGGACCGTTCGCCCAGCAAGCGGCTCGAAGAGTTCATGGGCGATTTCTACAATCACTCGCGAAGGATTTATCTCATCACGCGCACGGTGGAGCAGCGGCTGGCGTTGCTGCCCAAATCGAAATTGCTGCCGGACATTCGCCGCATTCTTCCCTTCGCGAGGCGAAAGGAACAACCGGTCGATGGCTTCAAATTCATCGACGGCGAAATTCACGCCGCCGCGCCACGCGTCTTTCGGGACAAACCGGAGCGGCTCATGCGCGTGTTCCTTTATGCGCAGCAGCGCGGGCTGAAGTTGCACCCCAATCTCGCGCAGATCATTCGCAACGAACTGTCATTGGTGAACAAACATTTCCTGCGCGACGAGCACGTGCGCGCGACGTTTTTGGAAATCCTCAACTCGCGCGGCAATGTCGCGCCCGTGCTGCGCGCCATGCACGAAGTGGGCTTCCTCGGAAAATACATTCCCGAATTTGGCCGGCTCACGTGCCTCGTGCAGCACGAGTTCTATCATCAGTACACGGCGGACGAACACACGCTGGTCTGTATCGAGAAGCTCGATCAGGTTTGGGAAGCGAAGGCGCCGCCGTTCAGCAATTACGAGGAGTTGTTTCGCGAAATCGAGCGGCCATTCGTGCTTTATCTTGCGCTTTTGCTGCACGACGCGGGCAAGGCCGATGACACCGGGAACCACAGCGAAGTGGGTGGCCAACTGGCGCTGCGCGTGGCCAAGCGGCTCGACCTCGATGGCGCGACGACGCACTCACTGCGGCTGCTTATCGAGAATCATCTGCTCATGGCCACCACGTCGCAACGGCGCGATTTGGAAGATGAAGCAGTGATTCGCCAGTTCGCCACGCAAGTGCAGAGCGCCGAAAACCTTCGCATGTTGACGCTGCACACGTTCGCGGACTCGATGGGAACGAGCAATCAGCTCTGGAACAGTTTCAAGGACACGCTGCTGCTCACGCTCTACCGCAAAGCATTCGATGTACTGTCAGGCGGCACGGCGTTTCAACGGGCGGAGAAACGCGAGCGCGAATTGCTGGAGGAGGAACTTGCGCGCTCCCTGCCGCGCACTTTTGGGGAAGATGAATTGCGCGCGCACTTTCAGCACCTGCCACCGCGGTATTTTCAACTCCACGGCGCGAAGGAAATTGCGGGCGACCTCGCGCTGACGCACCGGTTCATGCACCATCAGCTCACCGAAGAGGAGCGCGCGCTGGAGCCGGTCATCTCGTGGCGTGATGAGCCGGACCGCGGCTGCACCCAATTGAAAATCTGCACTTGGGACCGTCTGGGATTGTTCAGCAAGATCGCCGGTTCGCTGAGCGCGGCGGGCATCAACATTCTCAGTTCGCAAAGCTTCACGCGCGGCGACGGCATCGCGCTCGACACGTTCTTTGTGACCGATGCGCAGGGCGGCACGGTCGTCACGCGGGAGGTGCGGGATCGATTCGAAGAGATTCTGCTCAAGGTGCTGACCGATGAGACCGTGGACTTGCCGGCGCTCATCGCGAAGCAGCGCACCGCCCGTCCGCTTTATCAGTCGCACGAAGGCGAGCGGATTCCGACGCGCATTCATATCGACAATGAAAGTTCGGCCACGCGGACCATCATCGAAGTGGAAACAGAAGACCGGATCGGTTTGCTCTACGCCATTTCGCAGGTTTTCACCGAACTCGAACTCGACATCGCCGTGGCGAAAATTCTGACCGAGAAGGGCGCGGTGGTGGACACGTTCTATGTTACGGACGCGCTGGGGGCCAAGCTCTACGATGCAGCGGTGCTGAAACTCCTCGAACGGCGTTTGCGTGAATCGATTCTGGCGCTCGACCAGCCGCAACGCGCGGCGGCGTGAGCACGTGCCGCCAGCATTCTGCTGTCATCTTCGAGAATGGGTTAAATCAAAGACCGGCAAGATGCCCGGGGGGCACGTTTATGCCCGCATTCGCTTCGTCATTGCTCCGCAACCACATCTTCGTTTTCATCTGCCGCTGTGACTGAAGCTCAAGCACTCCAGATTTTTCGCGACACAGGCGCGTTGCTCGAAGGGCATTTCATTTTACGCAGCGGCTTGCGCAGCCGGCAGTACTTTCAGTGCGCACTGGCGCTCCAGGACATGCCGACCGTCGAAAAACTCGGCGCGGCGCTGGCGGAGAAAGTTCGGCACATGGGTGCGAAAACAGTCATCGCTCCCGCAATGGGCGGCCTCGTCATCGGCCAGGAAGTAGCGCGTCAGTTGCGCGTGCGTTTCATCTTCGTCGAGAAAGAGGAAGGGAAGCTCGTGTTGCGCCGTGGATTCAAAATCACGCCTGGCGAAGAGATTCTCGTGGTGGAAGACGTCGTCACCAAAGGCGGGCGTGTTCAGGAAACCATTGACATCGTGCGCGAACACGGCGGCACGGTGCTCGGCGTTGGAATGGTCGTGGACCGTTCGGGCGGCGGCGTGAATAAGGGCGTACCGATGTTCAGCGTCATCCAGTTGAACGTCGAAACGTTCGAGCCGGACAAATTGCCGCGCGATCTCGCAGCGATTCCGCCTGTGAAGCCGGGGAGTAAATGAAGGTGAAGGGCGAGCAGTGAATCGTCGCTAACTTCATCCACCACTCACTCCTTCTCTGGCCGATTTGACTTCCGCCGCATTCCCCCGGACGGTGCAACAAGTCACCAGGGAGTATGCAGACCATTGAGGAACGGGAACGCGACGAGGAACTCGCAGAGTCTGACGCTGAAGCCATTTCCGAAAAGGTCGCGGAGACACCGCAAATTTCCGACCTCGCGCGTTTTCTGAAACGGGCGCGTGCCATCGTGCCGGTCGCGGTGGTGGGAACGTTTTTTCTTGGGCTGATCGCATTTCTTTATTTTGCCAAGGCTTTTGTCATGCCTGTGGTGCTGGCGGTTCTGCTCACGTTTCTGTTGAAACCAATCGTGCGTGCGCTGGGGAAGATTCACCTGCCGGAATCGATTGGCGCGGTCTTCGTCATTGCGATTTTTTTCACCCTCGTGTTTTTTGCCGTCAGCGGCCTGGTGCAACCGGCGGCGCAGTGGGCGGGCCGGGCGCCCGAGACAATCGCCAATGTGCAGGAGCGATTTCAGCACTGGTTCAGGCGGGCCGAGCGGCTCACGCGTGCGGCGGCACAAGTTCAGGACATGACCAAGTCGGCCACGGGCGAAACTCCGACGCCGCAAGTGGAAGTGAAACAGCCCGTGCTGATGACGACAGTAATGACTTTCACAAGGAGTTTCCTGGCCGGATTGATCGAAACCGTAGTGCTGCTCTTCTTTATGCTGGCCGCGGGCGACCTGTTCATGCAGAAGCTCGTGAGAATTCTGCCGACGCTGCACGACAAGAAAAAGGCGGTCGAGATCGCCGACGAACTCCAGCACAGCCTCTCCACCTTCCTGTTCACCATCACGATGATCAATGCAGTGCTGGGAGTGCTGGTCGGGCTGGCGGCATTTTTGGTCGGACTGCCGAATCCGGTGTTGTGGGGCGTGCTCGCGGGCGCGCTGAATTTCATTCCGTATTTCGGGCCGATCACGGGAGTGGCGGTGTTGCTCATTGCGGGATTCATCACATTTGATTCACCGCTGCGCGCGATAGCGCCACCGATCATTTACATTTCCTTGCACGCGGTGGAGGCGAACGTCATCACGCCCATGATTCTTGGCCGGCGGCTCACGTTGAACCCGCTCGTCATTTTCCTTTCGTTGATGTTCTGGACGTGGCTATGGGGAATTCCGGGAGCGCTCCTCTCGATTCCGATGTTGATGATGCTGAAGATTTTCTGCGACCACTTCAAACCGCTCGCGCCGATCGGAGAGTTTTTGAGCGGGTGAATGGGGGACAGTAACTGGTAATCAATAGGTCACTAAACGGCTCCGGCGCGGGCGGCTGTCACGGATTTACTGATTACTGACCTGCTGATTACTTCACAAGGGAGCGCCAACGTTGATATTCCTCTCCAGGCAATACGCGGCGTTCACCACGTACTTCTCCGCCCATCCCTTCAATCCGGCGCGTTCTTCGGGCGTGAGCGCGCGCACAATTCTGGCCGGTGCGCCCATCACGAGAGAGCCGGCGGGGATTTGCATTCGCTGCGTCACGAGCGCCCGCGCGCCGATCAGACATTGTTCTCCCACGACTGCGCCATCGAGAATCACGGCGGCCATCCCAATCAGGCATTCATCGCCAACGGTGCAGGCGTGAACGATCGCCGAATGGCCAACCGTGACGTAATTGCCAACGAGACAGGCGTAATCATCCGCAAGATGAAGGACTGCGTTGTCCTGGATGTTGGTGCGGTGCCCGATGGCGATGCGATTGATGTCGCCGCGCACGACTGCGTTGTACCAAACGCTGGAATGATCGCCGATGGTCACATCGCCCAACACCACCGCCGTCTTCGCGAGATAAACGCCGCGGCCCAGCACCGGCTTCTTCGCGAGAAATGTGTCGAGTTGTTTGCGCAGGGCGTCCATGCCGTGGAGTCTCGCGAAGAAGGGGAAGTTCGCGAAGAGGAAATTTTGCCGTGATGATTCGCAGTGGAATAAAAACTCCCGCGCGATTTTCACCGCGCGGGAGGAACCACAACGACACGTTACTCAACTTCAGCGGCAATACGGACCAGCCACGTAACGATGATGCGGCCGATAAACAACGACTGGAGGCGGCGGCACCAACACGACTCGTCGCGGCGGAAGCACTGCGCGCGGTGGTCGGACGCAAACGGGCGGCGGAGCGAAAACGACCGCGGGCGGCGGCCCATATCTCGGAGCGCGATGGACCACAATCGGCGGGGGGGGAGGCACACCAATGTTCACGGAGACCCCGGGCACACTGAGACGCAGTGAGAAGAGTCCACCAGCGTGCGCCGCGGGCGCGACGGCCAGTGCGCCCGCAAAAACTCCCAGTAACAGAAACTTTTTCATAAATTGCCTTTCGTTGGCTATTCGACAGGAGGCATTGAGATTTATTCGAGCACCGGGTATCTGTTCCGCAGATTTAGTCATGAATAGCGAGCCGCCTGATTCGTCCACGCCGTCCCGCCGCCGCCTGCCGCGCTCTTTCAAGGAACTGACGCCGAGCAATCATTTCAATCCGCGCACATTTTTTTACGAGATGGTTTGGAAGGCGTGGCTCACGCCGCGCTGCGGGGAGTGCCGCAAACCTGAATTTCCAAAACTGACGAAGGGTAAAGTCGCGGTCACGTGGATCGGCCACGCCTCGTTCCTCGTGCAGTTCAACGATCTGAACGTGCTCATCGATCCGAACTTCGCGAACTGGCTCTTCCTTCTGAAGCGGGTCAAGCGCGCCGGTTGCCGCATTCAAGATCTGCCGCCGATCGATTTGGTCCTGCTCACGCACGCGCACTACGATCATTTTCACAAGCCGACGTTGCGGCGATTGCCCTCGCCGAAAATTGGCGTGATGCCCTGGGGCGTCGGCGATCTCGCGCGCGACCTCGGCTTTGGCCGCATCGTCGAACTGCAAAAGTGGGAGAGCTTCTCGCACGGCGATTGGAAGGTGACGCTCACGCCGTGCAAGCACTGGGGCGCACGCACCATTCGCGACGCGCACCGCGGCTACGGCGGATTCGTGCTGGAGCATCAGGGCCGGCGCATCTATCACGCGGGCGACAGCGCTTACTTCGATGGCTTCAAAGAGATTGGCGAAGAGTTGAAACCGGAAATTGCGCTTCTGCCCATCGGCGCTTACTACCCTGACTCGTTCCGCAACGTCCACATGGGTCCCGACGAAGCGCTCAAAGTTTTCAAAGACATCGGGGCGCAATGGCTCGTGCCGATGCACTTCGGCACTTTCAAATTGTCCTTTGAGGACCTGGCGGAACCGCCGCGCTGGCTGCGCGAATTGGCGGAAGAGGATGGCATCAGCAAACACATCCGCGTTCTCGATGAAGGTGTGCCGGAGGTTTTTTAGTTCCCAGTGACGGTCAGGAATGCACCGCCACTGAAAATGGTCCCGCCGATTGTTTTCACGCGGCAGGAGTACTGCCCTTGCCGCCTGACTCGCGCGTACGGAATCGAAAGGGTCGGCCGGTTCGCTCCCAAAAGCGGCCGCTCGTTGAAAAACCATTGATACCTCACCGGCACCGGACCGTGCGCGTCCACCTCGACGCCGAACGTGACGGCGGTGCCAGCGGGAACGGTCTGGCTTTGCGGTTGCCGAACGATCGTTGGAACATCGATGACAAAAACCTGCCCGCGTGGACTGGTAGCGGACTGGCCTGTGACGCCGTCCGTCACGACGCACCAGTACCAGCCGTTATAGTCGCGCGTATTCTGCACATCGGGCACGACGAGGCGTGGCGTGTTAACGCGAAACGGCAGCGAAGGCGGAATGGCGTGTCCATCCGGCGCATCGATTTCCTGGTTCCACCATTGATAACGCAGGTTCCTTCCGTAAGCGACGACCTGAAAACTGAACGTGCCGTGAACGCCGACATACCGGACGGACGGACCGAACGCAGCAATGTGTGGCGCGCCCAGTCCAACATGCGCCAGGCTCAGAATAACAACGGAAAGAAAACAACGTGCGCTTCTGCTCCCCAGACACTTTTTCCTCATGTGCATACCCCTCTTTGGCTGCCCAACTGTGTCCTGTGATTTCGCTTCGGTCAAATCGGCGCGCTGTTCCATACCAACACCGATGAACGGAGCGTTGGTTGAAATTCAAGGACCGTTGCCCGCTGACTTCGATTCTCCCGCCGTGAAATGAAACACCTCCTTCAGTTCGTGCGTTACAGGACTGTGGTCGGGATTCGCAGGCATGATGTCGCGCATGTATTTCCACCAACGCTGACAGACTTCGGTGCGCGCAATGGCATTCCACCGCTCCTCGCTTTCAATCTCCGCGCAGGCGAACAGTTCGCTCGTGCTTTGATCGAGAAAGATCGAGTAGGTGCGGACGCCGTGCGCCAGCAACGCCTCCTCCAGTTCGCGCCAGATTGGGTTGTGCCGCCGCTCGTATTCGCCATGCGCCTCTGGATGGACCGACATTTTGAATCCTTTGCGAATCATGCGGCAGATTGTGAAAAACGAGCGGGCCAGTCGATGCCGCTCACGAGCGGTGAGTTACTGGGTTCTCATCGATTGATAACTCTGGATCCCGCCCAGTTCTTCCAAAGCCCGCGTGCGCGTGGGACTTTCCGGAAAAAGTTCCACCCAGGCTGCGGCGCCCGCAAAATCGCGGAGGGCCCACTGGTGCAGAACCGAAATCGCCGCTTCGATTTGCGCTTCTCCGCCCGACATCTGTTCCACGACCATCTGCGCGGCCGCCGCAGGTTCGTTTTGCGACCAGACGTACGCGGCGCGCGCCAGCATTTCGTCACGCTGGGCGCCTGTCGCGTGCGCGTCGATCCAGATGAGGGCGCCGGACAAATCCGCTGCGGCCCATTGCTGTACGAGAGCCGGCAGGACCGTGTTTGCCGATTTATCGAGTTGAAGCGTTTCGGCGAGCGCGACGGCGTCGGCCGGATGACGTTCGGCGAGTTTATTGCAAAGCGTCGCCAGGGCTGTGTTCCGCTCTGTTTCGTCACTCAACTCCATCGCCCAGGCGAGTGCAGACAATGGATCTGCTTCCGTCCACGCCAGCATTTTTTGGCGCAGCGCAACGTCACGATCTGCCGCGGAGGAATCCGGCTCCAGCGCCGCCGCGACTTCGACTTCGGCGACTGCGTTACTGCTTACCGCACCCGGCGGCGGAATCGTGGATTCAAGGACAGGATTTGAATTCAAACCCGCGCCTCGCCTCTCGGAAATCGGAGCAACGTCGTTGAAGCGCACAGCGTCCGTCCGCCGTATGGAGGGGACGAATCCGTCGTCTATGCGTGTGGGGACGGAATTGTTCGAAGAGTGGCGCAAATTCAATGCGCTGAGCGCGACCATCAGGCCCACGACCAGCGCCACGCCCGCCGAAAGACTTCTTTTCGGTTTCTTCATCCCATCACGGCGCCTGAAACGCCCACTGTTGATTGTTGCCGCCCCAATAACCCCATTGCTGCACGTTTGCTCCATCCGCCGTCGATTGTCCCGCGACATCTGCCGCCTTGTTGCTGTGGACTGCGCGCAAGCTGTAGTAGCCGCCAGAGGTCGGAGTCACCGTCCACTTATGATGGTTCGCCCCGGAATAAGTCCAAATCTGAATCTGCGCGCCGTCGGCGGTGGAACCGCCCGCCACTTCCAACGCCTTCGCGCTTTGCACGCCGATGATCTTGTATTGGTTGTTGCCGAGATGCGTGATGTTCCAACGCTGATTGTTCCCGCCGTTGTAAGTCCACTGATGCACGTCCGTGCCATTGGCCGTACCCTGGCCGGTGACATCCATCACCTTTCCGCTGTTTCGGTTGACGATTCGGTAAGTGCCATTCGCGACCGGCCCGTTCGGCAGTTTGTAGAGCCGCACGTAGTCCACCTGGTAATAATTCGGGAACGGCGTCGTCGCGTCGGCGTCCCAACGCATCCCGCTGTTGAGGATGAGATACATCGACGATGTGGGCACGTAGCTGGCATAAATGGTTTTCTTCACCACGCCGTCCTTGTACCAAATCGCGTAACCGGGACCCCATTCCAGTCCGTAGGTGTGCCAGTTCGTGAACTCCTCGTAAAAATTCGATGAGTTCCACGTAGCCGGGCAGCAGACGCCGTAAGCCAGCCCCATGTGCATCCGATTGTCGCTGCCGAAATACTCCGCGATGTCGAACTCCGGCGGCCAACCCGATGACAACGACCAGAACGCCGGCCACACGCCTTTACCGGTCGGGTAACGCGCGCGAATCTCCGCGTAGCCGTAGGTGTAATTCATCTTGCCGTTGCTGTGAACGAATCCCTCGCTATAGGGATAGCCGCCGAACTCGCTGCCCGTCGCCTTCCGGCAACGCAGCCAGAGCGAGCCGCCGCTCACATACGAATCCTCGGACGTGATCCAACTCGCATACTCGTCGTTGTGATGCTGCCCGCCCCACGGCAATGCGCCCCAGCTCCACTTGCTCGAATCGATGCTCGTGCCGTTGAACTCATCGGACCACGTGAGACTCCAGCTTCCCGGCGGCGGCGCGGCGTGGACGTGGATGACAGTGACGAAGAGTGTGACGAGTACGCTGAACAGCTTTGATGAACGTTCCATAGAATTGCTCCCTTTTTCCTTTAGCTATCTCCTTGGGGATGAGCGGACGCTAAGCCGCGATTCGATTTCGGCAACAAGAAAATTTTGACCGTTCGTTGAACCGCGAGGTTTTGGACTGCGCCAGTCCGCTTTGGCATGGAACGTCGCGGTGAAAAACGGCAGACGACTGCCGCAGTCCAGGACACTGGCGCGCCAGCCGAATCTCATCGATTCAAGGAAAGCTGTTCCAATCTTTCAGTCCAACAATCGGTAGCGCGAATTTGAACGCGCGCTCCCACTCCGGCGTGTCCGCCGCGCGGAACACTTCCCAGATTTTTTTCTTCGGGCGCGCCTCGGTCGCGTTCGGCGTCAGGCTGCGCAAGCCGAGCAACAAACCGCCTTCGTCCTTGTGGTCCACGTGACGGTGCAGGATGAACGCATCAATGCCGTCGAGCTTCTCAATCTTCTTGTAAGCGTAGGCATACGCCGCTGCCTGAATGACTTCGCCATTCGTTCCTTTCGGAGTGTGAAATCCCTGCTCGCTCAAAATGATTCGCCGCGGCTTGCCCTCGTAGAGCAACTCCTCGCGGCGCAGGTATTCCGGCAGCAGCTCGATGTTCTTGAACGTGATGCGCGGCGTCGTCAGCACGTTCGTCGTGGCTGACGTGTCGTTCCAGAAGCGCGGTTCGAACAAATTCTCCGGATACGGATGAAACGCGATGTGCCAGTCGAAGTCGCCGCCGTCCTTTGCGCGCCTGGCGAAATAATCCACGAAGGCGCGCCCCGGAAAACTCTGCCGTTCATTGCTCGCCGGATAGCGGATGTTCCAGTGATGCTCGAGCGAGATGTAAACGCGCGCGTAACTCGACTGCGCGCGCACAGTGTCATTCGCCAACTTCACTGTGCGCAAGTAATCCTCGGCAAACTCCTCCATGGTCACGCGGCCCATGTTCGCCCACCACCAGTGCGAGTTCACCTCGTTGCCCATGATGTAGCCCGCCACGCGCCCGTGTTGCTTGTCCGCGCCCGACCAGCGTGCCGCGCAAAACTCCATCGTGGCCGCCAGCCAGCGCCGGCCTTCGTCTGTGGCGGTGTTGAAGTTGCCCAGCCGGTTCGGCGCGTTTGTGGCGCACTGCGGATGAATCATCAGCCGGTTCACCTCCGCATCGCGCGACTGATACGTGAGCACGATCAACGTCACCACCACGCCCGCGTCCGAGAGCGTCTTGATTTGCCGGTCCATGCTCTCGAGGTAACCGCGCTTGAAACGGAACGTTTCGCCCGCGCGCGCCCACGGCGGATTGTTCGTGTCGCCCTTCGGGTCAACGAGCTGCGAAAGATTGAAATTCAACGCCGCGTGCTTCACGCCGAGCGCCAGCGCATCCTCCACGATTTCGACCTGCAAGCCTTTCTTGGAAGCGGCGGTGGGATACGGCGCGTTGTAACGCGATTCGGCTGCGAGCGGAGCTACAAATACGAAACACAAGGCGAAAGAAAGCCATCGCGCGAAGATCATCAGTGACCTGACGCCTTGCGGCCCGTCGCATTCGTTCTCAGAAACGAGTAGGCAATCGCAGAGGCGCAGAAGCGCAGGGAGGAACGGAGGAGGCATCATCGCGCCGATTTCATCCGTTGCTCAATCTCCTGTTCAAACGATTGCCTCTCTTCCTCAGAGGGGAAACAACGCTTCGGCACGATATGCACGTTCGTGTCGGTGACGAACACGTAGAGATAACGTCCAGAGGAGACAATTTTGTGGAATCCACTCCAACGAGCCAGTGATTCGTTCACATCGGTTCGTTCCACGAGTCCATCTTCGCGGATGATCAATTCATGTTCACCGAACATCCCTCGCCCCTTGCGAAACCAAACCCAGAGAGCAACTAATCCGAACTGGCCCAGCACCATTGCACATAGTAATCCCGCGACGAAAACGGTTCCGGCCAGAATTCGAACAGCGAGCGGATGTTCGGCCATCTCTGGCGTCCGAAAGGTTATCCACGCGAGAAATGCTGCAAAGATTAGAAGACACCCAACCCTGACTTTATTGTGCGCCGCCGCCCACATCTGAAATCGAATAATGTCCCAGCGACTGAGCGAGTAGCGAATGGTTTGGCCCGGCGATTCAACCAACACAGGCGGGACGTTCGCATTCTTCATAACGACTTGCGAAGCTATCTCGCGTTTTCCTTTCTCGTCCACCGTCTTCCAGTCGTACCTTGGTCAAAACTCAAACTGATCAATGTTCTCTTTCGTGAATAGAAACGGTTTGCCGAGCAGAATGTTGTCGCCCTGGATTTCCACGTCGCCGGCGCGCTTGGATTTGAATCTCGTCGCGCCGGGCTTGAGTTCGCCGCGCACCAATCCCGCCGCCGCCTCGATGGTGAGGTAGCCGAGGTCCTGCACCTTCCAGAGAATTACGGTGTCGGTCACGCCTTCCTTCACGTAACGCCGGTTCTCGCTCGGCAGTCCCAGGCCAATGACTTTTACCGCGCCGACTTTGCCGGCTTGCTTCACTGCTTCCGCTGCACCGGGGACGGCGGGTGAACAGATGTTCATGAGCAGCTTCACGTTCGGGTGCGCATTCATGATGGCGGTGGCTTCGGCGAAAGCTTTGTCCTTGAGGTCGTCGCACGGGCGGAGCGCGGCGCGTTTCATGTTCGGGTATTTCTCGGCGTTGCGCTTCTCGATGGCTTTCTGCCACTCGATCATGTTTCCCGCGGTGAGGCTGGCGGTGATGATGGCGTATTCGCCGGAGCCGCCGAGCAGGCGGGCCGCTTCGTCCATGAGTGCGTTGCCAATGCCCTCGGGCGTGGCCTGGTTCACGAAGAAGCTGCGCGCGTCGGGCAGCGCATCAGCGTCGTAGGTGATGACTTTGATGCCCTTTTGCTGTGCTTTGCGCAGCGCGGTGGAAATGCCTTCGCGGTTCTCGCACGCGGCGGCGATGACATCCACGCCGCGCGTAATCCAGGTCTCGACAATTTCATTTTGCCGGGCCGGGTCCGGCTCCGTCGGTCCGTCGTAAAGCAGCTTCACGTTCAAATCTTTTGCCGCCTGCTCCGCTCCCCCGCGACACGCGATGAAGTAGGCGTTGCCCTTGCTCTTGGGCATGAAGGCGATGGTGAGTTGTTTGCCACTGGAATCGCCGCTGGTCTGCAGGCTGGTGTCAGAGGACGGTGCGGAGGGTTTGCAGCCGGCGATGACGATGGCAACGGCGGCAACCGCGAGAACGAGAGCGCCTTTCCCCCTCACCCAAGCCCTCTCCCTCAGGGAGAGGGGGAATTGTTTCCCGCATTGGAGAAGATTTGCGCATTCATTCCTCAAGAAGCTGCATGCAATGTCTCCCTCTTCTCGGGGAGAGGGCCTAGGTGAGGGGAATCGAGGCGATGGACTTTGCAAAACGGATTTCATTCTCAGCAATGGCTATGGCGGGAGTTTCGCGAATTGAACGCGCCGCGCCGAGATTTTTTTCACTGCTGCTTCGCCAGCCAGCACAGTAAGCAAAAGGGCGCCTGTCAAGATGCCCGCGAGTTCGCTCGGCTGGTCGGACAGTTGCAGCCCGTTCTTCAACACCGCGAGCGTGGTGACGCCCAGCAATGTTCCATGCACGGTGCCAACGCCGCCAAAAATACTTGTGCCGCCGAGCACGACGGCAGTGATGGCGAGCAATTCGTAGCCCGTGCCCGCGTCCGCTTTCGCCTGGCCGACGCGCGCCGCGTAAATCAGCGCCGCGAGCGCCGCGAAAATTCCCGACAGGACATACGCCAGCGTGACGCGACGTTCCACGGGCAGACCCGCGTAGCGCGCTCCCTCCGGCGCAAAGCCGATCGCGCGAAACGAGCGCCCGAAGGTCGTGCGATGCACGAGCAGCCACACAATGGTGGCTGCGACAAGGAAGATGGGCACTTGCGCCGGCACGACGCCTCCGAAATAGCCTTGCCCCCAGGCGAGAAAGTCCGCCGGAAAATTGGTGAAGTTGTCCACACCGCGTGTGATGGCTTCAGCCAGGCCGCGAAAAAGCGAGAACGTTCCCAGCGTGACAATGAGCGGTGGCAAACGCAGCCGCGTGATGAGCAGCGCGTTCAATCCACCCGCCAGCGCGCCGATACCCAGCGTCAGCGCCGCCGCCAGTGGCCACGCCATTTCCGCGTCGCGCCAGAATTTCCCGAAGAGCACGGCGCACAGCCCGAGCAGCGAGCCGACCGACAAATCGATTCCGCCCGTGAGAATGACCGGCGTCATCACGAGCGCGAGCAACCCGATCTCGACGGAGAACTTCACAATCTCGAGCGCATTCCCCTGCATGGCGAAGTTTGTGCCGGTGCGGGTGAAGATGAGGCATTCGATGACAAGCACGACGAGTAGCAACGTTTCGAAGCGCAGCATCGATTTCGCGTTGAATCCATGGCTGTCTGTGTCCATCCGTGGCTCAATTCTTTTTTCTGCTTCTCCACCCATCCGCCGCCACCGCCAGGAGAATGATCGCGCCTTGAATCGCCTTCTCCCATTGCGGCGGCATTTTCAAAAACACCAGCGCCGGCGCAATGCAGCCGAGCAACAGCATGCCGGCAAGCACGCCGCAGAGATGGCCGCGACCACCTGAGATCGCCACGCCACCCACGACCGTTGCCGCGATGGCTTGCAGTTCCAACCCAGTGCCGGTTTTTGGATCCACGTCGGCAAACCGGATAACATTGAGCAACGCGGCCGAGCCCACGAGTGCGCCCATGAGCACAAACACGCCAAACGTCACGGCCTGGGGACGAATGCCTGCGAGGCGCGCGGCTTCGCGATCCGAGCCGATGGCGTAAATGAAACGCCCGGCGGCAAGGTGTTTCATGGCGAGCGCGAGCAGAATGAACAGCAAGGCAGCGCTCACGAGGATAAGGGCCTGGCCACCAGCCTGACCAAAACCAAACCATTGAAAACCGCCCGGCAAGTCTTTCACAAATTCGCCCTCACGCCACCAACGCAACGCCTCGCGCCACGTCACCATCGTCGCGAGCGTGACGACGATGCTGGGCAAGCCGAGTCCGGCGACGAGCGCGCCGTTGAACGCGCCCAGCGCCGCGCCACTGGCAATAGCGCCCAGCGCGACGACCGGCATCGGCACGCCCGCTTTCGCGAGCAAGCCCGCGAAGACGCTGCACAACGCGAATTGCGAGCCGATGGAAATGTCGATCTGGCGGCAGATGATGACGAGCGCTGTTCCACACGCGGCGACCAGGACAGGCGCAGCCGTCGTCAATGTTGTCAGCAGTTGTTGCCTGGCGAAAAATGCCGGAGCAGTGGCAGCAAGCACGAGCAGCAGCAGCGCGAGCGCAGCGGCGACGGAGAGTTCACGGAAATGACGGTTCATGCAGCCGCCGTCTTTTGGCCAAGCGCGGCGGCCATGACCTCGTGGGCGTTAGACCGCGCCGGCAGCATTGCCACTATCGTGCCTCCGCGCATTACAGCGATGCGGTCGCTCATCCCGACCACTTCAGGGAGATCGCTTGAGATCATCAACACGGCCAGACCTTGCTTTGCGAGCGAGCGGATGATTCTGTGGATTTCACTCTTGGCGCCCACGTCCACGCCTTGGGTGGGTTCGTCGAGAACCAGCACCTTCGGCTTCGTGGCCAGCCAGCGCGCGAGGGAAACCTTTTGTTGATTGCCGCCGGAAAGTGAATGACCCGGCGCGGCCGGCCCGTAAGTCTTCACGTCGAGATCGCGGATGAATTCCCGCGCGAGCTGACGCTCCTTGCCGAAGCGCAGCCACGAGCCGGGAAAGATTTGCCGATGAATTGCCATCGTCATGTTCTGTGCGATGGGCATGTCGAGAATCACACCGTGACGGCGGCGGTCTTCCGGCACGTAGGCGATGCCATGCGCAACGGCTTCCCGTGGTGAATGAATCGTGATGAGCTGGCCGTTCAGAATGATTTCGCCGGAGTCCGCGGGCGTAATCCCGAAAAGGATGCGCGCCAATTCGGTCCGGCCCGCGCCGACGAGACCGGCGAGGGCGACCACTTCGCCCGCGCGCACGTCCAGCGTGACATCGCGCACGCCGGAGAATGAGCAGCCGAGGTTTTTGAGCGACAGCACGACATCGCCGGGCGCGCCCTCAGCGGGCGGATAAATCTGTGAGACTTCGCGGCCAACCATCATGCGAATGAGTTCCGCCTCATTAATCGTGGCAGCCGACGTGAGGAGGCCCTGAGCGACTTCGGGTTTTGGGTTTCGGGTTTCGAGTTTTTCAGTTGGAGCCTCGTTACCTCGGCTGCTACCAACGCGGCGCGTTCCCACACTCTCTCCGTCGCGCAGCACAGTCACCCGATCGGCGAGGGAAAAAATTTCTTCGAGGCGGTGCGAAATGTAAATCACTCCCACGCCGCTGCTGCGCAGTTCGCGCACGACCGTAAATAGCAATTCGACTTCCTTCTGCGTCAGCGAAGATGTCGGCTCGTCCATGATGACGATGCGCGCGCCCGCGCCCAGTGCGCAGGCAATTTCGACGAGCTGTTGCTCCGGCATCGAGAGCGAACGTGCTTCGGTATCGGACGAGATATTTGCGCCGATGCGTTGTAGCAATTCTGCCGCGCGCGTGTGGCGCGCCGACCAATTCACTTTGCGCAATGCCGAAGCCGGTTCGAGTCGCAACCCGATGTTCTCGGCGACGGTCAGATCGGGGAATAACGCCGGCTGCTGGTAAATGCAGGCGATGCCAAGCTTGTGGGCGCCGGCGGGTGTGAGATGCGCGATGCGTTCTCCGTTGATCTGGATCGTGCCGCTGTCCGGCTGGTGTGCCCCAGTGATGATCTTGATGAGCGTGGATTTCCCCGCGCCATTCTCGCCAAGCAACGCATGCACCTCGCCCGGCCGCAGGTCGAATGACACGCCCTTGAGCGCGCGCACGGCACCGAAGGATTTGGTGACGGCCATCAATTGAAGCAAAGGCGCCATCAACCCCTTTTAACCTGCCGGCGAAACCGCACTCATCTCGGCTTTGCCTATCTCCTCATTCTCGGCATTCGGCGCCATCGGGTCGGGGACCCGCGGCACGGATTTGAATCGGAAGAGAGATTTAACGGGACCATCGAATTCCATTTTTCTGGCGCACTCCTCCGTCTTAAACCATGCGGCAAGGCGGAAGTGATATAGCTGCGCGCACAGTTGCCTTCGTGCCTCCTGATATTGTTTCGAATGCTTTCGTTTCGCAAACCTGGCCAGGCTCACTTGGTTCTTTGGAAACAGCGTCCAAAGATGCGGCGGCATCTCGTATTCGTACCAGGCCGTGAGCAGTGCGAACTCGATTGAATCATGCGTGTCAGTCCCGCGCCGGTAGGCGTGCAGGTCTCTCTTGACGGAATCAATCGCGAAACTGAAACGCGTGAAATGCTTTGACGGAGAATAATTCAAAATCAGAAACGCGTCGTCTTTCGTTTTCTCCGTCGGAGGAACGTAAAGCCCTTTGACAAAAGCCAGCGCGTAGAAATCTCCACGCGGAGTGCCTCTAGAGTGGAACTGAGGGAACCCGGTGGCCTTCATATCAGTTTCGCCTGCCAAGGATCTTGTACGCCTTCGTTTCAGTGAGCCACGCTTCGCCGACGGGGACGCGTTTGCTTTCGCAATAATAATTCCACACGGCGCCGAAGGGGAGCGACTTGCTCTCTTCCTGAAGTGCAAGACGCGCAGTGTTGTCGCCATCGAGTTCAGCGGCGCGGATGGCGGGCGGTTCGAGCAACGCGATGAGCAAAGCCTTGAGCAGGTTGCGCGCGCCAATGACCCACGCCGCAATGCGATTGATGCTGGCATCGAAGTAATCGAGACCGACGTGGACGCGGTCGAGATAGCCATTCGCGATGATTTCGCGCGCGATGGCGAGCAGGTCGTCGGTGAGCGTCACGACGTGGTCGCTGTCCCAGCGGACACCGCGGCTGATGTGCAGCAGAATCTCTGGCAGGAATTGGAGCACGCTGGAGATTTTGTCGGCGATGCTTTCGGTCGGGTGGTAGTGGCCGGCATCGAGACAAAGCAGTTTTTTGCGCGTGATGGCGTAGCCGAGATAGAACTCGTGCGAGCCAACGACGTAGCTCTCACTGCCGATGCCGAAAAGTTTTGGCTCAACGGAATCGAGGTTCAGCTTTGGGGAGATCGACTTCTTGAAAATGGTGTCGAGCGATTCGGCGAGACGTTCGCGCGGAGCGACGCGATCCACGGGCGTGTCTTTGTAGCCGTCTGGAATCCATACGTTCGTGACACACGGTTTGACGAGCGCGCGACCAAACGCCGCGCCGATTTCGCGACAACGAATCCCGTGCTCAATCCAGAACTGGCGAATGGCTTTGTCACGATGCGCGAGCGTGAAGCCGTCTGCGGCTTTCGAGTGCGCGAAGAACGTGGGATTGAAGTCCATTCCAAGCCCGCGCTGCTTCACCCAAGCAATCCAGTTCGCAAAATGTTCCGGTGCGATTTCATCTCGATCCACGTTGCGCCCGCCGAACTCGCCATACATGGCGTGCAGGTTCACGCGGTGGTTGCCAGGAATGAGTGAGAGCGCCTTCTCCAAATCCGCCCGCAGTTCATCCGCCGTTCGCGCCGCGCCGGGATAATTGCCAGTGACGGCGAGGCCCCCGCCGAGTTCTGCGCCGCGATTCTCGAAGCCGCGCACGTCATCGCCCTGCCAGCAGTGAAGCGAGATGGAGATTTTTGCGAGCGTCTTGAGCGCGCGATCCACGTCCACACCGAGCGCGGCGTAGCGTTCGCGAGCGAGGGCAAAAGCGCGCGAGACGTTGCCACCAAAGCGCTTCGATCGGTGAGTCATCGACCGCCAGCTTAGAGAGGCGCAATGACGCGTTCAATACCGGCGCGGCTCGCGAGGTCCGCGCGTGCGCCACGGCGGATCATTCGTCGGCCGGCCGTGGTTGGTCCGTTGATCGTATTCCCGGTCGCGCGCGCGATGCTCTTCGACGATGCGCTCGGCGCGTTCGTTGATCGTCCTTTTCAGATTATCGCAATCAGGCGCTGTGCTGTTTTGGCGGATCGCTCGATCCACTTCTGCGGCAGCGGCCATTCCGATGCGCGCGTGGCCGACTTCGTGTTGCAACAGGTTCGTGAAATAGCGCGTCCATTGTTCCTTCACTTCCGGCAGGACATTGGCTGGCGGCGTCCAGCGCGGCATGGTCGTCACGATGGTCGTCGTCGTGCGGAAGCTGGAGCAGGAACAACCGTTTGGAGTCGGAGTGAGTTGGAAACTCCATTGCACGCGCCATTGGGTGTCTCCGTCGAACCCATCTTTGAACGGACGCGAGTTCGCAATGGATTGCCGAATCTCGCGGAAGCTCGTGCCTGTGACGGAATAGAAATTGGTCGTCCAATGAATCGTTTGCGCGCCAGCACCGGCGGCAAACGCGACGAAGACAGCCGCGAACGAACATGGCCGCAGCAAACGAGCATTCACGGGGAGAGCTTAGACCGGAAGTTTTGGTGCGCATAGCAGGACTTGAACCTGCACGCCTTGCGGCACTACCACCTCAAAGTAGCGTGTCTGCCAATTCCACCATATGCGCAACCGGGTGCGGAATAAAGCAGCATCAGCCCGGTGTCGCAAGTCGTTTTTCCCTCCAGGAAAGCGCTTACGCATTCAGCAGGAACTGTCTCGCGAAGGTCGCGAAGAAAGCGAAGGGATTGCTGACTTGCCTTTGTTTCCGGTGAGTTGAACAGGAGCAGCCGTCGTTATCTCCTTCGACTGCTTCGCTGCCTTCGCGAGATAATCACGGTTCCAGATACTTCCCAAAGCAAAAACCCCTTCCGGTTTTCCCGGAAGGGGCTGCTGGTTTTTCAACTCAGCTTAGAACTTGTAGATGATGTTGGCCGCCACGAGCACTTCGTTCTTCTTGCTCGCGCCACCTGGATTCGTGATGCCACGCGCGCCAGCCACGCTGCCGCCGTAGGCGCCACTGCCGGAGGTCACATGATCCCAGCGAATTTCCAAACGGCTCAGCACGTTCGCCCAGAGGTCATACTGGATCGTGCCGGTGAGCGCGATGGCTTCGTCTGCAATGCCACCCACCTTGCCCGTCCCGGGAAGCGCATTGTTAAACTTGCCGCCCGTTGCGACTCCGTCCGTGATGTCCGCCCATTCGGCGCGCGCGTGGAAGCTGAGCTTCTCCGTCGCCTGGACTGAAGCATAAAGCCCCAGCGTTTGAGCGTATCCCGTCGGTCCGAAGCTGTTGTCGTGCGCTCGCGCGTAATCGTAAGCGGCGCCGAGCTTCAACTGCTTGACCGGCGTGGCCAACGTCAAGCCCACGTAATAGCTGGTGATGTCGTTGCCAATCGGCGCGACAGCAAAGCCGTCAATGACGCCGGCGTACAACGCCGAGCCGGCGATGAAGCCCCAATCATCGGGCGCCGTAAGCGTGAGGGCAGCCATGTAGGTCTTGTCGGTTTCGGAGCGGGGCGAGCGAGCCACGCCGCCGCCGATGCCGGGACTCCAAAGGTTCGCCACACCAGCCGAAAAGCCGATGGCCTTGTTCACCTGGTAGGACGCGAGGACGCCCGAATGCTGGGTCGGCTCGATGGAGTAACCATACGAACGGGTGTAGTTCGGGTTGCTGCCCGCGTTGGCCACTTCGTAACCGATGATGGTGTCCCAGGTGCCGATCTTGATGTCGATGCCGTTGCCCACTGGAGCGCGCAATGCGATGTAGGCCTGTTTCAGCGACACGTCGTTGCCGCCCGCGCCCGCCACAATGTTGTTGCCGATCACGGAGGCATTCGGGCCGAACCACAGTTCGACCTTGTAGCCAGCGGACCACGTGCCTTCATCCAGCGGCTTTTCGAGCGTGATATCGACCACGTTCAGATTGAAGCCGTCCTGCTTCGCCGGCGTGTTGTACGCGTAGGCAGGCGGGTTGGCGTTCCCCGTGCCCAACGTCCAGTGTGCAGACGTGTCCACGTAACCACTGATAGTGGTCGAGGACAGCGCCGTGAGAAGCTGGTTCGGCTTCTCCTCGGCTTGAACTACGGCCGGGAGACTGACCAACCCGACGGCGGCCAGGCCCAGCGTCCATTTGTTAACTCTTATCATTGTTCCTCCGCGTTTGTGTTTTTTTGTTATGCGTTATTGCGGACAAAAACAGTTTGTCCGCGGCACCATCGGTGCAGTTGAGCGATTTCTAGGGAAACGGTATCCCTTTGACAATAGATATTTTCGGCGGAACTGGCGCTGTGGAACGTGTCCGCAACTCCAATCGATTGCCTCCGCGCCGAGTTCCTCTCGCTGAATCCATTCTTGCTTACCGCTGCCGGCTCACGAAAATCCTGTCGTGCTGAGAACTCTGCGCAACGTTGTGTTGCTGGCCGCCGTACCGCTATTGCGCGCGATTGGAGCGGAGGAACCGGCCCACTGGGCGTATCAACCGCTCGTCCGCCCCACTATTCCCACGGTGAGCAATACGAATTGGGTCCGAAGCCCAATCGACCGTTTCATCCTGGCAAAGCTGGAGGAAAAAGCGCTGGCTCCAGCGCCGGAAGCGGACAAGCGAACGTTTCTGCGCCGCGTCTCTTTTGACCTCGTGGGCCTGCCGCCGACTCCCGAGGAGATGCAGGCATTTCTTGACGACAAGAAATCGGATTCATTGGAGCGCGTCGTCGATCGGTTGCTGGCCTCACCTCGCTATGGCGAACGCTGGGCCCGGCACTGGATGGACGCCGTCCACTTCGCCGAAACGCACGGCCACGATCAGGACCGCATTCGCACGAATGCATGGCCGTATCGTGATTACCTCATCTCTTCGTTTAACGCAGACAAACCGTATTCGCGTTTCATCCAGGAACAGGTGGCCGGCGACGTTTTGTTTCCCGACGATCCTCAGGCAACTGTCGCGCTGGGGTTTCTGGCGGCGGGTCCGTGGGACGAGAGTTCGCAACTCGGCATTCGGGAGGAGACCATCGACCGCCAAATCGCGCGCTATCTCGACCGCGACGACATGCTTACGACGGTCATGCAAACCTTCACGAGCACGACGGTGCAATGCGCGCGCTGTCACGATCACAAATTCGATCCCGTTCCGCAGAAGGATTACTACGCGCTGCAAGCCGTCTTCGCCGGAGTGGATCGCGCGAACCGCCGCTACGACGCCGACCCCAGCGTGAGGCAGAAGCGCGCGGCGTTGGTGCGCGAGCAGGAGCGGGCCAATCGCGACCGCGCATGGTTGTTAAGCGACGAAGTTCAGCGCGAGGCAAATGAATTTGCGCGGCACCGCGCCGCGGAAGAGCGCCATTGGAAACTCATTGAGCCTGACACGTTCATCTCCACCGGCGGCGCGACGCTGGCGCGGCAGAAGGACGGCTCAGTGCTGGCGACCGGCGCACGCCCAGACCGTGACACATACACCTTCACCGCCAAATCGCCTTTGTCGTCGATCTCGGCGGTGCGTTTGGAAGTTCTGATTGACGACAGCCTGCCCGTGCGCGGGCCGGGCCGGGCGATCAATGGCAACTTTCATCTCAGCGAATTTCAGTTGCTGCACTTTGAACCAGGCGCGTCGAGCGGACGCGAAATTTCCATCGCCGGCGCGTCGGCTGACTTCGATCAAGCCGGCTGGACGATTCAGCACGCGCTGGATCGTGATGAGAAAACCGCGTGGGGAATCTTTTCGAAAACCGGCGAGACGCATCAGGCCGTGTTTCAGTTGAAGGAGCCGTTGGCGGTGAGCAAGGGCGCGACGCTCGCGTTCGTCTTGAAACAACTGCACGGCAGCGGCCACTTGATTGGCAAACCGCGTCTCTCCGTCAGCAGCGTCCAAAGCCCGGCGCTCATCACGGCATTGCCGGCAAACGTTTCTGAAATCATCTCCAGGGCCGAGCGCACGGAAGATGACCGCGCCGCGCTGGCCGGGTTCGTGGTGAAGCAACGAGTCGCGCGGGAACTGGCGGCGCTGCCCAAGCCGTCTTTGATTTACGCCGCGACCAGCGACTTTGAGCCGGACGGCAGTTTCAAACCCGCGGGCAAGCCCCGTCCCATTCACGTTTTGAAACGCGGCGACATCAACAAGCCTCTGAGCGCCGCGACACCGGGCGCGCTTTCGTGCGTCACTGCTCTGCCTGCGCGATTTGCAATCGACGACGAAAACAATGAAGGCGCACGGCGCGCCGCTCTCGCGCGCTGGCTCGCGCATCGTGATAACTCACTGACTTGGCGTTCGATTGTGAATCGTGTCTGGCACCATCATTTTGGCCGCGGACTCGTCGAGACGCCGAACGATTTCGGCAAAATGGCCGGCGCGCCGTCGCATCCCGAACTCCTGGATTGGCTCGCGATCTGTTTCCGCGACGATGCGAAGGGATCGTTGAAGGCGTTGCACCGATTGATTGTAACCAGTGCGACGTATCGTCAAGCCAGCTCGATCGAGAGTCGAAAGTCGAAAGTCGAACGCAGAAGCGGTCTGGCTCTGGACCCTCGACTTTCGACGTTCGACTCCGACAACCGCCTTCTCTCGCGCATGAACCGCACTCGCCTTGACGCGGACCAGGTGCGCGATGCGATCCTGCAAATCTCCGGCGCGCTCGATTTGCGCATGGGCGGCCCGAGCGACATGCAGTTCGATTTGCAGCCCGGCATCCACGTCACGCCCAAAGTTGATTACGCGAAGTTCGATGTGAATGGCCCGCAGGCTCGTCGCCGCAGCGTCTATCGGTTCCTGTTCCGCACGTTGCCCGATCCGTTCATGGACGCGCTCGATTGTCCCGCCGGCGATCAACTCACCCCGGTGCGCAACGCCAGCGTCACCGTGCAGCAGGCGCTCGCAATGTGGAATGACGCTTTCGTCGCGAACTACGCGGCGCGTTTCGCCAATCGGTTGGAAGCGCACTCGAAGGAAACCGATCAGCAAGTGTCATTCGCGTGCGAACTCGTCTTTGGCCGTCAACCTACCAGCGCGGAATTGAAAAGCTTGTCCGCTTACGCGCGAACACACGGCTTGGCAAACCTCTGCCGCGTCCTCTTTAACAGCAACGAATTCATGTTTGTGAACTGAGCCGTATGAGTCTTCGCATCAAAGTCATTTTGAATCTTGCTCTTGTGGGAATTCTGGCCGCGGGCTGCCAAACGGCGAACGTCCCGCCAGACCGCGCGGAAGCCGGCGTGCGGGCCGCGCTGGATCAGCAGGTCCGCGAATGGAACGCCGGCAACCTGACTGGTTTCATGGAGACATATGCCAAGTCCGAGCAAACGCGGTTTGCTTCAGGCGGCGACATCTCGCTCGGCTGGCAAACTGTGTTCGACCGCTACCAAAAGAAATACGGCACGCGCGCCGCGATGGGGACGCTTCGTTTTTCAGACCTTGAGATCACACCACTGGGACCTGATGCAACGTTGGCCTTTGGCCGCTGGCACTTGAAACGCGACGCGGATGCGCCTTCCGGTCTCTTCACACTGGTGTTTCGCCGCACTGCGGACGGCTGGCGCATTGTTCACGACCACACATCAGCCGCTGCAAAGGAATGAAGACGAGCCAACAGAAGCAAACAAAGGAAACGAAGAACTCCTTTCTTCTATCTTCGTTCTCTTCGTTTGCTTCTGTTCAAAATCAATCCCGGCGCGAGTTCCTGTGGCGATTCGGCGGCGGACTGGGCGGCATCGCGCTCACGCATTTGCTCAGCCAGCACGGTTTGCTCGCGGCGAACAATCCGGCAGTTCGAGGCATCCTCGACAAACCGCATCATCCGCCGCGCGCGAAACGAGTCATTCAACTTTTCATGAATGGCGGCGCGAGCCAGATGGATCTGTTCGATTACAAGCCCGAGTTGCTGAAGCGCCACGGCCAGAAGTTCGAGCCGGGTGGCAACGCGCGCGTCGAGGCCGCAACGAGCGAGCCTGGCAACGTGCTCAAGCCGATGTTCGAGTTCAAACAACACGGCCAGTGTGGTCGCTGGGTGAGCAACCTCTTGCCGCATACCGCGACGTGCGTCGATGACATGGCATTTTTGATGGCGATGACTTCGCGCACGAATGTTCACGGTCCCGGCAGCTACTTGATGAACACCGGCTTTCTGCTGCCGGGCTTTCCATGTTTCGGCTCGTGGGTCAGCTACGCGCTTGGTTGCGAAACAGACAACCTGCCTGCCTTCATCGTGCTGCCGGACGCGAGAGGCCTGCCCTACAATCAAAAGGGAGATTTCAGTTCTGGTTTCTTGCCGGTGTCGCATCAGGGAACGATCATCAATTCGAGCGCATCCACGCCCATCGCGGACTTACACGCGCCAGCGAGCGCCAAATTCATTACGCCAGAAGCGGAACGTGATGGCCGCGCGCTGCTGGAAAAACTTAACCGCGCGCATCTGGCGCTCAATCCCGGCGACTCACGTCTCGAAGCCCGAATTCAGGCCTACGAACTCGCGGCAAAGATGCAGCTTAGCGCGCCGGAGGCATTCGATCTCGCCGGCGAAACGGAAGCTACGCGAAAGCTTTACGGTCTCGACGACAAAGTGACCGAAGATTTCGGCCGGCGTTGTCTGACCGCACGGCGGCTCATCGAACGCGGCGTGCGCTTCGTGCAAATCTGGAGCGGCGCCGCGGGCCCGACAAACAATTGGGACAATCACGCGAGCATCCCTAAAGAGCTGCCGCCCATGTGCGCCGCCACGGACAAGCCGACCGCGGCGCTGCTAAAAGATTTGAAAGCGCGCGGGCTGCTAGATGACACGCTTCTACTGTGGAGCACTGAGTTCGGGCGAATGCCTTTCTCACAAGGGAGCGATGGGCGCGATCACAACGGCGGCACGTTCGTCGGTTGGATGGCCGGCGCGGGCGTGAAAGGTGGCGCGACTTTTGGCGAAAGCGACGAATGGTCGTGGAAAGCGGCGGCGCAGGCGGCGAGCACTTACGATTTTCACGCGACGGTTCTGCACCTGCTCGGCATCAACCACGAGAAACTCACCTTCCGTCACGACGGCGCCGACCGCCGGCTCACGGACGTTCACGGCGAAGTGATTCACGACCTGCTGGCGTAGCTGAGAGGCGGCGCTGTCCACCCTTTCGCTACCGTCACGGATCACCGCCCCGCTGCGGTGACGCGGTAGAACCTGATCGCCGCGGGCACGGGCACGCTCAACGTAATCTCCGCGATGTTCGTCCGCACTTCGCGGACGAAGGTTGTCACCGTAGTCCAATTCGTGGCTTCAACTGAGTTCACGCGTGCCACTTCGTAGGCAATGCCAAGTTGCTCGGGCACGGTGAGAGTGAGCGCGCCAAGTTGAGTTTCCCACCTCGTAATGGTTGGTGCGATGGGCGGATTGTGCCACTGGGCGAGACGATTCGTCAGGCCGGCGTAAACAACGCGCTGCGTCGCGGTGAGATTATTCAGATTGGGCGGCATGCCGAGCAGGCTGTTGGTTTCGAACGGATCTGTTTGCAGGTCGTAGAACTCCTCGCGACCATTGTCGAGTTTCACCACTTTGTAACGCTGGCCACGCGCAGCCACGCCCCAATACTGTGCCGGGATAATCGTGCCGAAGTTTTCCATGAGAATGACGTTCTCGGCCGGATTCCACGGCTCGTTGCGCACCACGTTGGCGAAACTGCGGCTGTCGAAAACCAGATTCGTCGGCAAAGTGGTTGCGAGATTCACGCCCGCGAACTCCAGCAACGTGGCAAACAAATCCACGGCGTGAATCACCGCATCGCTCGTCCGGTTTGTTCCAACGATCCCGGCGCCCGCGAAGATCAACGGCACCCGCGTGCCTCCTTCCGTCAGCGAGCCTTTACAGTGATTCGTGTCGTAAGGTCCCTGAATGACTTCACCCGGCGTGCCGTTGTCCGTCATGAACACGACCATTGTCTCGGCGAGATTCACATTTGTGAGCACGCGACGGAGTTCCGTGTCGAGCGCCTCGATCGCGGCGTGAAAGTATGGCTTCTCCGGCACGATTGCGGGGCGGTTGAAGGGCAGGTTGTCATAGCTGTGCAATTCATTCGGCGGTTTGTCGTAAGGCGAGTGCGCTGATTTAGGCGCGAACCAGAGGAACCAACGATTCGTTCCCTGCGCATTGATCCAATTGATCGCGTCCGTCGCGATTTCGGTGGTTGCCCAATTCGTAACGTGCGGCGTCGTCACGCCATTCACCGTCTTCGCCCAGTCGTAATGGCTCTCGTGCTCCGCGCCGATGAAGCCGGCGAAATGGTTCCAGCCACCGATGAAGTTCGGGTCAATGGCGTTCGTACTGCAATGCCACTTGCCGATGTGCGCGTGTCGAAACCCGAGCTGCGGATTCGCGCTCAACGCCTTCGCAATGGTGAACTCGCGCGGCGACAGCACCGGATCTCCCACAAACCCAATCGCCGCGCCGACCCCATTCCGAAATCCATATCGTCCCGTAAGAATCGACGCGCGCGTCGGCGAGCACGACGGAAACGTGTAACAGTTCCGAAACAGCACTCCGTTTTGCGCCAGCGCATTGATCGTCGGCGTCGCCGGCAAATCGATATCTGGTCCGGTGTTCGTGTTGAACAAGGACAACGTGTCCAGGCCAAAGTCATCCGCCAGCACGAAGAGAATGTTCTTCGGCGCTGCCGCTGCGCTGGCATTCACGAGAATAAGAAAGGCAGCCAGCACCCAGCCAATCGTCCAACGAAGCAAATGTGTGCGCATAGGTTTGTTGTCGAACGATTGTTCAGACAAATCCGCGATTCACGGAAGCACAATTCAGTTCAGCCCTTGTCCGTGCGCTGCGCCTCACAAAGGCGCGCTTCGGAGCGCGGGTCAGTGCCCCGCAGCCAGGTTCGTTTCCGTTCACCGCTTTTCAGGCTGCGCTGCCGGTTTCACCACCGCCGGTGTGCCGGTGGGCCGTGAGGTGTGAATGATTACATTCATCGCTTCCAGACGCTGGTCGCCGCCGGAAGGAAATTTCACGGTCGGCTGCGCCTTTTCCCATGCTTCCTTCGAGACATTCTTCGACTCGTGCGTGAAGACAAACGCCCCAAGCTTGTTCCCGATGATAAAGTCTTGTTTGCCATCGCCGTTCGCGTCGCCGAGCCCGATTTGCCGTCCCACGCCGGAATTGTCATCGATCAAGTGCGGCACCCAGTCCACGGACTTGTCGGCGTTGCGCACGAGCTTGAACCAATACAGCACAGCTTCCTCGCCCACACCGGGCGCGACCGCGGGGCCATGCGCCCAGTAACAGTTGCCCGTGATGATGTCCTTCA
>JGI10216J12902_101900110_pt1 | contig 35538 bp, 33 predicted proteins | sample KanNatreferecore_FD_12902 | JGI IMG/M metagenome (IMG submission 12902)
TTTAAGCACGAGTTCGAGGCGCTCATCAGTCCGGCCGTGAAACAACTCGTCCGCGACCAGAACATTGAGCTGATTCGTTACCAGGATTTATGACAAAGATCTGGATCGTTCTTATCGTTGCTTTTGTGTTTGAGGCTCTTGGCGTGATCGTCCTCAAGAAAGGGCTCGACGAAATTGGGCCGCGCTACACGGAGCGTCGCGCCACCACGCCCGCGCTCAAAAATGTGCTGCTGCTCGTGCGTGACTGGTTCACGAACAAAAACGTGCTTTTTGGCGTGGCCCTCGAGGCGGCGTTCTTCATCATGCTCCAGTATCTGCTCGGCCAGCGCGATGTCAGCTTCATTTGGCCGCTGACCGCTTTGACCTTCATCACGACCACGCTGGCCGCGAAGTATCTCCTGCACGAGCGCGTTTCGGGCACGCGCTGGGCCGGCGTTGCCCTCATCATGATCGGCGCCGCGCTGATTACGTGGAGTGAACATCAGAAAGACGCGCAGCGTGCGGTCGCCGTCGAACAAAATCGCCCGCAATAAGTCGAATTGAAAGCAGCGCTCACCACAGCCGCGAACGGACACTCCATGCTCACCGTCCACACGACGCTCGACTGGGTGCGAATCGTCTGGCGTCTCAAGCGTCAGGGTTTTCGGCGAGAAGGCCGACGAATCGTGACCCCAGGTGCTGTAGAGATGATTCTTCCCGATTTCGTGCGCGGTCGCATCCGGCTCTGTGCCGACTATGATGAGGCTTGGGGTTACACTCTCCTCAGCGACTCAACCGCGGCGGATGACTTCCTGACAACATTTGCTCAGGAATTTATCAAACCACTCCCGCGAGCACGGTCATCCGCTTGCAGTTAAATTGCCGCAGCTAATTCATTTCTGTCCGAACTGCAGCAGGCAGATGCCGAGGCCGACGGAGGCGATGCCGGCCCATTGGAAAGTCGAGAGCGGTTGGTGAAAGAGACGTGAAGCAGCGATCTGGATGGCCGCGAAGGACGCGCCGTAGCAGACGGCGTAGATGATGTTGGGATTGCTGCGCTTCAAGGCCAGCGTCAGCGCGAGCGGACCGAGCGCGGCAATGAGGTTGCCGAGCACGTAATACCAGAGCGCTTTTTTCCCGGAGTAATCAGCGGCGAATTTGAACAGCATGGCTGACCACGCATTCACCACTACAAACGCCACGACAAAGACGATTAACAAAGCCACCTTCATGTCGAAATATCGCACGGACGGCGCGCCTGTCTCCGCGAGGTTTTGGACTGCGCCAGTCCTCTGGCGCTTTTCCCATTCATCGCGCTTCAAGAGCAGCCGCCGGTTGAATGTGACTGCGAAAGAGGGATGTTTGTGGAGGAGGTGAAAGATGCAAGGAACGCTCGAAGACCACGCGAGGGAAGACAAATCATTGCGGGACGGCCAAATTCGCATTCGCCCTGCGCTGCCTTCGGACGCGCGCGCTGCAGCCGCGTTGATTCATCTGCCAATGGATCGTTTGGCTGACTACTTGTTCGGCGGGGATGATTCGCAGTGTGCGTTGGAAGTTCTGGAGAAATTATTTGCGCAGCGATCGAACCGGTTCAGCCACGAGTTCTCCGACGTGTCGGAAGTGAATCACGAGGTGGTGGGGCTCGCGATTTCGTATCCGAGCGAAATTCTCAAAGGGCTGGCGGTGCCGATGGGCAATCAACTGCGCGAAATCACCGGCGTGAACGGAATGTTTCGTGTGCTCAAGCGGAGCATTCCGCTCATGCGCGCAAAGGAGACTGATCCTGATGAGTATTACGTGTGCACGCTCGCGGTGCGCACGAATTTTCAGAGTCACGGGCTGGGTGCGCGGCTGCTCGCGCATGCGGAAAGCAAAGCCACCATGGCCGGCCTGCGGAAGTGTTCGTTGCAGGTGACGTTGAACAATGAACGGGCGCGTCAGTTTTACGAACGCCATGGTTATCGCGTTGTAGATACGATTCCGATTCCCAAATTGGAGCGGGCCATCGGTTATCCGGGTTACTGGCGGATGGTGAAGTGCCTTTCGTGCGGGTAGCAGTGGCTCACGCCAGCGAGATGTTTTCGCAACATGCGCATACACTCCAGCAAACGTTCCACGAAAGAACGGCGCCTGATTGTGAACGCTGACGACTTCGGCCTGAGCACGGGCGCGAACCACGCCATCATTCGCGCGCACCGCGAGGGGATTCTCACTTCGGCCAGCCTGATGGTGAATGAGCCGGGCTTCGAGGAAGCTGTAGCATTGGCGCGGGAGAATCCGCGGCTCGGCGTTGGCCTGCACTTAACATTCCTTTGTGGTCATTCCACGCTGCCGCCGGAGAAAATTCCTGGCCTCGTCAACAGTCAGTGCGAATTCGACCACAATCCAGTCCGACTGGGCTTCCGTTATTTTTTCAGGCGCGATTTGAAAGAGCAGTTGCGCGCTGAAATGCTGGCGCAGTTTGAAAAATTCCGCACCACAGGTTTGCCGCTGGATCACGTGGACAGCCATCATCATCTTCACGCGCACCCGACCATCTTTCGGATCCTTATCGAGAGTGCGGAAGATTTGGGTATCACGCACCTGCGTTTGACCAGCGAGCCGTTTGGACTGCACGCGCGACTGGCGCTGGGTTACCGGATGGAACGGCTGACGCACACGTTCCTTTATTGGCTGCTGGCGGGCCGTGCGCGCCGAATACTCAGCCGCATGGACATCAAACACACTGATGCGATTTTCGGGATGTTGCAGGACGCGCGCGTGGATGAACAGTATCTCGAACGATTGTTGCCGCATCTGCCCCCGGGCGTTTCGGAGATTTTTTCGCATCCTTCCATCGATGTGTTCGCGAACGAAATGGAAGCGTTGATCAGCCCGCGCATACGCGCGCAGGCGGAGAGTCTGAACATTCGGCTGATTCGCTATCAGGACATTTGAACTGGTGCATTGGAAAGCGGGAGGGGACTTCAATCCAGGACGCTGGCGCGCGGACCCTAAGTTTTGAACCGTTCAGGTAGCAAGCACGGCTTGAAGGACGCGGGCCAGTTCGTTCGCGGCGCGTGTACTGTTTTGGCCGAGCTTGATTAATGCGGGGATGCGATGCGGAGCTTTCAATATCGCGAGCGCGAGCTTTGCTGAACGAAGTCGCTGTTGTTCGTCCATCAACCGGTTGAAATCCAGCGGCAAATCTTCATCGGCTGCATCCGAGATCGCTCGAACAGTGGTGCAGGGCACTTGCACATTCGCGCACGCTTCGCTGATCGCCGCAGATTCCATCTCCACGGTGTCCGCTTTCGTGGTCGCGCGCAATTGCGCTTTTTCGGCCGCGGTGATGATGACGCGCGATGAACAGAAGAAAGAAACAGGTTTAGCACCGGCAGCGGAAAGTTGCGCGTCTAAGCCTGGGTCAGCAGTCAGATAAACGACATCGCCGATGCGCAGCGTTGGATCGAGCGCGCCGGCAAAACCACACGCGAGCACTCGTTGCGGTTTTCCTTTCGACAGCGCGCGGAGGATCGCTGACTGCGCGTTTCGTGCTCCCATGCCAGTAACCAGCACTTCAATGTCCGGTCGCGATTCGGCAAAGTTCCGAAATGGCTTCGCCTCCCGCGGCACGGCGAAGCACACGAGCACACGCGCGCTCATTTGATCCCGCACAGGCGCTCTTTCCAGATGTGGTAGAGCTTCACCGTCGCAGCCACATCGCGCAGGCAATACTCGGCGATTTCGCGATGGCGGCCCTCTTCCATCAAGCGCTTCACGTCCATGCCGGTCACGCCGTGGCTCTTGGGAGATTCGATGCCGAATGCTTTGCAATAGAAGTCCAAATTGAACTTTCGTGCGGCGCCGTCGCGCCCGCTAACGCTGTAAAAGGTCAATTGTTCGGCCAGATCGCAATGCGGGTCGGTCGCATAGCGGTAGCCCAGCCAGTCCTTCCGCGAGATGGGCACGTTGAGCTGCGCGGAACGGAGGTAGAGGAACGGAACGTCGAACCCGCGGCCATTGAACGTGACGACGCTCTCGTAGCGCTTCGCCACGTCCCAGAATTGCGCGAGCATGTCACCTTCATCCACGCACGGAACAAACTTCACCGGGCTTTCTTCAACCGCGTCCTCTTCGAAATCCTCGGCCGTGAAGAGGACCTGGCCGCGCGCGGTGTCGGCATTAAGCATCGCGATGCACACGACACGCGACGTGAGTGGCCAGAGACTCATCATCTGTGCGATCTCAGCGCGGCGCTTTTCGCGCTCGGCCAGGTCTTCGATGCGTTCGCAATCGCGGAAGAGATATTCGTTCTGAACTTCGTCGAACGTTTCGGGCGGGAGCGCGGAGGTTTCGATGTCGAAAACGAGGGTGGCCATAAAAAACAAACCAGGATGGCAGAATCACGCCATCCTGGTTGCGCTGATGGAGCTTATTTCTTCTTAGACTTTTTCGCTTTCTTCTTTGCTGCCACTTGTTCTCACCTCCAATCCATGAATTGTGCGTTCATGGAACACTCTTGTAGAGACATTGCGCGCGCGAGGAAAGAATTTTTCTCACATGATCTGCGCAGGACTTCGACGAGAGTTCCGTCAGCGCGCAACAAGTGATCCATTTCACGCGCCGAACTTGTCGAACATTTTTGCGTTCGCTTGCATCAGGCGAATCAAATACTTCGCGTCGAACACGCCGAGTGATCCAACGTTCGCACCCGTTTCAGTGAAACGATCCAACTTGTCCGATCCAGAAAAGGCAGAGTGCAACAGCACTGGCTGTGGATGCCACGAATGGCCCTTCATCGCGCAGGGAGTGGAATGATCGCCCGTGATGGCGAGCACGTCCGGTTTCTTTTGCAGCAGAACCGGCAGCGCGGCGTCGAGTTCCTCGATGGCCTTCGTCTTCGCTTCGCAGTTGCCGTCCTCGCCGTGCTTGTCCGTGTACTTGTAGTGAATGAAAAAGTAGTCGTAGTTCGAGTGCTCCGCGACGTAACGCTCGAACTGCTCGCGAATCGTCTGCGGCCCTTCGATCTTTTTCATCCCCACAAGCTGCGCGAGGCCCTTGTACATTGGGTAAACCGCCAGCGCGGCCGCGCGAAGCTGATAACGTTCCTCGAACGTCGGAATCTCCGGCTGATGCGCAATACCCCGCATAAGAAAGCCATTTGCAGGCACTTTGCCTTTGAGCAACGGCAGAGCGGCTTTGTAAAAATCAACCACCAGTTTCGCGGCTTTCTGTTGTTTGGCTGATTTCGGATTGTGCGGCTTCACGGCCGCGATGCGCAGGCCTTCGCGATTCGGATCAGAATCAGTCAACGGACCTTCCAGGTTCTTCCCGCGAAAGATGACCACGAACCGATGCTCCTTGCCCGGCTTGATGATGATCTGCGTGGCGCCAATGCGTTTGATCTTGCTCGCGAGCAACGCGCACAACTCCTCGCACTTCTCCGTCGGGATGCGTCCCGCGCGGCGGTCGGTCACGATGCCCTTCGCGTCCAGAGTGCAAAAGTTCGCGCGCGCGGCGACATCGCCGCCCTTTAGTTCGAGACCAAGGCCCAGCGCTTCGATCACGCCGCGGCCGACTTCGAATTCCAGCGGATCATAACCAAACAAACCAAGATGCCCCGGTCCACTGCCGGGCGTGATGCCGGGCGCGACTGGAATCATGCGCCCTTGCGCGGAGTCTTTGCTGAGCGCATCGAGGTTCGGCGTGCGCGCCGCTTCGAGTGGAGTGAGATAATTGGTTTGCCTCGTGGCGAGATCGCCGAGTCCGTCCATGACGATCAACACGAGCTTCGCTCCGGTTTTGATCGTGAGATTTGAGTAAACGCTATCAAGCTTCATAGAAACAATTTCGAGTTCAGAATCAGAGCCTCGCGGTTGCGGGGCGCGCGGGATAGTGCGTGCCAGGGAAAGAGGCGTCAACGGAAACGAAGGCCTGTTCCCAAATCGATTTTGGAGAGACGAGTTCCACGAGGTCCTGTCCGTTCTCTCACCTTTCTCCTCGAATTGGGGGACTCGCGGAGTTCGTCCCTCCAAAGCGAACTGTAAAACTCTTGAAACTTTGCCGACATCTTCCGTCTGAATACCTGAATGCGACCTAAAGCCAATAAACGCGAGGGATTCACGCTGACCGAATTGCTGGTGGTGATTGCGATCATTGCAATCCTTGCCGCGATGTTGCTGCCTGCTCTGGCCCGATCCAAGGCCAAGGCCCAACGCGTCGCGGACGTGAGCAACATCAGGCAGGTGGGCATAGCCATCGCGATGTCGGCGCACGATCATGAAGGGAAATACCCATGGCAGAGAAAACCGCCGGAAGGGTCCTACGGACTTGATAAGGCATGGCAGCACTTCGCGACGGTTTCCAATGAACTCGTGACGCCGAAGGTATTGCATTGTCCGGCTGACAAGCAGCGGCCGATTGCCGAGACTTTCAATGGGCCCAATGGACTTTTCGCATTGGAAAATTCGGCGGTCAGCTACGCCATCGGAACGGAGGCCACCGAAGGCAACGCTTCCATGCATCTGGCCAGCGACCGGAACATTAGCGGGCGGGACAACCAGCGATGTTCAGTGGCCGGTATTACGAACGCCATCACCACGTTGAATCCGTTTAATGGCGGCACCGGTTGGACGGCAGACACCCACCAAAACGAAGGCAACATGGCGCTGGCGGATGGTAGCGTACACTCGTTCACGCAATTTCAGTTGCTCGAACATTTGCGAAACACCGGCGACGTAGGAAACGAAACCGGGGCGGGCGCCTACAGCAACTGCATCCTCAAGCCGTAGCGTTTCTTCAGTGCCGCGGCGGCGTGTCACCTGCGGTATCGAGCGCCCGCCAAACGTCAGCCATGTGCCGCGCGTGAGTCATGTGCGCCTGCGCCTCGGTTCCTCCGTAGCTCCAGATGTGCAATCCGCCTGCGTCCGCCCGTTTCAGCAACGGAAAGTTTGGATCGTTGGCCGCGGGAATTGAATTCGTGGCGACGGCGTCGGCATTCACGCCAAGGTTCGCCAGCAAAGCCAGCGCGCATTCCGCCGAACTCGCGTAGCCGCTCGTTGGCACTTGCGAGTGCGTGATGGCGAAAGTCTTTTCACCGCGCATCGCTGCTTTTGCAAATGGAAGCCATACATCGATTTGGGCGGCGAGCGGGCGGCGGTTGGTCGAACCGTTCTGCTCCGGCTCCAGCCCGGCATACATCGAATCGAGCAGTACAATGCGGCGGACGATCTTAAAATAAGCCGGCGATTTGATAAGTTCGCGCACCGCGCCGTAACCAGCGCTGAAGCTCGACACATCGACGACGCTGATGCGCGCGCTCAAGCCGCTTCGTTTCTGCAATTCGCTTTCCACCAGAGCGAGCACGCGCGCGAGCCGATTTGTGTCTTCAAACGCCGCACGATAGGTGCTCGACCCTTCGCCCAGCGCAAACACGGCGAGCGGTTCCGTTGCGCCGCGCCGCACGTGCTCCTGAATGGGAAACCACGGCGCGGTGTGAAAGTGAACGTAAAGAACAGCATTGCTGGAAACTGTGTTCGTCCAGCCAGCGGGAAGGAAGAGCGTGAAGTTCGTGCCGCGATCATTCAGCGTCAGTTGCGTGCCGCGCGTTTCATTTGTCGAAGGCGCGATGGCGCGCTTCGTCATAACCGGCGGAACCTGGGCATGAATTCCTGTGCTGACAATGAACGTAAACAGAATCGGCCAGCTTACGGAGCGACGTTTCATTTGATCTGCGTCAGTTCGCAAATCTTTCCGTTCACAGTTCCTTCGAAGACGAGCACGTAGAGTTCGCCGCTCAGATCCTCGCCAAAACTCGAAACGGTTTTGGGCACCGTTCCTTTGGGCGTGGAGTACAGCGCCGCGCTTTCGACCACTTTGCCGTTCTTCTGGCGCAGCGCCCAGATGGTTCCCATTGAAAAATCGGCATAGACATAAGCACCACGCAGCGCCGGCAGCTTCTTCCCGCGATAAACGTAGCCACCCGTAATGCTCAGCCCCGGTCCGTGCAGATTGTTCGTGTCGTAAGCAGGCAAGTGCGGATACTCGATGACGGGGTCGACGAACTTCGCATCGGCCGGCGGCACGCCATTCGTCTTGAACGCGTGAAAACCTTCGCGCCAGTTCCAGCCATAATTGCCGCTTTTGGTAATGAGATGCACTTCCTCGAATTTATTCTGGCCGACGTCGCCCGCCCACAATTCCCCATTCTGCCGATCGAAGCTGAAGCGCCACACGTTGCGCAGTCCATAGGCCCAGATTTCTTCGCGCACTCCGCCGCCTTTGCCGACGAAAGGATTGCTCCTGGGAATGCCATATCCCAGCGAGCCGTTGCGCGAATCCACATCGATGCGAATGATTTTGCCGAGAAGAGTCTTCAGGTTTTGGCCATTCTCGTGCGGGTCGTTCGCGCTGCCGCCATCGCCGAGACTGACGTAAAGAAATCTGTCCGGCCCGAAAACAATGCAGCCTCCCTTGTGATTCGGATACGGCTGCGGCTGCTCGAACAGGACGCGCTCGCTGGCAAGGTTCGCTCTGTTTGGATCGTCTTTGGCCACCTGAAACTCGCTTACCACCGTGCGCCGCGGATTTTGCGGCGAGTAGTAGATGTAGAACTTGCCGTTGGAGTTGAATCGCGGATGAAACGCAAGGCCGAGCAAACCCTCTTCATTGCTCGCGTAGGATTTTCTATCCGAGATGTCGAGAAACACCGTCGCGTTCGTGACGTTTTGATCTTCGGGCAGGATTAGAATCCGTCCACGCTGCTCGACCACGAACTTTCGATGAGAACCATCCGGCGCTTCGCAAAGCCAAATCGGCCGCTGAATCGCAACGTTGGTCCAAAGAGGTTTCAGTTCCATTTTTGGCAAACTGGCCGCGAGCGAGCAGCAAACGGCAGAAATGAACGCGAGTGATGTCGCGGCACCTCCGAATAGAATCTTTGGCATGGGGAACAACAGAACAGAACAGCCGCCTGCGAGTCAAATTCGCGTCACGACCGCGGCTTCATTCCCAGTAACGATTGCGGCGCGTCGAACAGAATCGCGCGCGCAATCGCGAGCGCTTCATCGCGCGAATATTGGCCCTGATTGATTTTCTCCGCGAGCACGCGCGCGAGTTGTTTGCGCACGATGATGGCTTTGGCGTAGGTCCACTCCACACAATAAGCGTCCGAGAAGAATCCGATCTGTTTGTTCGCGGGCAACATGTCCAGGCGCTCGGCCATGATTTGCCGAATGGCATCGGGAAAGAAATTGTGCCACCAGTAACCGGCCAGGCTGAAGTTTGGCAACTCGCGCACCAGCGTGCAAAGCGATTGGTTCGCGTGCCGGCTCGCGAGAAAACATTGGAAGCGCAGTCCTGGATGCCGGCCAATCATCTCGGCGAGTTGCGCAATGGTGCGTTGGTTGAGCCGGCTGCCCGTCTCGAATGGCAACGGCTCCGCGCCAAAGCTGAACTGGAAAATGATTTTGTCGCCGTGCTTTTCGAGTGCGGTGAGAAAATGCTCGTGAACGTAAGCAGCGTAGGTGTCGCGTTCGGCTGGACCAGCCTGGGCGCGCCGCTTGAGGGCTGATTCCATTTCGCCGTCACTCACCAGGCGGTAATCGATGTCTGTCGAAACGTGAGTGGCCGTCGCGAGCACCTGCTGATACGGAATCGCATTCACGTAGTGCATTATGGCGGTGTGAACATCGGAGAGCGATTGAATGGTCCGCGCCGCCGTCGGACGCGCGCCGCTGCCGATGGGGGAAGGACTCTCCGGCGTTTTCCCCCAGCATCGTTCCAGTTCGTAAAGCGCCGTGTCGAATTCGCCCCATTGGCAACGTGTGAAGAAACCCCATTCGAGCGCGTATTGAAGCCGATCGTCATCTTCGCCGTTTCCGCGCCGGGCGATTTCCGTCCCCGTGCGGCGAATGTTCAGCCTATCCAGAAGCGAATGGTGCCACGCGCGATCGTCCGCACGCTCGCGGATCAGTGAGTCGAGCTTCTGCCAGTTGTCGGTGTTGATTGCTTCATGCCAGCCGTAAAGGTCGCGCAGAATAATGTGCATACCCCAGAACGAACTGGTGTTTTGAATGTGCGGCAGAAATGGAATCGCTTCGCGAATGCGCGCATGCGTTTCCTCGCGTGTCGGCCAGTTCGGGAATTGCGTGAGCCGCGCGCCGGTCGGACAACCCGCCGCATACAAATCACTCACGACCATGTGATACAGCAGCACGTCGTGCAGCCCGCGCGCGCCAAGCTTTCCGCCGACGAGGTGCGTGTGAATGTCGAGCATCGGCACTTCGGCCAGCGCTTCTTCAATTTCCTTCGCGCCAGTATTCATCGCGGCAGTGCCGGGTTTATAGAGCGCACGGAGCGACACGGAAAGCCAAGAGACGTGCTTGTCACTGCGGTTCGATTCGGGCAAGGTTGCGCCATGCTGAGAGGTTTGAACATTCCGTATCGGTGGCGTCGCGTCGGCGCTTTCACCTTGATCGAGTTGCTCGTCGTCATCGCCATCATCGCCATCCTGGCCGCGTTGTTGTTGCCGGCGCTGAGCGGGGCGAAAGAATCCGGCAAACGCATTTCCTGCGCGAGCAATCTTCGCCAGCTCGGCATTTCGCTCATGCTCGACGCCGACGATCACGACGGCGGCTTCCGCATTTTCAACGACAACCCGAAGTGGCCGGGGATGCTCTATGATTATTTTCAAAACCTGAACGTGTTGCTTTGTCCCAGTGATTCTCCAATCCCGAGCACACAAACCAACCGGCCTTACGCCGCGGACCGTGCGCAGCGCAGCTACATCATGAATGGCTGGAACGACTATTTCTTCGTCAAGGGAACGCCCGCGGAGCAGGCCGCGTGGCTCAGCGGCACATGGACGGTGCGCGCCGTCCCGGAAAGCGCCATTCCTCATCCTTCCGAGACGATTATGTTCGCAGAGAAAGCGAGCGAATCCGAGCATTCCACGATGGACTTCAATCTCACGCCCGACATGAGCAACGAATTCACCGAGGTGGAACAAACCCGGCACATGACGGCGCAAGGCCCGCGCAGCGGCGGCTCCAATCACGTATTCGTGGATGGCAGTGTACGGTTTTTGAAATTCGGCCAGGCCTTTGCGCCGTTCAATCTCTGGGCTGTGACGGACGACTGGCGCGATAATTCCGTCTCGTTCTAGCCGCTGACTTTTCGCAGAAACTTCTCGATCACCTTGCGCGTGGGAATGCCGCGCTGTCCGCCGTGCTGCACTGCTTTCAGCGCCGCAGCCGCAGCCGCGAATCGAATACGCTCTTCGACGTCCATCTCTCGCGCCAGTGCCGCCGCGTACGCACCATGAAAAACATCGCCGCAGCCAGTCGTATCGACGGCCTTGATCTCGAAAGCTCGAACGTGCTTGGGCTGGTGTTGTTCGCGAGAAACAAACCACGCGCCATCTGCGCCGCACGTGACGATGACCACCTCGCGCGACTCGCTCCAAATCCTCGCAGCGGCGCGAGCGGGATTGTTCACTCCCGTCAATTCTTCCGCGGCACGGCGCGAGAAGATGGGATGGTTCACCAGCGCGATCAGTTGCTTCATCCCTCTCATTCGCGTGCGTTCAAGATCAGAAACAATCGGCACGCCCGCCGCGCGTGCGATTCGAGCCGCGCGAAGATTTCCATCCATCCCGAAGTAATCGATGAAGAGCACGCATGATGATTCAATGACTTCACGCGCCGGGAATTTTGCATCTGCGCCACGCACATCCTTCACATACGCAAAGATGTTCCGCGTGCCGCGCTTCTCATCGACAATGATGACCGAACGAACCGGCCCGGCGGTTCGGCGGCGCACGACATGATCAACGTTCACACCTTCGCGGTGGAATGTTTCGAGAACGAATTCGGATCCTTCATCAAATCCAAGCGTACCCGCAAACGCGCACTTCGCGCCCAGCCGTGCCGCTGCCACGAGGGCAGTCGCAGTGAGTCCGCCGCAGTGACGTTCCCGGCGCTGAACGTGCATCTTCGTATCGGCTGGCGGGTATCGATCAACGTAGAGAATGTCATCGACAGCGGCGCAGCCGAGACCCAGCACGTCGAATTGTTTTGTGCGCGCCATGACTCACTGCCGACCGAGCGTGGTGAGCCATCTCCGCATTTCCGCCGGCTCCTCTTTGAACATCAACGAGCCAGGGACGATGTAATCGACTCCCGCCGCCGCCATCAGCGGAACTGTTTCGCGCCGAATGCCGCCATCCGCTTCGATGACTGTGTTGAGCTTGCGCGAGTCGATGATGCGGCGGGCAGCGCGGATCTTGTTCGGCACGCCGGCGTCCATGCTCGCGCCTTTGATCCCCATCGCCGTTCCCACGATGCAGAGCACGTCGAGGTCATTCCAAAACGGCTCCACGAGTTCGAGTCCTTCGGTGATGAGCAGTGAAACGCCCGCTTGTTTGCCGCGGCCCTTGATTGCGCGCAGCACTTCGCCGGGGTTCTTCGCCGAATCCAGACAGAAGATGATGATGTCCGCACCGGCTTCAATGAATGGCTCAACCCAGCTCATCGGGTCGGTGCACATCAAATGCACTTCGAACGGCAGCTTCGTGTGCGCGCGCAACGCCTTCACCTGATCGGGAAAGAAGAGGAGATTGTGAACATAGTGTCCGTCCGCCACATCGATGTGAAAGCGATCGCTGAAGGACTCAACGCGTTTCATTTCTGACGCGAGGTTTGCCAGATCAGCGGACCAAAGTGAAGTCGAGCATTTGATCATAAGCGGTTAAGCCACGGATTGAACACGGAAAAACACGGACGTGATCGATTGCGAAGCGTTCATCCGTGTTTCATCCGTTTTTCATCAGTGGCCAGAAAATTCCTGACCAGAAACTCCGAAAGCGCACGCTGCACGTCCGCAGTGTGGCGTTCCTGGCCGACGGACTTGGGCGCGACCTCAACGAAGTGCGCCTTGGGAATCTCTCTCGCCAGCGTTTCACCAAAATCAAAGGGATGAATCTCATCCTGCCGATTCGCCAGCACGAGCGTGGGGACGCGAATGCGTTTCCAGTCTGCGCGCGTGTGCTGCGGAACATATTTGGGAATCCGCTCCAGCTTCGCCACGGTTTCCTCCGCACGCGGATCGGCGAATTGGCCAAGCAGCGATTTCGCATTGTCCGGCGAGATGGCGCGCACTTCCTGAAACATTTCCGTGTCTTGATAACGCTTGGCCCCTTCCCACGCGCCGTACTTGCGAATGAATTCGGCAAGGGTAGAAAACACTTTCATGTTGTCGGCGCGTGATTGATCGAGCCACGCGGGCCGGGAAAGAACAAGGCCAAGCGTCCGCTCCGGATATTCCAGCGCGAACCGAAGCGCAATGGCCGCGCCCATCGAAATGCCGCCAATCACCGCGCGCTCAATGCGCAGGAAATCGAGAAACGCGCGCAGGTCTTCTGTGAATTGTTCGATGCTGATTTTTTCTTGTGGTCCGAGCGGCCGCGTTTCCCCGTGGCCGCGGCACTCGAAGGTGAGCAGACGAAAACCATTCGGCGGATGGCAAAGGTCGAACGTCTGGTTCAAGTCCGCGCCCAGACCATGTTGAAACACAAACGGAATCCCGTTGGCACCGCTCTCGCGGTAGTGAAAATGAATTCCGTCGTGGTCGAAGAAAGGCATCAGCAAGTCGAGTGATAATGAATCGCGACGCGTTTGCCGGCACGCTTAAGCTGATTGAACAACTCAATGGCTTCCTTGTTCTTCAATACACGCACTAGATTTGAATTACGAATTCGCTCGTCAGCTTCCACCACACCATCCCAGCCAATCGCGATGATCACCACCTCAGGTTTTTCATCGAGCAGCCACGCCACGGTTTCGTAATTCAAATCGTGAGTTTTGCTCACCCGGCGAAAGGCGCCGTCGGCGCGCACTTGAAAATCAGAGATCGGACGCGGCCATCGGTTGAACACAGTAACTGCGTAGCGCGCGAAACCGAAACGGCCTTGTGGATTAAACGTCATCCACGCGGCGAGAATTCCGGCGAAGAGTCCGAGCAAAATCCAGTGCTTCTTTCTCATGTCAGTCCCACAGCTTCCCACGAAGGAAGCGCACTCCTTCGGCCACGGCCGCCTCGGCCAATCCGTGCATCACCATCGGCCCGCGAAAATTCATTTGTGCGAGCATATCGAAATAATAGTTCCAGTCGAGCACCCCGCGGCCCGGCACGATGTTGCCGGTCACACCGTCGGCGGAGATTTCTTTCGCGTGCGCCATGACGATGTTCGTGCCGAGCAACTGAAACGCCTCCTGCATCGTGTCGCGGATTCGTTCGGCTTTGCCGTGGTGAAACAGGTTCGCCGGGTCTAGAACAATCTTCACTCGCGAGGAATGCAATTCATCCAGAAGCTGCCGCGCCTTGCGCGTCGAGCTGATCACGTTGCCGGTTTCAGGTTCCACGCCCAGCAGAATGTTGTATTGTTCCGCGACGGCAGTTGCCTCTTCCATGCTCTGGAGCAAATCGCGCCAGGCTGAAGCCGAAGAGTTGTCCGAATGCGCGCGCCACATATCGTCCGGGTCGCGCGTGCCAGTGCAGAGCGTGATGAGATCGCAGCCAAGTTCGTGCGTTGCTTTAGCGAGCAACGGCAAACGGCTGAGACGCTCTCGACGGCTTCGCACATCGGGATGGATCATGTTGAAAGTCCCCGATACGGCGGCGATCTCGATGGAGGGACGAACTCTGTGAGTCCCTGAACGATCGGTGAGAGTGGGACTCGTGGAACTCGTCCCTCCAGCGCAATCGTTGCGAACCTGTGCAATCACGTTCGGCTCGATTGTTTGCGGCAACGTGGGCAGGCCGACACATGAGAAGTTGAATTGAACCCAGTGAAGTCCGTGCGAGGAAACTGCATCCAACGTTTCGGCAAAGGTGCGCCGCGGAAAGGTTTTCGCGAAGATTCCCAACTGCATTAGACTGCTCCAGTTACTTCGCCAAGCCGCACCGATTCGCCGCGTTCCACGCTACGCGCAATCGCCACCAGCGCCCGCATCGCCGCCACCCCGTCATCCACGTTCGCGCCGTGTTGCGGCTTGCCTTGCAGTATCGTGTCGGCAAAACCTTCGATCTGGAGTTTGTAAGTGTGCGCATCCTCACCGAGCGGGCGATGGAACTGCCGGTCCTTTTCCGAGAAACATTCTACGACACTGGCCTTGTGATACCACGGCAGAAAGACGTGCCCCTTCACGCTGCCGCGCTCGCCATAGATCTGAAATCCTTCCTCGAAATCTCCACGCACCGGAATGGTGAGATCGAGATGCCCTAGTCCGCCGTTCGCGTATTCCACTTCGATGAACCAGGTGAAAGCGCCGCAACGATCCGACAGCCGCGCGCGCACGCTGACGATTTCACCGCCAAAGAAGCGCGCCGTGTCCATGAGATGACTGGCGTGGGTGAGCAGGAAATAACGGCGCTTGTCCGCCTTGGGATTTCCTTCGGGACGTTTGGCGCTCGCGCTCTGCTGGACGATGGGCTGGAGATTGTCGGTCATCGTGTAGCGGTGAGTGGAGTCGCAATACCACGCTTTGAGCGCGAGCAGTTGGCCGAGTTCCTCGCGGATGAACTTCTGCGCGAACACGATGCCGGGATCGAAGCGGCGATTGTTGCCGACCTGAAACGTGAGGCGTGAAGCATGAACGCGAGCGCGCAGTTCCTCGCATTCCCCGATGCTCACGCCGAGCGGTTTCTCGACCAGCACGTGCTTGCCCGCTTCAATTGCTTTGAGCGCGAGTGGCACGTGAAATTGATCCGCGACTCCGATGAGCACCGCCTCGACCTTTGAGTCGGCCAGCATCTCCTCGTAATTTTTGTAAGCTGCGCGCGGTTCATGAATCGCCGCCATCTTCTCGCGCAAATCGTCGGCCAGATCGCAAATGGCGTACAGCTCGGCGTTGCGTGCCTTCCGGCAGGCATCGAAGTGCGCGATTTGCGCAATCGGCCCGCAGCCCAGAATGCCAATGCGTAACAGCCGTTGCTCTTTCTGAATCATGCGAGTTCGGGATAACGCTGTCGCAGCGCTTCACGCAACGCCGTAAATTTCTTTCGTTCGGCGAGGGCGGCCAATTCGAGGGCGTGTTGTTCCGCCGAGACTTCCCGCAGTTCTCCGCTTCGATGCACCTCAATGGCCTGCTGCATCGCCTCCGCGCCGAGCTTTGGGTTCGGCTTGCCACTCGCGTCCTTGATCGAATTGATCGCGGAGCCGGCGAGGAACATCACGCCATCGCTGATGCCGCGCGCTTCTGCCTCGGCAAGGTTCAAGCCGATATTGCCCTGATCGAGAGCGCCCGCGCGCACGATCGTCGTAGGTTTAATTCCGGGCAGCGGCGTCGAGAGTGCATGCTCGCTGGCTTCCCATTCCGCGCCAAAAGGTTTCAGGAAAGGTGTTCCCGGGCGCACCGGCGCCGTCTGCCGGAAATCAATTCCATCCAGCCGCGCCAGAAGATCGATGACCTCTCGAAAGATGCCGCGCGTCCTCGTGCCGATGCCCGCGTTATGGCCGTAGATGGCGGGCGGTTTCGCCAAGTGCTTCGTGGCCTCGCGCACCATGCGGACCGCGCCGCCGGCGAAGGATTCGCTGAACATGACGCCGTTGGCTCCTGCATCAAGGACACCGTGGAGCGTATCGAGCATCTCGTGCGGCGCGCCGGTGATGTGCGGAGAAAAAATGACCCCTCGTCCGCCGCGCCGATCCTGCGCGCGCTGGATCGATTCAACGGCGCGGCGCGTCCGTGCGGCTGCTGTCGAATAGTCCAGGCGCGGATAAAGATTTTCGTCCTCCTTCACGAAACAGAACAAATCGCAGCTGGCGACCTCGGCGACGAGCGCCCCGACTTCGTCCGGCGTGATGCCAGCGGTTGGCTTCAGGATTGTGCCGAACATCGGCGCGTCCGTTGGCCAGTCCGTCAGCGCCCTTACACCCGCCGGGCCATGCGCGGGCCCGGGAAACGTGCGCAGCACCCGTTCCGGAATCTGCAGGGCCACGAGCCGCGCGTCCTGGTTCTCATAGACATCGAAGATGATGGCGCCCGCCACCGTATGGAGAATGTCCGTCGAAGTCAGATGTCCGTCCCGTTGCAGCAGCATTTTCAGCGGATAGCCAATGTGCAGCAGGCCAAGGCGTCCAGTGTTGTCCCACGCATCGATGCCCACCAACTTGCCCGTGCACTGCTCGATTAGAGAACCAGGCGCGACGTCTTTCGTCCCGCTCGTCGCATGATAGCTGATCTCCTTCGCCGCGTGCTCAAGCGTCCACGAGCGCAGCGCGAAAAAATAACTCGCCACGATGAAATCGTCAGTGACCGCCGGGGTTGGGGAAATCAGATCGAGTCGTTCCGCGACGATCTTACGTAGAGTTTCCTCGCGCGCGTCGAAATCGTGCCAAAGTTGTGCGATTGAGTCGGCCTTCACAGCTCGAACGGCACTTCAACGCGTTGCTCGCGGCGGCGTCGAACGAAATCAGGATTGCTCCAGAATCGAGCGAGCTGCGTCTCTGAAAAAGCGAGCGCGGCTGCGGGATCGACCGTGCCCCGCCATGACTTCAGGTCCGCGCTCGGCACCGGAAACTCCAGATCGCACGCTGGCGTTTCTCGAAGTTGACTCGGGCGGCTGCTTTGCAATTGCTTGTCGTATTCGCTCATACAGTTCCGTCGTCCCAAACTTTTCACACAAGGCGCGAAAGGCGTCGCTCTTCACATCCACATCGTTCAAGTGAATAAGCTCGAACACGTCCGTCAAATCCTTCGCTTCCCGTTCCGGTTTCCCGTGCCGCAACGCGTGCAGCTTCATCGCGATCAAATGAAGTGGCGACGGAACTTTGATCGCGATGCCATCGATCAACTTTTCGCGCGCTTCCACGGACATCTTGTCGAATGTCTCTTGGTTGACCAACATCAAATCCACGGGCCACATGCCCTCGAACGGCGGCGCGAACTGTGCAAACAGGATGCCCCAATGCGTTTACAGCCGTTCCGCCGATGACGGGAAATGACATGTGATTTTGCGAGGCTTCGTCAACGATGGCGCGGAGCAATCGGGTCATAGCCTGAGCTTTCCGCTCCCATCATGCAGCGACGGGCCCTTCGCTGAAATCTTTTCCCGCGCTTCTTCCACCGGCACATTGCGCGGCACGTTCGCGGCGGCTCCGCGCGGGCGCGCCCAGTGGATCGCGTTGGAGATCACGCGCTGAATCTCCGGCTGATGGTAAATCGGGTACAACTCGTGGCCGGGACTGAAATAGAAAATGCGTCCCGCGCCGCGCGTCCAGCAACAGCCGCTGCGCAGGACGTCGCCGCCTTCGAACCATGAGATGAACACGAGTTCCTCCGGCTCGGGAATCGTAAATGGTTCGCCGTACATTTCGCTGTTTGGAATTTCGATGAACTCGCCGAGGCCCTGCGCGATCTCGTGCGCCGGGTTCACCACCCACAGTCGCTCACGTTCACCAGCTTCGCGCCAGCGGAACACGCACGTCGTGCCCATCAGCTTCTTGAAAATTTTTGAGTAATGGCCGGAGTGAAGAACGACGATACCCATGCCGGCATTAACTCGCGCGTGAACTCGTGTCACGATTTCGTCGCTCACCGCGTCGTGCTTCGCATGTCCCCACCAGAGCAGCACATCGGTGCTGTCGAGCCGTTGCTCCGTCAACCCGTGTTCCGGTTCATCCAGTGTTGCAGTGAATACTTCCAGCGCAGATTCCTTTGTCAGGGCGGCGGCGAGCGTCGCATGAATGCCATCCGGATAAATCTTCGCCACGACCGGATTGCTCCGCTCGTGCACGAACTCATTCCAAATGGTGACGCGAATCCGGCTCACGCGCGGACGATACGAAGCACGGCGCGCGTTCGGCGAGCGCGAAACGTGCCGAAACGAAATCGCCGGCATCACAAACGCGCGCTAAATCCATCAGTCTGTTCACGGAGCCGCCAGTCAATCGAGATGCACGATTCCGCGTTGCACCGCAGTCGTGGCGGCCTGCGTGCGATCGGCCACCTTCAACTTGCTCAGGATGCTGCTCACGTGCAGCTTCACCGTCACTTCCGATATGAACAGTGCTCCGGCGATTTCCTTGTTGCTGCGCCCTTTGACGACGAGTCCCAAGACTTCCTGTTCGCGTTCCGACAGGTCGGGCCGATGGAGCCTGCTCGCGAGCCGCGATGCGACATCGGGCAAAAGAAAATGTTGCCCGCTGTGAACGGCGCGAATCGCGGCCAGCAAATCGTCTCGCGACGCGGTCTTCAACAGATACGAGCGCGCGCCGGCCTGGAGTGCGCGATGGATGTCTTCGTCCCCTTCGTAGGTCGAAAGAATAATAATCCGTGCGTCGGCGAATTCCTTGAGGATGGCCACAGTCGCATCCAGTCCGCTCAGGCGCGGCAATCGCAAATCCATCAGCACGACATCCGGTTCGTGCCGCCGGTAGAGAGCGATGGCTTCCTCGCCCGTGGTGGCCGCCGCGACGACCATCATGTCTGGTTCCATGTTAATGGATCCGGTCAGACCCATGCGGACGACGAAATGATCGTCCACGACCAGCACGTGGAGCCTCGTTTGTCTTTTCATGTTTTCACGCCATGACAGTTGCTTCGTTCAATTCCGGCGGGGGCAACTCGACCTCGATTCGCGTGCCGCGTCCGGGAGCGCTCGTCACTTCGAGCGTGCCGCCGATTTTTCGCGCACGCTCCTCAATGCCCAGCAATCCAAAATGGCCACGCTCGTTCGGTGCGTGAGGATCGAACCCGCGTCCGTCGTCTTCGATACAAAGCCGCATCTTCTCCTGGGAGTAGTGAAGCCGCACCTCGATGCGCGAGGCCTGCGCGTGTTTCACCGTGTTGTTGATGGCTTCCTGTGCAATGCGCAAAAGATGGGTTTCACTCACGCGCGGCAAACGCACTGGAGTGCCGGTCACGCCAACCTGAATTCGCACTCCCGCGGCTTCGGTAATCGAGCGCGTGACATCGACAATTGCAGACGCCAGCCCGCCGTTTTCCAAAGCCGGCGAACGCAAGTCCCACACGGAGCGATGCACTTCCGTGAGACTGCGCCGCACCATTTGGCGCGCGACTTCGAGTGAACGCGTGGCCAGTTCCGGCGCGTGGCGCAATGTCGCCATCACCGCATCGATCTGCATGGTAATGCCGACCAACTCCTGTTCGAGTGTGTCGTGAAACTCGCGGGCAATGCGCGTGCGTTCTTCCAGTGCGGCTTCGCGATGCACTCGTTGCCGCAGAATGGCGGTCTGTTCACGCACTTTTCTGCGCAGCACCCAGACCCAACTGAGCGCGAGCACGATGGCAAGTGAAAGCGCGCCGCTGGCCCACGCGAGCCGCGCGGCCGTCCACCAGGATGGCTGACGCAGAACCACGATGTCGGATGGCGAACGGAGAAGGATGCGAAATGATCTCGGCGTGAGTTTGGAGACATACTCCTTCACTTCCTGGACGAGGCAAATGCCGGTGACCTGCACGCGCGCTCCTTTGCGCAGCCATTCCAGTCCGGACTTTGGCTCGGCAATCAACGCGTTGAAGATCACGTCCTGTTCCTGCAACACGAGCACGCGCTCTTCACCGCGGCGCACCGAGTCCACGAGTTCCGCCTCCAGTCGCACCAGGTCCGCATCATGATCGCCATCGAGCACGCGACGTGCAGTGAGGGAAACCGGCACGGGAATCTCGCCGGAAGAATTTACCGGACGCACCACCGCGTCCTGCAAAACGGGCGAATATACGCCCATCACAGGAAAACCGAGTGCATCGACGACTTCTCCGGGGCGCACCGAGATGTGCTGGGATGTTTGCACTCGCAGGCCCTGGCCGCCTTCGCGCACGAACACGGCATCTTCCAACTGTTGATGGGTCACAACCCCGCGCACTTTCACGCGCCGCGCGCCACGAGCGCCGGGATCGAATTGCAGCAGCGTGGCAATGGGCCGCGCCGGAAGAGAGAATGGGTCCGTCGCGGCAGCTTCGACGATGCTCACGCCGCCCGCCCCGGCGAACAGCAGTGGCGCGACGAATTGCCGCTTCTGGTTGAAGCTGCCGCCCACCGCACCGCGCACGCGCACCACGGAATCGACGAGGCCGGGCACATTCGCCAGCGGGTAATCGTACAAATAAATCCGGACTTGTCCGCCGCCGGAAGCCAGTTGCACGTGAACATGGCTGTCGGGAATGATGGACGCCGATCGCACCAACCCCTGAATTTCAACCCAGCGGCAGTCTTCGTCGCCCGAGGCCAGTTGATCGAAATCCACCTTGCGCGGCAGCGGCAAGTCGCCGCAACCCACCACAGTCGAGCGCACCTCGCTCACAATCGGCGCATAATCGCCCGCGCCAGTCACTCCTTCGATCTCCACATAATCTCCGGCGCGCAGGACCGAGGATTGGGTTTGGCGCTCGACAAAAATCCCTTCGCCATCGCTCTGGAGAAAACAGTCCTTGTGGCGATTGTGGAACGTCACGACGCCGCGCAACCGCACCGGCAATCCACGCGCGGCGTCTTGTGAAGTCAGGCGCTTGATCTCAGCGACGTTGGTTAGAAGCGGAAGGTTATCGCCAGCAATGGCAGCGCTCGCCGACAGCAAGATTCCCAGCAGAAGAAAAATTCCCCTGCCCAGTGCTGCGCCCGCAGAATCCCTGCAGCAAATCCGTTGCATACCGCGATGGGGGAATGCCTCGCATCGTAACGAGAAGCCCGGACAATTCAACGGTGCGGATGGGAAATTTTTAGACGGCAAATGCGCGGCTACTGAAAAGCCCTGCGCGCCCCGGGACGCACTCTCAGGAAAAATTCGGCGGACGAACAGGCGGAGGCTGTTTCCCACTCGCCATTTTTACGATAAACATAATGACCACAACGATCACTCCCACTACAAGGCTGAGTCCAACGAAAAACCCTACGACACGTCCCGCGAGATATGCGATTCGATTGGCCGGTTTTGAATCAGAAGCATCGCTCGGGTTCTCAAGCCCGGCATTGGCCGGGAATGCCGGACTGTTTGCAGCAACAGTCCCCGCCGGTTTGGCCGACACACGAAGACTGTCAAAAAACGGCATCACCGCTGCATCGAGTTCTTCATCGGCTGGGCCGATCGCGAGCATTTGATAAACTTTCTTGTCGATGATGGTCACTCGCATTTGTTGCCGGATGGCGACGCCGTCCCGTGTCATTCGACCATCCAGTTCGCCAGTGGCGCGGCCCTTAAGTGTGAAGAATCGTTGGGACTGGATACGGCCGCCTTTAACTTCGTACCCTTTCTGAATGCCTGCCATGAACGTTGGCGTCAGTTCTCTTGCGCCACCGGATGGAAAGATCATCACCATCACGGTCCACATGTCGTCCGGCTTGCGCGCCACGACTTGCACTTCGTTTCTGGGCGGATCGACTTCATTCCAGCCGGCGGGGAGATCTACCGAAAAATGATGTTTGTCAGATCTCCATTCAGAAGACAGCGCTGTACCCAGGGCGCACACCGATATAAGTGGAATCAGCAGATACCTGCAAACAGCTCGTTGTTTCATCTCAGCCTAATCGACAAAATGGATCGTGCTCTGAACCGTAACGTTCGCTTGTTTCAGGAGCCTCTCGCTCGTTAGGTTCGCCCCGTGACTTCACCGCGCATGGGCCATTACCGCTGGGTGATTTGCGCCCTGTTGTTTTTCGCCGCGACGATCAACTACATCGACCGGCAGGTCATCGGTATTCTCAAACCGACGCTGGTGAAAGAGTTCCAGTGGTCGGACGAACGGATTTACGCGGCCATCGTGTTCAGCTTCCAACTCGCCTACGCCATCGGCCTCCTGCTGGTCGGGCGCGTGATGGATAAAATCGGCACACGCCGGGGATTCGCGATCGCAGTGCTGCTCTGGAGCATCGCTGCCATCGCCCACGCCGGCGCCAATTGGTTTCCCGATTTGAAGTTGCCCACGGTGAATCTCGATCCGACGACGGGTTTATCCATTGTTCTTCTCTCCGGCGCGGCCGCAGGATTTGCGCTGGCGCGGCTCGCATTGGGCCTCGGTGAGGCAGGTAATTTTCCCGCTGCGATTAAAACCGTCGCCGAATGGTTTCCACGCAAGGAACGCGCGCTCGCAACGGGCATTTTCAATTCCGGCACAAACGTGGGTGCGCTCGTCACGCCGCTCGCCGTGCCGTGGATCACGCTGCACTGGGGCTGGCAATGGGCCTTCATCGCCACGGGCCTCACCGGGTTTATGTGGCTTGCCTGGTGGTTGTGGATTTATCGCGCGCCGGAGGAACATCCGCGCCTTTCGCCGGCTGAACTCGCTTACATCCGCAGCGATCCCATCGAACAGACCACGCCCATCGCGTGGGCGAAACTCTTTCCGCACCGGCAAACGTGGGCGTTCGCCATCGGGAAGTTCATGACCGATCCCATCTGGTGGCTTTATCTCTTTTGGGTCCCGGATTTTCTCAATCGCAATCACGGACTCGATTTGAAGTCGATGGGTCTGCCGCTCGTGGTGATTTATCTCGTAGCCGACATCGGCAGCATTGGCGGCGGATGGATTTCTTCCCGACTCATCAAACAGGGGTGGAGCGTGAATGCTGCGCGGAAAACCGCGATGCTCTTTTGCGCTCTCTCGGTCGTCCCAATCATATTCGCGGCCAGGGCATCGAACCTGTGGCTTGCCGTCGCGCTCGTGAGTCTCGCTGCCGCCGCCCATCAGGGATGGTCCGCAAATCTTTTCACGCTCACGTCAGATATGTTTCCACGCCGCGCCGTCGGCTCTGTCGTGGGCATTGGCGGAATGTCGGGCGCCATTGGAGGAATGCTCATCGCGTTGGCGGTCGGTGAGATTCTTCAACGCACTGGCAGCTATGTTCCGATTTTCATCATCGCTGGCTCGGCGTATCTCGTGGCGCTTGTGGTGGTTCATCTCCTCGCACCGAAGCTCGTACCCGCGGACGTGTGATTCTTTCCGCTGCGTTCTTGATGAACTTGATGGTAGGGCGAGCTGTCCTCAGCCCGCCGCGAGCATTTCAAATGCGTCGGCTCGTCCGCGGACGGCTTGGTGTTAACTCGTTTCCCCGTGGAAGCGGCTTTGACGTATCAGTCCCAATCGTCGTGATGGCCCGAGGACGAATCAAACTGCCGGTGAAGATCTTCCAGGGTGGGATGTTCTACAAATGATTCATTGAGCGTGAATGCGGAGTCAGAAGGAGTTTTCTCCACAATCTCCAGCAACTCGATTTCCCGGCACAGCGCCTTCTCCGCGACCCTGGCCGCCCAACGCACGCCCTTCTGGAGAAGTTGGCGGCTGGTCGAGTTGGTCTGGTTTGTCGTTGGCGCGGGGACCTGTTGCAGACGCCGCATGAGGCAGGGAAAGCCGGCGACCTCCGCCGGAAGACGCAATTCCACCAACTCAAGCAGTTGCCGGTCTGGCTTGATCCGACGAGTATGACAAACCTCGAATGTCACGTTGTCGATTTTGATCGTCAGCACATCGCATGGGAGGTCGCGGACGGTGTGCGCATTCGGGACATTGGCCATCCGGTCTTTCGGAATGGGTTGCGGAAGATCGACGAAGAACGTGCCGACGTGTCGCCAAAGGGACGGCCGAGCCGTGAGCGTCGATAACGCGCCGATACCCATCGCCGGCAACGCGCCAGCGTTTGTCGCGAGCTTCTGATACTCGGAGAGACTCATGCGAACGCACGCTTTCTTCGCTGGGCCGGTGCGGTAGAGAGTCACGCGTTCAGTCTGTAAGTCGCAAATGATTCCTGCGGAGCCGAGTCCAAGGTCAGCCAGTTTTCCCCCGGGAGCCGTGCGCACTGCTTCGCGGCGAACTTTCCGGTCTCCGAAAGTGTAAGTGATTTCTGAACTGTTCAGCAAAAGGTCCCGCTGCTCCTTGGCTTTGATCGTTCCACGAAAGGGCACCGAGAAATTCGTCGGGAGACTCGCCGCGGCCGGCGTCGTCATTCTCTGGTTCGTCGAAGCCATTTGCGCCGCCGTTTCTGAGGAGGAAGCGTCCGTCGCCACAGATTCCTTCCGCTGGCATCCTGCGGACAGGAAGAGGCCGAGAAGCCATAGACTGAGCCAACCGATTCTGCTGCGCCTCATGGATGGCGAATGATACTTCAACACGATTCGCGGTGCGATCCCAATGTTCGACCGGTGGAGCGAAAAGACCTTCTCACCGAGTTCAATTCCCGCTTAATTGCGCCCATGCAAGCAGCTCTCAAGACGCTCGCGTTTGGGTTGATGACAGCGAATCTCTTTCCCCAGGTTCCCGAGAATCTCGTGGTGGAAGGCGTGCCGTCCTTTTCGCCGGAACTGCGCAAGGAAGCAGCGCGTTACTCGGAGTTTCGCGCGGCGGCGTTTCAATCGTGGCATCCGAAGCAGCGTGAGATGCTCATCAGCACGCGCTTCGCGGAATCGATGCAGTTGCACCATGTGAAATCTCCCGGCGCTGCGCGCAAGCAGCTCACGTTTTTGCCCGAGCCGGTTGCAGCGGCCAAGTTTCAGCCAAAAACGGGCGAATGCATCGTGTTCGCGCAAGACACCGGCGGCGGCGAATTCTATCAGCTCTATCGCTATGATGTCGGGGACGGGCGCATTACGTTGCTCACCGATGGCAAGTCGCGCAACACAGGCGCGCGCTGGTCGCGCAGTGGCAGGTGGATCGCTTACACCTCCACGCGCCGCAATGGAAAAGACAACGACATCTGGTTGATGGATCCTGCGTTGTCGCAGGGGCGCATTTCACGAGCGCCCAATCAGAATCAGAATCAGACTGGCACTCGCTTAACTGGGCCTTCGATCGACAAGTTGCTTCACGAAGTCACGGGCGGCGGCTGGAGCGTGCAGGATTGGTCGCCTGACGATTCGAAGCTGTTGTTGAGCGAATACATTTCGATCAACGAAAGTTACCTGCACTTGCTGGACATCAACAGCGGGCAGCGTACGCCGATTACTGCGCGTCAGGCCGGTGCGAAAATCGCGTATTCCAATCCGCGCTTCACGGCCAGCAGTAAAGGCATTTTCGTTGCGACCGACCGCGACTCCGAGTTTCAACGACTCGCGGAACTCGACTTGAGTGGCAACGTCGTCCGTGTGCTCACGGCGAAATTGAATTGGGACGTGGATGAATTCGAGCTTTCTCCTGACGGAAAGACTATCGCTTACATTTCCAATGAAGACGGCGTGGGCGTGCTGCACCTGATGGACGCGAAGTCCGGCAAGGAGTTAAAGGCGCCAAAGCTCCCACTGGGAATTCCGAGCGGACTCGAATGGCACGAGAACAATCGTGACCTCGGTTTCAATTTCGTCTCCGCGAAATCGCCGAACGACGCCTATTCGGTCGATGTGAAGACCGGCAAAGTCGAGCGCTGGACGGAGAGCGAAACGGGCGGACTTGATCCGCAGCAATTCGTCGATCCCGAGTTGGTGAAGATGAAGAGCTTCGATGGGCTGCAGATCTCCGCCTTCGTCTATCGTCCCGAGGCGAAGAAGTTTCCTGGCAAGCGTCCCGTCGTCATCAACATTCACGGCGGGCCTGAGGGTCAGGCACGGCCCATCTTTCAGGCGCGCTACAATTACTTTCTCAACGAAATGGGCATCGCGGTGATTTATCCAAACGTGCGTGGGTCGGCGGGCTATGGAAAAACATTTGTCGCGCTGGACAATGGCTTCAAACGCGAGGACTCGGTGAAGGACATCGCCGCCATCATCGAGTTCATCAAGCGTGATCCGACGCTGAATGCCGAGCGCATCGCGGTCATTGGCGGCAGCTACGGCGGGTTCATGTCGCTCGCCTGCATGATTCATTACGCGGACGAATTGCGCTGCGGCATCGACGTGGTGGGTATTTCGAATTTCATCACGTTCCTCAAGAACACGCAGGATTACCGCCGCGATCTGCGCCGCGCCGAATACGGTGACGAACGCGATCCAAAGATGGCCGAGTTCCTCGAGAAAGTATCACCCACCACGAACGTGAAGAAAATCAGCAAGCCGCTCTTGGTGGTGCAGGGCCAAAACGATCCGCGCGTGCCAGTGACCGAGTCCGAACAGATGGTGAAAGCGATTCGCGAGAATGGCGGCACGGTCTGGTATGTGATGGCGAAGGACGAAGGCCACGGCTTCGCGAAGAAGCGCAACATCGACTACCAGTTCCTCGCCACGATTCGGTTCTACCGGGAGTTTTTGCTGAAGTAATCCGCGACTGCCAATCAGCGTTTACTTCGTTCCCGGCAAGTCAGGCTTCTCGCGAAACGCTCCAAGATAGCGCGTGAGTAACTCTTCCTGCGCTGGCTTGAGTTTCGACTTGCGGCTCATCTTGCGCATCCACATGTCCCACTCCTTTTGCGTGTATTCCGCAGGGTCGTAGAACTTGTGGCACTTCGCGCACTTGGCGACGTAGAGATGGGTGGCATCCGCAGCTTCCTGAGCCGAAAGCCCCGCTGCGCTCGCCGCCTCGGCCGTGAGAACGGGAACGGATGCGGTTCCGCCATCGGGCGCGGAGCTTTGACACCCCGCAAATCCGCTGGCCACACCGAGCACCGCAGCGAGCACAGAGAAACCAGGACGCACTAGAAAGAGAATCCAAAAATCAGCCGCGCATTCCAGCGTTCGTGTCCTTCGAGTTCGAGGCCGCGGTTCCCGTCAGGATCAGGGCCGTGGAAATTATCGCCCCACACTTGCGGCATCACGGTGAGCGTCGCCCACCAGTTCTCGCGCCGATAGCTCACGACTGGCCCGACGTAGAGCGCGCTGTTTTCCCATTCGCGGTATTCGGGCAGTTCGTTGTGATTTCGCGCCTCGACACCCAGGGCCCAGTGCTTGCCAATCATGCGCGTGAGACCGGCCGTGAATTCCACTTCGCCCTCGGTTTCTTCGAAATGATCTTCCCACTCCGTTGCGTGAATGAGGTTCACGGCCCACTTCCAGTCACCGTGGCGCTGGCCGAGAATGATTTTCTGTTCGAGTTCGAAATCGATGCCGTCGTAGGTCGGTTCGAGATAGAGCGTGAGTCCAACCGGGCTGGTGGCCGGATTGAGCACCATGTAACGGTTCTCGAGCGAGATGCCTTTCCAGCAGAATTCATCCATGCTCCGGCGCGTGCCGGGATCGCGGAACCGCTCGTATTGCTCGTTCACATAGAGGCCCACGGTGTAGCGGTCGGTCACGCCGTACTCCAGTTCGGTCCGGAACTGGAAACGATGATAGTTGTCCTGCCCCACGCGGCTGTTGCGGAGTGCGCGCCACGTGACCCACTGTTCCACTTCGAACGCGCCCTGTGGCATCGTTTCCGGTTCATAGGAGTAGGTGAAAAGGCGATCGTTCGCAGACGCACCGGCGGCGAACAATGCCAGCGTGGCGGCGTACGCAATATTCCGAGTCAATTTTAATGTTAAGTTCAAAGTTTTGTTTTTCATTGGCGGCGTGAGGCTACGTTGCGCCGGCGACACTCGGCATTCGATGGCTTGCGAACTTTTAGCGGTGGCTTGCGATGCCAGGCGGGTGGGTTGAAGGGGAAAACGAACGCTAATTTTCGCGCCCCGCTCGTTGTGCAGGCGTGGCCAAAGGATAAAGACCGGGACAACAGCCGAATGTTTCATGGAACGCGACGCTGAAATGGCTGGAGCTGGAATAGCCCACCTCCATCGCGACCTGGGTAACATTCAGTTTTCCCACGCGAAGCAGTTCCGCCGCTTTCTCCATACGCAATTGGCGAAGATACTGCGAAATGGTTTTCCCCATCTGCTGGGAAAAAATCCGGCTCAAGTAGAACGAACTGCAACCCACCTGCTTGCCGAGCGCTTCCAGCGCGGGCGGTTCCGCCAGATTGCTTTTCAAGATCGCGATCACTCGATCCACCCGGTCCTGGCTGAGCCGTTTTTGGCGCTGGCAGAAAAGTTCCTTCTCCGGCGGCGCGCGAAAAAGAAACGCCGCCATCAACTCCAGGGTCTTCGCCTGATACCAGATCAGTTGCGCGCTGGCGAAGACGGGCGGATGGCGCAGGCTGCCAATCAACTGCTGATGCTCCGCGTTGAGCCGGATGATTTCCGAAAGGGCGACCGATTCCTTGCCGCGCAAAATGTTCTGCACGATTGGGTGCAGGTTGGCTTCATTGCCGGCGAGGTGCTTGTGGAGAAATGAGGGCGATAGTTCCACGGTCAGGAACTGATGCCGTTGGCCCGTTACTCGCGTGGCGGAAAGCCGCGCGCGATGCTGGCAGTAAAATCCCGCGCTCAAAGGAACGAAACGCAACTCGCGCGCGCCGTCACTGACACGAGCGTCGCCGGCGAGATTGAGGCAGATTTCGACGCTGCCGGGATGAAAGCTTTGCGCCCAGTCCATTTCGTGGCGCGCGGTGAAGTCATGCCACTCGAAGCTGAAACCGAGTTCGCGATAGTTGCCGTGCAACTGACGCCAGCCTGTGCCCACGCTTTCCCAGGCTTTGGTTTCACTAAAAGGCCGGACGTCGCCGTCAGAACGGCGTTTCGGCAGTGGCGCGGCTTTCTCCAATACGGGCACGGCTGGTAAGATGAGACTGAATCTCACGCTTGCAAGGAAATGCTTGCGGACGCCAGGCCAGTTCCGCGCAGACGCGCAACGTTACACTTCGAATTCCTTCACGCGTTGAAGGCCGAACTGCAACGGCAGCCAGCCCAGAGCGAACGACATCACGCCGAAGCCACTCAAGCACAACACGCTGCGAATAATCCCTTCAGCGGAGCGCCCTTGTGACCAGGGGGCGCCCAGCGCCAGCAATATCACGGATGCGAGAATATAGAGAAAACTCAACACCAGGCAGAACGTGCCGCCAAAGCCGCTGACGATCTTGCCGGGATTCTCTTCCTTGAGGTTCGGGTAAAGAACTCCCAGCCCGACGGCGAGGCCGTTCAGCGTAAACGTCATTATTGTCACCGCGCCGGTGAAGAAGACCGTCCGATTCGCATCCATTTCCAGCATGTGGCACGACAGCCAGATCAAACCAAACGTGACGACGAGTGATGCCGCGGTCGCTGTGGCGTACTTCGTCTTCACGACCCGCACGAGGCCCAGCGGCGCCATGCCGACAATCCACAGCCGCTTTCCTTCCAGCGAAAACTGCGGATAGACGAAGCGGGTGGTGATCGTGGCGAGATTCAACGAGCACGCGCCAAGGTTCAGGAAGCCCACCAGATTGATCCAAAACGCACTGGTCAGTTGCTGTGAAAAGTGGCGGAGGTTGATGATGTAAACACCCAGCAGACCGAAGAGCATCAGCGACTGGCCCCATTGCGTTGTGTCGCGCCAGAACATGCGCGCGTCCTTGACGATGAGAGCGCGCACGTCGTCTGGCACACGCGGCACCGCAGCCAGCAGCCTTTCCAAACGGCCAGGCAGTCCTTCTCCGAGTTGTTGCCTGCGCTGCCAGACCTGAAACCACCGCCAGCGGCGAAACACACTGCTGCGGCTCTGCACCGTGGACGCCGCATTGTAGAAAAGCTTTCCGGTGAAATTGAACACGAGTGAACCGAAGAAGAGCACGTTGCTCAGCAGCACCGTGGCAAAAAACGCCGCCGCCCCGAGCGCGCCTTCGCTCCATTTCAGGACGCTGTGCGAAAGCCAATAGCTTGGCAGCAGAGCGAACTCCGCCATGCGGGTGCGCGTGAGTGTTTTGTCCAGCAACGCGATCACGCGCGTCTCCGTATTTTCCTCAAGACTACGGTCCGGCCGAAGCCAAATGGCCGCCACGCCGATGAGTGCCAGCACCAGAACGAGCGCGCCGATTTGAAACGCGCGCCGATCCATGTAGCGCGCCACGATGGTGGCGAGGAAACATCCTAAGACCGATGGCAGCACAATAAAGAGTCCAACCAGCAGCACGGTGAACGGATAGAAGTGCCACGCCAGATTTAGTGTGATGCCGTAGGCCGCGAGAAAAGGCGCGATCAAAAACAGAAACGCCCACGATGCCAGCACAGCGGACTCGATCAGCTTCCAGCGAAAGATCGTTTGCGCCGGCACCGGCAGGGTCAGCAATGCCGCTGCTTCCCTGTTCCGGAAAAAATTCGTGTAGCTGATGACGAGATTGCTCAGCATGAGGAGCAGAAACAAAAACGCGAACAGCAGGTAGAGCAGCCTTTCGAGCAACATCGTGCCCAGACCGGGAAACTTCGTTCCCACGAAGTGCAATCCCTGAAGGAACAGCCAGAACGAAAGCGCCAGATAGCCGACCATGAACAGCACGATGACGAGCGTGAGGAGGCGCGATTGGTGGCGGATGTTTTTCAGCCGCCGCCACGATTGCAGCCAGTTCGTGCGCACGAGCAGGGCGAGGAGAGCGGGACCTGATTTGAGTTCTGAACTGCCGGCCACGTCCAATGAAACACCAGACACGAGATAAACTTCAAATCTCAAACACCAACGGCGGATCGCTGTGCCCCACGTTGTCGTCCACTTCGCGGATGCGTTCTGCTTTCCCACCAGAGCCGGAGTAAAGATCGTAAACTCGTTTCCCGCGCTGAAACACTTCATGATAACCATCTGGCGGAAAGATCGTGTCCTTCTGTCCACTCAGAATGAGCAGCGGGCGCGGCGCGATCAGCGCTGCCACAATCGGGAAGTCCCACCGGTAACTGTTGAGATAGTAAATGCAGTCGCATTGCCCACGCGCCACCCAATGCTCCGCCTGTGAACCCCATGTGAAGGTCGAGCACACGGGTGCAGCCGCGGCGATGCGCTCATCGACGGCCGCGGTGTACCAGGTCATCGCTCCCCCGCCCGAGATGCCAGTCAATCCAATCCGCTTTGCATCCACTTCGGGGCGCGTTTCCAGATAATCGAGCGCGCGAATGGCATTCCAAACTTCAACGCCCGCGGGTGTGTAACCGAGCGAGAGCCAGTGCCACATGTTCAAATCGTGCGTGCCATGATGAATGCCGGCCAACTCGCCGAACTCATGCGTGTCGAGCACCAGGCAGGGGTAGCCATGTGACGCGAACCAGATGGCTCGATCCTGATATTGAAACTTCGCGCCGAGTGGGTGCGGCGAATGGCCACACAGGTAGAGAATCGTTGGCAGCGGTTTGGCGGCGCCTTTCGGCACGTAGAAATTTGCCGTGACGTACAGGCCGGGCAAGCTTTGAAAGACGATTTTCTCAATGCGATAGGCGTCGCGTTCGATGCGACCAGTGATTTGCGCCTTGAGCGGCGTGCGTTTCGGCAACGGATCGAGGCCGAGCATGTCGAGCAGTTGCCGTCGCAACTCCGGCTGCTGTTTCTTCCAATCGTCCAACGATCGAATCTCGTTCAAGCATTGCGCCGTCATCTCGGCAGCGAGCCGCTTCGACTGGTTCGTCGCCATTTCATGGCGTTGCACCGCAGTGTCCTGAGCCATCAGGTGCCACGACGCGAAAAGGGCAAGAATGCAAGCGATGGAGGTGGCTGTGGCTTTCATGAATGACATGATAAGTCTGCGCCGCCACGCGTCACTCATTTTGAACGGTCATTGGCAAGGGATCGTCACTGATAAAGAACGAGCATTCACGATATGAACCATTCCACATTCTGTGTGCTTGCCACCGTCGTCTGTTCTTCACTTCTCGCAATTGCCACTGCGGCGGCACCGACAGTGAAAGCCTTCGCGATAAACATCGCCCTCGCCCAAATTCCAAAACCAACCGACGGGCCAAGGCCCATGACTCCAGAGCAAAGCGCCGCGGCGTTCAAGCTCCCGGAGGGCTTTCGTATGGAAGTGATTGCCAGTGAACCGCTCATCGCATCGCCGTCAGCGGTGTGCTGGGATGAGCGCGGGCGAATGTTTGTCTCCGAATTGCACGGCTACAATCTCGCGGGCCAACTCGACATTGAAGAACTCAACAAGACCGGCAAGCTCGACACACAGGTTCGCCGCGTGCAAGCGGACGAAAAATTCAAACGCACCGCACACGCCGATACGTTCGGCGTGGTGAAGCTTCTTCGCGATATAAACGGCGATGGTCGCATGGACACGGCCGACGTCTTTGCCACGAATCTGCCGCCCGCGTACGGACTCGTTCCAGCGCGAGGCGGTGTCATTGTGGCGTGCGCGCCGGACATCGTGTTCCTCGCCGATCGCGATGGCGATGGCCACGCCGAAACGCACGAGGTTTTGTTCACTGGCTTCCCCACGGGCGAACTCGAGCGCGGCATCAACGCGCCACAGTGGAGCATGGACGGTTGGATTTATTTCGGACGCGGCTGGGGCGGTGGAAAGATCACTGGGCCGCATCTCCGCGAACCCGTGCAGTTGCCCGGCTCGGACTTCCGCATTCGCGCGGATGGCACCGCGATTGAACCAGTCACCGGTGCGACGCACACGTTTGGATTCGCAATGGCCGAATCGGGCGACCGCTTCACCGTGACGACGACTGTTCCAGGAATTTTTATCGCGCCGCTCCCATGGCGCTATCTGGCGCGCAATCCTGATGCAGCCACGCCATCACTCGAAGCTTCGACCGGCGATCGTCATGCCTATTCAATTTCGAAGCCGCATCCCTGGCGGCAGAAACGCGCCGACGATCCGGCCTATTTCAAATACTACAACTCGCGTTACGGCGCAGCGGAGAGCGAGGCTGATGGATGGTTCACTGCGGCATGCGGCCCCATGATCTATCAAGATAACGTGTTGCCGGGATTGCACGAGCAGTATTTTGTCTGCGAACCGGCGGGAAACCTCATCCACCGCGCGTTGATCGAAGTTGATGGTTCCGCGCTGAAGCTTCGACGCGCTCCGGGCGAGGAAAAATCCGAGTTCGCCGCCAGCATCGACGCGTGGAGTCACCCGATGCATGTCGCGCATGGGCCGGAGGGTGCCATTTGGGTCGTCGATTTCTACCGCGAAATTATCGAGGATTACTCGGCCATCCCGCGCCATCTCCAGCAACAGTACGGTGTTTACAACGGGCACAACAAGGGCCGCATCTATCGTCTCACACATCGTGATGCGCCGCGCGGACCCGCCGCCGACATGAGCGCGTTCGATACGAAGTCTCTCGTTCGCGAATGTGCCAGCCCGCTCCTGTGGCGCCGACAGACCGCACAGCGCCTGCTGGTTGAACGTGGAGAAAAATCGGCCGCACCGATGCTGCGCGCTCTGCTTGCCAATAAGAGTGCGGGACCTTCCGTTGCTATCAGTGCGTTGCGCACGCTTGATCAACTCACGGCACTAACGCCATCCGACGTGCGGCCGCTCATCAGCCACGCCGACGCTGCCGTTCGCATTCATGCGCTTCAACTCGCCGATCGCTGGTTCACCAAAGAGGAAGGCCGCGCCCTGCTCGACGCGGCACTGACCGCTGCAGCCGCCGAGATGAATCCGCGCGTGCAAATTCAATTCGCCCTGAGCCTCGGCGAAGCGCGTGACTCGCGCGCCTTTGCCATGCTCGCGCAGTTTGCGCGCGAGAAACTGACCGTCCGCTGGATGGATGCGGCGGTGTTGTCATCGGTCAGCGGACGCGAAGCAGACTTGCTGGCGGAACTCTTTCGCGAGCCCGGCCGGAGCGCGCCATTCCTTGCGCCGCTTGCGCAAGCCATTGCCGCGCGTCGGAATGAATCCGAACTTGCGCGCACGCTCCGCCTCCTCACTTCCGCGAAGCCGCACGCCCAAACCAACGTGCTCAACGCGCTTGTAAAGGGCCGCAAGAACGCGTCGCGCAAGCCGCTGGTGGATAAATCCGCCCGCGCGGCCATCGCGAGTCTCGCCGCCAGTTCTATCGCTGGAGTCCGCACCTCGGCGCGGGCGTTGGAGGATACTTTCGTCGCAACCCTGGCGGACGATGAATCGCTGGTGCCGACCGGCCAGTTACCGCCGATCGAACAAATCAGCGACGAGGCATTTCGAAAATTCCTCGCAGCGCTAGGTGGCCAGCGCGATCTTAAGCATGGCCATGAAGTCTTCCTCCAGGCGTGTGCCACTTGCCATCGCGTTGGAAACGAAGGCAGCGACGTGGGACCAGACCTGCTCGGGCAACTCGGCATGGCGGAGGAATCGTTGCTGAAGGAAATCCTCATACCCAACGAGCGCATCCGTCCTGGTTTTGAGACGACACTTGTACAGACGCGTGATGGCGGAGCCATCACTGGCCTTTTGAAGAGTGATGACGCGACCAGCCTCACCTTGACGCAAGCCGACGGTGTTCAAAATGTGATCTTGCGCAAAGACGTGGTGGGTGTGCGTCGTCTGGCGACATCGTTAATGCCGTCATTTGCGGAAGGACTTAAACCGTCCGACGTCGCTGACTTACTTGCCTGGCTGCGGAGCCATTTGGGAACGGGAGCGCCAAAGACCGGGAGCAACTGAGCAGTTCCAAAACCCCGGGGCAAGTCCACGACGCGGATTGAACGCCGCGAAAAGGATGTTTTCTTACGTTAGACATGAATTCAGCGTTACCCGCCAATAAACTTCCAGCAACGCGCAGGTTTTTGTCGCGAGTGTCTGACTTTTCGATGAAACTCGCCTCAATTCAGCTAGAGCATGGGCTGATTCTTCGAGTATAGTTCCCCGCCAAAACCGAGAAACGAATGAAGAGAGCCGGAACATTTGGCAGTGGCGTGATGGCGAT
>JGI10216J12902_100107442_pt1 | contig 35344 bp, 61 predicted proteins | sample KanNatreferecore_FD_12902 | JGI IMG/M metagenome (IMG submission 12902)
GTTGCCGAGGATCACCACCCGCCCCTGCCAGTCTTCCCGGGGGTGGTGGTCGTGACCGATAAGGATGTAGTCGAAGCCGTCATCGAGCAGGTCCTTGGCCTGCTTGCGGGTCAGCGACAGCGCGGTGTCGTCGGTGGCAAAGCCGGAGTCGTAGTTGCAGTGCAGGCACAGGTAGGCCTTGCTGCCGGTGGGCTTGCCGCCGCGCACCCAGTCGCTGGCGGCGGCCAGCGACTGATGAAACAGCTCGTCGGTGCAGTGGTGCGGCACGAACAGGAACGTCACCCCGGGGCGCACCTCGTGCAGGAAACTCTTGGCCTCGCCGAATGGGGTCAGCTGGATCGGCCCCGGATCGGTCTTGTGCAACAGCTGCAGGGTGCCGAGGCGGTCGCGGTCGTTGATCAGGTCGTGGTTGCCGGCCATCAGGTAGTCCACCCGCCGGGCCAGGCTCACGCCCTGCCAGATCACGTCCTCGGGGTTCTGGAAACGGTCGAACAGGTCGCCGAGGCAGGCCTTCTTGGCATGCGGGAAGCGATCGAGCAACGCCGTGGTATGGCGGTACATGCCGTCACGCAGGCGTCGGCGGCTGTCCTGCGTGGTGTGGGATACCAGGTTCTTGCCCAGGTGCGGATCGGTGAACACCAGAATGTCCGTCATTTATTCAGTCCTCGCGGTGTAACGCGGGTTGATCAACAGGGCGGTCGTGAAGGCCGCTTTAAAGGCGTCGAGGTTGGCGTAGGTGACGCAGATGCCGGCGGGCTTGAGGCGGGCGTGCGGTTCGTGGCGCACGGCGGCCACCGCCGCGCCGTCCCACAGCTCGATCACCCCGGTGGTCTGCTGCCAGAACACGACGTGAGTGCTGGCGCCGGCGCGCGCCCAAATCTTCAGGTGGGTGGCCTGGTGGTTGGCCAGCAGCTTGGACAGGCCGGCGCTCAGGCTGGCGTGCACCTCGCTGCTTTTCAGTTCGAACAGGTGGCAGATCCCGCGCACGCAGGCGATCGTGTCGCCCGGCTGGTCCGGCAGGTAGGTGCCGGCCGAGCGGGTGTCGTAGAACCGCGCGCTGGCCACCGGGTGCTTGTGCATCAGCTCCTTGAGGTACAGGCGAAACTCTTCCTCGAACTCCTTGCCTTTCTCTTGGGGAGTTTTCATTGGCTGATCGCCAGGATGCGCCGTGGCCGGGTACAGGCCACGTTCAGGGCTTGCAGGGATTCCAGGTAGTTGCGGTTGAGCAGGATGTCGGCGGCGTCGACGAACACGCTCTCGTAGGTCGAGCCCTGCGCGCGGTGCGCGGTGATCGCGTGGCTGGGGCGCACGTCATGGATCGCTTCATGGGCTCGCCAGAACGCGGGCCAGCCCCCGCCGCCGGTCTTGGCGCGGGTCGACAGCTCATTGAGCAGGCGCTTGTGGGAGCGTTCGGAGCTTTCGTGAATGACCCAGCAGGTCACCAGCATGTGCGCCTCCAGCTCCGGCTGGATCTCGACGCGGTAGCAGGTCAGCTCGCTGTACATCGGGTGCTGCTGCACGTCGATCGAGAACACCGTGCCTTCCTCGTCGGTGGTCATCAGCGTCTCTTTGCCATCGGGCGACATGATCGGCTGGCACACCACCACCCGCTCGCCGGGCTGAAACGGCGCCTCGGCGGCGAGCTTTCTGCCATACATGGCTTCGCGGATCAGGCCGTTGTACATCGCCACCGTGTCGTTGCGCCAGGCGATGACCTTGATCGAGCCCGGGTCGTCGCGGTAGCTGTCGCTGGTGAAGGCGTCGACCGCCTTGGCCCGCAGCTTCTTGTAGTTGAGCAGGTAGACCCCGCCCTTGTCGTCGTGCGAGCTGGCCAGGTTCAGGGCCACGCCGTGCAGGATGCACTCGCGCATGTGCGTGGCCAGCGTGAGGATCTGGTTGTCGTGGCGCTCGACCTTGGTCAGCTCGCGCCGATACTCGATGTCGAACACCGTCGAGTGATCCTGCCCCACCGGCGGTAGCTGGGTGCGGTCGCCCATGACCAGGAACTTCACCCCTTCGGTGCGGGCGGTGCGCTCGACGTGATACCACAAGCCATCGTTGGCCATCGAGCCTTCATCCATGATCACCACGTCGTAGGCGCTGGCCTGGTTGTAGCCTTCGGCGGCCCGCACCTGCTTGACCTCGCCGCTGTTGTCCATGCGCAGGCCGAGCAGCGAGTAGATGGTGCGGGTCGGCACCATCCCCTGCAGCTCGGTTTCGCACATCTGCTTGAGCACCTTCGTCGCTTTGTTGGTCGGCGCCGTCATCACCACCGACTTGCGCGTCTCGCGGCAGAAGGTCTGCGCGCTGGTGCTTTTGCCGGTGCCGGCCCGCCCTTCGAGCATGAAGAACGATTCCTCGCCCTCGGCAAAGGTGAGCATTTCATCCACGGCTTCGCGCTGTTCCCCGTTCAACGTGATCATGCTGCCCACCCCTCTTTCATCCATTTGTCAAACACCGCCTCGATCTTGCGTTGCGACGGTCGGTCCTTCAGTTCGTTGTTCCCCGAGTCGTACCAGTTACGCCCGATCGACACTTCGGCGAGCATCGGGATCGGGTGCCCGGGTGGGGTGACGTTCATCAGGTCCTGGGCACGGGACGCGAACTCGAACACGTTGTCGATCGGCACCGAGTTGACCAGTTCGTCGTACACCGGGGCGATCAGGTGCGAGCGGGTTTCTTCGTACAGGCGGGTGTGGTGCGCCTCGGTCAGCACCACTTTCAGGATGTCGGCGGCGCCGCCCTGGATCTGGTGGTTGACGGTCTGGCGCTCGGCGCGGGCGCGCAGCGAGCCGTCGCGACTGAGGATGTTCGGGTCGCAATGCTTGCGGGTGCCGAAGGCGGTGGTGATGTAGCCCTGCCGGCGGGCCGTCTCGACGGTTTCCTTCTGCCACGGCGCCAGGCGCGGGTAACCGGCGAACACGCCGTCGATGATGCGCTGGGCGAAGCGCTCGGGAACCCCGAGTTTCATCGCCATGCTGAAGGCCTGGCCACCGTAGATGATCAGGAAGTTGACCACCTTGGCCATCTTGCGGATCTTGACGATCGCCTTGCCCAGCGGCAGCGCCAGGTCGCCGACCAGTTCATAGACGTGCTCGCCTTCCTTGAGCAGGCTGACGAACTGTTCATAGTCCATGCTGCCGGTCGAGTCGAACGACAGGCGCTTCAGGATCTCGCTGCCCATCGCCTGTTCCAGCACGTTGGCGGCGAAGGTGCAGCCGGTGACGCTGTGGATGTCCTTGAAGATCGCCCGGGTCATGCCGTCTTCGTCGACGTAGGTGCCGCCGCCGGTGTAGGCCTCGATCAGCACCGGGTCGCGGGACTCGCTGCCGGCCAGGCGCAGTTCCTGGCCGCTGAAGTCCAGCGCCACGATCACGTGCCCCTTGTACCGGGGCAGGAAGATCGAGCGCAGCGGCCCCTTGCTCACCGCCAGAATGTTCAGGCTGCTGCCGGCCGGGCGCCGGGTCTTGGTCCCGTTGTTGCGCGTGCCTGGGTGCCAGACCCCGGTGGCCGGGTGCCGCCAGTGCGGATACTTGGCGTAGTACAGGGACTGGCGGGTCATGCACTCTTTGGTTTCGATCAGCAGCTGCAGCACCTCGCGGCGCCAGTCGCCTTCGGGACAGTCCTCGGCGATCGCCGCGTTCATCGCGTCTTCGTTGGTCGACGGGTTGCCATCCAGCCCCAGTTCATCACGCCGGCTGCCCTTCTGCGGGAAGGTGCGCAAGCGCACCGGCAGCTGCAGCTTGCAATACAGCAGCTCCTGCATCTGCTTGGGCGAGTTCAGGTTGAGTTCGTCGCCGCTGATCTCGCGCACGCCGTCCTGGTGGATGATCTCGCTTTCGATGAAGCGCTTCAGGGTCAGGAACGCCTCGCCTTCGCGCTTGCGGATCTCCCCGGCCGCCGCCTGCACCAGGTCGACCAGTTTGCGGGCGCGCTTATCGGTGGTGCCCCGTTGCTTGAGGTGGTTCTGGCAGGCCACCAGCCAGGCGGTGATGCCCTTGGCGCTGACCCCGGCCATGACGATCGGCAGGCCGACCGCCTCGCTGACGCGGGTGAAGCCCTTGTCGGTGGCAATGAACTCGGCCGGGGTGAACGTTTCCTGGTACGGCCGGTACACCGAGCCCTGCCGCCAGCGCTCGTAGGTCTCGGCGACCTTGGCCTGCGCCTGCGCACGGTTCAGCTTGTCATGGATGTGCAGCTTGAGCAGGTTGTCGGCCTCGGCCTTCTTCAGGCCCTCGGCGCCGACGTTGTTGATCTGGCTGCAGTGTTCGGCCAGCAGCACGTGCAAGCGCTCGGTCTTGACCTTGACCGTCTCGGCGTCGGCGTCGGCCAGCGCCTGCAGCTGTTCGCTGTCCAGCTGCACCCCGGTTTCAAAGCCCCGGTTGAGCGGGTGCAGGGTGTAGCGGTCCTGCTCGTAGGCGAAGTCCCACTGCTGTTCCAGCTTGAGAATGAAGAAGAACAGCACCGCCAGCCGCGCGGCGACAAAGGCGTCGTCGCAGGCGTAGTGCAGCACCTGCTCGCCGGTGAGGTCGCGCATGTCGCGCGCGCCAAACTGGGCCAGCAGGGCCGCGTATTCGACCTGGTCGTACTTCAGCCACTGACGGGCGTGCGCCTTCAGGCCCTGCTCCAGGTTCTCGTCGACGTAGGTGCCGAGCATCTGCGTGCACACCGGGCCTTCCAGCTGGAAGTCCAGGCACTGCTTGGTGATCTGCTCTTCAAAGCGCGCGTTGTGCGCGACGAAGTCGAGGCCGGCGTTTTCGATGTCGCCCAGCAGATCCACCAGGCGCTTTGGGTTGAGGTTCCAGGTGATGTGATGCAGCACCGGCAGGTAGAAGGTGTGCTGCAGGTTGGAGCCGTAGGTGAACGAGCCGCCGGTCAACTGCTGCGACAGCACGTCGACGTAGCCCCGGGCGGTGTCCGGCAACGCCGGCTTCCAGTCGTGGCCGAGCGAGTCATAGGTCTCGTAGTCGAAGCTGGCCAGCGGCGTCTCGGTCAGGCCCTGGACATACGCGGCGTGCACCGCGTCCCAGTTGTCCGGGGTGACCAGGGTCATGGTCGGCATGTGCGGGGCGAAGTGTTCGAACAGTGTGGGGTCGCCGGCCATGGTCAGCAGATCCTGCACCTTGGTCGCATCGGGCAGGCGCACGTACCACTCCGGGCGGATGATCTTCTTGCCCAGCGTGCCGTACAGCAGTTCCGGGTGCAGCCCGGCGAGCTGGTACATCAGGCGCCAGGTGCTGCGGCTCTCGTAGATTTTGCGCAGCACCTTGCAGCTGGTGGCCTCAACCGCTTCCAGCAGGAAGGTGTAGTCGTTGTCCGCCACGCAGGCTTCCAGCTGGTCCATGCCGTCCCAGCCGTAGGTGTCGACGAGGAACTTGAACGCCACCGGGCCGACCTGGGGCACGCCGCCGTATTCGTCGGTCTTGTCACCCACCAGCGATTTGTACAGGCGCACGTAGCGGGTCGGGTAACCCTCGAAATCCGAGGCCGGCATGTTCCCCACCAGCACCAGGGTGTTGTCGTCGATCAGCTGGGTGAGGTCGCGGTCGACCGTGTGCACCAGCTTCTGGACCTCGGGGAAGCGCAGGCAGAAGGCACCGATTACGTCGTCGGCTTCAACGCCTTCCACGCGCACGTTGAACGCGCCGCTGTAGGCGAGCAGGGCCTTGGCCATGTCCATCATCTTGGCGATCTGCGCCTCGACCGCCGGGTCTTTTTCCTCGGCGTGGCGCTTGGCCTTGTAGCTGGCGAACAGGCCTTCGCGGTAGTTGTTGCCGCCGTCCCACACCGCGATGATGTTGAGCGGGGAAAAATCGTGTAGCAGGGGAATGAGGTAGGTATCGAGGAAACCACGCAGACCGAAGCCCGCCGAGTTAACCGGCTTGTCAGTCTGTGGGCTGAGTGTGGCATCGGGGTCAGTGCCCCGGTGATAGGCGTGCAGCAGCAAGCCGCGCACATCGAGCAATGCTAGTCCTTGAAGTTTCACAGTCCACCCCATTCCTTAGACGACAAGAGAGAGTGCCAGCGGGCCGGAGCCCGCTGGCAAACCACCACCAGCCGTAAGGCTTAGGGGATCAGTGAGACAAACTTCATGTCCCACGGATAGAACGGGAACTTCGCCGCCGTGACCTTCTCCCCCCGGCAGAAATGGGTCAGATACCCGTTAGGGTAGCGCCCCGTGCGGCTTTTCATCTTGAACTTGTAGCCGGCCCAACGACCGATCGACATCGGCGACACCTGGACCACCACCGCGTCACCCTCCAGCTCCTTGCATTCGGAGGCCTTCACGGATTCCACCATGACGAACAGTTCGGCGTATTCCTTCAGCTCAGGCTTCAAGCCTTCGGCACGCCATTCGGCAACGCTGGCACCGGCTTCGGTTTCCACGTTGTTGAAGTCCGCCTTGTCGTAGGCAAACACCACGTCGGCGTCATCGTCGTTGCCTACGCGCATGGCCCACTTGGCCTTCGACTGCAGGACCGTACCGACAAACCCTTCGGTGGCGGAAAACGACTTGGTGGTGCCGACCAGCTGGAACTCGCCGTCCTTGAGGACGATGTTGGTGAACGACGTGAAGTCGATGTGACCCCCGCCGAAACCAGCGTCTTCCAGTTCCTGCATGGCAGCCGACTGGCTACGCGGGGCGCGAGCTACCTGGCTGTCGCCTTGGTGTACGACGGCAGTGCCGGTCGCGGGTGGGGTCGGCTCGGCGGCCGGCTCGGGGTCCAGGACAGTCGGTTCTTCCAGAATGGAAGTCTCTTCCTGCAGTGCGGTTTCGGAGTTCTGTGCGGCGCTCGCTTCGGCGGTGTCAACCGCCGCCTTGCTCACGGCACTACCATCTTTGATCAGTGGCATTTTTCCTTCCCCTTTTACTTGTCCTTCAACTTCAACTTCTTCTTCTCATTGCGGCTGTACCGCCGCTACCTATCCCGGCGAACCGGAATTCGTGCCGTCGTCTATGCGACGTTGTAATAGTGGCGCAGGGTGCGCGGGTCGAGGGTGACCATCCCGATGTCCCGGTCCCGGCGCAGCATGTTCTGAATCGAGTTGGGCGCGAGGGTTTCCAGCGCCTTGAGCACGTAGATGTTGCACTGCCAGAGTTGGCCCGGCCGCACCACCCTGTCCATCGCCTGTTTGAACTCGCCCGGCGAGCCGGTGGGTTCGGCGAAGATCACCGTGTGGCTGACCGACTGGAAGTTGAAGCCGGCGCCGGCCGAACGCGGGTTGGCCACCAGCAGGCGGCAGGTCGGGTCGTGCAGGAACTTCTCGGTCATCGCCTTGCGCTGGTTCGCGGACAGGTCGCCGTTCATGGTCGCCGGGTTGAGGTCGGCGAAGAACTCGGCGTAGCGCGCCACGGTTTCGCGGAAGTTGACGAACAGGATCACCTTCGATTCCGTGCACTCGCCCTCGACCAGCGTGCGGCAGGCGGCAAGCACCTGGTTGTCGATCGTCTGCCCTTCCTGCAGGAACAGCTCGGGGCAGGTCACGATCTGCAGGGTCTTCTGCCGCAGGTCCTGCTCCTGCAGGGCGGTGAGGATGGTGCCGTCGCCCATGTCGAGGAAGCGTTCCACCGTCAGCTTGCGGTACAGCTCGCGGTGCGCCGGGCTCAGTTTCACCGGCACCTCGGTGATGATCGGTTCCTTCAGCTCGCGCAGCTCGGGGATCTGGCTTTTCAGCACGCGGCGAGCCTTGGCGTACAGGTTGGCCGACAGCTCGGCGTGGCGCTTGTAGCCCTTGAGCTTCTTGACCCGGGTGATGCGCTTGCCGGCGGCGGTGATGATCGGCTTGGGCAGCTTGACCAGTTTGAACACGCAGTGCCGGCGTTCGAAGTGCTCATAGGACAGGTAGGCCCCGGGACTGAGGAACGTCATCAGCGTGTAGCAGTCAGTCAAGTAGGTGTGCATCGGCGTCCCGGTCATCGGCAGAAACGCCGTGTCGGGGTTGAGCGGGTCGCCGACGTAGGCGCGGATGCGCTTGGCCAGCGTGCAGCTCGGGCTTTTCCACTTCTGGCTTTCGTCCGTGATCAGCACGTCGTAGCCCTTGGCCTTGAGCAATTCATGCAGCTTGTGGTGGGCGAACAGTTCGTAACTGAGGACCAGCATTTCCGGCCAGCCTTCGTTGTCCCACTGCTCGACCAGGGCGCTGCGCGCCGCCGGGCGCTCGTCCAGCACGTGCACCCGCACGTACTTGTCGACGCCCTGAAATTGTTCGACCACCGACTCGGCGAACTGGTAGATCAGGGTGGCCAAGGTGATCACCACCACCTTGTTGCCGAGGCCGATGTAGTGCAGCGCCGCGCCGACCACCGGGATGGTCTTGCCGGCGCCGGTTTCATCCAGCACCCCGTACCACTGGTGGTGCACGCACAGGCTCAGGCTTTCGACCTGGGTCTGGAACGGGTTGTGCAGCAGCCGCACGAACGGGGCGAACGCCGGGAAGCGTTCGATGCCGGCGCGCTGGAAGTATTCAGCTAAAGTCGGACCCTGAGCCATGCTTCCCTCCCGCGCCGAGTAGGCTGATGTCGATGTTCTTGTCCTGCATTTCCCGCAGCGACAGGAACATCATGGGTCGGCCCCCGCCCATCCCGGCGTAGGGTTCGTGTTTGACGAAGTATGGTTCCTCGTTGACCAGCTTGAGGAACTGCGCGTTGCTGGCGATCACCGGGGTGGTGCGCTCGTCGAGGTTGCAGTAGCGCGTGTAACTGGCGTGGGTGAGGACCGGGTCGATGATCAGGTACTCGGGGGTCACGGTGTAGTGTAGGCCCTCGCTCAGGTACACATTGCGCTGGCCGATTTCCTCGGCGCTGCGCGAGATCGCGGTGATGACCGCGATCTTCTGCATGACCAGGTCGATCTCGCTCTGCACGTAGATGCTGTTGTCGCCGTTGAAGCTGGCGATCACCGTCTTGATGATCGGTTCGAGCACCGACAGCGCGTCGAACAGGTGCAGTTCTTCGCAGACCTGTTTCAGTTTCCACAGGCCGACCAGCACCACCTGCTGCGAGTAGCGCGGGCGGTCGTCCATTTCCGCCGGCAACAGGGCCGAGGCCTTGTCCATCAGCGCGTCGATGTCGTCAGGACTGGTGGTCAGGGCCATGGCCATGATCGCCTTGCCGAGCCGGCGCAGGTCTTCGCGTTGCTTGCTGGCATGGAAGAAGTGTTCGCGGCACGGGCCGCGTTTCATCTTGGTCAGGTGCACGCGGATGCTGCGTTCCTGAATCGCCGGGATCTCGATTTCCTGTTCCGAGATCACGATCAGCGGCGCGGACAGCGGGATGGCGATCGCTTCGGCGTTGGTCCGGCCCATGCCGCCTCGGCCGAGCCGGCCCTTCAGGGTCGACTCGCCGTTCCACGCCTGCTTGATCCGCTCGCCGACGTCCTTGTAGGTGATCGAGGTCATTTTCGACTTGTTGAATTCTTCGATGATGCGCGGGATGGTCGTGGTGCTGGACAGGTATTCGAGCATCGCGTAGTGCGAGGTCGATGGCGCGCTGACCCCGGAATCCTTCTGCATGTAGTCGGTGCCGTTGAGCCAGGTGATCAGGCCGGCGGTCTTCGACTTGCCGGTGCCGGCGCTGCCGTGGATGGCGAGCACCGGGAACTGGCTGTACAGGTGCATGAAGTGGGTCTTGAAGTGCGCGGCAATGCTCCAGCCGACCATCATGCCGATCTCGTACTTCTGGTTGATCTTGAGCAGCCGGGACAGGGCCTTGTCGGCGGCTTCATCGGCACGCTCGGCCATGTTGGTGTGCGCAAAGTACGGGCGGGCCAGCAGGTTGCCGAGGAACTGGTGGGTGCCGCGCACCTTCACCGAGTTGACCGACATGTCAGGCTCCACGTAAGTGAACACGGGGCTGTTGTCGACGAAGTCCAGGTGGACCCCGGCGGTGTACACCTGAAAAATCTCGCCCACGTCCTGGTCCTCCCGAAACACCACAATCTTGATTTTCTGAATGTCGAGGTCGGTGCCCTGGAACACCAGGTCGGTGATGCCCTCGAACTCTTTCAGGAACGCAGAGCGACCGGCAAAGGCCGACTCCTTGAAAATGATCTTGCCCACCGTCTCGCCGCCTTTGAGCACGTTCATACGGGTGCCGACCCGGCGCGGGCTGGTGTTGTCCTGTGGCACGTCGATGAACACGTCGAGCGGCTGCAGGGTGAAGTTGCTGATGCGGCGCTTGTTGTCACCGGTGCGGATGTAATAACCGTCCGGCTCGGCCACCGCGCTCAGGTCGGCGTCAGGGTTGCCGTCCTTGTTGGTCCCATGCTCGATCGCGCAGCCTTCACAGGGGCGCTTGCTCAGCAGGGCGCGGATCGCGTTGCAGCCGAAGCTGAAGGTCGGCGTGTGCTCGACGTAGCGGATCTGCGCTTCGATGTGATCGCGGCGCAGCTTTGGCGTGCTGTACTTGCTCGACTTGGCGCTGCTGGCCAGCCGCGCGGCGAGGCTTTCCGCCACCGACTGCGACACCCCGGCGCGCACGATGTAGGTGGCCAGCTGGGTCGCCGCCTGGTTGTACGAGGCGTCCGCCTTCATCGAGTCGCTGTCGCACAGCATCTGGATGCACGCCGGCACCGGCTCGCGGATCGCTTCCATGTCCGCCGATGACGCGATGATCACCAGTTTCGGTTTGGAGGTGACGCGCTTCTTGGCTTCCTCGTACAGGGCGCGCAGCTCGTGCACCACCAGCCCCTGCGGGTTGTCGACCTCGACGGTGCGCGGCGCCTTGACCCACTCGCGGTAGCGCTCGACGGTCAGCTCGGCCAGTTCGTCCGGCGTCACCGGCACCCGGTAGTTGCCGTCGTGGCGCTGCAGATTGACGATGCGAAAACTGTTACCCCGGCCGCTGCTGTACACCGAAAAGTCGAGGCCGATGACGAACAAGTCACGGGCCATTTCCTTGTAGATTTCCGGCAGGCGCAGGGTGAAACGCTTGGCGTTGAACAGGGACTCGTCGACCAGCACGTGCAGGCCCTTGCTGCCTGACAGGTAGACCTCGATCGTGCCCTTGGGCACGCCCATGCGGGTCAGCTTGCCGACCAGTTCCTGGGCGCTGGTGATCGCCTGGCCGAGGTCATTTTTGCAATCGATGTCGAAGTACAGCGGGCCACGGTAGCCGATCTTGTCGCGGTTGCGCGGGATCTCGGGGTCGGTGCCGTCGCTGATCATCTGGTTGACGGCGAGGATCGTCAGCTTCTTTGCACCCTGGGCCTTGGCCAGCTCAACGGGGTCTTCTTCGCCCTGGCTGGAAAGCAGGAACCAGGCGTCGTGCTCCGACCGCTGATAGTAGTGGTACATGCCGATCCCTCGCCTACTTGCTGCCTTTGACGTTGCCCGAATTCAGTTCAAACAACAGGCGGTCGACCGCCCTGGCCGGGACTTCCCGGTGGCGCGGCGAGGCGGTGTCAGTGAGCCAGCCGGACACGGTTTCCCGGGCGTACCCGGTATAGCGGGCCAGCTCATGGTGGGTAAGGTTGTGTGCTTCGAGGATGTGGCGGACGAACTCAAGGCGCTGTTCGTCAGTCAATTTTTCGCCGGTGGTTTTGTGAAAATGCTGGTCCATTTAGCGCCCCGGTCGGCCTTCCAAACCGGAAGGCTGTTGTGCTTTGCACAAAAGTTGGAAGGAAAAAAAGGCCCGGTTTCCCGGGCTTCTAATTTTGAGCGCCGTCCCTTCGTCCGGGAACGGTCACTCGCACTACCCTCAAGATTCAAGTATGAACCACGTCCTCAATTCCTGCCGAAATCTCCTTTGCAGGCCCCGGTTTTGCTGGCTTTTCGATCTGCCGGAAGTCGTGATGGGCGCCCCGACTCTCGGCTTCTTTGGCCAGCTTGGCGGCCAGTGCGGGGAACGGTTGCAGAGGGGTCATCTGCTGGTTGGTCAGGCGCTGCAGGGCGAACGGACGCTGGCGCACCAGGTACTGCCGGCCCTGTTCGTCGTAGCAGGGACGGAACATGCGGTAGTCATCCTCGGCGAGGCCCCGGGAGCGCAAGTTCTTGCGCATGTTGCTGGCGCTGGGGTTGTTGGGCAGCACCACCACGAACAGATCGCCCGGTTCACACTGGTTGTACTTGAGGGCGATGGAGTCGTAGAGCAGGGTCGACTTCTGTCCGTAGGTGCCCTGCACCCGAACTTCCTTGGTCATCTGCGAGTAGCCGATGGTGCCCTGCTTGACCACCTTGAACGCCAGATCCTCGGGGGTCCAGTCGTTGTCCTGCTTGAAATCTCGTTTCATTTTTACCGCTCCTGTCAGTAAAGGCGGCAGTCACTTGCCGCCTTTACTTTTCAGCGTAGTCGGTAAAAGCCTGACATCGGCAAGGTGAGGATTGGCTTGAAGATTTCCGCGTTGTCGGTAATCCCCTTGGTCATCGGCAGGGCGCGCAGGGTGTCGCAATCCATCAGGAACTCCAGCGCCTGCCACGGTCCCTTGGGTGGGCCGAGCCGGCTGACCCGGACCTGCAGCCGTTCCTGTCCGGGGCTGCCGATGGCGAAGAACTGGAAGCGCGCGGCGTCGTCGACCGGACGCCCGTGCAGCTCGGCCCACTGGACGATTTCCTTGGCGCAGCGGCTGGCCAAGGTGCGCAGGGCGGCGGTCGGGTGGACCGGGCTGTCGCGGCACAGGTCGAACTTGCGGTAGTGCGCGACGACCCGTTCCAAGGAGCTGCGGGGATCGCGCAACAACGGTGGAGGCAGGCCGCGCTTGGCACGGAAGTCGGCGAGGCTGCTGACGTTACTCATGGTCACTCTCCTTTTCAGGTGGGTTCAACAACCGCAGAATCCAGTGCTCCTTGAACAGGCGCTCACTGGGGTCGGCGTCCGGGTCTAACTCGATGCCGTCCCGGGGCGGCAAAAACTGAATCGGTTCCAGCGGTACGGCCTGGGGGTACTGCTGGAGGAACACCGGACGCGGCAAGCCGGTCAGCGGGCTGTTCTCCTGCAGGTAGGCGACCCGCTGGTACTTGTCGGCGAGCAGGCGGTCGGCGAGCTGGCGCAGTTCCAGATCGCCGTAGTCGTTAGCGATGAAGGCCAGCACCAGCCAGTCCTCGCCCGCCGGCAAGACGATGCCGGTCAGGTCGCTCTCCATCCCCAGCGCGTGCTCGGCCTCGTCGGGTTCGAGCACCACCCCCTCGGGCCAAGTCTTGCCGATTTCGGCGAGCGGGAACACACAACCCGACCAGCTGCTGCGGGCCATGGCGCGCAGGGTGTAGGCCGCCCATTGGTTGTCGCCAAAATCGAGGGCGATTGTCCACACGCCGGGCTCCAGTTCGGTCAGGCCGACTGCCTGCAGACGGCGGCGCGCTTCGGCGTGCAGCCAGTAGGTCAGGAAGTCCTCGCCGTCCGGTCCTGGGATCAGCTCGATCCGGGCTTCACTGCCCTCGGCCTGCGGCTCGACGTGGAACGTCCGACAGGGTGATTGGTCGTAGGTGAGCGCCGCTAAGCGGCGCTCCTGTTCACGGATTGCTTCGGGTTTCATGTGTCAAAGTTCCTCGATCAGAACCGGTTCTTCCAGCACGCAGTCGACGATAAAACTGCGCAGGCTGTTGGCTTCGGTGTCCCACACCAGCAGGTTGCCTTCGGGCAGCGGACGCCCTCGCATACCCGGGTCGACAACGGGCGGGGGTGGCATGCGGGAGGGGTGTAAGGTCGCGAGCAGGGTGCGCTCGGTGTTGTCCATTTTCAGAAAGACGATGCGGACTACGCCTCGTTCCAACAGCTTTCTCAGGTCTTGAATGTCCATGCGGCACCTCTTCTCGGGCGTCTTGCAGAGGCCTGACCGGGCGGTCGGGTTCACCAGAGAATAGTTGAGAAGCCGGCGATCTCGGATTCGATGCCACACTGTAGGAGGGACTAGCGCCCTTCCCTTTTGCCGACGCCCGCTGCGGGCCTGGAGATCGACGTGAGCAACGCACCCACCCCAACCCCTGCACCTGTCCCACAGAAGAAGATCAAACCGTGGCCCGAGGCGCACGCCTGGAACAGTGACTGGTCCGGCAATTCCAACGCCGGCCGGGCGCAGACCTGCATCCAGTTCCTGCAGGCCCACGGCTTCCTCAACGAGGCGCAGGCCGAGACACTGCGCACTCAAGTGGCCGAGCGCAGCGCCGAGGCTTAACCCTGCTCGATCAGCGCCTTCAGCTGTGCCACGAGGGCGGCAGCATCCGGTAGGCGCTGGGCGATAGCGTCCAGCGCCTTCTGTTCTTCGCCGCTACGCAGCTGCTCCAGCCGGGCCAGTTCGTGGTCGGTGGCTTGCAGCATGGCCCACATCAGCGACTGCCGATCCATCCACCACTCCATCGCCATGATGCATTCGGAGTTGCAGCTGCGCTTGTGGAGGTTGGCAAACCGCGCCATCCGGTCGCGCATGTCGTCTGGCATACGCACCACAAACTTGTCGGCTATTCGCGATTTCCCGGTGCGCGAACCGGACTCTGATGCGCCATGGCGAGGCACCGGGACCGGCAACTCTGCCGGCATCACCTTGAACGGGGAGCTGTTGATGGGCGAGTTCAGCAGGGCCGCGCGGGCGCGGGCCAGCACATCATCCGCCAGGCTCAAAACCAGCACTCCACGATCTGTGGTTCATCAGACGGGTCACGCGGCATGCAATGCAGCCCGGCAGGGATCTGCTCACGCAGTTTCTCCAGGGTCGTAGCGATCAGCACGTCGTGCGTGTGCAGCACCACGCCTTTGCGGGCCTCACTTCTACGCGCCACGAACAGCCCCGGGTAATCCCTGGGGCTGTTGTAGACCGTCCAGACGTTCAGGCAGTTGTTCGCTTCCATTTGCGTCGAGACTCCTTGAAGGCGGTGTTTGGGCACCAGAACGGCGCCCGCTTGGGTTTGGGAAAGCGCAGGTAACGATCGTGCAGGCGCAGCGCGTCGTAACGCTCCAGTCGATGGGCATACGCCTGCACGCACTGCAGCATGAACTGGTGCCCTTCTTCGGCCTCGGCCCATGTTGCATAGCGCATCATTGCGTCTTCGAAGATCCCACCGCCGAAGCGCACTAGGGTTTCGAACAGCACTGGCGGTTGGTTAGGAACCCAGCCGTGATCCATGCTGAGAAAGACCGTACTGATCTCGACCCTACCGACGTAGTCCAATGCCACACGGCGGACCTCCTGCGACGTTTCATACCAGCGCGCCCACTCCATCAGGTCGAAGACCTGCACCGGCGTGTGCCCGTCGAGGATGAACTTATCGGTAACGAACATCAGGACTTAAACCGGCTTCGCCCAGGTCAACACCGTCTTCAACCCGTGCTGTGCGATCCAGCCCTTGATCACGTTATGATCCCGACGACCTGACTCGATGGATTCTCCGGTGAAGGGGTTGGTCCACAGCTTCATGGTGCCGACGTGCGACTTGCCTTTTGATCCGCCGGTCTTCTTCTCAGCAGCTTTCCTCGCGTTGTACTGCGCACTCAGGAAGGCGAACAGTTTGTCCTTGCTCAGCGAGTATTTCGTCAGCAGCTCAACCAGCTCGCCGTCGAACTCCAGTTCCCGTTTCAGCTCCGGGTCATTCCTCATTTCTTCGAGGGCGGTAACGCGCTTGGACAATTCCAATTGAGCGGCATGAAACTCGGCGATCTTGAACATTTGTACTTCCTTAGTGTTGTTTTCTCAGAGGGTTAAGCTGGTGAAACTTAGGCGATCAGCCACGACTGCACAGTCGCTTCGCCGTGTTCGGCCACCCATTGTTTGTAGGTGCTGTGGCTCAGGCGTTTGATCGTCAGGATCTCGCCACTGTGCGGGTTGCGAAAGGTCTTGGTAGGTTCGGGGTGGCTGTTGCGGGTGGCCTTAGTCTTGCCCTTAGCAGCCACCGGCGTCTTGTAGAAGTCCAGCGAGGGGTCCGCGCGCAGGAACAGATGTAGTTTCTGCTTGTTCATCGAGTGCTGCGCAAGGAACGCTTCTAGGGCGGCGTCAAAGGCCAGCTCACGCTGCAATTCGGGATCGTTTTTAAGTGCTTCGAGGTAGGTGTGCTTCTGTGCAATAGCCTGTTCGAGTTCGCGGAACTGTTCAACTATCAACATCGGCATGTCCTTATTTTAATTAATAAATAAGGGCGGCTTAGCTAAGCCGCCCGGCACGCAGAGTACACGAAGTTAAATCTCGCGGGCGTATTCTTTACTGGAAATGGCGATCAGGCCTAGCACCTTCAACCCAAACGAGCGGGCTTTCTGGCCTGCATGTATCTCGGCTTCTAAGCGGTTCATACCGGGGTCGCAGTGGTAGAACGGAATGCGTGTACCATCGGCGCGCTGAACATCTAACACCACTTCGATCTGGCGTTTGATTAGCGTGGCGTGGAGTTTGGCTTTGGGCCGAATGAAGGCCGCCTCTGCAGACTCTAGCGGCGGCTTAGCTTTAAGCGGGGTCTTCTTCTTAACGACAACGGGTTCAGGTTCAGCGGGCGTCGTGTCTAAGCCCCAATCGCGGCGCAGTTGGGCGGCGAAAGCATCTAAGTCAGATTGCTCATTGGCGGCGGGGGTTGGGACGGAAAGGCTGAAGTCTATCTGATCTAGCGTGGACGCTTGGAGCAGCGCGAGCTGTGCTTGTTGCTCAGCTAATTTGCGCTTGGCTTCTTTCTTCTTGGATATGTAGGGTCGGTGCTTAGGTTCGGGCTCTTCGACTAGGGTCGCTAACACACTGCGTATATCAGCCTCTACGTTAGCCAGTCTGCAAAATCCTGATGATGTATTCATAGCCATTCGCCTAGTCCTTTTTTCTTCGTGTGGTAGGGCGTCCTGCAAGCGCATAAACTGCCAACATTCAAAAGCTTATACAAGCCCCCTTAGTGTTTTACCTGCATTTATTTTTGCCCTCTAGGGTTGCTCGAATTAACGAGCAACCTAGAGCGTAGCAGAGACAATTCGTCGCGCTAGGGTTATGAACCGAGTTGTACTAGGCACCAAAGGTTAGCGACGTACCGGACAGGTCCCATTCCTGCGCAGCCCACAGCAGCACGTCTTTGAGCGGTAGGCCGGTGCGTTCGGCGAGCGGGCGGTAGGCGTCCAGTAACTTCTGCGCGGCCTGATCCCGGAAGCGATATTCGAAGCCGTCGTTGCGAAAATACAGCACCGACGGCAGCATAAAATCGATGTCCAGGTACTGCCCCTCGCCGCGCACTTTGCGACAGGTGGCAAGGATGTCGGGAGTGAGGTTAGCCTGATTCATGGTGACCTCCGTAAGCTGGGATCTCGCCGTAGCAGCATTCGCAGCTCAGCGGTTGGCTGTAGCGCAGCTCCGTGCCGACCACCCGCAGGGTGTACATCTCGGGGTGGCGCAGGCCAAAGATCAGCTCACGCAGCTGCTCACGCACGCACAGGCGGCAGATCGCCGCGCCTTCGTCGGTGAAGAACACGTAGCGGTGACCCTCGACGCTGTCTTCGAGAAAGCGCAGGGTGGCACGCAGCTGGTGGCCGTCGACGATCTGGTAGAACAGCTCGCGGTAGCCAGTGCGCAGGCGCTTGCCGGTGACCCGGTCGTACAGATCGCCGTGCACCTCTTCGAAGTAGCCCTGGCCGTGCCAGAAGCCGACCAGCCAGCCGAAGATCGCGTCGGCGCGCTGCGGCGTGGCGCGGTAGATCGGCACCTGCCCTGGTGCCCCGACCAACCACTCGCCCTGGTGCGCGCCATCCATCACCGGACGCGGCGGGTACGGCGCCGTCGCAGGGTCGGGCAACGGACTGATGTCGAAACACGGATGCTCACGCGACGGATACCCCATGACCCTACCCCCAGTGCTGCAGCTGTACATCAATGATTTCGTCCTGCGGGTAGTGCTGCGCCAGCCAGCGGTAGGCGTCTTCGTAGTCCACCGCCACCACCGGAACCTGCCAGCGGTGCCCGCCCGGGGTCTGCAGGGTGGCGAGGAAGTAGCTGTCGCGCAGCCCGAACACCCGCGCCCACCAGGCCTGCAGCACCGTCTTGAGTTGCAGAAGCCAGAACATGTCCGGCCCTCACGCCTGGGCCAGGATCATGCTGATGCGCTCGGCCAGCACGGCGTAGGACACCTGCTTGGACTTGCCCTTGGTGAGCTTGGCCTGCATCAGGTTGCACAGCTGACGCAACAGCGGCTCGACCTGGGCGTAGCTGCGTTCCAAGCGGCGGGTCATGGAGGTTTCCGGGAACTGCCAGCCCGGGAACTCGTGGCCATCGATCAGGCGCATGGTCGGCGGCAGGGGTGGCCAGACCGCCTCGGGCACGTGGCTCTCGGGGTTGAGCAACTTCGGCGTGTAGGCCTCGCTGACATTGCGCGGCAGCATCGAGCCGTCGACATCGCGTCCGCCGCCTTCGAAGCCCGGCAGCGCGACGATGCTGTACACGTGGTCGCGGTGCTTGATCTGCACCGCCACCGCCAGAATCTCGGTGCCGCACGGCAGGGTCCGACGCAACGTGCGCAGGGTCAGCGGAATGGCGGTCCCGGCGCGCGGGGTGGGGATGAAGTGACTGGGGGGTTGATCCATGCAAACCACGTGTTCCATGAACATTCGAAGCTCCTAGAGCAGGTCATTCTGCTGTGTTGTTATGTCCCGGCCTTACTGCAGGCTATGGATGGTGACGCTGTCCGCTAGGCCGTCCGCGCCCCATAGCGAAACCGGGCACTGCTGGGCCTTCGGGTCAAATAACCCGTACAAAATCCGTGGATCGAGGGAAGGTGTACCGTTCTGCAGGCGATAGCCCGTGAGTGCGCAAAGCACGGCGTCAAGGTCGACGCACTGGATCACGGTTTCGGTGAAGGCCACGCCCTGTGTATCGACCTGCCAACGTTTCTTGCTGACTACTTGCACGTCGATTCTCCGATCTATCACGCTCCGTCTTTTAACGATAGTCGGGGTTCCCAAAGTCGATGTCAGATTGCCGGCAAATCAGCCCCGTTCGTGGACCTCCGCCCAGCAATCGAGCAGCAGTTCGGCGACTTTCAGCGGGTACTTGGCGTTCATGATCTTGCGCACGCCGGGGCGGTCGTCCTGCGGAATCTGGTGCAGGAGGTTGCGGGCGATGGCGCGCACCGCCGCGTCGGTGCGGTGGATGCGCGCGGCCAGGACGATCAGCAGCACGGCGTCGACGGCGTTGTAGCGGTGGGTGGGCATCAGACCTGCCCCCCTTCCCCGGCCTGCTGGCGCTTGAGCAAGGCGCGCTGGCGCTGGATCTGGCGCACCGGGCGCTTGAGGTACTTGGCCAGCACCGTGTTGCTCAGGCCACCGTGCAGGATCAGGTGGTTCTGTTCCTCGGTGAAGCGCAACGACTCCATGGTTTCGGCGAGCAGGCTCATGGCTGCACCTGCTGCACCGAGACGCGCTTGCGCTCGACGCGGTAGGCCACCGCCGGGTTCTTGGTCCGCAGGATACGCAGGCAGGAGGCGGCGGCTTCGTCACTAGGGGCATCGTACACAGTGACCCAGCCGTCACCGAAGTACAGGCCTTGCACCAGAATTTCATCACGGGTTTTGCGGGAGCGGTTGCGCTGGTCAGTCATGGCAGGGGAACTCCTTGTATCCGAAGACCCCCACACATTGCCCGTGTTCTAGGCCTTCAGCAACATCAATGCAGGTCGACCCACAGCTGTCGTTGACAGTGCATCAGCGCGCTGTCGTAGCCTGGCTGCCACGGCAACAGGCCTTCCTTGTCGGGCATGATCAACTGCAGGAAGGTCGGGTGCTGGCCGGTGTCTTCGTAGAAGAATAGCGCCTGACAGCAGAACTCGACGGCGGCCTCGGGACGCAGGGTACGGAATGCCGTGGGCAGGGTGGCGAGGTCGGTGTCGAGTTCGCCGGCGTCGTAGCGCTTACCCTCCTTAACCGCACGGTACATATCCCAAAACAGCTGGTGGGCCACCGGGCCGAGCCCGCTGACGAAGATTTCCGGGTGACCCAACTCGGTGAAGCCCACGGTATAGGCAAAGCTGCCCTCGGGGTGAGGCACCATGACGGTGGAGAATCCGCACTTGGCGATGTCGCCGGCGATTTGTTCGTGAATGTTCATGTATATCACCGTGATTTTTATGAGAACTGTTCGCCATACACACTAGGAATACCGCGAACAGCGCGAATACCACTCACACCTTATTCGCCGTGTGCGCTTTGCAACAGGCGAACAATTTCTTCCTCGGTCTGCGCCGCCAGCAGGGCCACGGCCACCCGCACCACCTTCGAGCGCGAGACTCTGAAGGTGCGCGGCAGCAGACTCAGGCGGTCGACCTGAGCGTCGGCGATGTTGTCCAGCATGAAGGCCACGCGGTGGTACTTCTTGACCTTCTTGACCTTGGTCTTGACCTTGGCCCCGGCGACAAATTCGTCGTTGTGTTTCGACAGCGGGCCGCTGTCCGGGGGGTCCTTACGTTTCAGTCCTTCCAGTCCCATTACGCTGCCTCCTGCCACAGTTCTGCGGCGATCATTTCGATTTCTTCAATGGCCTGCCGGTCGGCGCCGAATTCCAGCACCGAGGACCCGTCTTCGTCGGCGTCGTCGTAGACGTTGCGGTTGACGGTGAAGGCCTGCAGCGGGGGCAGGCCGTAGCTGGCGCAGATGTCCTTGGCGTCGAGCAGGCGCTTGACCTGGCTCGGCAGGGCGTTGACCTGGGTAATCACCGAGCGCACCTGCAGGTCCGGGTTGCCTTCCAGCGCCTCGCCGATGACCTCGGCCATGTTTGGCAGAGTGCGCAGGTCGCGGCGCTTGGGCCTGAACGGGATCAGCACGTGGGTCGCCACCGCCAAGGCGGCGCGCATGGCGTCGGAGTCGGCGCCGGCCACGTCGACGATGATGGTGTCGAAGTGGCGCGCGCGATCGAGCAGCAACAGGCGGATGTCGCCGTGCGCTTCTTCGCAGTGCAGGCTGATCAGCGCGGTGTTCTGTTCGCGTTCGAGCGCCCATTCCACCGAGTTGCGGTGCGGGTCGGCGTCCAGCAGCAGGACCCGGTGGCCCCGCCTGCGCCGCAGCACCGCGAGGTTTTGGGCGAGGCAGCTTTTGCCGCTGCCGCCCTTCTCGCCAATTATTGCCAAGATCATGAGCATGACCCTCGTGAGTTGTGAGAGGTATTCGCCTGAGACACCGCGAATATCCCGGACAACTTACAATACGGGTTGTGCTGTGCACAAGGTGCATAACGCGAACACTGCGAATACGTTATGAGCAGTGTTCGCGCTATTCCAGTTATGCACTACGGGAAGTTGCTTTGCTCGACCGAACTGGTTGATCTAGAGTTGTACGCAGGGGCAAAGGTGCTGCCGGACGAATTCTCCCCATAAGCCGGCACTCACGCAGAAAGGACGGGGTTGCGTCTAACGCGCTGAAAGACGTGCGATTAGTCAGAGCGGACAGACACGGCCTTTGCCCCTCCCGTCACCTCTTCGGAAAAAAGTCGCGGATGTCCGCGTGCATCGATCCGAACGTCATCACAAACAGCGCCTTGTCGACGCCGTGCAGGTTGAGCGCCGGCACCAGACTGTTCTGCGGGGCGATCGCGGTGGAGCAGAAGAACGGGTCGTCGGCCATGTTGAAATGCAGCCGGCAGGCCAGCGGCCTGACCTCGTAGATCGAGCAGCGCCCGCCCTTCAAGAAGGTGCACGGCACGCCAAAGTATTTCTCCTGCAGCGCCGGCACATCCGCCGGAAACGCGCCGGTCTTCACCGGCTTGCGGCCGATCGCTTCGCCGATGCGCTGCGCTTCGACCTCGGTAATCAATGCCGCGATGTGGCAGCAGTGGCTGCAGCCCTTGCGGCAGGCGGTGAACGGCAGTATGTCGACGGCGGCCGCATCCACCAACTTGACCAGCTTGTTGTAGCGGATGCGCTGGCTGACCGGCAGGCGGGCAATCTCCATCGCCTCGTCGCCAAGACGCGCCGCCTTGCGGGTCTTGGCGTTCAACCTAGCGACGTTGACCTGCGCCTGATCCTCGGCCTGCTGGCGCAGGGCAGGCAGTTGCTCGACCGGGATCAGCAGGGCCGGGTCGATGGGTTTCTTGTTCATGAGGGTGGTCCAGAAAGAATAAAGGGGGCTGCTGGCAGACCGGCAAGTCTACCAGCAGCGTCCAGGTCCAACCCGCCAACCGTCAGGCGGCGGCCTTCAGCTGGCGCATGCCCTCGGCCAGCGCCCACAGCGCCTGGTTCAATTTGATGTCCTGGCTGATGCCAGTGACGGCGCGGGTGGTGGTGCGGTGGTTGTTCGCCGTGCGGCCCCGCAGCCCGCCTTTCAACGCGTTCTCTTGGACCACGTTAAAGGTGGTCCAGAGGTCTTCGGCCATGTCCTCACGGCGTTGCGGCCGGAGCAGCTGCTGTGCCTGGATCGGCGCCTTGCCGGCGTCTTCCACGTCGTAGCGCAGCATCAGCGCCGAGCGGGCGAACAGGATCTGTTCCTCGAAACTCAAGCGCTGCACCTGCATCGACTCGCGGGATTCGTCGACCTGTTCGAAGCCCTGCAGCACCTTGTAAGCGCCCTCGATCACGTTGTGCTGCACATCGCCCCGGTGACCAATGCGGATGTCCTCGAAGATGTCGCCGGCGACCATGCCGTTCTGGCAGACGAAGCGGAAACAGCCGGCCAGCATCTGATAGGACGACGTGCCGTCGTGGCTGTTGAGCAGGATGATCTCGTTAGCCTGCGGGGCGTCGATGGTGTCGACGTGCCGCATCCTGATCATGTGCTTGGTGAACTCGCTCTTGCCTTCCAGGCGGCAGCGGCTCTGCACCACGGCGAACGGCTGGAACCCTTCCTTGCGCAGGCCGTTGAGCACGTCGATGGTGGGGATGTAGGCGTAGCGATCGGAGCGCGATTCGTGCGGTTCCGGGGCGTAGATGCTCGGGGCCACGCGGATGATCTGATCGTCAGTCAGGGCGGTGTGGCTGCGCAGGCTGTTGCTGTTGGCAGCGAAGTTACGGCTCAGTTGCATGGTGTTTCTCCTATGACAGGCAGGGGTGGGCCTGCCGGGGTGGTTGGCTGGCCCATGGGGGTTAGGGGTTACGGGGTGGTGCGGTGGTTATTGCTCGCTGGCGCGCTGGTCGAACCAGGCTTGTGCGACTTTCTTGCAGTCTTCCAGGGTGTCGGCACCCCCGAAGTAATCGTTGCAGGCCTGGCTGGCGAACAGCTCATAGCCCGGGATGGTGTCGTCGTACAGCGCCCAGGCTTCCAGGCCGTTCTTGCGTCCGTCCGTGGCGATCAGGATGGGCTTGTGCATGTCAGCTCCCGTTGGCCGTCTACAACGCGGTGGGTCACCCGCACGTCGCGCTGAGCAGTGACCTTGCCAATGTATATTTCGCCCATCTGCCCTTCCGACATTGCGCCGTTGAAGTGGCCGCAGCGGGCATCCCGGCTGCACAGGAACACCTGCACGGAGTCGCCGGTGGTCAGCCACTGGGCGGAACGCAGGGCATTCTGGATCGACCAGCCCCGGCCCCAGTAGCCTTGGGCGCTGTCGTGGCTGCGGACCATGACTTGCAGCAGCTCGCCGTCGCGCTCGGCGAACAGGTCGCTGGCCAATTCGGGGTGCGCGAATTTGGTGGTTTTGATTTTGCTCACGGTTGTTCCTCCACTTCTTCGGTTTCAAATTGGTGGGACGCCTCGCAGTACCCGCAGTCTTCGCAGGTCATGTTCGACGTGTCGTCCCATTCGTGGTCGCCGGTCACCTCGGTCGAAAAGTCGTCCTCGTACTGCAACAACCGGGCGCAGGCGGTGACCATCACGTTCAGGTGATGGCTGTGGCATTTCGGGCACTTCCAGGCCATGGCGTCATTCCTCCGGGTAGTTGGGCCAGACGCTGCGCTGAGCGGCGGCAACCGCCTCGCCGAAGCCGTGGTTGGTGGTGTAGTCGGCGATCAGTTCAATCGGGCTGTTGCCCCACACCAGGCCGAGCGAGCCAGTGCGGCCGTCACCACTGATCAGGGTCAGGGTGGCCATGTCGGTCTGTGCGGCTGCTGTCACCACCGCCTGCAGGGCCAGCCCGAGCGGGAGGGTCAACCATTCCTCGGTGTCCCAAAGTTGGTACGGCCGCCAGCCGCCGGGATGCTCCAGGTGCTGCAGAACCTTGAACAGTCCATCCCTTTCCGCTTCGGCCGGGTCGCCCTGTTCTTCTTCTTCCTCGTCGTCTTCGATCGCCGCGATGTCCTCGATCAGCATCTGGTCGCGGTTGCCGTGAGCGTCCAGGTACTCCTGACAACAGGCGCGCCAGGCGTCTTCGCTGAGCATGTGCCCGGCCTCGCCGAGGAACCCGGCCGGGGCGTCGACCACCTGCTGGCAGTAGGCGCGCAGGCCTTCCATCACCACCAGCTGCATCATCGCGCCGTGCTTGGAATACAGCATCAGGTGGGTGATCAGTTCGTCATTGGTCATGTGGCGTTTCATGGTTTAGCCCTCGGCGATCAGTTTGAGTTGTGGCAGGGTGACCCTTTCCAGCCACTCCGGCCCGAGCTGGTTGCGCACCTGCTGGAGCAAGTGCCCGGACTTCGGGTCGTCGGGGTAGCTGGCCATCATCCAGTTCATGTGCAACTTGGTCTTCCACTGCCCGCCTTCGCGCTCGGCGAAGGCGACCACGGCGGCGGCTTGTTCGGGGGTGGGTTGATTCATTGTTCGGGACTCCCGTTGTTGTGGTTGTCGACCAACACACGCACAGCTTTGGCGAGGTCTACGACCTCGTTGTACAGGGCGTTGTAGTCGTCGCCTGTTGGGCTTACCGCACCTGCGCCGTCGTGCTTCTTGTCGTTGAGCTTGGCGTCATGGGCCAGTAACCTCGATTCGAGGGTGGTTACCAGCGCGGCCACGTCGGCCAGGGTCTTGCTCGCTGATTGGGTCATGGTCAGTCCTCCTTGCGTGGGGCCGGCCGGTGCGCCGGGCAGTAGTAGGTGCGGAACGGTTCACCGTCCGCGTCGAAGGTCCAGCCGGCGGTCGCGGCCTTGCTGAAGGGGGCCTTCAACTGGCAGACACAGCAGTGCAGCAGCGTGTCGTTTTCCGGTCGGTTGTTGGGGTTACGGCTGCTGATGACGGGGAGAATGCGCATGTCATCAGTCCTCTTTGGGGTAGATTTCGAGCACGTTGCTGTCACGAAATTCGCGGCTTTTACCCGTTTCCAGGTTGATGCCGAAGATCAGCCCGGCGCGCTCTCCCGGCACGGAATGGTGCCCATTGACGCGGATGCGCGCCCGGGATTTCCCGAGTTTTGCCAGCACTTCGGTGCCCTTGGGGTAGGCCTCACGCACCGCGCAGATGAGGCTGATCTGCGCTTCCGTAACCCTTGCCTTGGCCTCTTCAACGTCTTTGTTCATGTCATTCATCGTCCTCAAAGGTCGGCAGGCCGGGCACGATTGGGCCGTCCCGGTCGATGGCCAGCCAGTCGCACTCGCGGTTTTCGGCGAAGCGGATCAACATGGCCAACGGGTCGTCCAGTTCATGGCTGATGATGAACTCGGTGGTGCTCCCCGGGGCCAGGCAGATCCGCCAGCCGTAGTCGCTGATCGGGTCGACGATCGGGCCGACGATCAGGCAGTGGTGAAACACATAGTTCGGGTTGCATGCGGTTGGCAGGGCCTGCCTAGGCAGCTTCGAATTGCAGCGGTTCTGCCCGTCGAGCCATTCGCGGTGCGTCACTGGCAGGTGGGCGGTGCTGATGTACAGCGTGCGCTGGATCTCCAGCCCGGCGTCCGGGTCGGGACCCAGCCCGTCCTCGGCTTCCTTGGCGATCGCGCGCAGCACGTCGACCGGGTCGGTGTAGACCGAGGTCGGGGACTTGCTGGCGATCAGGTCAGCCTTGCTGCGGGCGCCTTCGGCGAGGTCGCGCAGGCGCTCGGCCAGTTGCTCGGCGGTGGGTAGGGTGTCATTCATCGTCTTCATCCTCATTTTGTTCGACGGCGCGGTTGCCTTCGACTTTGAACATTCGCTCGATCCGCCCATAGAGCGCTGTACGCAGACTGGTAGCATCCGGCGCCCAGTAATACGCCAGCTGACCACCTTGCTGGACGATGTAGCAGGGGCAGACTTCGGCAAACCGGCACTCCCAGCCGCCGCGCTGGTAGGTGCTTGAATGACTGGTGCTTACGCCGTAGCACAGCTGGGCGATCCGATCCTTGTCCTCGCGGCTCAGGGTTCCCCCTGCCGCGAGACGGCGGTACAGGGTAAAGGCCTCGCACTCCGGCGGTTCCGCCGGCACACGGGCATGGAAAGCAAACTGGTGGATACCCATGGCGTTATTCCTCTTCGCCCGGTTCACGGTTGGCGTCGACGAAGGCCTTGCCTGCCCGCACCAGGTGGATCTGCAGGGCCTCGTTGTCGACCCCGATCAGTTCCTCGGGGTAGAGCACCGCCACCGCGTAGCCGGCGGCGCGGGCTTCGTCGACGATCGCGGTCAGCCGCTCGCTCAGGCTCGGCGGCTGTGGGAGCGGCACCCACACCAGCTTGCTGCCGGTCGCGTCGACCGCACGGTAGTGGTCAGCGGGCGCCGGGCCGTCGTCGACGTCCTTGACGGGCAGTTCCAGGGTGTAGCTGGAGCTGCCATAGCGCCGGGCCACGGCCAGCACGTCGGCCGGGGTCTGGCAGGCGTCGAGGGCCAACTTGCACACGGCGGCCTGATTGTGGGGGAAGCCGGCGAAGGACAGCGCGCCGGTCTGGCCGTGGGCCAGGGTCACGATCCAGCCGTTGCGGTAGTGCAGAAAGCAGACGTTGCCGTTGTGGTCGAGGCACTGGATTCGTGCAGCGTGGGCGGGGTTGTCGATGGTCATGATGTTCGCTCCTACAGCTTGATGATTTTGTAGTCGGACAGGTCCAGCGAGCCTTCGCGTCTCAGCTCGGCGCGGATCTGCCGGGTGGTCGGGTTCTGCAGCCAGAGCGAGAGCTGCTGGTCATCCCCGTCGCGGTGAATCCATGCCTCGATCCGGTGGGTGTAGCCCTCGGCCTTGGCCTTGGCGTCCAGCTTGGCCAGCTTCTTGGCTTCCTTGGCCTGCCCCTTCGCCAGCTCGGCGTCGATGATCTTGTGGAAACACTTCTCGCAGTCGCCGTCGCGGTTGGAGGGCTTCCAGGTGGGGTCGAAGGCCGGGCCGCCGCAGGTCTTGCACGGCGCGAGCTGCACACTGTCGAGCATGCGTTGATAGTCGGCGTCGGTGGCGTCTTCGACGTCCAGCTCCGGCTCGCGGATGTGCGCCGTGCCGCCGCCTTCGAAGGTGACCACCAGCGTCACGCCTTGGCCGGAGTTCCACGAACACAGGGCCACGTAGCAGGTCAGGGTCACGCCGCCGACCTGCCGGGTGAGGGGCAGGTCCATATGGTCGACGCGGGTGTTCATCGGTCTATCTCTCATGGTGTCGCTCCCTTCTCGGGTGGGTTGGGGCGCCGTTACCGGACGCGTTTGCAGGCCTCGTCGGACAGCTCAGAAATGCAGTCCACGCTGAAATCGCCGTAATACTTGCCCTCGAAGCACAGCATGCCCTCGACAAACGGGATCTCCTCGACGGTGCCGTCCGCCTTGACCAACTGCACGCAGTTGGCCTTGGCCAACGTGTTGTCAGGGGTGCATTCCGGCAGCTTTTCATCGGTGTTGATCACCACCATCCACGCCCGGAGCATCGGGCCATCGTAGCCCCAGTCCTCCATGTCTTCCGCGACGGTATCCCGACCGTGGTACAGGTGCAGGTAGACGTCACCACCCAACACGCTGCGGGCCAGAGTGTTGCCTCTCTGAGTGCCCCAATACAGCGTGTCATGCTCTCGGTGGTCGACCCGTAGGTCTGAGCCGTAGGTGAGCACCAGCGCGCACTCCGGCAGCAGGCGGACCTCGGTTTTCGACCCGAGGCGGTTATAGATGTCGCATTCAACATGTACGTTCATGGGGGTGCTCCAAAGGGGGAGGCGTCCGTGTCGCGGGGGGTCCTATTGAAACTCTTCGTCGGTGAGCAGGATCGCCGGGCCGACGATGCAATCATCCGGCGGCAGGCCGTGCTCCAGGGCGATGTCGGTGGCCACGGTGTTGGCGGGCAGGCCTTGCAGCTTGCCCTCTTCGTTGATGACCAGGTGCTTGTAGCTGACGCCCGCGCTGACGTAGGGCGGGTGCAGCTGGACGTGCTCGATGTAGCCACCGACCAGCGCCTGCATCGCGTCCAAGTTCATGCCGTCCTCGCCGAACTGGTCCGGGTGGCTGGTGGCGGTCTGGTGGGTGATGGTGCGGTCGAGGTTGATAATGATGGCCATGGGGGTTGCTCCCTTCTCAGGTGATTCTTGGGGTGGGTGTTGGGTAGATCGGGTGTCGCCGCAGGTAACCCATCAGGATCTCCCGCACTTCCGGCTGGGTGAACTTCAGGGCCATCGTCAGGCACAGCCAGGTGCCAAACCGCACGGCCTTGCGCGGCCGGTTCATGCTGTCCGGCTGGGTAAATTCCTGGGCCACCACGATCGAGCGGCACAGCCAGCTATCGCCGCGCCGGACCAGCACACCGCCTTCGACCAACTCGGCCAGCCCCTTGTTGAATGTGCGCATCAGGTCGGAATGGGAGCGCATCGGGGCCTTCCCATGCAGGATCAGGCTGTCGATGTACAGCGCGGTATTTGGCCGGTTCATTGGCGCTGGCCATCCTTGACGTACCAGCCGCGTTCGCCGGCGGCGACCACCGCCGAGGGGTAGTCACGGTGCTCAAAGGCATGCCATTCCTGCAGCAGGACGGTTTCCAGCTGGGCATCGGTGAGGGTGCGGCAATACTGGACGAAGCTTTCGTCGATCGGGTTCATACGGGTTTCATCGTGTGGTAGGTGGTGGGGATCAGGGCGGTGCGCACCAGTTGGAGCAGGTCGTGCCGGCTGATGGATTCGTCGCCGACCAGCCAGCATTCCACCGCTTCGAGGGCGGCGCGCAGGCGCTCGCCCTCTTCTTGCGGCAGCAGCTGCTCCAGCTGTTCCAGCGGGCCGTTGTAGTAGGCGATCACGCTCTCTTGGCAGGGGTACAGCGTGCCGCCGACGCGGTCACGCCAGACCGGGCCGACTTGTGGGTAGAGGACCATGGGGTTTCGCTCCTACAGGGGGTTGAGGGCCAAGCGCGCCTTGGCCAAGCGGTCGAGGTGTGGCAGGTTGGCGACGTCGCGGAAAGTGAAGTAGCGCTCGCCGAGGCGCACGTAGATGCTGGTGATACGCCCGCTGTAATACTCCATCATCACGAACGATTCACCGCCGCCGGCGTGCTGCCAGCTCTCCGGCGGCAGGCATTCCAGCGCCTCCCACCACTCGGCGCGGGTGATCTCGTGGGCGTCGGTGATCAGGCTCTTCTCGTCGGCGGCAATCCACTCGTCGAGGTTGCCGAGCACCGCGTCGGGGTGGCGGTCGCGGATCTGCATCAGGTTCTCGCGGTGGACAAAGCTGACGTATTCGCCGGCTTCGTTCTTGAACGCGGTGTCGATGATGATGGCCGCGCCGGGCACATAGAAGCAGTGGGTGAGGTCGTCGAAGTTCATGGCAGTGCTCTCTTCTCGGGTGGGTTATTCCGGCTTCCAGTCGGGGTTGCGGGTCGCGCCACACCAGCGCGGGTTGGGCTCGGCCTTGTCGGCCAGCGGCCAGTAGCCGTGGTCACCGTAGGAACCGGGGCGCTTGCCGAAGTAGTGCCCCGGCGGGGCCACGTCGTGCAGCACGTCCTCCAGCAGGGCGAGGATGTCGACCGCGTCCTGGCTCTGCCACCACGGGCTGGCGTCGGCTTCGAGCACGCCGGCGGCCAGCAGCGGCTCTTCGCCGCACTGGGTCAGCAGCAGCAGGCCCTCGGGGTTGAGTTCACGGGCGGTGAGGAACAGGGCGCGGAACAGTTCAGGGCGCGCGGCGGTGTAGATCAGCGAGCCAGGACGGCCGCGTGGGGTGGTGCGTTGGGACATAGTGGAACTCCATTTCAAGGTGAGGGTGGTGGGTGAATCCTTAGTCGATGGCTTGGCCGATCTGCTCCCACTCGGGGTGCTCGATGGCGTATTCGCGCAGCAGATGGTAGGCGTTGATCAGCGCGTCTGCCTGCGTGCTGTTGGCCAGCTCACACAGGGCGAACAGGCTGGCGGTGATCCCGGCGGCGTCGGCGGACATCTCGCCTTCGTAGTAGTTGCCGAGCCACTGCGTGCGGTAGCGCTGCTCGCCACGCGGCGCCATGTACCAGCCGCCGTTGCTCAGTTCGTAGAACTCCCAGTAACCGCCCTTGTAGTCGTCACTGAGCTGGTCGAGGTAGGCCGGGAAAAGGTTCTGGCCAACCATCAGGTTGGCCAGCCCGAGGTGCTTGGGCAGGAAGTCCAGGCGGTCGTCGTCGGCGACCAGGGTGCGGGTGATGGGTTCTTGGTCGTGCATGGTGGGTGACTCCCTTGTCGGGTGGGCTACTTGGTCGAGCTGTTGGGGAAGTAGAACGAAATCACCAAGGTGACCAAGGGCAAGGCGCCGATCTTGACCAGTTCGAAAATCTGGCTGACCCCGGTGTTGTCCGGTTGCAGGCCGTGGGCAATGAACACCCCGGAACAGATCACGCCCAGCCCCAGCAACACCTGCTTGGCGAAGCGCAGGCGGTCGAGGGCATTGATGTTGACGCCGCCCGGGTCGGTGAACACGCGGTTCATGTCGGTGTCGGAGTTGTCCATTACAACCCCACCACGCGGCCAACCGCTTCCAAGGTGTGGTCGTCGCGTTCACGCACGATGCCCAGCGAGAAGCCGGGCTTGCGCGCTTCACTGTCGGCGATGACCAGCAGGGCGAAGGCCTTGCGCATCGCTTCGGCCTTGGTCATGCCGCGATCCTTGGCAATGGCGGTGAGCTTCTGGTCGATTTCATCGGACAGATCGAGGGTCATGCGGGTCATGGTGGTGCTCCTTTTTGGTGGGAATGCACGGAAATTGTACTGCATATTACCGGGTTTTCCACTCAGAGCACCCGGCCACTCATCGCGTGCACGTGGCGCCCGTCGACCTGCGGTGCCCGGCACTGCTTCGCTTCGTTGCGGTGCAGCTGGTAGCCCTCGGGCAGGCCCTGGTGCAGGTACTGCTCGCCGAGGCGGTCGCCTTCGTTGAAGCCGGTGAAGCCCGCCGGCGACTGCATCACGTAGTCGAAGGCGCCGACGTGCAGCAGGGCGTACACACACAGGTCGGGCAGGATCGCCCGGGGCAGCAGCACGCTGGCCACCGCCGGGTAGGCGCCGACCATGCTGTTCCAGTTGCGCGGAAAGCAGTGCCGCGCCTCGATGGTGTGGCTCAGGCCGAAGTAGGCGGTGAGCAGGATGACCCCGGCTTCGTTGAGGTCGCAGAGCACCCGGCGCCCGTAGGCGTCGGACTCGCCGGTCAGCGGCTGGACCCCGTAGGCGGCCAGGTCGTGGGCGCTGTGCAGGTAGTGGCAAGGGTGGTTCATGGTGGTGCCCTTCCTCGTTGAGGTGCTAGAGTCGGAGCGGTCGAAGCGCTCCCTGTGAGACGCCGAGCCGGCCCTACCGGCCTCGGCCAGACCAGCCCCCTGTACAGGGGGCTTTTTTGTGCCCGGGATTCAGTGCTGCGGCTGTGCGGCCGGTTGGGGGGGTCAGCTGTAATCGAGTTCGTCGACGGGGCAGCCGGCGCGCTCGGCCAGGTGTTGCAGGGTGGCGGTGCGCAGGCGGTCGCTCAGGCCCTGCCAGTGGTCGCGGCGCGCGCCGTTCAAGGCCCCGCGCATGGTGTACAGGCTGAGCAGGCCGGCGGTGTAGCCATGGCGCCATTGCGCCGCCTGGGCGCTGTCGGCCTCGGCCTGCAAGCGCAGGGTATGCGCCAGCACGCTCTCGGCCTCGGCGGCTTCCTGTTCCAGGGTCTGGTGGGCCATGGCGGTGACTCCTTCTGTGGTGTTCGATGTATTCGCGGTGCACGCACTGCGCACTGTATGCGCAGTGTGACACCTGTTCGCGGTGTTCCTTATGTTCGCGCTATTCGCGCTATTCCATGTGTTCGCGGTGTTCGCGATGTCCTCGGTGTTCGAGGTGTTCGAGGTGTTCGAGGTGTTCGTATCGATGGTACGTACTACATACAGTGTGGTACGTAATCGCGCCGGCGAGTCCCTGGGCGGCGGGCTTGCAGGCAGCGCAGGTAGGCGCCGAGGAAACAGTAGGGGCGGCGCTCCAGCTCAGCCTCCAGCAGGGCGTACTGCATCGGGGTCAGGCGGTGCATGGTTGACTCCTTCTTAGGCCGGGCTCGGCCGCTCAGGCGGGCTGGTGGCAGGGCCGGGGTTGCAGGTGGTACTGGCGCTGCGCGGCGTGCGCACCCAGCACCTCGTAGTGGTACGGCCAACTCGGCTTGTGCCGGGCGTTCAGGCGTGCGGCACGCTCCAGCAGGGGCTGGCGGGTGCGCGCCTCTGCGTAGACATGGGCGGTCGGCTTGTCGTCCTCGGGGGCCTCGTCGGGCACTTCGACGACGTAGAACAGCGATGCGGCGGACATGGCGGTGCCTCCTGCGGGTAGGTGGCGGTTGGGGTTGTCGCCTTCATAGGCGTGGGGTTGGGGTGGTACAGGTGCGGGCGGTGCGGGTTTGCCGGGAAATTGGGCAAAGTGAAAAAGTGGGTTTTTTTTACCTTCAAAAGGCCAGTTTTACCGGTCTGGATCGAAGTTTATTTGAGGATCGGGGCGGTATGGGGCTTGTTATCTCCGGTGATTTGTGAATCTGCAACTCGGTAAAAGTAGCAAACGGTAAAACTCCGGGGTGGCCGAGAATGGGAGAAAATTGGAAAGTGGTTATTTATCAAGGGCTTGGCGAGTTGGTCGAGAAAAGAATCGCGGATTTTTGGACCACAAACTAGTCATCTAGTCAAGCTCCCAAACTAGACAACTAGATTTTTGTCTCAAATTTGTTCACTTATTTCTCGTTTTTTGTATACAATCGTTAGACAGCGTCTGTGTTGTCTTCTTAAATAAAAAATTTTTAATCCATTTTATATAGACAGAGAGGGGGCCTGGCGGCAGCACCCGTCCCCGCCTGTGGGCCTTCCTGGCCCAGGCGGATTGATCCCTTCGAGGTTGAATAGAAGAAAAAGGGACCGATTGATCCCTTCATAGCCTGCTCAGGCCGATTCCAGAGCCTTGTCGGCCTTGTCCATTTCGGCCTTGATGGTCTGCACGGTGGACTTCGAGCAGTCGCAGACGGTGGCCACCTTGCGAATCGGCATGCCCGAAGCCAGGCACGCTTTCACCCGGGAATGCAGCGCGTCATTGCGCACGCGGCCTTTGTATTTGCCTTGGGCCTGCGCCTTGGTGATGCCTTCGCGCGAACGCCGGACCCGGTCCTCGTAGTCCTTGCGCGCGATCGCCGCGAGCATGTCCAGGAGCATCGAGTTCATCGCGCCCATCATCCGCCCGGCGAACGTTTCCTCCCCGGCACCGGCCATGAACTGGTGCGAGGTCGGCAGATCGAGCGAGACGATGTGCAGGCCCTTGGTCTGAATCACGCCGCGCAAGGTCAGCCAGTCGGCCTCGGTCAACCTGCTCAGGCGGTCGACCTGTTCGCACAGCAGAATGTCGCCGGGCTGGCTGTCGTCCAGCAGGCGGAACAGTTCCGGGCGGTGCAGCTTGGTCCCGGATTCGTTCTCTGGGTAAAAACCAGCGATTCGCTGGCCGTGAGCGTCCGCGAATGCAAGCAGCGCGCCTTTGGCACGTTGCACATCCTGTTCGGCGGTGGACGCGCGCAAATACGCACGCACCAAGGGTTGGGATTTGGCCATAGGGCCTCCTGTGTACCGGTTTAAGGTGCCAGTAGTCGTTGTACCGTTTAAGGTCGTCAAAAACAACTAATCGGTACGGTTTTCGTTGGGCGGCTTGGGGGAACCCCTATCTGGCCGGTTTTGTCGCGACGGACGGTATTGACGCAAAGGCTTATTCCAGAGCCCTTTCCCGGCGTTTGTCCCGTTCGACTTTCTCCAGGGCGAGATTCATCGCCGCGCCCATGGCGGTTTTCGAGCGCTCGCGCAGTTCCTTGCGGATTGCCACCTCGATCGGGGCCGCCCGTGAGCGCGTAGCGTCGGCGGCGATCCGGGCGCGGCGGGCCAGGTATTTCTGGTGCGCGGCCAAATCGACTTCGACCCGTTCTTGGGCAATTCTGGCCGCCGCGAATAGGCGCCGGGGTTTGCCGTCGCCCCAGTCATTGCCCCAAATCGGTTCCGGGGTGTGGTGAAAACGGCGATCTAGGCCGCCGGTGGAATCGTCGAAAGCCATGGGGGCACCTCGGCGTGGCGTAAAAAACAGACAGGCACGCGAATGCCCCACGCCTTGCGGCGTGGGGCGATTTCGAGCGGGTTTTAGGCCGCTTTGAGCGCGGCGGCCAACTTGTCAGCGCGCTGGCGGGCCTGCTCGGCCTGCTCGGCGGCCACTTTCGCGGCCTGCTCGGCGATGGGCTTGATTTTCGGATCATCCGCCGCCGCCGCTTTGGCCGCCAGATCATCCGCCACGGCCTGCAAGGCCGCCGCGTTTTCGTCCGCCGCTTCGGCGTCACGCTCGGCGCTCAAGCGCGACACGCACCCCACCACAAAGGCCCACGCTTGGGCGTCCAGCGCGGCCAGCCCGGCCAGCGCGCCGTGAATATCCAACCCGAAGGCCGAAACCACACGTTTGCAGGCCTTTTCGGCGTCCGTCTCGGCGGCGTCCAGCTCCCGCGCGGCACAGGTGCCAGCGCTGAAATTCACGGCCAGCCCGTAGGGGGCAAGGGCGCGATCCATGCGCGTGATAACCGCGTTTCTGGCGTTTTTGGCGGCCTTGGACATTTCCGCCGCTTTCATCCGCTGGACCGCCGACCTACGCGCCTCGGCCTGCGCGCACTCGATGGCGTTGTTTACCAGCCCGCACAACTGGAGCAGCAACGTAGGCGCAGCGTCAGGGGCGGGCAAGTCGGCGCTCCCGGGCTTGCCGTCGTCCGCGTTGCGAATCTTGAGGATCACCAACGCGGGGCGGGCGATCTCATCCGCCAGCACAGTGAAGAAGGCGCCGGCGGTCTTGGCGTTGGTGCCCACGCCGAGGATGGCGCCGGCCTTGCCCGCTTGCTTGAGCATGGCGGCAAACGGCAGATCGTTAACAGCGCGGGCTTGCGCGGCGGCCAGTGGCGCGACAGTGGCGCCGATGTCAGGGGTAGTCATCTTGATGCACTCCGTGGGGTTAGCGACACGGCGTCAGTCAGCGCACTGATACGCACACTCACAAGCTCGCCAACCTGTACGGCCAGCATGGCAGTGATTAACAGCACGACTACAGAAGCGATAAGCGAACGCATGGCATGAACTCCGTGTCAGTGACGGGCAAGGGCGCTGCGCCCTGACATCCGTCGAGAGCGCCACAAACGTGGCGCTCTTTTCGCTAGGCGAGCTTGTCCGCTGTACCCTTTGCAGGGTTCACTGGGCGCACCCCCGGCGGGGGTGACTCGACTAGCTAGGGTTTTTTAAAGAG
>JGI10216J12902_101591852_pt1 | contig 35179 bp, 18 predicted proteins | sample KanNatreferecore_FD_12902 | JGI IMG/M metagenome (IMG submission 12902)
TTGAGCGTGATGACCGCGCCCACCAGCACCACGCCCGCCCAATACGGCAGTCCCGGAAAAATGTAGGCGAGCGTCGTCCCCGCGCCCTTCATCTGCGGCATCGTGTAAAAGAACCCGATAAAGAGAACGAAAATGACGGCGATCTTGCGGAACACCGGCGAGTCGAATCGCCCCTCTGCGAAATCCGGAATCGTGTAAGCGCCGAACCTCCGAAGCGGTCCCGCGATAAACAGCAGCAAAAACAAATACCCGCACGCGTAACAGACCGGATACCAAAGCGCATCGTATCCGCTGCTCATCACCATTCCCGCCACGCCCATGAAGCTGGCGGCGGAAAGGTATTCGCCCGAAATGGCGCTGGCGTTCCAGCCTACTGATACGGAGCGTCCCGCCACGAAAAAGTCACTCGTCGTCTTTGATTTCCTCGCCGACCAGAAGCCCATCCAAATCGTCGCGATGACAGTGAGGGCGGAGAAGGTGAGGATGTAGGGATCGATGTGCATGGATTAAATTCCAAATCCCAAAATCCAAACCCCAAACAAATTCCAAATTCCAAATCCCAACACGAACGCGCTCGCACTTCCTCCGCTTGGAGTTTGAGGTTTGGGATTTATTGGGGATTTGGAATTTGGATTTTGGGATTTCGCCTCGCCCAGTGCCGCCGGCGGTGGAGGATTGGAAGGCATCTGTATCTTGGAATCAGGATCGGCTGGTTCTACCTTCTGCTCTGCGGTCCGATTGACCGCCGTCACTTCACGCACCTCTGCTTCCTCCAGCGCAATGGATCGACGAATGAACATATATGAAATGATCCAGACCAACGGAAAGAACAGGACGCCCAGCACGAACCACGTGAGTGTGAAGCCAAACACTCGCCTGGCCATCAATTCCGGCGCGAAGTAATTCGCCAGCGGCAATCCGAGGAGCGCCACGAGGAACGCAAGCGCGCAGGCGATGGACAGCTTGAGCTGCCGCCTCATGAGCAAGTGCAGAAACGATTCGCTGTGAATGTCGGGCGGCTCCACCTTTGACTGATTCATCGCCGTTTCTCTAGCAGAGCAGAGCGGCGGGGCGCAACCCAAGGCTCACAACTTCGTTTCACTGACGGCCAGCAGGCGCTTGAACTGCGCTTCGCTGAGTGGCGTAACCGACAGACGTGACTGTTTCACCAGCGCCATACTGGCGAGCACTTTGTCGGCTTTGATTTGATCGAGCGTCACAGGTTTCGCCAGCGCCTTGAGCGGCACGAGATCGACACAGGACCACTCGCCTTCCTTCGCCGTCGGATCTGAATACGCTTCCTTGTCCACGCGCGCGATGCCGACGACCTGTTTGTCTGAAACGCTGTGATAGAAAAGCACGGGATCACCGCGCTTCATCGCGCGAAGATTGTTGCGCGCCTGGAAATTGCGCACGCCGGTCCACGCTGTGCGCTTCTCCTTCGCGAAAGTTTCCCACGAGTAAGCTTCAGGTTCGGATTTCACGAGCCAGTAATTCATGCGCTCTATCGTAGCGGCGTCTCGGCAGAGCGTCGCAAACTTTTTTCCTTCATGGCGGCGTGGCGAAACATTAAACCATCCGCCTCTGCTCGAAACCTTCCTTGTCCTCGCGTCAGCAACTTGTTAAGAATTCCTTCAAGCCCAAAACCAATATGACTTCCATGAATTACGTTCGTTTCCTTGTACTCGTCTTCGCGGGCGTTGCGCTCGGATTTCGCACACAAGCCGCCGACATTCGCCAGGGTCTGGTCGCTTACTGGCAAATGGAAGGAACGGAAGGGCTAACGACGCCGGATGCGACGCCGTTTGCCAATCATCTCAACGTCGTCGGGTTAAGCTCGGGTAATTTTGTGCCGGGCCAGTTTGGCAATGCGGTGCAGCTCAATGGCAGTTCGACGTACATGACCAACCTTCACTCGCCCGATCCTTCCATGACCGGGCTGCCGATTTATCGCGCGGGGAGTTATACGATTACGATGTGGGTAAAAGGTCCCGCGCAGACAGCCAGATACCTTTACAGCGAAGCAAACACGAACGTCGCGGGCAGCACGGCGGGCCAGGCCCCGATTGTCATTCTGCAAACCGGCCAGACCGCGGCGAACAACAGCAAGTTCGACGTGATTATTCGCAATGACGCCAACGCATCTCTGGTGAACCATGTCGTCTCCACTGCCGTCGTGTTCGACGACAATTGGCACCACATCGCGTGGGTGGACGACCGCGGCAGCGTCAGACTTTACATTGACGGAAATCTCGATACCGCGAATTTCAATTACACTCCTGCCGGCAACTTCACGTTGAACACGAGTACCGTTGGCGCTCTGACCCGCGCTGCTGTCCAGGGGTTCTTCAACGGTTTCATTGATGACGTGGCATTGTGGAAGCGAGCGCTGAGCGCGGCAGAAGTACAGGAGGTCAGGACCAGCAGCCTGGTCACGCCGATTCCTGAGTTTCCGGCGGCCGTTATTGTCCAGCCTGTGGGCAGCACCAATCGCGTTGGCGACCGCGTTACGTTCTCGGCGACGGCTGAAGGCAATCCACCAATTGGTTTTCAATGGCTCAAGGACGGAACGGAAATCCCTGGCGCGACGGCGAGTTCGCTCCTGCTCTCCAATCTCGTAGAAGGCGATTCTGGAGATTACACCCTGCGGGTAACAAATCGCTTCGGCACGAACGTCAGTAGCGTGGCCACGCTGCTTGTGCCGCCCGATCCCGCGCCCGATCTGCGGCAAGGAATCGTTTCCTACTGGCCGCTCGACGATCAACTCGAAGATGAATTCGCGCGCGCGACCTTCTTCGATGTTTACGGCAGCAACAATTTCAAAGTGTCGGCCAACAATGTTTTTGTCGATCAGCTTCCGGCCGTGAATGGCAACGGGGCGATTTTCAACGGCATCGAGGAATATTGCTATCGCGAGGGCGGCTTTGCCACTTATGGCCCGCCGGCGTTCAGCGTGGCATTCTGGGTCAATGCGGCCACGGCACAAATCGACCGCCGAATTTTTGCGGAGACTTCCACGAACAGCAACAGTCCTGTCTTTTCGTTCGGCACTCACAGCACGGGCGCGAACGGGACGCTGCGGGTGTTGGTCAGAAACAATTCGGGCGTCGTGCTGCTGGATCGCAATTCCACTCGCACGGTTTTTGACGGCACGTGGCATCACGTGGCCTGGTCGGAGAGCAATGGCGTCGCGAGGCTCTACATCGATGGCGTGCTCGACGAGACGAGCTTCAACTACAAGCGCGGCCCGCTGTCGCTCAACACGACGACTCTCGGCGCTCTATTGCAAGGCGGCGGCGCGACGAATTTCTTCAACGGCATGTTGGACGACGTTGCGGTTTGGAGCCGGGCTATATTTTTCGCGGAAGTCGGTCAACTCCGCACGAGTGTGGTTCCGCCTCCGCTCAGCAACAGCCCGCCGGCGATCACACTTCATCCCGCCAGTCAGTCGGTGCTGACGCGAGCGAGAGTCACGTTTTCGTTCGCCGCCATTGGAACTGGACCGTTGTCTGTGCAATGGCGCAAGGGCGGAGCGCCATTACTCCATGAAACGAACACGTTGCTGGTGCTGAGCAATGTGGCGCTCGCGGACGCCGGCGATTACGATGTTGTCGTCGCGAACGCCGCTGGCGGCGCCACAAGTCAAGTCGCCACACTCTCGGTGACGCTCCGTCCGGTGACCTCCGATCTGAGAGTGGACTTTAACAACCTCGGCGCGGATGACATCCCGGCAAACACGGAACCAAGTTTCTCATCGTTTGCGCTCCCCGCCGCGACTGGTCTGGGGCCGTTCACGCGCGTGTTTGGCGGCGCGGAAGTCACGCTCACGGGAGTGGGCGGAATCAGCATGCAAAGCCGCAAGCGTTTGCTGCCGACCAATTTCATGAGCTTCACGGAAGAGCGGCTGCTCCAGGATTTCGTCTTCGCTCCGGACACGACCGCGGGCCAGGGCATGGACATCGCGATCGATTTTCTGGAACCGAACCAGACTTACGCGCTTACGATTTGGTCGTTCGACAATGCGAACAATAGCCGCTTCTCCGATTGGTCAGCCAACGGCGTGACGCTGACGAATGGTTACACGTTCACCGGCTCGTCCAATCCCGTGGACAACTTGAGCTCTCAATTCACATTTCCGGTGATCGCCGATGCCCAAGGAACTGTACTTGTGCAAGGGCGCCGAGGCGCATCCGCCGCGGCGAATAACAACGTGTTCCTCAATGCGCTGCACGTGGCGGTGCTGGGCCAGTTGCGCGTGCGAAAAATCGAATTGATGGCGCCGGCCAGTTTGCGGCTCACCTTCGACGCCATCAATCCCGCTGCGCCGCATCGCGTTGAGGAAAAGACCGACGTGGATGGCTCGACGTGGACGGAAGTGGCCGGCGCGGTTTTCGGCGCGCCGAACGGCAACACGATTGAAGTGACTATTCCCGTGCCCGCGACGGCAACCCGGTTCTACCGCATCGTGGAGAATCCATAGGTCGAAAGCGCAGGTAGGGCGCCGCTCCGCGGGTGCCATTTCCGGGGATTGTCTCGAGCCTGGCGCGCGGGACGACGCGCCCTGCCTGGTTTCAAAATCACCTGCTCCGCGTAACCATTTATTGTGCGTCAGCCGCACAGCACGTAAACTGTGGTGATCCATTACCTATGACCAGGCGCCGTTTGATTTTGTCACGAACTCTGCTCGCTGTTTTTGCACTCGCTGCTTTGTTTGCGGTCTCGCTGCGAACCGAAGCTGCCGTCATCATTAATGAATTCCTGGCGGAGAACGATGGCTTGCTCAGTGATGCCGATGGCGAGTCGCCGGACTGGATTGAGTTGCGCAACACGGCGGCGAACGTGACGAACCTCGCGGGCTGGCACCTGACCGACACGCCAACGAACCTGACGAAGTGGACGTTCCCTTCGACGAATCTTTTCGCAAACGGCTACCTGCTGGTATTCGCTTCGGGCAAGGACCGGACGAACGGGCCACAGTTGCACACGAATTTCCGCCTGGAGAACGGAGGCGGTTACCTCGCGCTCGTGCAGCCCGATGGCGTGACCATCGCCAGCGAATTCAATTACCCGCAACAACACCGCAACGTTTCGTTCGGCGCGAACGCCACGAACGCGCAGCCGGTCATCCTCCTGAACGCGGGCGCGGCCGCGCGCTGGCTCGTCCCGGCCGACGGCGCGCTGGGAACGACGTGGGTTGCGCCGGCTTTTAATCCCGCGAGTTGGAGCAACGCCACCACGCCGCTCAGCTTCACCGCTGGGCCGGGACCGGGCGTGCCCGTGCTGAGCGTGGACTTCAATGATGACGACCAGCCGAACCGCGAAATGGGCGCGGCGGATACGGAAACCGGATTTAGCGCGATGACGCTGAGCAACAACCCGAGCACGTTCAACGGAATCAGTGTTCAGCTTTCGCCGCTCGACGGCGGCGTGCTGGATGATCGCGATCGACTGTCTCCGGTGGAAGGCGGGCCGTTGACCTACGATCAGATTTTCGACGACTTCATTTTCGTCGTCGGCGTTACCAACGGCAACGGCGGTCGCATTCAACTCACGGGCCTCCCGCCCAGCCAGGATTATGCGCTCACGATTTGGTCGTGGGACGTGGGGAGTCCCGGCCAACGCGTTTCAGATTGGATCGAAACAGCGAGCGGAATGAACCAAATCATTACGAACGGCTACACATTCAATGGCACCAATCCTCCAACGCGCAACACAGACGACACCATCAATGGAACCGTCCACTCGTCTCCCGCTGGCGAAGTAACGATTGAAGGCCGTCGCAGTGGCGGCACCCAGAGCGGCGTTTACCTGAACGCTCTCCAGCTTGCTCCACTCGTACCCTTCGTGGTGTCTGGGAATCTTGCCTCAATGTACGGCAGCAATGCATCAGTGTATGCGCGTGTTCCGTTCAACGTGGGTAGCACGAATGGCCTCGCCTCAGTCACACTCCGCGTTAGATACAACGATGGCTTTGTGGCTTATCTCAACGGAACAGAAATCGCGCGGCGGAATGCACCCGGCATTGCCGACTGGAATTCGACGGCCACCGCGACGCACTCCAGCGCGCTCACTGAGGACATCGTTGTGCCCGGAGGCGTCGGATTGTTGCAGGCAGGAACCAACCTTCTCGCGCTCCAGGGACTGAACATCGACACTACGAACTCCGATTTTTTCCTCGAACCGCAGTTGATCGGGACGCCCGGAGCGAATGCATTCTTCAGTCCGCCCACGCCGGGGGCGGCCAATGGCGCCGCGTATTTCGGCGTCGTGCCGGACACGAAGTTCAGCGTGGACCGTGGATTTTACGACGCGCCGTTCTCGCTCTCGATCACGTGCGCGATGGCCGGCGTGGAGATTCGCTACACGACCAATGGCAGTGCTCCTGCGCTGACGAACGGGTTTGTCTTCACCTCGCCCATCAACATCACCGGCAACAGTTTCGTTCGCGCGCAGGCGTTTCTCTCCGGCTGGATTCCGAGCGGCATCGACACGCACAGCTACATTTTCCTGCGCGACGTGCTACGGCAGTCGAACAACATTCCGAATTATCCGACCGTCTGGCAGGCGAGCTATCCGGCGGACTACGCGATGGACTCGAACGTCGTGAATCATCCCGTCTATGGCGCGACCATCAGCAATGATCTGCGCAGCATCCCCAGTTTGATGATCGTGTCGGACCACAACGGGCTTTGGGGCGCGGGCACGGGCATTTATCCGAACTCCACCAGCACCGGGCTGGCGTGGGAGCGCGCGACGTCCGTGGAATTGATCGCGGGCGATGGCGATACCGAGTTCGCCACGACGTGCAAAATCGAAATGCACGGCAACGCCAGCCGCGACAACGTGCGCACGCCCAAGCATTCGATGCGCTTGAGCTTCAACAGTGACTTCGGGCCAACGCGGTTGAACTACGATTGGTTCGGCGGCGGCGTGGACGAGCATGACAGCATCGTGCTGCGGAGCTGCGGCTTCGTGGATGGCTGGGCCGGCCGCTACGCCGACAACAGTCTCTACACGAGCAGTGAAACGGGTGAAACGTTTCGCGGACTTCGTTACCGTCCCGAGAATACCTGCTATCTGCGCGACGTGTGGGTGAAGGAATCGTTCCGCGGCATGGGTTGGACGGCAAGCCGCAGCGCGTTCGTCCACCTCTACATCAATGGCCTTTACTGGGGACTCTATGAGCCGTCCGAGAGGCTCGGCGCGGCTTATTTCAGTTTGCACCACGGTGGGCAGGAGATCGCGTGGGACGTGATCGTGGGCGAAGACAACAACGGTCGGCCCATAACTGTGGATGGTTCGGACCGCGATTGGACCAATGTTTTGAACGTCGTGAACGCCGGCATCACGACTGAAGCGGCTTATGCGGCGATCACGAACCTCGTCGATATCGACAACCTCATCGACTATATGATGGTCCACATCTTCGCGGAGTCCGAGGACTGGCCGCGGCATAATTGGTACGCGGCGCACCGCCGGTCCACGAACGGAGTGCCGGGAACGAAATTCATCTTCTCCGTGTGGGACCAGGAACTCACGCTCGACCGGCTCGTGCGGCGCAACCGCATTGATGTGGGACCTTCGGGTGGCGAAATCTACAGCCCGGGCCGCGTTTATCAGCAACTGCGCGCGTGGCCGGAGTTCCGCCGCCAGTTCGGCGACCGCGTTCACAAGCACTTGTTCAACGGCGGCGCGCTCACGCCGAGCAACAACGTCGCGCGCTTGCTCGCGTCCGCGGCCATCATTCGCGACGCGCTCGTCGGTGAATCGGCACGCTGGGGTGACGCGCGGAAAACCGGAGTGCCCGCCGGCCAGATTGGGACGGGCGTCACCTTCACCCGGGATGAATGGTGGCAGCCGGAGATCGACAAGCTGGCGACGAACTTTTTTCAAAAGCTCACGGCGGACAACATTGCGCGTTTTCGCGCGGGCAATTTGTATCCCACCGTGGCGGCGCCGAACTTCAACCAGTTCGGAGGCAACGTGAGCAACGGCTTCGCGCTCACGATCACTCACACCAACGCAACCGGCATTATCTATTTCACCACAGACGGAACTGACCCGCGCGTCTATGGCAGCGGCGCAGTTGCGGCCGGCGCGCAGGCATTTTCTTTGCCGGTGCCAATTAACACTCCGACAGTCGTGCGGGGGCGAGTGCTCCAAGGCGCGAACTGGAGCGCGCTGGTCGAAGCGCTGTTCAATCCGCCGCAGGACTTGAGCAAACTGGCGCTCACGGAAATCATGTATCACCCGCCCGATGCCGCCTCGACCAATGGCGATGACTTCGAGTTCATCGAACTGAAGAACACCGGCACGAACACGTTGAACCTGCTCGGCCTTGCGCTGGAAGGCATCAGCTTCTCCTGGACAAGCGCCACGCTGCTCGCGCCCGGAGAATTTCTAGTGCTGGTGAGAAATGCGGCGGCATTTGCCGTGAAATATCCCGGCGTGACCATTCACGGCCAGTACGGCGGCTCGTTGAACAACGCCGGCGAAACGCTCACGCTCGCGCACGCGTTCGGCGGAAACGTCTTTTCGATCACTTACGATGATAGCGCGCCGTGGCCGGTAACGCCGGACGATTACGGATTCTCCCTCGTGCCGATCGTGCCCGGTCTCACGCAAGCGCCGGACGATGGCGCCAAATGGCGCGCGAGCACATTCATCGGCGGTTCGCCCGGCGCGGACGATCCGGTGCCGACGATTGCGCCGATTGTCATCAACGAAATTCTCACGCACACGGACTTGCCCGCGGTGGATCGCATCGAGTTGTTCAATCCGACAGCAACGAACGTGAACATTGGTGGCTGGTTCCTCACGGACGATCTGAACGTGCCGAAGAAGTATCGCATCCAGGACGGCACGGCGATCAGCGCCGGCGGCTTCATCACGTTCGACGAGTCGCAGTTCAATGCCACACCCGGCACGAACAACAGTTTCTCGCTCAGTTCCGCGGGCGAGCAGGTTTACCTGTTCTCCGGCGACGCGAACACGAACCTCACCGGCTATTCGCATGGCTTGAATTTCGGAGCGGCGGCAAATGGCGTTTCGTTTGGACGCTACGTGAACAGCGTGGGCGAGGAACAATTCCCGGCGCAAATCAACACTACGTTTCACGCTGCGAACTCCGGGCCGCTCGTCGGTCCCCTGGTCATCAATGAAATTCACTACAATCCCGCGCCGGGCGGCGACGAATTTGTGGAGTTGAAAAACATCACGGACGCGGCGGTTGCGCTGTTCGATTCGGCGTTTCCAACGAACACCTGGCAACTGGACGGACTGAACTTCACGTTCCCGACGAACATCACGATTCCCGCGAATGGTTTCCTGCTTCTGGTTGCGACGAATCCTGCCGCGTTCGACGCGAAATATTCCGTGCCGGCGAATGTTGTCGTGCTCGGCCCTTACTCCGGCGAGTTGCAGAACAGCGGCGAGCGCCTGGAACTGGAGCGTCCTGACGCGCCGAACTCGAACGACGTGCCGCACATCGTCATCGATGGCGTTCGCTACAACGACAAAGCGCCGTGGCCGCCCGCGGCGGACGGAAGCGGTCCGTCATTGCAGCGAAATGTTTCGTCGGACTATGGCGACGATCCGATCAATTGGTTTGCCGCTGCGCCAACGCCGGGGCGTGACAACGAAGGGGACAGCGACGGCGACGGAATGCCGGACTCCTGGGAAATGGCCAATGGCACCGACCACCTGACGCCGGACGCGAACGCCGATCCAGACGCCGACAGTTTCACGAACTTGCAGGAATACATTGCCGGGACGAACCCCCTCGACGCTCAAAGCCGCTTGCGTGTGGAGCGAATCGAGTCTCTTGGCGGCAACGTGGAGCTTCAGTTCAACGCCGCGTCGAACCGCACTTTCACCGTGCAGTTCAATGATTCGCTGAATGCGATTTCGTGGTCGGTGCTGACAAACATTTCCTCCGCGCCGCAGACGCGCAGCATCACCGTAACCGTTCCCGCAACCAATACTTCCAGGTTCTATCGTCTCACGGCACCCTAGCGTGGCGGGCTTGCACCTGGCGAAATCGTCGCATGGTGCGGCTGGCACGTTGTCGAACCAGCGAGGCATTTATGGTGATGGTTTGAGTGGCACTCCAATCAGCACCCAGAAATCGCACGTCGTCGTCCAACTCATCGTCACCGAACTCGCGCCGGCTTCCGACGAGTGAAATGAGTGATACGCGGAGTCGGGAAAGCCCTCCATGTGGCCGCGCAACGTCTGGCTCGGGTCAACAACGGGATCTGTCCCATCGCCCTTGTAAGCGCCCAGCGTATCCACCACTACTTCCCCGCTCGCACTGTTCACGCTGACGCCTGGCGCTGAGCTTACGCCGCTGCCCGTGACCACAGCGCCGAATGGCATGCTCTGATGAACGCCGGTGTAGCTTACAGCGCAGCCGATTAAATCTCCCGGATTCACGTTGTGCGTCACTACGATATCGTTTGCCCCCGTCGCCGGCGCCACGAGATACCAAAGCTCGTGTTCAAACGCACCCGACACGCTGGCGCTCGCCAGCCTGGTGAGCGATACGCCATTGTAAGTGACCGATTGAACGTGCTCTGCCGAAGCGTTGTGAAAGATGCCCACGAGCAAGATGCGATCGGCTCCGCTGCATGTGTGCGAAAACGTGATGCTGCCAACCCCCTGCCCCTCGCCGCCGGACGTCGCATCGAATTGAATATTGGGGCTGCCTCCGCCACTCGCCAGCCGCACGCGATAGAACTGGTGCGGCAGTGCGCTTGTGTCGGTGATCTCAAACTCAATAATGCCGCTTACGGCGGTGTTGGTCACCAGCGGCGTCCAGTCCGTGAGATTCACCGAGGCATCAATAACGTAGCGATGGCCCGGGACTGAGAAAAAGCTCAACCGAAATGTACCGTTGCTGAACGCGCCGCTGGCCAGGCGGAGTGGTTCCAAATCAACCGTCCCTGGCACGAACAAGGCCGGGAGCGCGACTCCGTTCGTGCCGGTGACAACGCGCGCGACGGGCGTTGTGCCGAATCCCGCGAACGTGTTCACCGCCTCAGAAGATGGCGCGGTGTCGAAAACGAAATCCACCACGCTCACGTGCCCGGTCGCAAACATCGTCAGGCCGGGCAGCGTAAGCGAAACGCCCAGGGCGCCGGTGGCGAGTTGGTTCGTGTTCAGAAGAAGCGATGCGCCGGCCGGAATGTTCGTCGCGCGTGGGTTCGAGAGCGCGGCCGGCTCGAACAACAGCGTAAAGCTGATGGCGTGTTCGTCGCCGAGACCCTGCATCCCGACCGGCACGCGCACGAATGCGCCGCTGTGGCCGAAGCTTTCCTCAATGAACACAACGCGCGGATTGTCGAGCACGATCAGATTTCCCGGCGCACTGGTGATTGCGCCGTAAACGTTCGTAATTACCACCGAGTAAAGGCCCGCGTCGGTCGGCCGAATCTTCGTCAGCGTGAGTGTCGGGGAGTTTACACCCGAGTGATAAGTGTCATCGGAAAGATTCGTTCCCTGGTGCCGCCATTGAAACGCCAGCGGCGATGAGCCAGCGGCAATGACGCCAAACGAAACGCTCGCCCCCGCTACCGCGTTCGTGCTCAACGGTTGCCTGACAATGCTCGGCGCCGTCGGTCCGGACCACGCGAGTTTCACTACGCCAGTCGCGCCAGATACTCCAGCGACGGCAATTCGATAAAGCGTGTTGCTGACGGCGTTGAACGTGACCCGGCTTGCGCCGTTGCTGCCGGAATTGTTGTCGGAAGCAATCGGGGTCAGCGCATTCACGGCCGAGCCAGTATGAATGCCGAGCAACGTGTCGAAGGTGCTGCCACTCGTGTCGAACGTGAACGGCGCGTTCGTGGGCGCAGTCCAGCAAAACCAGATGGAGCCGCTCCCGGTGACGCCCGCATGAATCGGCTCGCCACTTTGCCGCGTCGCGCCGCGGGTGCTGCCGCTGGCCACGCCAACCGCGCCAGTGATGACGAGGCAGTTGGCGAACTGATCGTTCCACGCAGGGTTCAAATGCAGTTGAATCCCGCCGGTGTCTCCGCCGAAACCATCCACCGCGATGTGATAAGTCACGCCCGCACTGGCGGGAAAAGCCAGGCGGCTGTTGTTACCCACACCGGAATCATCATCGAACGCAATCGGCGTCAGATTGTTCACGCTCGCCCCTGTGTAAACGGCCAGCACCGTATCGAAACTGCTGCCGTCCGTACTGACGGTGACGGTCATGTTCGACGGCGCGATCCAGCGCCACCACAGCGAGCGGCTGGCATCGTTGTCGGAAAAATGCTGCGGCTCGTTGGTTTCAGCCGTCGCGCGGGCATTGCTCCCCATCTCGCCTGCGGTAATGGCCGTGATGACGACTGCGTTGCTGAAATGATCGTTGGGCGGCGGCTCGTTGCTCGGCACGATCAGATTGATCAGAATGCGCGCCGAGTTGTTCGTCTCGTTCGATTCCAAAATGCTGTTCGCCGGATCGACGATGCCTTCCAGCCAATACCGGCCCGACGGCACGTCCGTCACATCAATCCACTGATCCGGGAGGTCTGCGGAATAAACGTCCGCCCAGCCCACAGACAAACCTTGCAGCAGTCCGCCGCTGTATTCGCCTGAGTTCGGCGAGCCGGGCAGCGACGAATCGTAGTGCACGAGATCGATGATTGCGAAGCTGGTCTTGTCGCCAGAGGCAATGATGTCGCCGACGCCGTCGTTCGTGAGCACGGCACGCAGATGAAGATTGATCCAATTGTCGAAGTGCAGATGGCCGTGGCCGGGATGGAAAGTGAAATTGCCCGCGAAGCGTTGGTAAGAGCTGCCATCGGCGCGAAAGATCCGTTGGTAAACGCCAGGCGCCGTCGAACTGCCTTCGAGTTCGAGCGGCCCCGCACCAACGTTCGGCGTCGCCGTGGAGACGCGCAGTAGCGTGCGGCCCGGCTCCGCCGGTTCGTTCTGGTCCAGATACCAGCCGTAGAGATAGTCGTTCGCCGCGTTCGTCCAAACGAAGAGGTCTGGCAGAAGATCGTTTCCCACTGCGTTGGGCTGCTCCCAACTGAGCAGGACAAACCCCGACGCGCCGCCCGCGCCACGAACTGAAACGTAGTACGTAACGCCGACCGTCGCGTTGAACGAAACGAGGCTCGCGTTGTTCGTGTCGCCATTGTCATTGCATCCAACCGCGGCGAGCGACGCGAGCGAGTTGCCAGTGTAAACGCACAGCAGCGTGTCAAACGCACTGCCGCCTGTGCGAAATGTCACGACTCCATTTGTGTAGGGCGTCCAGCGAAACCAAATCGAGTTGCCGGGATCAGGCTCGCCGGCCTCGGAAGTCGCACCGCGATTGCTGCCGCCCGCGCTGCCAAGCGAACCGACGATTGTTTGCGCGGAACTGAAGTTGTCATTCACCGGCGGTGGCGCCGGCGTGGCGGCGTCGGTCAACGTAATGTCATCGAGATACAATCCTTCATTCTCCACGGAACTGTCGCTGTAGAATTCGAATTTCAACGTCTGTGTCGCGCCAATGAATGGTTCGAGACTGAGACTCACGAGGGTCCACGCGGTTTGAACCTGGTTGGCGGACCACAGCTCGGTATTTCCCACGAGCACGCGGGCGGCATCGCAGCAACTTTCGATGCTCGGAATTTTGTACCAGAAACTGAGCGTGGCGTTCGTGTAGCCAGCGAGATTCACCGTGCGCGTCAGATACGCCGTCATGTTGTCGCGATACTGCGGATTAACCGTGGAGCCAGCGAAGCCGACGCCGGCGCAATAAGCTTTGAAGCCGCCGCTGTGCGTGCCTTCCCCGCCAAACGTGGAACCCACGATGCCCCAATACGCAGGCGTGCCGGACGGGTTCCCATCGCCGACGATCCAGTTCGTCAAACCCGATTCGAAGCTCTCGAAAAAATTGGTGGTAGCAGCAGGGGCGGTGAACGCCGCACTGATGAGCCATGCGGCGATTAAGGCGCGGGTTGCGCGGAGGTTTGGCAAATTCACGATTGCGCAGTGTGGCTCAAATGCACGCCGAACACCAAACCAAAGTGACGCCGAAAGCTCTGGGCTTGTGGCGAAAACGTTTGATGGCGCTGCTGATTCCCCGATTGCTGTCGCGTGTGAACGAAGCTACTTTTCGCACTCGAATCGCCAACGAATGAAGTGGCTTGTTCAAAGTTCCGCCGTTCTGTTTGCGGCGCTGCTCCCTGTGGTCGCCGCCACGGCCGATTATGGCCGCGACATTCTCCCGATTCTTTCGGACAAGTGTTATCACTGTCATGGCCCGGATGAGAAAGCGCGCAAGGCCAAGTTGCGGCTCGACGTGAAAGAGAGCGCGCTCCGCACGAAGGACGCCATCATCGTCCCCGGCAAGAGCCGTGAGAGCGAACTGGTGAACCGCATCACTACGACGAACCTCGATGACAAAATGCCGCCGCCGGAATCGAACCGAGCGCTCACGCCGAAGGAAGTTCGCCTGCTCACGCAATGGATTGATGAAGGGGCGAAATGGGGAGCGCACTGGGCGTTTGTGCCGCCGGTTCGTCCGGAAGTGCCAAAGGTCCAAGGTCCAAAGTCCAAAGTCCAAAGCCCGATCGATACGTTCATTCTCGCGCGACTGGAAAAAGAAAAACTTTCGCCTGCGCCGGAAGCGAGGAAAGAAGTTTGGCTGCGCCGCGTGACGTTCGATCTCACCGGGCTACCACCAACACTGAAGGAGATCGATGACTTTCTCGCAGACAGTTCAACAAACGCGCACGAGAAAATTGTGGATCGTTTGCTCGCATCACCCCGTTTTGGCGAGCGGATGGCGACGGACTGGTTGGACCTCGCGCGCTTCGCCGATACGCACGGCTATCAGATGGACCGTTTTCGCCCCGCGTGGCCGTATCGCGATTGGGCCATCAAAGCCTTTAATCAGAATTTGCCGTTCGATCAGTTCGTAACCTGGCAACTCGCTGGCGACCTGCTCCCAAACGCGACGAAAGAGCAACGGCTCGCAACGGCTTTCAATCGTTTGCACAATCAGAACGAGGAAGGCGGCGTGGTGGAGGAAGAGTATCGCGTCGCCTATGTGGTGGACCGCGTGAACACGTTCGGCACGGCGTTCCTCGGCCTCACGACTGAGTGCTCGCGCTGCCACGACCATAAATACGATCCGTTCACGCAGCGCGACTTCTATTCGCTCTTCGCCTTTTTCCAGAACATCGATGAGTCCGGCCAGACGAGTTACTTCACGGATTCGACGCCGGTGCCGGCGCTGCTGCTCTCGACGGAGGAGCAGGACAGGAAGCTGGACCAACTGAACTTCGAAATTGCGGCGAGGGAAAATGATCTCGTGAAGTTCCGCGCGAGCGCGCGCGTAGAGTTCGCAAAGTGGCTGTCGTCCCTTCCTCGCAGCAGCCGAAGTAACGAGGCTCACTCTGAAAAGATCGATCAGAGCCTCCTCACGTCGGCTGCGACAAACGGCCTGGTCGGTCATTTCGCGTTCGATGAAATGGTGTCGAACAAGGTTGCGAATCTGGCGGGCACAAACACGGCGAAAGCGCACGAAGGGCCGAGGCTGGTTGAAGGCAAATTTGCCAGGGGCATTGAACTGAGCGGCGAGAACGGCTTCACCTTCGGCAAAATCGGGCACTTCAACCGCGCCAGCGAATTCACACTGGCGCTGTGGCTGCGAACGCCGTCGCACGCCCCGCGCCTGGTCGTAGCGCACCATAGCAAAGCGCCCGTCGATGCGGGCAGCCGCGGCTACGAGTTGCTGCTGGAGGAAGGAAAGGTTGCGTTCGGCCTGCACCACATGTGGCCGGGCAATTCGCTGAAAGTCGCCTCCAAAACAAAGTTGCCCACGCACGAGTGGGTCCATGTCGCGGTGAGCTACGACGGTTCCAGCCGCGCGCGCGGAGTCAAAATCTTCATCAATGGCGAGGCAGCCGAGACTGAAGTCATTCGCGATAACTTGTGGAAGGACATCATCTACGGTGGCGACGAGCCGGAACTGACGATTGGCTATCGCTTCCGCGACAACGGCTTCAAAGGTGGGCGCGTGGATGAATTCAAGGTCTTCGACCGCGCGCTGACACCTATTGAAGTCGCGCACATCAGTGGACATGGCGCTTTGACGAATGCGCTCGCCACACCTGTTGCAAAACTCAAGCCCGCACAGCGCGAGGCGCTGTTCGAATATTTCTTCACCACGATTTTTCCACCCGTTCAAAGGACGATGAAGGAGCTGCGTAAATTCCGGGACGAGCAGCGGAAGCTTATCAACCCGATTCCCGAAATCATGGCGATGGATGAATTGCCGCAGCCGAAGCCCGCTTACATTCTAAAGCGCGGCGCTTATGATGCGCCCGGCGAGCGTGTGTTCGCAAATACGCCCGGCGTGTTGCCGCCATTTCCCGCGGGCCAGCCGACGAACCGGCTTGGCCTCGCGAAATGGTTGCTTCAACCGGAGCATCCACTGATGGCGCGCGTCACGGTGAACCGTTTCTGGCAAATGATGTTCGGCAAAGGACTGGTCGAGACGAGCGACAACTTCGGTTCACAAGGCGCGCAGCCGACGCACCCTGAATTGCTCGACTGGCTTGCATGTGAGTTTGTGCAGCCCACCGTGGACGTGCCCCCGGCGTCCCGCCGGGAGAGCATCAATCACAAAGAGACCCGGCAGCGTGCCGGAGGCACGTTGGGGTGGGACGTGAAGCGCCTGCTGAAAATGATCGCGCTCTCCGCCACGTATCGCCAGTCGTCGCAGGCATCGCCGGACTTGCTCGCTCGCGATCCGCAAAACGATTTGCTCGCGCGCGGCCCGGCGCGGCGGCTAAGCGCGGAAATGCTGCGCGATCAATCGCTCACACTCAGCGGATTGCTCGTCGAGAAAATCGGCGGGCCTAGCGTGAAACCGTATCAACCCGATGGGATTTGGGACATCGCGATGGGAAAGCCGAAATACGACACGGGCAAAGGCGAAGATTTGCACCGGCGCAGCCTCTACACATTTTGGAAGCGCACCGTGCCGCCGCCCACGATGGTGACGTTCGATGCGGCGGACCGCAGTTACTGCACCGTGCGGCGGCAGGAGACGAGCACGCCGCTGCAAGCGCTGGCCCTCTTGAATGACACGCAGGTCATTGAGGCGGCGCGCCACCTCGCACAACGGGTTTTGAAGGAAGCTGATGCAGTCCCGGATGAACGCATCTCGCGAATGTTTCGAATCGTGTGCGGGCGAACACCCGCGGCGAAAGAGTTGCCGGTTCTAAGACGGCTTCTTGAAGAACAGCGCGCGTTTTTTGCTTCCGATGCAGCAGCGGCGAACAAATTGCTGGCGGTTGGCGAAGCGAAAAATGATCCGTCGCTCGATCGTGTCGAACTCGCCGCCGCAACCGTTCTGGCTGAGGCCCTCTTGAACCACGATGAAGCCGTGATGCGGCGCTGAACGGGCTAATCAAAAAACGGGAACAGTCTTTTCAGTTCCGTCTTGTTTGCGGGCGCGCCGTATTCGCAAAGCTCGAAAGCCTCGGCGTGTTTGATCTTGTCGGCCTGTTCGGCTGGATACCATTCGCCGAGCTTCGCGCGAAAACGAGTGGCGATGGATTGATTGCGCCGCGCAAAACCCTCGCGCACTTCCTTTCGCCGCGCCTTTTGCTTTTCCGGATTACCCTCCGGCATGAGATCGGCCGAACCGTTCGCGCCGCCTTCCGCGAATTGCGATTCCATGATGTCGAGCGCGTCCAGCTTCTTTTCGATCACTGAGTCGATGGAGACAACGACGTCGGGATTGAATGGGTTGGGTTTCTGGAACCGATCCGGATAATAGAAAAACGTCGGGTTCTTTTTCAGATGCGGCACGTCAGGACAAAAGAACGGCACCGTGACCATGTAGGCTGCGTCCTGGATAAGCACGCCGGTGTAACGGTGGTCGGGATGATAGTCGTTGGGCCGATGAGCAATGACGATGTCCGCTTTCCATTCACGAATGACCCGCGTGATCTTGCGGCGGTTCTCCAGCGTCGGCTCCACTTCGCCATCGTGAATGTCGAGTATCTCTCCTTTGATGCCGAGAAGCTTGTGCGCCGCGTCCACTTCTTTCTTGCGGCGAGCGAACAACGGCCCACCGGCCTCGCGCCAATGGCCAATGTCGCCGTTGGAAACGGAAACGAACAGGACGTGATGCCCCTTCGCCGCCCACCTCGCGCCAGTGCCGCCGGCCTGAAGTTCGCAATCATCCGGGTGCGCGCCGAAGCAGATGATGCGCAGCTTGCCGTCGTCCGGCGGCGGCGTGATGGCAGCGCGAGCGGAGTTGAAGCTGAACAGCGCGGCGATGAGCAAAACAAGCGAGAAGCCCATCGCGATTTTCCGAAACAATGATCGGTTCATGGATTTCCTTTCGTCGTCAGGTTTGGTTTGAGGAAAGCATTACTGCCGGAACGGGCGGAGGGCGAGAACTCGTTTTTGCGCCTTCGATCCAGTCAGCCCGCCTAGAATGAAATGGTTGTGCGCGATTCGCCAAACTATCACTTGTCGGGACTATTCGCCTTTTGAATCCCTGTTTTGACGATTCTAAAGCCTAACGGCAAATTCAGTTTATCAGGTCCTCTATGGGCCGACCTCATCCATGTGGCAGGATAAACGCGTTCCTCCTTGCGACCCCATCGCACCGTCGGACCGCCGCGAAGCATATGACGTCCATCTCCTTTTCGACACACGGGATCATTTCTTGGAGATTTCCGATAAAAGTGTTCATCAAATTCATCCTCGCACCATTGTGCCACCAGACCGTTTAAATCATGAACTCCTTCGGGGGTTGCCATATCGGGATATCTTCCAACAGCTTCTCCTCGGATGTCTTTCGTTTTCCGGGTTTCACCCCAAGGATACGTCCTGCCATTAGTACCTTTAGCCGCATATTCCCATTCTGCTTCAGTCGGCAGGCGTATGGCATCGCCCGTTTGCTTGCTCAACCACGAACAGTATTCTTGCGCCAGCTCAAAGCGAACTCCAATCGCTGGATCGTTCCTTCGACTGTTCTTTGGAGCGTATCGGTCATCTGAAACCAACACATGTTTGAGCAAGAAATCATCAGAGCCCAGTTTGAGCTTATAACCAGAATGATTCAGAAAGGCACAGAATTGCTTCAAAGTAATGGGATACTTCCCGATCGCAAACGGAGACAAGTTGACCACATGTTCGGGATGCGCGCTCGCCTCTGGCTTCCATGGCGGCGGCAGAATGAGTGGACAGCCCATTTTGAATTCTCCGCCTGGCAACTGAACAAACTCAACTTCGGTGAGTGAAGGGGGCGAACCTCCTCGGAGCGCAGATAAGGAAAGCCAAAGAAGTGAAACAACAATGTGCTTCATAAAGGATAACGCATGGCCTTACTTCACCGACGGCGCGGTCGTGCTATTCGTCCGCGATTCCGCGGTAGTCAGGCTTTTCAAAACCCGTTCCTTCATCACCGCATACATCTGGTTCGTCACCAGGCTGAGCACCTCTCTCGCCGCCTCGAATTCTCCCGCTGTGCGATGCCAGCGTGCGAAATGGATGCGGACCCCTTCGCGCTCGACGTCATCCCGCGCCACTTTCAGCGCGTCGTTCCAGGCTTTGAACGCGTCCTTCACGCGCGGCGGATCGATGCCGTAATAGGTCTGCGCGAGATCGTGGGCAAGCGGGAAATTCTCCGGGTCGAGCGCGAGCGCCTTGCGATAAAGCCCCATCGCTTTGTCGAACACCTGCTGCTGGGAAATGCCGAAGTAATTCGTCGCGTCGTGGCGGAACAGATAAACGGTCGTGGCGAAGTTCTGGTAATAGACGGGCTCGTCCGGTTTCAGCTCAATGGCCTTCGCGTAACAGGCAAAGGCGTTGGTGACCGGGCCGTTGTGCCCGTAATAATTCGCCAGGTTGTTCCACGCGGCCGGCTGCGTGGGATCGATTTCTTTCGCTTTCTCGTATTGATCCTTTGCCTCGTGCTCACGCCCGATGTCGCCAAGAAAACTCCCGAAGGCGATTCGCGCCTTGACGTGCTTTGGATTGCGTTCGAGAAAGTTTTTATAGGCTCTCTCCACCGGATCGAACCGTTGCTGAATGCGCAAGCGCATCGTCCCAGGGTCGCTGGTCGTGCCCGTGTCAGTGAGCCAGCGATCCACTTCCGCCTGCGCCGCGTCGTCCATTTCGAGCAGGCGGGCGTATTCGCGTTCGACAGGATCGTTCGTGTCCGCGACTTCAATCTTCGCGCCGGTCTTTTGATAAACCAGGTTGCTCGCCGCCGACGGTTGATTCGTCGCGACGAGCACACCGAGCAGACCTGAAAGCAGACTGGCCATTGGCGCAACGTAACATGCGCTCAGACCATTGCCATGAGGGAATTGTTCAACAGGCGCGTTGCATCGGCGCGCGCGATCGAGGATAACCGCGCGACTGTATGAGAATTTTCCAGCGCGGCCTTGCTGTCCTCTTGCTCGTCGCCGCTGGCGCCTGTTCCAGTTCGCGAGCGCCGGTGACTCAAAGTGATCTCATTCATGGCGTGCCCGAAGTTCCCGGCGCGCGCGGTGATGGCTCGGTGATGCTGCCAAACCAATGGCTGCTCCGTCCCGTCGGCCGGCAGATTCTGCTGGGCGATTTTCCCGTGAACATTGCTGTAGCGCCAAATGGCCGCTTTGCCGCGGTGCTGCACTGCGGCAACAGCGAACACGAGATTGTGATCGTCGATTTGAAGACGAATAGCCTCGGCATCATTTCGCGGGCGGCGGTCAGTGAAGCGTTCTACGGCCTCACGTTTTCAGCCGACGGCAAACAACTCTTTTGCAGTGGCGCCGGGGATGAAGTCGTCCACGGTTTCAATTTTGCCGACGGCTATTTGAGCGAACATCGGCTGGTCCATTTGCGTGATGCCAGGGAGCGCAGCGTGCCATCGGGAATCGCGCTCAGCCACGACGGCAGGAACCTTTTTGTCGCGAACCTGATGGGACATCGCGTGAGCTACGTCGATGTGAGCGAGTCGAAAACGAACGGCGAAACTCTGTTCAGCACGAATGCGTTGCTCGTTTTTCCCACGAACACCACGCAGACAGAAGATGAAGCGGCGATTACAAAACGCGCGGAAGCTTCGCTCGAAGATGCGCGCTCCGACCTGCCGTATCCCTACGCCTGCGTGCTGGATGAAAAGCGCAATCGTCTCTACGTCAGCTTCTGGGCGCAGGCCTGCGTGGCGGTGATTGACCTGGACACGCGCAAGCTGGTCACGCGCTGGGCCACGGAAGAGCACCCGAACGAAATGCTGTTGAGCAAATCGGGGGAGCACCTGTTCGTGGCGAACGCGAACCGCAATTCAGTCTCCGTGCTCGATGCCGAAACAGGAAAAACGGTGGAAACGCTCGTCGCCGAATTGCTGCCCAATTCCCCGCCCGGCAACACGCCGAACTCGCTGGCGCTTTCGCCGGACGAGAAACATTTGTTCGTCGCGAACGCGAACATCAACACCGTGGCTGTGTTTGACGTGAGCAATCCGGGCAAGAGTTCTTCGCTCGGTTTCATTCCCGTCGGCTGGTATCCGACGAGCGTACGCGTGACGCCGGATGGCAAGAAGCTGTTGGTCGCCAATGGCAAAGGGCTTATTTCGAAGAGTAATCGCCACGGACCTGCGGCGGGCCGCGAGCCGCCCGCCAGTATCAAGGAATATATCGCCCGGCTCATGCAGGGCACTTTGGAGATTATCGATCTGCCAGCCGGCGAGCGGTTTAACAATCAATTAAAGACTTGGACGGCGCGAGCGTATTCGTGCCTGCCGGCCGTGGCGCGTACAAACGTCGTCGCAGCAGATGGGGCAACGACTCTTACTTTAACGAATGAGGATCAGAGCCTCCTCACGTCGGCTGCTACGAATTGGAACAACCCAATTCCGCGAATGTTGGGTGAGAAGTCGCCAATCAAATACGTTTTCTACGTCATCAAGGAGAACCGCACTTACGATCAAATTTTTGGCGACATGCCGGAAGGCAACGGCGATCCGACGCTCTGTTTGTTTGGCGAGAAAGTGACGCCGAATCACCACGCCCTCGCGCGTGAGTTTGTGTTGCTCGACAATTTCTATGTTGAGAGCGAAGTGAGCGCGGATGGCCACGAATGGACGATGGGCGCCTACGCAACCGATTTCGTGGAGAAGATTTGGCCGCTCAGCTACGGTCACAACCGGCACAAGAAATATCTTTACCCGGCGGAAGGAAATTTTCCCATCGCCACGCCGGCGGGCGGCTATCTTTGGGACCGCGCGCGTGAGGCTGGCGTTAGTTATCGCAGCTATGGCGAGTTCATCACGAACGGCAAAAAGCCAACTGACCCCGGCAAGAGCCGAGTCAAGGCGCTGGAAGGCCATTTCGATCCGTGGTTTCGCGGCTTCGACATGGATTACCTCGATGTGAAGCGCGCCGAGCGGTTCATCTCTGAACTGAAACGCTTCGAGAAGGAAGGCGACATGCCGCGTCTGCAAATCGTGCGCTTGCCGAACGACCACACGTCCGGCACTACGTCGAACAAGTACACCCCCATTGCACAGGTCGGCGACAACGATCTCGCTTTCGGAATGATGGTGGAAGCGATCTCGCACTCGAAGTTCTGGGCGGAGACGGCAATCTTCGTCGTGGAAGACGACGCGCAGAATGGCTCCGATCATGTGGATGCGCACCGCACGATAGCCTTCGCTATCAGCCCGTACGTGAAACGCCGCTCCGGGGATTCCACAATGTATTCCACGAGTAGCATGTTGCGCACGATGGAGTTGATTCTCGGCTTGAAACCGATGTCGCAGTTCGATGCCACGGCCATGCCCATGTACAAATCATTTACGAGCAAGCCGGACTTCGCGCCGTACAAGTTGCGTCCGGCCCAGGTGGATTTGAGCGAGCGCAACAAACCGAATGCACCCGGCGCACGGCGCTCCGCCAAAATGGATTTCAGCAAAGAAGACGCCGCGGACGATCTCGCGCTCAACGAAGTGATCTGGCAATCCGTGAAAGGCGAGAACTCGGTGATGCCCGCGCCGCGCCGCGCGGCGTTCGTGTTCACTCATCCGGAAGGAGATGATGACGATGATTGAAACGGCAAGCTATCGCAACTCCCGCAATCGAATCCGCCGGTATTCCATCTGCCCGCGATCACCTTCGAGTCCGATGGGGCCGGTGGCGGGAACTTTCAGCGCCGCGTTGAGCACTTCACCGTTGCACGTGCAGTAGCCGACGTTGTTCGTGACGGCGACGATCATCTCATTCCACTCCTGAGGTTTGTATTTCGTGAGATTCGTGTAGGGACCGGCGAGCAGATAGTCGCGGCACTGAAGCTGGGGCTGGCGGATGAACACGCCGCTGTCGGCGTTCGGCGTGGCGCGGAATTCCAGCTTCAACACGAAGTCATTGGAGAATTTCTGCGTCGTCCAGAGTTGCGCAATCTTCCGGCCTTCGGGCGGCGTGGTCACGATAAGCCGCCCATTCTTCGCCACGTAACGGCCTTCGCTGCTCGCGGTGTGGCCGTCGAAGTTGTTCGTACGATAACCCCAGCCGGTGAGGTCGCGTCCGTTGAAGAGACTAACGAACCCTTGCTCCGGCGTGAAGTTGTCCGGCTCCGTCTCGACGAAGCCGAGCGTCGCAAGCACAGGCCGAATTGCGGAAGCCCATTTGTCGTAGCCCGATTTGTTGGGGTGCAACAGGTCAGGAAACTCCTCCTGCTTCGCGTCGCCCCGCGCGTCGGCGAACAGCGGGTAAGTTTCGACCAACGTCACTTGCGCGTCACCCTTCACAGCGGCAGCGTAGAGTTGATTCACCTTTTTGATTTTGTCCGCGGGACGTTTCAGCGTCGCAGAACTCGGAAACACCTGGCAAAGAACAATCGGCATCTTCGCATTCTGCTTCTTCAACTCGGCGAGAATGAGTTTCAGATTTCCAACGATGGTTTCCGGCTCGGCGTTCTCCTCCAAATCATTTGTGCCGATGAGCAGGACGACGCCGGCGGGTTTCAGCGCCAGCACGTCTTCCTTCAGTCGAATGAGCGTGCCGCGCGTGGTGTCGCCGCTGATGCCGCGGTTCGCGACCTTCGCGCCCGAAAAACTGCCGCCCATGTTGTCGCCCCAGCCCTGCGTGATCGAATCGCCGAGGAACACTAGTGCGCCCTGGTCCTGGTCCACGCGCTTCGCCCACGCGTTGCGCCTTTCCGACCAGAGTTTCGTGAACCACTCGTACCGGCGAATCGGTCCGGCGCCAGGCAGACCATCGTCTGTTGCGGGAATGTCGAGCGGCGTTGCGGCCGGCGAGCAGGCGGTGAACAAAAAAAGAAAAACGACTGCGCCGAAAACTCTGAAACAAGCGAAGCATTTCATGCCCGCCATGCTGAGCGCGTGCATGAGGCGGCGCAAGCCGGTTTCAGAGCACAGGAACCAAATCGGCCCGCCGTGGAGGGGCAACGGTCGGCGCAGGCGCAGCGGCTTTCATTACCAACGTCTGGCTCTGTTCGCGCATGAATTGCGGAACGTAATGGGGGCCAAGCGCGTTTTTGCCGGTGGAGCCGGAATTCTTCCAGCCGCCAAAACTCTGCACACCCGGCCAGGCGCCACTCGTCGCGCCGCCACGGCGATTGCAATACGCGACGCCGGCTTCAATGCATTGAAAGAACTCGCGTTGCTCGTCTTCGATTTGCGTGAAGATGCCGGCGGTAAGTCCGAAACGGCTGTTGTTGGCGAGCTTTATCGCTTCATCGAGTGAACGGACATCGTTCACGGCGACCACAGGCGAAAAGAATTCCTCGTCGAACCATTTCGAACCGTTGTCCACGTTTCGCAGTACGGTGGGTTCGACGTAGTAGCCATTCGCGAAGTCGCCCTTGTTGAGCACGCTGCCGCCGGCGATCAAATCGCCGTCCTTCTTTCCCAGCTTCACGGCGTTTTGAAATTTCTCGACCGCCTCCTCGTTGATGAGTGGACCGAGGAACGTCGCGCGATCAGCGGGGTCGCCAATCTTCAGCGCTTTTGTTTTTTCAACCAACGCCTCGACGAAACGTTTGCTCAGGGACTGATGAACGTAAACGCGCGAGCAGGCGGAACACTTTTCCCCACCCATTCCAAAAGCCGCGCGCACCACACCTTCCACGGCATCTTCGAGATTCGCCGTCGGCATGACGATGCACGGGTTCTTGCCGCCCATTTCCACGATGCAGGGGCGCGGACGCTCCTGGTTGAAGCTCTGCAGAATTCCCAATCCAACGCCACGAGAGCCAGTGAAGGCCATGCCATCGATGTCCTGGTTCTCGATCAACTCCTTGCCCACGTCGCCGCCCGTCCCCGTGACATAATTGAAAACGCCCACGGGCAATCCCGCGCGGTGCAGAATTTCATAAAGCCGCAATCCACTCAGCGGCGTGTCACTGGCCGGCTTGAAGACGATAGTGTTTCCCGCGATGAGAGCGGCGGCGCTCATGCCGGACGCAAGCGCGAGCGGAAAGTTGAAGGGCGAGACGACGGCGAACACGCCATAAGGCTTCAGAATCGTCTTGCTGCGTTCCGCGCCCGTGTTGCTCAGCGACATTTCATAACCGCGATGTGACTCCATTTGCTGGCAGTAATAGAGAATCAGGTCGATGGACTCCGAAACTTCAGCAATGGCTTCCGTGCGGTTCTTGCCGACTTCGAGTGTGAGCAACGCGGAGAGTTCGTATTGATGCTTCGTCATCAACTCTGCCGCTTTGCGCAAAAAGTTTACACGCGCCGGCCAGCCCAGTTCCTGCCAGAACGGCGACGCATTCTTCGCAGCCGTGATGGCTTTGCGCACGTGTTCGCGCGAGCCGGATTGAAATTTGCCAATGACTGAGTCGCGGTGTGCGGGATTGAAATCGATGAATGTCTTGCCGGCCTTGACCGGTTTGCCATTGATGAACATCGGGTGGGCGTCGCCCAACTTCTTGCGCTCGTGAACGAGAGCGGCGTCGAACGCGCGGTGGAAGTCTTCTCCCAAATTACCCAGCGAGGCGTAAGTAATCTTTTCCATGGCAACCCGCCGCCAACATACGCCTGTTCCTCCCGCTCAGCAAAGCCAGTAGTGCAACAAAAAACCCGGCGTGGTAGGCGACGCCGGGTCCAGCAGGGAAACCAACTTCAGCCCTTCAGTTTGCTAATCGCTTCTTTCATCTCGGCCAGATGCGTATCGGCATTCCCGACGTCAGTGACGTGGACAATCTTGCCGCTCTTGTCGATGAGGAAACTCACGCGGCGCGAGAGCGGACGGTTCGCCATGGCCGCGCCGTAGGCTTCCGTGATTTTTCCGTCCGTATCCACGAGCAGCGGAAAGTTCAGGCTGTGCTTGGCGATGAACTTCTTATGGCTCTCGGCATCATCGCGGCTGACGCCGAGAACGGCGACGCCCTGCTTCTTCAAATCATCGAGCCGGTCCCGGAAACCGCAGGCTTCCTTCGTGCAACCCGGCGTGTCGTCTTTGGGATAGAAATAAAGCAGCACCGCCTGCTTGCCGGCGAAGTCAGCAAGCTTCACCGTTTTGCCGTCCTGATCTTTCGCTTCGAAGCCCGGTGCTTTGTCACCGACTTTCGGCGTGTCCGCCGCGCGCGCGACAACGAGCGTTGCCGCCAGAATTACCGCAGTAAGAATAGGTGTGAGTTTCATACGTTGCTTGAGTTGAAATGTTCCAGTGAACCGGTCTGACGCTGGCGACGAATCGTTTCTTCACAAGAGGAGTCTGTCTCGCGAAGGCCGCGAAGAAAGCTCCGACAGCTTGAAATACCTTTGCTTCTTTCGCCTCCTTCGGGACACCTACAACCACTGCCGAATCTTCTCCTGGTATTTGTTGTAGATGAATCCCAGCGCCAGCAGGACCACGCCGAGGGCCATGAAGCTGAAGATGCGGTAAATCGTGTCGAGCTTCCACACATCGGACAAAAAGACACGGCCGACCGCGCAGGCGAGGATGCCCAAGCCAAGCCAGCGGTGTATTCGCTCACGCAACACAAAGCCAAGCGTGAACAGTATCGCCGCCAGCGCAGCCCAACTGACTGTGAGCAGAAAACGTGCGCCAGACGTTAGGACGACCCAACGCGAGACAAAGGTCCACAGTGCAACGCCCGCGATGAGAATCACTGCGGAGTCCATGTGCCGCGGCAACTGAAACCGTTCCGGCAGACGGCGGATTATCTGTTGGAGCACGAGAATGCTCAGTAGCCCCAGCGCGTTCGGCAGGTTCACGATAGCGCGATCCACAGGGATTTTCGTGAACCACGCAACGAACGCGACAGCGAAGAAGAGCCCACTGAAGAGAAGTGTTTCGCGATTTTTCAACCAACCCGCAAATGAGATTAGCGCGACACCGAGCGCGCACAAAACCCAGAAATGATTTCGCGCCGGTACGTAAGCGTAAATCCACCAGAGCGACATGAGGAACGCGACGCCGCGATAAAACGCGCTGATTTGCAACAGCGGACGCCGGACGTCATCACGCGTGTCATGGCGCGAGAGCCACACCGTGGTCGCGATGCCCAACACGAGCCACGTGGCAATCGGCGCCAGCGCGAACCTCCACGCGGGTTTCACACTGAGAAATTGCTGAGCAAGTTCGACCGAACTGATGAGGAGAAACAGTTGCGCGCAGGCCGCGAGCGCCCAAGCGCGCGTCGCGACACCGTAAATGGTGAGGCCAACGGCCAGCACGCACAGGAACGCCAGCCAGGCCGCCGGTCCGAAGTTCGGTTGAAACCAAAAGAACACCACGCCGACGAGAGCGAGCGCATAAACGATCTGAAGGACGTTGCGCAGGTCGGGCAGCAACGCGAGCCGACGTTGGCGTTGCCACCAATGACTCAGGGCGAGTGTGCCGCCCACTAACGCCCCGGGCAAAAGCCAGTGCGGTCTATTTTGGCGCAACGCAAATTCGAAAAACCAGAATCCCTGGGCTGCGAGGGCGAGCGGTTGCGAGAAGAGCGGCAACTCCGGAATTCGCACTGCGTAGAACAAGGCGGTAAAGCCGACGGCCTCGATCATCCAGGCGACCGCCCGCCAAGGTTCAGGAACGGCGTGCCACGTCACTATTCCGCAAACGCCAATCGCCAGCGCCACGAAATAGCCGCTGAAAGGGCGCACGATGGAGTTTGCTCTCTGCCCGTCGTGACGTTGTTCCCACCAGGCGCTGAACAAAAACGCTGCGCTCATGATGGCGCCAATTGCCACATCGGCGTTGCTGCCGGTCATCTTTGTGAGCACCCAGAGCGCGCTCATTGCCGCCGTCAGGTATCCGCCGGCGCGCACGAAAATGTTTTTCTGCTGATGGCCCAGGATGATGAGCGCGAGCACGCCGCAAATGAAAGTGGCGGGTACGATCCAATGCGGGCGGTTCTGCCGGAGTGCGAATTCGAAGAACCAATAACCTTGCGCCGCGATGGCGAGCGCTTGCGATAAGATCGGCAATTCCGGAATTCGCACCGCATAGAACAACACAGTGAAGGCGACAGCTTCAATCAGCCACGCCACGGCGCGCCATTGTTCCGGCACCGCGTGCCATGTCACGATTCCGCAAACGCCAATCGCCAGCGCGACGAAATATCCACTCGATGGGCGGACGACCGATGTTTCGCGTTCGTTGTCATGGCGTTGTTCCCACCACGCATTCAGGAAAAGCGCGATGCCGATTACCGAGCCGAGCAACACGTCTGTGTTGCTCCCGGTCATGGCGCTCAACACCCATGCTGCGCTTAATGCCGCCGTGACATAACCAGCGGCGCTCACAAAGAAATTCTTCTGCTGCCTGCCCAGGAACGTGAGCACGACGCTTTCCGCTGCGAGCACGAGCGCGAGTTTCAGCCCGGTGAAGTATGCGATGAAGCCAACGGTGACGAGCGTCAGTCCTTGCACGATGTAGGTGTTTTTGACCACCGGTTCATCCGCCAAAAATCTTCGCGCCATCAACGCCGCGACAAGCAGTGCGCTCCCGAAGCCGAGAGAGAACTTCCAGAAGTTTCCGTGCGTGATGTGCATCATCGATAGCAGCACGAGAAAAAAGAACGCGCCGTTGTTCAGGCTGGCGAACATGGCGCGGCTCCCATTGGCCAGCGATTTGCCGCGCGCGAAGAAAACGGCGGCCGTGAAAAACAGCCAGTAGCCCGCGAGGAAAAAGTTGGCGTGCCACACTTCCGTGACGCGCGTGTCCCAACTCCAGTCCCCGCGATGAAAACGCCAGAAGGCGAAGCCGCCGTAAGTCGCCAGCACGCTGATGAACGACAGCGTCGTCCAACGATTGCGCACGAGGAAGAACACGGCGGCGGCGGTGAGGACCAGATTCGCGCCGAGTGTGAAGAGTCCGATCTGAGTGATGGCAGAAGTGTAATAGGCAAGGCCCACGGCAAAGAGCGCGAGCACTTCGGATTTTCGCCGGTCCGCAATCCAGACCGTCACCGCGGCCCACGCCATCAAGAGGAGCGCATCGATGACGGGACTGGCGATGACCCGTAGCACGTCCACATAATGCGCGGCATAGGTAGTGAAATAAACGGCCGCCAGTCCGCCGGCGAAGATCACCTGGCCGTAGTTGCGCAACGATTCCTTCTCGCGCTTGCGTTGCAGCCAACCGCCAAAGCCGAGCAGTGCCGCACTCGCGGCATAAAGGAGAGTCACTTTGCCGACGGGCCCAAATTTTCCGATGAAGTTTTTGTAAGCATAGGTGCCGAGGAACACGAGGCCGGTCAGCAACATCACGATGCCGACACGCACGAGCCAATACGTGCCGAGTTTCATCTCGAACGTTTCACGTTGTGGCGGCGGAGGCGGTTCCACCGACGACGGCGCGAAGACCGGAGGTTGTTCGTGGGATTCAATGTTTGTTTCCGCCGATGCTTCTGGAAGCGGGGCTGCGGAAATGACCGGCGGCAACGGCGGCGGAACGGCGCCTGAAGAGAGAACCGGTTCAGCCGTTTCTTTCGGCGGTTCTTCCGTGACTGATTGGGACACTCCCAATGAAGGTATCTCCAGCGCGGGTTGCGCTGCGGTGTCGAGGCGTGCGGTCAGTTGTTGAATGTCCGCGCTCAGACCGGCCAGTTGCATTTGCAACGCTTCCTGCCGGCGCTTGAGGCGTTCCAGTTCCACCCTGTCCTGTTCGTTCATGCGCTTTGGTTTCGGCGGACACTACCCGGAAACACTGAACACGGTGAGTTGATAAAACTGACGCGGGAATCAAGCACGTTAATCATGCCACGCGCCACGAGTTTTCCTTTGCTTTTGCGGGCGGCGCGGGCAATTTGCGCCCACATGACGCCAGAGGAAGAATCGCCCGGAACGGAAAGAACAGCCGCACCCGGCAAACGCACGCCTCCGCGACGGTCGCGCCGCGGTGGTCGCGGACGCGGACGTGGGCGCAAACCAGTCCCGTCTGCGAGCGAAGGCGGTGTCGAGACGGAACCTGTTCGGGCGCGCGCCGAGGCCGCGGAACCCTTAGCCCCGGCGGAGACCGCCGTGGAACCGCTGCCGGAGGAAGCGCCCTTGCCGGGTTCGCCGATTGAAGAGGCGCGACGCGAAGCGGCGGAAGCATCGCGATCGGAATTACGCGACGACCCCGATTATCGCGAAGAGCATTCCGTCCCGGCGCGTCCCGAACGGCACGATTTCATGCCCGCCTCCCCTGCGGCAATTGCGGACGCGATTACGCTGGTCACGCACATCCTCACCTCGTTAAAGCGGGTGCTCGATGAAATGGAGGAAGTTCTCGAAACACTGGAACTGGCTGAAGTGCAGAAGAACGCGGACGAACGGGAGATCCAGTCGCTCCTGCACGCGCTGCGGCAGTTCGACCGGCGCGGTCCGGAGCCGAGGCACGAACAGCAGGGCGGCCAGCGACCACAAGGCCGCGAACCGCGCAGGCACGGGAGGCGGTAGGAGCGTCGCCTTCCGACGTTCGTCGGGCGAGGGTCACGGCATCGCTACTCCGACGCGGAAAAACGCGTTCGAAGCAGCGGTGAGCACGGCACCGGGCGTGACGTTGACCGTTTCGAAATCCGTGTCCAACGGCGTCACCGAGCTTTCAGTGGTCCACACCAGTCCGCCACCATCGCCGTTGTAATGCCAGACGGTGAAATTGAGATTGGTCGAGACTTCCACTGTGTAAGTGAGGTTCGATCCGCGCCGGCGCGTGTATTTCAATCCGGTTCCCGCGGAGGCAATGAACGGAACGCTGGCGGCCCTGCGCGGGTGGGTGCCCATCGCGTATTCGAGAAGATTTTCCGCGCCATCCTCGTCGGCATCATCGGTCGGTGCTGCGAGTGGTGTTGTCGTGGAAAAGAAACGCGTCCGCCAATCGGCGTAGGTTGGGCTGCCAATGTCGAGCGCGAGGTCCCAGGGTTCGCTGCCAGGTGCGGGCGTTGAAAGCGTTTCGAATTCCGTGCCGTCGAAATTGCACCGCGACACGCGCCGGGCGCTCGGTTGCGAGCCGGCGCCGCGCGCGCCGGTGTCTGCCCAATAGATTTTCTCCGCTTCCAAATCGAGCGCGATGCCGTGCGGCGCGTTCAGGCCACCGCCGACGGTCTGAATAAATCCACTGACCAACGCTTGCTTGTAAATGGAACCTGTCTGGCGATCGCACCAGTAGGCGATGCCGGAGCGAGGATCGACGCCAATGTCGCGCGTGCGTGTCGGTGAAGTAATGGAAAAAGCCGGATCGATGACACCGCCCGTCAGCGTCGCGCGGCGAAAATTACTGGAGCCGCTGTTCGGACCGAGCACGCCCCAGTAAACGTAGCCGGCGGGCGGATCAAGGAATATGAAGTAAGGCGCTGTGGTAAGGCCTGGAGCGGTCGTCACCACCGTTTCCATTTGCGTGCCGTTCAGGTTGGCGCGCTTGATGAATCCGTTGCCGGTGGCGCCGGCATTGCCCTCCGCCCAATAGATTTTTTCCGCCGCTTCATCGATTTCGACATCCGCATTGATCAGCGTCGCGTCCACGGGCACGACTTCCTGCTGATCGCTTCCGTCCGGAAGTATCGAATAAATCTTCTTCGCCGTACCGTTATCCAAAAAGTAAATCCGGCCGGAAGCGCGATGAAACGCAATGCCGCGGAGATCGGGCGAATTGCTCACGGTGGTAACTGTCCGTTGGTCCGTCCCATCCGGCGCAATGGACATCACGGAACCCGGAGCGCCCGCCGGCTGGTCCGTGAAATAAATTCGCGCGGCGTAAGCAGGCGCAAGAAGGGACACCGCGAATCCCGCCGTAGCCACCACGGTGAATCCTGTTGACTGGTATTTCATACGCAAACGGCCAGACCATCTGGTATGTTGAACAGTCCCCAGTCCAATGGCCAAAACGTAATTGTAATTTCCATTAAGGGAGCAGTGGCGACCACTGTCCCCCCCTTTTAGAGGAAACGGTTCGACGGGCCGGTAATGATCACGCGGACACAAATCATTCCGCCAGCAATTGCTTGATCTTCAGCCCCAGCGTCGGGTCTGCCTTCAATCCGGCGCGGACGATTTGGTTCTGGTGCTCCGCATAATCCTTCTGCAGGAGCGTGCGTTCCGATTTTTCTCGTGTCGTTGCAATGAGACTGATGCTCCCCATTTCATCCTTCGATTCCTCGCCCCACGTCACGCGCGTCGGCGGGCTGGATGGATTACGCGGGTTCTTTGCCGAGTTGTCCCAGTGAATTTCCGTGTCGAGCTTTGTTCCTTTGGGCAGTGCGACAAGATCTTTGAAGTAGTAACGATCCTGCCAGGCGAAGTCCCAATCTTTGATCCACAGAAGTGTCTTCACGTCGCCGTCCGGCAACGTCGCCGTCATCTTCATTTGTTTGCCGATGTAGTGGGCGTGCGCGCCGAGCCCAATCGCATCGACGGCCACTGGCAATGTGTATGAATCGCGAATCACGAAATCCTTTTTGCCCGCGGGAATATCGAGGCCGGAGAACAGCGAGTAATGCGGCGGCATCTGAATCCGTGTCATCTTTCGCTCTGGCGCTTGCTTCGCGAAGTAAAAGCCAATCCGCGACTTTTCTACCTCCGGTTTGCCCGTGGGATGGAAATGATATTGCACCACGAAGTCCGAACCTTTTGGCACCTGCATCGCAAAGCCTTCGGGGAAATGTTTCGCCTGCGCTCCGAGGGCGAATCCTCCCAGCGCGATCGACGCACTTGGGCGCATTCCGTTGAACCCGGGCTGGTCGCCTTGTTTCTTCAAGTGCGCCTTCCCATTCGGGTCCGCGAAATACAACACGTGATGCACGGCCGCGCGTGCCGTCGGTTTCATGTCGATGGCCGTCACCCATTTGTCCTCCGTCAAGCCGAGCGGCACCGCGATGTTGCGATAAATGTCCGGGCCATCTGCCGGGATGTGATACGCCGCCGGCATTTCCACGATCAGGTCCGGCTCACCCAACGCCCAACCCGACGCGAACTTCGGTGGCGCCGGCGCTTCGCCGCTCCCCTGCTCCATCCCGCCTTTCACCCACGCCTGAATCAGCGCAATCTCCGCGTCCGTCAGCCGCCGTTCATCGCGATACGGAAACGACGCCGGCTCCGCCTTCCACGGCGGCATAAGCCGCGACTCCGTGGCCTCCGCAATCGTCTTCGCCTTCTTCTTCACGTCCGCATACGACAGCAGCGCAAACGGTGCCGCCTCTCCCGGCCGATGGCACGACGAGCAATTGCGATAAATGATCGGAGCAATGTCTTTGTTAAACGAAATTGGAGCGGCGGTCGTGGCGAAGCCGAACAGCGTGAACAAGATGCTCGAGGAGAATCGCATGCGCATCTTATGGCAGGAATAGAACGCGAGGAAAAGAGAGTTTACCCGATCAGTCGGGTTTCATGGCTGGCGCTCATCGCGTGACCCGGGAACACGCATCGCATCCACTCCATACATTTGCTCCACGGTGAAGCCGGCGTCCCGCAACAATTGCAGCAGCCCGTCCTTGCCACCCAGATGCGCCGCGCCCGCGAGGACCATTACGTTCTTGTCCCGGTGCAACGCGCCCTTGAGCTTCGACAGCCATTTCCGGTTTCGTTCGGGACCAAGCTGTTCGTAAAGACCCGGCAACTCGCGCCTGGTCTCTTCAATCTCGCGCTCGACCGCAGCCAGATCGCCAGCGCGCCACACCGTCTCTTCAATCGGCTTCTTCTCGCCCAGAACATTTTCTTCCACCACTGCATCCGCTCCGCGCGTGCTGATTTCGCGGCGCACATCGAGAACCATTTCATCGAGCACGTTAAACGCGACGTCGTCCACGGAACTATCATCCAGTTCGCGGATTGGCTTGCCGTCCTTCCGAGCCAACGCGGTGAAAACGTCCTCCACTCCGCCATCGTTCGTGACCTGGTTTGCGAGTGCCTCCAGCCCGCCCATGAACGCGAGCAACAGCGGCGTCATTCTCTCCCGTTGCGGATAGTCCTTCCCGTAAAATGCTTTCAGCCGTTGAACGGTGCCGGGCGCCAAATAATCCGCAATCGTCCGGCCCTCAGGACAAATGAAATCACCGCGATGCGACCGGATCCATTTGAGCATCTTGAACATCATGCCAACGCTGACGCGAGCAGGGTTGCCATCAATTTCGACATAAACCTCCTCCGAGTCGTGATAGGCAGCATAGAACGGCGACGGAAATGGAATTTGATCGCGTGTCACCAGGTGCGACGTGCCCGCGAGATAAAGCGTGTTGCGCTGGCCGCGAACTCTCCAGACACCGCAAGGCACGTAATCATTGGTCGCCAGGCTGGCCATGCGGGTTTCGTTCGTGGGATGTGGTGAGAGCAATATGAGATCGCGCTCCGCTTGCGCCCGGCGGCTCGCACAGCCGGTTGCGCAAAGTGCGCAGAGGAACAACGCAATCAGCGCAATCGCGGCGGAGGTGCGACGACGTAACGTTGCATGCATGGCGAGTCGGTTATGACAGGAATGGTGCGCGCAGAGAAGGGACTTCAGGCCGAATTATTGACTTGGATCGCAGGCCGCATCACGCTGCGGCCATGCAGCATCACAAGAGTCGATTCGCCGTTGTCGTTAAAACCGGTCGATGTCCTGAACTTATTTGCACACTGCTCCTGCTGGCTTGCGGTGCGTCAGCAGCCCCAAGTGACTGGCCTGATTTCCGCGGACCGCGTGGTGATGGTCATGTCGCTCACGCTGATTCCAAACCGCTCGGCCTGCCGCTGCACTGGAGCGAGACGAACAATGTGAAGTGGAAGACG
>JGI10216J12902_101311860_pt1 | contig 34758 bp, 21 predicted proteins | sample KanNatreferecore_FD_12902 | JGI IMG/M metagenome (IMG submission 12902)
GTCACGGCAGAGGTTACGGGTTCGAGCCCCGCCGCTCCCGCCACTTTTCCCAAGGCCTGGCTCCGTTCCCGGACTGGCCGTTCACGGCGTTACCACACGATAGAACCGCACTCGGTTTGTGGATGGGTTCGAATCAATCACGGTCACGGTGCGAGACGAAGGCTTCGTGTTGATGCTGCTGAGCGTGGACCAGGAATTCAGCCCGATGTTCGTATTGAACTGGATGGAATAGGTGAGGTTCGACTGAGCGATGAATTGCATCTGAATTGGATTCAGCGCCGTGATGGTGAGCCGCAGCACGCTAAGCGGATTCGTCGGGTCAGTGTTGGCGCGGAATTCCTGCAGGCTGGTCATGCCGTCGCCGTCGATGTCGAAGTGTGCGTCGTTGGGGTTGTTCGGGCTCAAGCCGTAAGCGAGCTCCCATGAGTCCAACATGCCGTCGCCATCAAAGTCCGAGCTTTCGACGGTGAGCACGGCCACTTGACTCGTCGCGCCGCCAGCGGTGTTCGTCACCACGAGCGCGTAATTGCCGCTGTGGAAAAACTGTGCGTTGCTCAGCACGAGAGAGACGTTGGTCGCGCCCGCGATGTTTGTTCCGTTGAAACGCCATTGATAAGAGAGCGGCGTGCTGCCCACAACCATCGCTGAGAAAGTCACGTCGCTTCCCGCACTTACAGCCTGACTCTGCGGCTGCATGGTAAACGAAGGCGCAACGTAGCTTTGGACGCCACTCAACTCGAACTCGAAGCTGATGTCTGAACTCGCCGCGCTGCCCTGATGAATTTCCGCCGCGAGCACATTCGTGCCGAACACGAGATAGCCTGGATTCACGGCGCTGGAATAGAACGTCGATTCATCCCCTCCGGCGGCATTTCCGCTGGCTGGCGTCAGATAGCCAATCGCCCCGCCCGGCATATTGTGGCGAAAGACTTCCGAGCCGTTCAGATAAATCACCACGCCGTCGTCGCGCATCACACGGAGATTCAGCGTCGTGAACGAAGCCGGATCGTTCAGCGTGAACGCGCGCCGGAAATACGTCGTGATGTAACGGTTCTGATCGCCGGCGTTGTAGCCCGGCGTTGGATTGTCTTCCACACGCGTCGCTTCGTCGTTGTCGCCATAGCCAAGTTGCGCCGCGCCATTGCTCCAGCCGGAATCATTGAAACCAATGTCCCGCCACGCGCTGCCTTGATCGGAACCGTTATCGAGATATTTCCAAACCGACCCGACGCTGATGAGCGTGACGTTGGTCGTGAATCCCGCTACAAAGCTGATGTTCACTGGTGCGCTGGTGCGGATGATTCCGCTGTCATCGGTAACGACGGCCGTGAGGCTGTAATTGCCCGCCGCGCCGCCTGACCAAGCGAGGCCGAACGGCATCGAAGTGTCTTCGCCCAGCTTCATGCCGTTGGCGAAGAACTCCACTTTGAAAACCGCGCCATCAGGATCAGTTGCGTTGGCCGTGATGTTGATCGGCGAAGTGGCGACGAACACCGAGCCGGTCGTTGGACTCGTGAGTGTCACCACTGGCGGCAAATTCGACGATGTCGGCGGATACAGTTGTGAGCTTGGGACCAATTCTCGGACGGTGCTCGGCGAAGACCAGAACAGTTGCGCGGTCGCGCCGCCGCCATTCTCGTAATACTCGACGCGAATGTCATAGAGCGCGCCCGCTTGCAGCGAAATCACTCCGCTCCATTCCGTCGGTGCCTGATCGATCCAGCGATCAATGATCAATTGATTGTTCACCCACAGGCGAATGCCGTCGTCGCTCACGGTATAAAACGTGTAACTCTCGCTAAATCGGGGCTGCACCTGGCCGGCCCAGCGCACGCTAAACGAATCGACGCCCATGGCCGGATCAGGCGAACCCTCCCCCCAATCAAAACCAACTACCGAATCCACCCGGCGAATGCGCGCGCCGGAAAAATTCAGTTCATCGAAATAATCCCCGCGCAAACCGATGCCGTTTCCGACAGGCGGGGGCACGACTGTGATTGTGACCGGCGCAGACACCGCGATGGCCAGGCCGTTGTCGCGCGCTTTGGCGACGATGTTGTGAGAGCCGACCGGCACGTTCGACCACGAGAAGTTGAATGGCGCGGTCGTATCTTCGCCGATCTTGATGTCTCCTTCGTAGAATTCGACGCGCAAGATGCTGCCGTCTGGATCGGAAGCCGTCGCCGCGACGAAGATGTTTGCCGGCACGTCAAAGCTCGCGCCGTTCGTTGGCGACGTCAGCGCCACGGCGGGTGGCTGGTTGAAGACATTCGCCGCGCCGGGCGTGATGCCGCTGGCAAACCAGTTCGTCGGTTCGTTGCCATAAGCGTTCAGCGCGCTGCGCTGGAGGGACGGGCCGTCGCCGTCAGCGCCGATGGGCCAGGGCAATTTGTCGTTGTAGCGCACTTCATCCACGACGATGTAGAAAGTGCCGTTCGTATCGGGAGAGTCGGGCCGTTCGAGCCGCAAGCGCTCGCCGCTGTCCTGCAGCGCGCCAGAATACGGGCCAACGATTTGCACTGACGCGGGCACGGAGTATTTCGTTCGGAACGTGGCGGGAACGATTGGCGCCACGAGCAAGTAACCGCCCGCGGGCACGCTCACGTTGTTCGAGAACGTGTAGCCGAGGCCGCTCAGCTTCCATTTGTTCGTCGGGAAGGCGGGGTCGTAAAGCGTCACCGCGTTGCTGCTGATGTTCACAATTTCCACGAACTCGTCGTAGCCCAGCGCCGGGTGATACATCACTTCGTTGATCACGAGCGGGCCAATGCGCGGTGCCGAATTGCTGCCATCCAGTGTGAGCGCTGACATCGCGGGCCAGTCCTCATCGCCAACGCTGTTCACGTAGCGGCCGAAACTCACGCCATTGGCCGATGCGCTATAATCGAAGCTGTGGCTGTAGCCGGTGAGGTTCGTGTTTGCGTCGCCACTGAAAAGGAACAGCGACTCGCCGTGCGAACTGAGCGCGAAGCTAGGAGGCACGCCAGGCTGCGCATTGAAGTTTGTTTCGTAGAACACGGCAAAGCCTCCGGCGGGAATCGTCGTTCCGTTTGGAATGCGGAACTGCGTCGGCATGGCCGCGTCATCGCTCAGGAACCAGCCGCCGATGTTCACGCCGGCCGCAGTCGGGTTGAACAACTCGATGGCGTCGATTTGCGGAGGATCGGTGTGCGTGAGGATTTCATTGATGACGATGCCCGCAATGCTCACGAGCGGATCATCCGCGCCGGGCGAGCCGCCGAGATTTGCGCTCGCGCGCCAGTTCGCGGCTGAATCAGGATCGCCGGTGAAGTTCCGCGGCACGAGCGAGAATCCGTATCCATCCGGCGTGATCGGCCACGGCACGGCATTGTTGTAGCTGAAACTGAAGACGTTCGTGCCGAGGAGATGCGCCAGCGTGAGTTTCTCACCGCCGTTGTCGAGCCTGCCGGTGTAGATGCCATTCACTGTCACGCCCGGATATTTCTGTGCGAATGAGCCGGCGTTGTGCGCGAGCACTAAGAATGCGCCGGGCGCGAGCCGTGTGCCGTTTGTGAAGCTGAACGTGATACCGTCGGTGAATTGCAGCCCACTCAGATCGAGCGTGGTCGTGCCCGTGTTCTTCAGTTCGAGGAATTCCAAATCGTCGCTGGTGTTCGTTCCGAGCGGCGGGGGCAGATACATAATCTCTGTCACCTTCAACGCGACGAAGTTCTGCACAATGTAGAACGGCGCTTCGACAATGGCGCTCCAGTTCGCGCCGTCGCGCACGCGCGCGCGCAGAAACGCCGCATTCGTCATCGTCAAAGGTCCGCTGTAAAGCCGTGCCGACGCGGCCAGCCCGCCGCCCCAAAGCCGCGGATCCGCGCCATCCGTCGTGAAGTAAATTGCGCCGGAAGGATTCGGGTTCGTCAGCGCAAGCGAATAGCCGGGCGGCACCAGTCCACCGAAAGGCGCGAACGCAGGCGCATTCAAAGACGGGAACAATCCGGCGTTGCGAAGTTGATTCACGAGGATGGCTCCGCGCTGCGGGAACCACGAGCGCACCGCGCCTTGCGCCGAGAGCCAGGTGTCCCGCGTGTAACCGCTGCCCCAGCGCGCCGACTCGCCGACGATGGCGCGGTCGATTTCCGTCGCGCGCTTCATCCACAGTGCATCCGCGGCCGCGGGAGTGAGTATGCCGCCGTTGAACAAATGCTTTTGTGCGTGATCGCCGAACTGGACCCGGAACTCCGGGTGAGCGCGCAACGCCGCGTAGAGCCGGCCCGGCGAGCCGTCGCTCAAGCCCGTGCGATCCGTGCCGACGCTGCTCCCGATTCCGAAGGTCCATTCCGCGTCCCACGAAAAGAAGTGGAAACCCGCACCCGGCACGCGGCGTCGGGCGGCGTTCCAGTTGTGCCACGGCCAGTCGCCGTTCCCGCCGTAAAAATTCATCAGCATATAGTCGATGAAGTTCGGAATGTTCAGGTATTGGCTGAGGTTCGTGTAAGAGGCATCGGTGGTAATGCCCGCGTTCGCGATGGAGAACATCGTGTTCCACGCGCCGCTGTCGCCATCGATCAATTCATCCGAATTGAACGCGTCGTATTCCTCTTTCTCGCCGCCGAGATAACTCGCGGCGTACGACGCATCGCCTTTCTCACCAATGTTGTAGAGGCCCCAGTAAAGTCCGTTTACATAAACGTGCGCGTACGTGCCGTGCGGGCCGTAGCCACCCATCGCGTTCTGTGCGTCGCGGCACCATTGGTCGCGAATCATCTGCGCCGCCGCGCCGCCCCACGACCAGTGATCATTGAACGTGGCGTGAAGCGTGAGGGTGTCGAACCGCTCGACGGGCGAATCTGCGAACAGCGGATATTCCAACTTGCCCGGCCCGTAGATGTTTTTGAACAGCACGCGGAAGCCATGTTTGGGAACCAGGAAACGGCTGGCGCCGCCTTGAATGCGAATGCCGCAATTGATCTCGAAACCGTCCTCGCCGTCTGGCCGCATGTATTCGAGCGAGCAGGGACGCTCCCACGCGACGCCTTCCGCCTGTGGATTCGACCAGACACCGCTGGGGCCGAAGACATCGCTCCAATCCATTACGATGCTGAGTGTCGGCACGCTGAGAAGATCGCTTTTGAAGGTCGGTCCGTATTGCGCGCTTTGCGTGATGCTCGGCGCGAGCGTGTAGTCGCCCGAAGAACCGCCCACGGAGCCATTGGCTGTGGACTGCGCCTGCACCTGGTTGAGAAAAATGTAGGAGTGCGTTTCCACATCCGTCGGCTCGAAGCCATCGCGATAGCCAATGGCCCGGATGAGCCTCGTGCCGTTCGCCGGAATTCCGCCACTTGTGTAAATGATTCCGTTTGTGGTGCTGGGCGCCGAACCATTTGTGGTGTAGCGAATCGTAATTCCCGGCGTGGCGCTTGTGATGGTGATGGAGAAATTCGTCGTGTCGAACCAGCCGCGGCCCGGCGTGAACTTCAAATTCTCCACAAACGCAAATGTGCCGCTCCCATTCACGGCTCCGGGCGAGGGCGTGGAGAAATAATGGTTGGTCAGCCCGAGCACTTTGTTCTCAACGAGTTCGACGTCTATCAGGAAATCGCTGCTGATGGAGGAATCGTTCAGCCCGTGAATCGCGAGCACGTTGGCGTTGGTTTGCAAAAGATTCAGCCGGCTCGTGAGGTCGATGTCTTCGAACACCACCGCGTTGGTCGCCGGGCGATTGGCCGTAGCGAGTGAGTTCCATTGTGGCGTGGCCGGTGAATTGCGCCGCGCGACTTCGGTGCCGTTGAGGTAAGCCACGAATCCGTCGTCGTATTTCATCCGTAACGTGAGTGTGGAGAACGCGCCGGGATTCGTGACGTTGAAAGGCAAGCGAACGTAAGCGGATGGATTTCTGTTCAACATGTTCGTCTGCACATCGGTTTTGATGAGCGGACGCAGACTGCCGGCATTTCCCGTCGGGAGTGACTTGACCGTGATTCCGCCCGCCGGGTCGCCGACGAGGCGAAAGCTTCCGTTGAAACCGGAGTGGATACCTGAAGCCGCGAAGAACTCCACCTCCGCGCCGCCGCCGCATTCGTAGAAAACGAGACGCACCGGATAGTCGCCCGCCACGAGATTGAACGTGGCGAAGGTGTCAGCCGGCCCGCGTGGCGGCGGATACGAGAACGTGTTCGCGCCGATGTCCACGCGGAAGCCATCGTCGGAGTTCACGCCGAAGGTCCAGTTGCCGCCCGTGGGAATCGTGAGAATGCCGGTGGCCTCGGTGACGAAATTGTTTTCGTCCACGCCAATGGTGAATCCAGGGAATGTGAAATCTCCGCCGAAGTTCGCGCCGCCGCCGGTGCTCGTGTAATTCACGACGCCGCGCGTTTCGGTGAACACCGATGCTTGCATCGACGGTGTGACGAGCACTGTGTCAGCCGTGCTCAGATCGCACACGCTGCCGGTGCGGATGTTTCGGATGGCAAAGCCGGGAACGTAGGTTTCGTAGCCTACGCCGTTCGTGCCCGCGCGCCACGCTGAGTCATTGAACCCGACTGCCGTCCACGAAGAGCCGAGCGTGCTGTTCGACGGAATGAAGACCGTGGCGGGAGAAGTGTTTGAGATGAGTCTCGTCACTTCGAGATTCTGCCCGATGCCGTAAGAGACATTTGGAAATTGTTCCGGGAATGCCGGCTCGAATTCGTTGGCGATCGTCACACCATCGGGATGAATGAGCGCCAGATACTCTCCGCCGGCGCTCAGGTTGAAGTTCGCGTGCAACGGCGCGCCGGAGACCGCGCGATTCTTGCCGGACGCGAAGACAATCAGAAATCCATTCGGCGGAACGTTCGTGGAGGGGATGCGCCATCTGGTGAGGTTGCCGGCAGTGTCCGTCAGAAACCAGCCGTTCAGGTTCACGGTGTTCGTGCCCGAGTTGAAAATCTCGATCCAGTCCGGCGTATCGCCGTCTTCATCGCGCAAGCCGCCGTTGTTCGAGGCGAGGAATTCGGAGATGAAAACAGTTTCGGCGCTGAGCGCAGTGTGCGTTACAGCCACGAACACGAAGGCCACAGCCAGCCAGCAAACCGACGGTACAGCAAAACGACCAAGGATTCTCATGCGTAAAGCCGCGGACGAACACGGCCGGGCACACACACGGCGCAGAAGTCACACGGAAGTGACACAATGAAGCAAAAGAGAGGGACTTGCGCAACCGGCTGGGAAAGAAATTACACTTTGGCGAGGGCTTTCTGGAACATGGATGGTGAAGAGATGGTCCTCCGTGCTATAACTCGCGCCCCCCAGCCCTGCTGCATATTCCCATGGGGCGCACACGCCAGAATATTCCGCAGGGGCTGAGTTGATTGATAAAAATTCAGAAATCAGCCGATAACTCACGCGCGGGGCGCTTGACAATGGCGCGTCATTTTAGTGAAAAATAGGCGTCTATCACCGCGAAGTTGCGCGCGCTGTCTTTGCGCTCGTCGCCGTGGAGCATTGATTTATGGCACAAGACAAAGTCCACCAGCAACGGTCGTGGCAGAGAACTGCGAATTAACGTATGCTGGATTCATTCTTCAACGCCCTGACTTCCGGAGACTACGGCGTAGCACCGACGAATTTCCCGGCGCTGGCGCTGGGGCTTCTGCTGGCGTTTGCCATGGGCCACATCATCGCGTGGGTTTATATGCTCACGCACTCCGGACTTTCCTACTCGCGCTCGTTCGTCAACGCGCTCGTGATCATGCCGACCATCGTGGCCATCGTGATGAACGTGCTCTCGAATAACTTAATCACGGCCTTCGGCATGATGGCCGTGTTCGCCATCGTTCGCTTCCGCAACATCCTTCGCGACACGCTCGATACGACTTATGTTCTGACCGTGCTCGTCGTGGGGCTGGCCTGCGGTTCGCAAAAGTTCACGACGGCAGTCATCGGCTGCGCGTTGACTTCCATCGGCATGTTGTATCTGTGGACGACCTCGTTCGGCAGCCGTCATCGCTACGACGTGATTGTGAATTTGCACTGGGCGCGGCCGTTGGTAGAGTTGCCCGACCTCACGCGCACTTTGAACCGGCACAGCCGCCGGACGTTGTGCGCCAGCCAGCGTTCGCACGAAGGTTATGAAGGCACGGACCTATCGTATCGTTTGCTGTTGCGCGACCCGGGTCGCGTTGAGGAAATGCTCACAGAGCTGCGTGGCACCACGGGTGTGTCGCGCGTGACGAGCATGCAGGCCGAAGACGAATCCGAAGTTTAACATGGAAACACTCGCACCAATTCCGACGCCGCCAGCCCAACGCTGGCGTGAGTTTCGCATTCAAGCGCTGCCGATTCTCACGTTCATCGCCGTGCTCATCTGCGTCGTGACGCTTTGGCAGAACTACGTGGTACCCACGAGCATCGTGGGCGAAGTAGAATCCACTCACGCCGTCGTCATCAGTTCCGTGCCAGGTACGATCAAAGAGCTCAAGGTGCAACGTTTTCAGCGCGTGAAAGCCGGTGATGAAATCGCGCAGATCAGCACCATGGATGCTGAAACTCTGCAAGCGGCTCTGCGCGCAATCGAAGGAGACCTCAAATTGATGCGCGCCCGGATGCAACTGGATGTGGAGCGCAACATACAAAGCTACGAATCGTTCCGCCTCGAGTACCTGAACGAACGGGTGGAACTCAGTTTGGAGCGTGTGCGAAGCAAGATTTATGACGCGGAACTCGCGCGGCAGGAACAATTGCTCACCAATGCTTCCGGCCGGCTCATTGATTACACCATATACGATGCCGCGCGGCTGTTGGCCGAAACCTCCCGGACCAACCTCGTTGAGCGCGAGAAGTATTTGGCCGAAAAGGAAAAGACCCTGCCGCAATTGGCGCCAGCCACTAAAGCGGACGAAGCCGTTCTCGAGGCCATCAGGACACAGGAAGCGGCGCTTTCGGCGGAAGGCGGAATGGTGACCCTGCGTGCGCCCATCGATGGGATGATTACCGCCGTTGCGCAGCACACAGGCTCGAAGATTGTAGAGAACGTTCCGATTGTGACCATCAGCGCCACCTCCTCCACTCGTATCGTCGGCTATCTCCGGCGGCCCTGGAATCCGATTCCCAAGCCGGGCGACACCGTTCAGGTGCGGCGCCAATCCTTTAAGCGCGAACAGGCTCCAGGCACCGTGATCGAAGTTGGCGGCCAGTTGGAACCGATTGCTTTCAACCTGATTCCCATCACCACCGGTGGTACCAATGAGTTGGGCTTGCCTTTCTCGATCTCCATTCCGCCAGAGCTGGCTTTGATTCCGGGCGAGCCGGTTGATTTGATCCTGAACACGAGATAAATCGTCGTCCGCTATTTGCGAGGCGCTCGAAATCGAGCGCCTTTTTGCTTTTCGGCTCCGGTGCGCCGCGCCATCTTCGCTGCACAGCACAAACGGGAGCGGCGATGATTACTGCGAGGATTTCTCAACTTCTTTACGGCGGAGACTACAATCCCGAGCAATGGCCGGAGAGCGTCTGGACGGAGGACGTTGAACTGATGAAGCGCGCGGGCGTGAACGTCGTCACGGTCGGCGTGTTCAGTTGGGCGAAGTTGCAGCCCACGCCCGAAACTTATGCGTTCGAATGGCTCGATCGCGTTTTCGATTTGCTTCATCAAAACGAAATCCTCATCGATCTCGCGACCGCGACGGCCTCGCCACCGCCCTGGTTTTCGAAATTGCACCCGGACTCGCTGCCGGTGAATGCCGCAGGCGTCCGCTATTCGCCTGGCGCGCGGCAACACTATTGCCCGAACAGCGCCGCGTATCGCGAGCACGCTGCAAAGCTCGTCCGCCAGCTCGCCACGCGTTACGGCCAATCGCCGCCGCTGGCCATGTGGCACGTGAACAATGAATACGGTTCGCACATCGACGCGTGCTACTGCGAGCAGTGCGCCGCGCAATTCCGCACCTGGCTGCAACTCAAATACAAAACGCTCGAAACGTTGAACGATCACTGGGGCACGGCCGTGTGGAGCCAATGGTATTCGCACTGGGATGAAATTCTGCCGCCACGTCTCGCGCCCACTTTCTGCAATCCCGCTCAACAACTCGATTATCGGCGATTCATGAGCGACTCGCTGCTCGCTTGCCTGCTCAACGAGAAGAGCATTCTCAGCGAACTGACGCCGGAGATTCCCGTCACCACGAATTTCAGCGGCGAACATGGGCTGCTCAGGGCCGTGAACTATTTCGACTGGGCGAAACACGCGGATTTCATCTCGTTCAACTCCTATCCCGATCCGATCGACGCCGATCCGGCGGATGTCGCCTTTGCTTACGACCTGCAACGTGGCCTCGGCGGCGGCAAAGCGTGGCTGCTCATGGAGCAACCGCCATCGCAGGTGCACTGGCGCGCACACAACGCCGTGAAACGTCCGGACCAGATGCGGCTCTGGAGCTATCAGGCGCTGGCGCACGGGTCGGATGGCGTGATGTTTTTCCAATGGCGCGCGGCCCGCACCGGCGCGGAAAAATTTCACAGCGGCATGTTGCCGCACGGCGGGCCGGAGACGCGCACGTTCCGCGAGATCGAGCGGCTGGGCGGTGAGTTAAAAAAACTTTCTGCGATCTGCGGCGCGACGACGCGCGCGGAAGTCGCCCTTATCCTCGATTGGGAGAACATGTGGGCGGTGGAAATGGATTCCCGGCCGGCGCGAATCAATTACTCCGAGCTGTTGCGGACTTATTACCGCGCTCTCTTCGAACCGGATGTGCCCATCGACATCATTTCGCCTGAAACAGCTTTTGCGAATTACAAACTCATCGTCGCCCCCGCGCTCTATCTGGTGCGCCCGGGCGTCGCCGAGGCATTGGAGACTTTCGTCGATAACGGCGGCACGCTGGTGATGACGTTCTTCAGCGGCATTGTGGACGCCAGCGACCGCATTCTGCTGGGCGGCTATCCCGCTCCGTTCCGCAAGCTGCTCGGTATTCACGTGGAAGAGTTCGACGTGTTTGGAAATCAAATACGCCACATCAAAACTCCGTTGCGCGGCGCGCGCTGCACGCTTTGGGCGGAAGTGATCCAACTGGAAAGCGCCGAGGCTGTGGCGAGCTTCACAGAAGACTTTTACGCGCAGCGACCGGCGATCACGCGCAACGCCGTTGGCCGCGGACTCGCCTACTATATTGGCACGCATCCCGAACCGGCGTTCCTGCGTTCGTTCCTTGCCGAGATTTGCGTGGACTGTGGCCTGCGTCCGCCCATGCGCGTGCCCGCCGGCATCGAAGTCACCACGCGCTCGAATGAACATGGCGAGTTTCTCTTCCTGCTCAACCACAACGCGACGATTCAATTCGTGGACATCGGCCCGCGCATTCGGCGCGACTTGCTCAGCGGCGAGATGATTAAAGGTCAGTGCCAGCTCGGTCCGCGCGATGTGCGAGTGCTGCAGTTGGCGTGAGGGCAAGACATCGGGCAGTGGACTACGGCTTTTTCTCTTTCGGTGTCTTGAGTGCGCGCATTCCACCTTCGACCAGTTCTTCGCCGACGTCGCCAATGACACCGGTATGGCGCCGTATCGTGCGCAATGAAGACCGCGCCAGTTTGCTCAGACCGCGCGGGGTGAAGACGTATTCCGCCACTGTCGTCGCCGCGAGCATGGGATTGAACTCGCGCATGTGCCACATCACGTTTATCAGATCGCGCATAGACTTCGCGGCCGGTTCGCGCACGACGCGCAGAAGGAGCAGCGTGAGCAGACAAAGCATAATCGAGCCGCAAATGACGGCATGATAGCGCGTGAACGGCTGCCCGAAGAGCGTGCCGAGTTGGTCGGGCAGTTGGCGCAAGACTACGCCGCCCATCAGAGGACCGACTGCCACGAGCAGGTTCGTGAAGCTGAAATAGACGGAGAGGTAATGCGCGCGATTTTCCGCCGGGACCATTTTGATCATCAGGTTGAACTGCCCGACCTGTTGAAAGCCCGCGAGCATGAAGCCGGTGATGAAGTAGGTCGCGTAAAGGTGTTTAAAGTGCGCTGGGGAACTAAACAGCCACGACGCCGCGGCGACTGTCAGCCAGGTGAGCGCGGTCGTGAGCATCACCGGCTTGTTGCCGAATCGGTCCACGAGAATTCCCCACGTCCGCAATGAGATGAGCGTACCGAGCGTTTGCAGCGTCGTCAGCGTCACGAGGTCAGCCAGGGTAAACGGCAGTCCTTTCAGCACGAAGACGCTGTAGAAGGGTTGGCCGGCATTGAAGAAGAGGCCGAAGAGCCCGGTGAACAGGAGCAGGCGCACGAAGTTTCGGTCGCGAAAGACGGCGGTGAACGTTTCGAGCGGTGCGCGTTGCGGCTGCCGTTCCATCACCTGCCGAGGAAATTTCATGCGCGTGAGAAAGAACAGTCCGATGAGGCGCAGGACGGCGGCCACGGTGAAGATGATTCCAAAAATCCAGAGTGTGTTGCCGAACCGCTCGGCGATCTGGCCGGCGGCGAGCATCGTCACCAACGCCCAGAAGCCGAACATCATGTTGCGCGTGCCGAAGTAGCGGCCTCTGATGTTCAACGGCACAAGTTCGGAAACAGACGCGGACCACGTCACGCCGCAGACGGCGTTGCCGAGGTTCGAGAGAATAACGATGCCGGCAAACAGAACGTGCTTCGATTCGCCGAGCCAGGGAAAGAACAGTGTCAACATCCATGGAAGCGCGTTGAGCACAAACGTTGCCGCCATGATTTGGTAGAGCGAGAAGTAGCGTTGCAGAAAAATCGTGATGGGCGGCTGCACGAACAGGCACAGGAAAGGCGTGGCCGCAAGCAGGCCAATGGCGGTGTCTGACCAACCGAGGGCCTTGACCACGAAACCGATCAGGAACGGCATGTTGCCCAGCGTGAGATTCAGCATCGAGACGCTGAAACACGCCTCAATCGTGCAGTACTTGAGTGAGAGGAGCAGTTCGCGTTTGCGTAAGACGTTCACCTTGCGCGCGACTTCTCGCACGAGTGCGCGCGGCGTGCAAGAGAGAGACTGTTTCACCACCCTCCTCTCCGCAAAATCCTTCCCTCCACAACACCCCGCCTCTACTCTCGCGCGAATTGCGCCTGATGAGTCCGGCCGAAAAACTTCTTCGCGACCTGATCGCGCTGCGGAGCGTAAACCCGGCCTTCATGCCGGCGAATGACCCGCGCGCAGGCGAACAACGCGTTGCGGATTTTCTCGCTTCGACCGCGCGGCAAGGCAGTCTCGCAATTGAACGACAAACCGTCTTCGAAAATCGGGACAACGTGCTGATGCGCCTTTCGCCTCTGTCGAAGGTGAAGCAGCGCGTAGTGCTCGCGCCTCACATGGACACCGTCGGTCACGTGACGATGCCTGATTCATTGTTCACTCCGCGCAAACAAGGTAACCGGCTGTTTGGACGTGGTGCTTGCGACACGAAGGGATCGATCGCCGCGATGCTCGCGGCGCTATTGAACGTCGCCCGCAGTTCACAACGTCCGCAGGAAACGGAAATTGTCTTTGCTGCGCTCGTGGACGAAGAAAACAGCCAAAGCGGTTCCCGCGCACTGGTCGCGAGTGGTTTTCGAGCGGACCTCGCCATCGTGGGCGAACCAACGCGGCTGAAAGTCATTACCGCACACAAGGGCGATTTGTGGCTGACCCTTCGCACGCGCGGAAAGGCGGCGCACGGCGCGCGGCCGGAGCTGGGCCGCAACGCTGTCCATGCAATGGCGCGAGTGGTGAATCTGCTGGAGACGGAATATCGCCGACGAATCGCGCGGCGGCAGCACCGGCTGCTTGGCCGCGCGACCGTGAATGTCGGCAGCATTCGTGGTGGCACGCAGCCAAACATTGTGCCGGACGCATGTGAGATCACGCTTGATCGCCGCACGTTGCCGGGAGAGTCAGACGCCGGAGTAATTCGCGAAATCCGCTCATTCCTGAAACAGCGCAGACTGGCAGTTGAGGTCCTTGACGACAAAGCAATGGCGCCGTGCTGGGCAATGGAGACGAATCCGAAGCTGCCGCTCGTGCAATCGCTCATGCGGGTGGCGAAGCAGCGGGCGCCCGCGGGCGTTCACTTCTTCAGCGATGCCTCAGTCTTCGCGCACGGCGGCACGCCCGCCGTGTTGTTCGGTCCCGGCGATATTGCGCAAGCGCACACGGCGGATGAATGGATTTCCATTCGTTCGCTGGAACGCGCGACCGCCGTGCTGACGAAGTTTCTTCAATCGCTCCCATGATTCGTTCCTTCCTTCGTTCCAGTTTCTTTCGCCAGAGCGCGTGGATGATGGCGGCGACGCTGCTCAGCGGCGGCCTCATGGCCCTGGTCCAGATTATCGCCACACGCATGCCCGAAGGCGAAGCGCTGACCTTCACCATGTTAATGGATCTGGTCGCGCAATTGACGATACCGGTCATTGGCCTGCAAACAGTCTTCGCTCAGGAAGCCGTCATCGCCCTGACGGGAAACCGGCGCGCGCAACTCGCCGGCGCGACGCGCTGGGCCTTCAAGACGATTGGCGCTCTTTGGCTGATCGCGGCGTTCGGCTTCTTCATCTTTCAAAAATCATTCACATTGAACTTCCGCGTCACGCCGCTCGCGCTGGCTGTGACGCTGGCCTTCGGACTGTTGGCGATGCTGCAACCCGTGGTCGCGGGGTTGTTGCAAGGCAAACAAGAGTTTTCAACGTTCGGGTTGGCGACCATCCTGAACGGAGTGGGCCGTTTCGCAGGCGTCACGATCACGGTGTTATGGCTGGGTGGAAAGGCCGAGGGCGTAATGTTCGCTGTTTTTCTGGGGGTGCTTCTGACCGTCGGCATTATGGCGTGGCGCACCCGAGAGCTATGGATCGGCCAGGCCGCTGCGTTCGATTGGCGCGGACTGCTTCGCCGCACATTGCCCATATCGTTGGCTTTGGGAGCCTACACTTACCTCTTCACTGCGGATTCGCTGCTGGTGAAACGGTTCTTCACCACGGACACTGATGCTTACAACTCGGTCCGTCTCGTCGGACGAATTCTGGTGTTCGCGACAGTTCCAATGGCCTGGGTAATGTTTCCGCTGCTGGTGAAAAGTCATGTGCTGGGCAAGAAAGATAATGCGCTGAAATACACGGCCGCGGTCACGCTCGGGGTCGGGGCGGTGGGGGCGCTTGGTTTGACGCTCTGGCCGGAATTGCCGTTGCGCTTCCTGGCCAAGGGCGCGCACGTGAATTTCGCGTGGATGGTTCCCTGGTTCGCATGGTGTCTGTTGCCGCTCCCGCTGGCCCACGTGCTGATCAATAACGTGCTGGCGTGCGAACGTTACGCAGCGGTTCCCTGGCTGGTAGCTGTGGCGATCGGTTACGGAGTTGCATTGCGGTACAACCACGAAACCTTCATCTCCGTCATCAAAACACTCGGCGTCTTCGGCCTGCTGCTCGTGGCCGTCTGCGTCGTGTTTACGATTCGCCAGCCACGGACCGGCGCTAAGCGTTGACCGGCTCGTTGTGATGCTCCGGCGCGCTGTTATGATGCTCGTCTTCCTCGTTTCCCTGGTGCGGCGGTTCTTCGCTCTGCTTGCGCGGGCCGGGATGCATACCCATGCGTTTGCGCTTGCGGTAGAGTGTCGCCGGATCGATGCCGAGAATCTGCGCGGCCTCGCCGAGGCTCGGCGTGCTCATGATGATCCGCTTGATGTGCTCCGCTTCGAGTTCTTCGAGCGAAGTCTTGGAGCCGACGCTCACCCCGCTGCTGGTCGGGCGGTGCAGGTTTTCCGGCAGGTCGATGACGTCGATTTCCTTTTTCTCCGCGAGAATCGTCGAGCGTTCGATCACGTTGCGCAACTCGCGCAGATTGCCGGGCCACGAATAGGTTTGCAGCGCCTGGAGAGCGGCGGGCGTAAAATCCGCCAAGTCCTTGCCGACCTGATTACCGAAGAACCTCAACCACTCCTGAGCGATGCGCGGCAAATCACCAGGCCGCTCGCGCAATGATGGCATCCGAATCGAAATGACGTTCAGCCGATAGTAAAGGTCTTCGCGGAATTGTCCGTTCTTCACCGCCTGTTCCAGATCGCGATTGCTGGCGGTGACGAGCCGCACGTTGGCGCGGCGCAACTTCGTTTCGCCCACGCGCTCATATTCCTTGTCCTGCAAGAGGCGCAGCAACTTGGGCTGAATCTCCAGCGGCAATTCTCCAATCTCGTCGAGGAACAACGTGCCGCCGTCCGCTGCCGCCACTTTTCCAAACGTGTCTGACACCGCCCCGGTGAAGGCGCCCTTCACGTGGCCAAACAATTCGCTCTCCAGCAATTCACGCGAAAGACTCGGACAGCTCACCGTCACGAAGGGGCGATCAGCTTGCGGGCTGCGCTGATGAATGGCGCGCGCCAGCACGCTTTTGCCGGTGCCGCTCTCGCCGAGAATCAGAATCGTCGCGGGCGTGGAGGCGGCCTTGAACGCCAGTTCGTAAACCTTCTGCATGATCGGCTCGGCTGATTCGAGAATTGGCGACGGCGCTTCAGCGGAAACGCGCGACTCCAGTTCCGCGACTTTGTTTTCAAGCTGGCGCGTGCGGGCGACTTTCATCAGCGTCTGCTGCAATTGGTCGGGCGTGAAAGGCTTGGCGAGATAATCAAACGCCCCTTGCCGCATCGCTTCCACGGCCGTCTCAATCGTCGCAAACGCAGTGGTGACGATGATGGTGAGCCGCGGCTGTGCTTTGAGCAGCTTGCCCATCACTTCCAGCCCGTTCTCCTCGCCCAGCCGCAAGTCCAACAGGGCGACGTCAAAAGTATCTTTCTCCAATTCCTGCATGGCGCTGCGGCTGTTGGCCGCGGCCACCACATCATGTCCCATTCCTTTGAGGACGGGCACAATGGTCCGGCGGATGTTCAATTCGTCGTCAATTAAGATGATTCGCATGGTTGCTCTCCTTCTCCTTGCCCGAACAGTTGCTCAAGGTGGGGCGACATGCAACTCGCGGAGTGAAATTCGCAACAAATATTTTGTGGCCGAAAATAAAATCACCTTTCCACGCTCTCGCTCTTCTAAGGCGAGAGCCACGGAAAGGTGATTCGTGAGAATTCGATTACCGCACCGATTACCGCACGCGGCGACCGAAGATCAACGACACCAGGAACAGCACGAGGAAGACAACAAACAGAACTTTGGCAATCCACGCCGCTGTGCCTGCGATACCCGCGAACCCGAGGAACGCCGCGATCAGCGCGACGATCAAAAAGATGATTGACCAGCTTAACATATGTTTCTCCGTTGTTGGTTATTTGCCCTTTGAGAAATGGTTAGCTACCGATATGCCACGAACGGAATGCCGGATTTAAGAGGAAGCTTCTGCATTTATGCACCGGCCCTGCGGTCCTTCGCGTGTGCAATGCAACTCGGCGGGGGCCGGTGATTGCAAATTGCCCTTGGCGAGACGTTATCCAACGCGAAACGAGATGCGCGCGATCATTTGCTTGCCGAAGCTGTTTTGCAGGCGGCCGAGGATTTCCTTGCGGCGATAGCGAACGATTTCCGAAAGCCAGGTGTTGCTGTCCACGGTCACGAACAGTGTGCCGTTGTGAATGCCGGTTGGCTGCGCGTGTGCAGTGAGCGTCGGATCGATCAGACTGTTCCACACGCGAACGATCTCCGCTTCGGCCTGGCGGCGGTCCATACGCAGGCTCTTCATCATGCCCTCGACGAGCGTTTGCGCGTTCTTCTCGCGGCGCGCGTTGGCTTTGAGGATCGGCGCGACGTTCACGCCGCGCCACGCCGCGAGTACTTTTTCGCGCGCGGAAAGCCTAGGCGGTCCCAGCGGCGGGATGCGGCGCGGTCGTGGCGGCAGCAGGCTCATTCGCGGGCGGAGGATGAACGTGCTCCGGCTGTTCGTCCAGCACGAGCACGCCGTGCGGCGGCAAATCGTAGCTCCCGGTGAATTTTTTTCCGGTGAGAAAATCGTGCATCGGTTTGTAGAAGTGCAGACGGACCGGCGAGTTCTGGTGGTTGAGCAAAAAATAAATCCGCTGTCCCTCTTTCTCGCGCATGCTCACTTCGACGGTGTCCGGCACTTTGAGCAATGGGTGAAGATTGCAGATGTTGCGCAGCCACGTCACCAGGTCGAAGTAAAACAACTGGTGGCTGACAGTGCCGAAGTAAATCGCGCGCCCGTTTCCGAACTGGTTCATCGTCATGGCCGGCTTGCCCGCGTAAAAATCCTTCGCGTAGGTCGCAATGATCTGGCAGCCCTTCGGCTCGATGATGTCGCACCACAATCGCCCTGGATGCAGGTGCGTCGCCGGAAATCCCGCGCGGAACGTGAGATGATTTTCCTCGCCCGGCGGCAACGGATCGAACTCGCGCACTTCGAGCCCGAATAGGTCCGTCATGTCGTGCGGAAAACCCGTGTCCGGCGCCATGTGGTGCTCGTCCACGAGTCCCGTATTGCAGGTGGCGACGAGTGTGCCGCCGTTTTGCACGTAAAGCTTCAGCAGGTCCGCTTCGCCGCCCGCCAGCAGGCTGAGTGACGGCGCGAAAACAATTTTGTATTTCGACAAATCTTCCGTGGGCCGCGCGAAATCCACCGGGATGTTCCGGTCGTGCAGCGCCGTGTAGAAGAGCTGGATGTGCTCGCGATAATTGAAATCCGAATTCGGTTGCGGCGTGTAGCGCATGTTCCAGTCGTTGTCATGGCTGAATAGAATGCACACGTCTGCCGCGACGCACGATCCCTGCAACACGGGCGCAAGGCTCCTGAGTTCGTGGCCGATTTGTTTGATCTCCCGATAGGCGCGCGTCTCCGGCGAACCATCGTGGCTGAGCACGCCGCCGTAGAATTTTTCGGTGCCGATGCGTGGCTGCCGCCACAAAAAGTAGAGCACGCCGCACGCGCCGCGTGACACGAGTTGATACGTGAAGAGCCGGACCACGCCCGGCCGCACCAGGGAATTCACCTTCTGCCAATTCACGTTGCCGGCCTTTTGCTCGATGACCCAGAAGCCGCAATCCCCATTCGGTGTGCGCACGTTCTGCTTTTTCAACGAGCGCATCATGTCGATCTCGCCGGCCAGCTCGGCGGACTTCGTGTTGATGGTCGCGTTACTGTCGAGCGACACGAAGTCGAGCACGCCAGCCATGTCGAAATGATCGAAGCTGCGGTAAAGCGCTCGCAGATTGTTCGTCACAGGAATGTTCGGCGTCAGCTGGTGCAGCATGTCCGCCTGCATGCGCACGTAGGCCACCAGCGTGTCGCTGGAAAAACGCATCCAGTCCATGAGTAGCGCCGGGTTGTGGATCGTGGGCGCGCACATCGGCATCGGCATGTCCTCGAAGCACGTGACGCGCTGCGTCCAGAAGTTCAAGCCGAGCCTGTCGTTCAAGCGCTCGACCGTTTCGTATTTGGCCTTCAACCACGCGTGCCAGTCCTTGCGCGTTTCTTCGTTGAAGGAGGTCTCAGTGTTGTGTCCGCCAATGCCGTTGTCGATCTGCCACGCGATGAGCGCCGAATGTTTTCCCAGCGCCCCCGCCAGCGCGCGCACGATCTTCTGCGAGTAGTCCCAATACACGCCACTGTTCGCGCAATAGGCACGCCGGGTGCCTTCGTGCTTCACGACGCCGCGCTCATCGACGGGCAGGATTTCCGGATGCTTCTTCGCCAGCCAAATCGGCGGCGCGGCGGTGGGTGTGCCGAGGACGATTTTGATGCCCGCGTTTCCGAACAGATCCATGGCGCGGCGCATCCAGTCGAAGTTGAATTTGCCCTCCTCAGGCTCGTAGAGGCCCCACGCGAATTCGCCCATGCGCACGACGTTGACGCCCGCTTCGAGCATGAGTTGGATGTCGTCCTCCCAGCGCGACTCCGGAGCTTCGAGCGTCCCCGCGTACGGATAGACCCAATGTTCGGGATAATAATCGACGCCGAAATACATACGCCTTCCTCCGGGGTTGTTAGGGAAACTCTAACCCCGCGATTGATTGCGGCAATGACGAAAGAGAATTCATCTTGCGCAGCAGGCAGCGCGAACTGCCACCGGCCAGAGTTGAATTGAATGACTGAATCGCAGTCAGCGCCAAGCCGCCTGAGGATTGGCTACACAATCCGCGTCGCTACTTCCCCGACCGAAAACGCTGAACCAGAAAAGTCGCCGCCGCCAAACCAATCAGGGCCCACGTCGAAGGCTCGGGCACGGGCGTGACATCCGCCCAGGTCGTTCCGATTCTCAGTTCGTCCCACTGCATCGCTTCAGGCACGCTGGCAGCGGTGTTCTGGCGCATGTTGAAGCGATCGATTCCCACCGTGCTGTCTGTTCCGTTAACCGCCGTTATGGCAGGCGAGGGCGGCGCCTGGCCGAACGTGGAGGAATCGGGATTAATCCAAAGACTGACGACGTCCGCGGCGAGAGAATCGAAGCTGTATCTTCCCACCAGCAGAATAGCTTCGCCCTCGAAATGAAGAGTGGTATCGAAAGTGGCCGTGCTCCCCGTGCCGCCTTTTTGCACGCCAAAGAAATAGCCGCCGGAACCGCCCGTGTCCCTCACGACTACCGCGTTCACTTTGAAACCGGTATTGTTGATTTCAGTGAGCGCACCCACGGACGTGCCCGCCGCCGGACTCGTCCATGCCGTGCCATAAGAAGTAAGTTGGAAGAGCACCGAGAAATAGATGTCTCCGCTGGTGACGGTAGTGCCAGTCAGCCGGCGGACTCCCAATCCGTCCGCGCCATTTGTGACGCTGTTTCCGACGCCAGGAGCCAGGCCTGAATAGGAAAGATTGCCGCTCACGACACTCAGGTCATTTGCTCCCGTTCCGCCGAAAGTCCAATTGGCAGGAGTGTTGTCCGAGACCGGGCCGCCCAGGTTCGAATAGTTGAATGGCTCGTAAAGAATCTCCGCCGCGCGGGCTTCGACGACACTGAAACCTGCCATCGAGGCCACCGCGCCACAGGTGACGAATATTTTTCTGGCGAACATGATCAGGGACCGTAAAGCGGCGTCACGGCTGTGCGCCCACCGTCTTCAGAAAGCTCATATTTGTAAAGATAGTTCTTCTGCGTGACGAACTCGGCATGGCCATCACAGAAAATAACATTTACGCCGTCAGCGCCGTGATTGTCGCCCCGGTTCGGATAATTGTCCTGCGAGCGCGGCGGGTCATCCGCGTCGAGGATTAGCCAGGTATCGACAGGCCCGGCGACTGTGCCTTGCAGCCCAAACGCGTTATTCTTGTGAGCGTAGCTGGACACCGTGCTCTGCGTCTTTTGCGGAATTGGCGCGTGTCGTGGTTGGGTGCTGTGCCAAAACCCAAAAATCTCGTAGCTGTGACCGTAGATAACACTGTTCGTTGCATTGTTCTTAAGATCCTCATAGACGGTAATCGGGGGTCTGCCGGGAGGTCTCAGCGTGATCGGGGGACGAATATAGTTTTTTGTAGCCGGGCAAATGAAGCTTTGCAATGCGGGGACATAGTCCGGAAAAATCCACGTTAAATCATCGTCGGCGAAACCCGAAACGCCGGCCAACCGCCCCTGCTCATCGTCATCGGCGTACATTTGGCTGCCGATGCCCATCTGTTTCTCATTGTTCAGGCAGGCAATTCTCTTCGCGCGGTCTTTGGCTCTGGCCAAAGCGGGCAAGAGCAGCGAGGCCAGAATAGCGATGATGGCAATCACCACGAGAAGCTCGATCAGCGTAAATCCGCGATGAGAAGCGCTCTTCTTCATGACAATGGCCTTCCTGAAAATAATCAACCGCGTTGCTTTTCGACAAGGCAATACGCGGCGGACGATAGATTCTGAAAGGCGCCCGAGACCTGCGGTGCAATTGGATCGCGGTTGACTTGCGGCGAAGAATTCGCGGATGCTCCGTGCTAGAATGCAACCCAGACTTCTTCTCAGGTGGTGTATCGTATTCGCGTTCGCGAGCACTGTTTCGGCTCAGAATTTCAAAACGCTCGCGCCTTTGTGGAGCCTCAAGCCGGGCGACAGGCCTTATCTCACCGGCACATCTGCAACCGGGGCCAACGATAATCTGCAGCGAGGGATCGGATACAATCCAGTCACGGACCATCTGCTGCTGGTGAGCCGTTGGACCAACGAAGCTGTGTCCGGCTCCAGTCTCATTCAAGGCATCTACATCCTCGATGGCAACACGGGCGGGGAACTGGGGACCTTGAACACCAATGGCATCAACGCCGGCGCTCTCCCTACGTTTCTGTTGCTCAAGATCAACGTGGCCGAGGACGGCGTGATCTACGGAGCGAACTTCGGCACATTCAACCCCGCAAACCCGAATACGAACTTCAAGCTGTATCGATGGGCCGACGAAAGCGCCGCGCCGACGGTTGCTTTCAATGGCGATCCGTCCGGCGGCACAACCAACTTACAGTGGGGCACGACGCTTGAGGTGCGCGGCTCAGGCGCGAACACAGAAATCCTGCTGGGGTCCAACGGCAAAGTGGCTTCGCTGTTGAGAACAAGTGATGGATTGACCTTCACTCCGATTGCGTTGTTGTCGGATGTTCCGAACCCAGGTGATTTCGAACACGGGATTGGGTTCGATAGCGACAATAGTTTTTGGGGCAAGCGCGCTGGTTCGGACTTGCGCAAATTCGTTTACGGCGCGGGCACCGGCAATGCGGTGACGATTTCCACCTACGACACCAATGCTTTGGCGACGAGCTCGGCGCTGGGGCAGCTTGCGGTGGACGCGAACAACCATCTGCTGGCCTTTTTGGAGACGCCGCTGCCCCCGCCTTTTTCGGGCACTGGCGTGCTGCCCCGTCAAAACCGCGTGCGTCTTTACGACATCTCAAACAGTTCCATCGCTCCCGTGCTGCTGGACATCGAGAATTTTCCAACCAACTGGATTAACCGGCTTGCCGCAGGCGCGGTTGATTTTGGAAACGGAAAGCTGTTCGCGTTGTCCGCGAACAATGGCCTCATGGCATTTACCGTGACGCCGACTGCTTCTGTCGTTCCTGAAGTCGTAACCGCTCCCAATGCCCAACGTGTCCTCACCGGGGCCTCGCTGAGCTTCAGCGTGCTCGCGAAATACGCCACGAGTTATCAATGGCGGCGGGGCGTGACCGATATTCCCGGCGCCACGAATCCGGTGTTGAATCTCACGAACGTTCAGGGCGCCGACGCGGGAACCTACACCGTGGTTATGGGCAATTCGGCTGGCACGAGCAGCGCCAGCGCTCAACTCACCGTCGTTCCACCCGCTTCAGTGCCGCGCCTTTCTCCGGTGTGGAGTTATGTCGTGCGCAATGTGACTCCGCCGCTGACCTTCAGCACAGACGCGAACACTCCGTTCAATCGCAGCCTCACCTATCATTCCCTTTCCAATCAGGTCCTCTACATCGACCGCACGAGCGCGACCGCCAACCTGACCGTCAATGTGTTGGATGCGGACAGTGGCGCGTTCCTCTACCGGCTCAGGACTACAGGCATCACCCAGGGCGCGATCGTTCTGCTCATGATCGCCGCGTCGGATGACGGGTCAGTTTACGCCGCGAACATGCAAGCGGATGCGCGCATCGGCGGGGCCAGTGTGGGCTGGAAATTGTATCGCTGGGCCAACACGGGCACGAATACCGATCCGGTCCTGATTTTCCAGGGCGACCCCGCCGATCTCTTCGCTCCCGATTTCCCCGCCACACGCTGGGGGGATTCGATGGACGTTCGTGGCAGCGGAATAAACACGGAAATCATTCTCGACGCCTGGGACCACGAGTATGGCTCAGTGTTCTCGCCCAACGGCGCTGACCTCAATATCACCTGGAATCACACCGGTTTTCTGCAGTCCTATTTTGGCGGCAGCATCGGCCGTAGCCTGCAATTCGGATCGGGCAATACCTTCTGGCAAAAACGCAAAGCCTCTCCCCTGCAATGGAGCAGTTACGATCTTGCGACGCAAACCAGCACACCCCTCAACAGCTATGATGTTTTTCCAGACAGCACCGGGCCGGTCACAATGCATTTCCCAAGCAACCTGCTTGCGTCCATTGATTTTGCGACGACGACTGCCTCGCCGGACATGCTGAGCCTCTACGAGATCTCTGATCTGACAACTCCGTTGCTTCTCGGCAGCTATCCATTCCCCACCAATCGCCAGGGCAACAACAACTTCATCGGGCAAATTGTTTTCGGCGGCGGAAAGGTTTTCGCCGTGGACGGCAACAACGGAATCATGGGATTGGAGATTCAATCCGGCTCGGTGATGAATCCGCCCGTTGTTCTCACACAACCGCGCGGCTTCCGTGCTGTGGCGGGACAAGGCGGCGCGCTGTCCGTTGTGGCGACGGACGTTGGGACTTATCAGTGGCAGAAAGACGGGACCAACATTGCAGGCGCCACGACTAACACCCTGTCGTTTGGCTCGCTCCAACTCAGCGACGCCGGCACGTATCGGGTTGTGCTCAGCAACAGCGTCGGCGTCACGATCAGTTCCAATGCGGTAGTGATCGTCGAGTCGCCCGATGATTTTCACACGCTGTCGCAGATCTGGAGTCTCGCGCCGAACAGCCGCCCCTATCTTCCGCTGGACGGGGATGCTCAGGGACGGACACCGCTTTATCGCAGCATCGCTTACAATGCTTTGTCCAATCACGTCTATATCGTGAGCCGCACCGGCCCGTCCGCTGGACTGACCATCAACGTGCTCGATGCTTCGACGGGCGCTGACTTGTATCAGCTCAACACCAACGGAATCGCCGATGGAGCCATCGTTCTCCTGGGAATCGCCGTGGCAGACGACGGGGCCATTTACGCCGCGAACATGGACGCCGGTGGAGTGGCCGGGCCAGCGACTTATAAGCTTTATCGCTGGGCTGACTCCGATCCCGCGACCGTGCCGGTGAATGTTTTCTCCGGCGAGCCAGCCAATCTCGCTGCTCCCGTTCGCTGGGGAGATACGTTGGCCGTGCGCGGCAGTGGCATAAACACAGAGGTTTTGATCGACTCGAATCAAGGCCTGAATGGAGCCTTGCTCAAACCCGTGGACAGCAGCATGACTTTGTTCACCAATTCTCCGTTCACGGCGAGTTATCCCCAACCGCCGATTGGCCGCAGCCTCCAATTCGGTTCGGGAAACACATTCTGGCAAAAGCGCTCGGGCAACTCATTGCGATTGTCGAGCTACAACCTGGCCGGACAGAGCAGCACGCTCTTGAGCAACTTCACTGCTTTCCCGAACTCAGTCGGACCGGTGGCCCTCGATGCTTCGCGCAACCTGCTCGCCGGAATTATTTTTGCCGGCGGCACGGCCATTCCCGATTCGGTCGGGCTGGCCGACATCACCGATCTCTCGGAGCCGCTCTTCCTGGCCAAATACAATTTTCCGACTAATTCGCGGCCCAATGGCAATCTCATCGGGCAAGTAATCTTCGCTGGCACGAACGTCTATGCCGTCGATGGCAACAACGGGATCGTCGCGTTTACGATTCTTCCGCCTGGATTCAGCGCGACGCTGACGTTGCGCATCGAACGTTCTGGTTCGGACGTGATTCTGTCGTGGACTGATCCGAATGCCATTCTGCAGGCCACTCCGAGCCTGACGCCGATCAACTGGAGCGACATCAGCACTCCCGGACAAACGAGCAAGGTGGAGAGTGCGGCAACCGGAATGAAGTTCTACCAGCTTCGCAAGTAACTTCGGCTTCGCAAACGACGGTGGCGCCAACGATTACTTGCCGGCTTCCGGCTTTTTTCTCGTGGCGGGATCGTGTTCTGGTTTCGAGGCATCGTAGTTCGGGTTGCGTGATGGCATTTGGGCGCCAACTTCCTTCCGCCACGCGTGCAATCGTGCGCGCAGTTCTTCCACCTTTGCCGGCATCGCGGCGGCCAGGTTGCGCTGCTCACCGATGTCTTCGCGCAAGTTGTAAAGTTCCACGCGCATGTCATCGAAGAATTCGATCAACTTGAAGTCACCCGAACGAACCGCGCCGTAGGGCGTGGTGCCGCCGAGTTGGTAATGCTGATAGTGCGGGTAATGCCAGAACAGCGTGTCGCGTTTCAGTTCGCCGTCCTGCCGCAGAAGCGGGGTGAGACTTGCGCCATCCGCGCCTTTGCGAGCTGCCTCTTTCATGCCGGTGACTTCAAGGATCGTAGGATGCAAATCCATGCTGATGACGGGAGCCTCACAAATGCTTCCGGACTTCGTCACTCCGGGCCAATGCACGATGAGCGGGACGCGTGTGCCTCCTTCGTAGCACGAGCCCTTGCCCACGCGCAGCGGATGATTCGAGGTGGTCGGCACGCGCCCGCCATTGTCGGAAGTGAAGATGATCAGAGTGCGATCGGCCAGCTTCAGTTCGTCGAGCTTGCTGCGGATTCGGCCCACTGAATCATCAAGGCTTTCAATCATGGCCGCGTAAACCGCATTGGTCTGCCTCTGGCCGGGGCGCTTCTTCGCGCGGTACTTTTGCACGAGCGCTTCCTTTCCTTGAATCGGCGTGTGGACCGCGAAGTGCGGCAAATAAAGAAAGAACGGCTTGTCCTTTTGCCGCTCGATGAACCGCGCCGCTTCAGCACCAATTCGGTCCGTGATGTATTCGCCGCCTGGACCTTCCGGCAGCGTCGCGATTTTATAGGGCGCGAAATAGCTGGGCGGCGCAGGAGCGGCACTCCCAGCCGCGTTGAGGTCGAAGCCGTGTTTCTCCGGAAAATATTCCTCACCACCCAGATGCCACTTCCCAATGCTTCCAGTGACATGCCCGCCGGATCGAAGCGCGCGGGCAACGGTGACTTCCTCGAGCGGCAGAAACTTCGTCCACGGCGGCACCAGCAACTTCGGATTTTCCGGCGGCAAACCGGGAATCCAGTCCGTGATGTGGAGTCGGGCCGGATACTTGCCAGTGAGAATGGCCGCGCGCGTAGGCGAACACACCGTGCAGGCGGAATACGCCTGCGTGAACTTCATTCCATCGCGTGCCAGCCGGTCAATGTGCGGCGTCTCGTAGAAGTCGCTGCCGTAGCACGCCAAGTCAGTCCATCCCAGATCGTCGGCGAGAATCAGGATGACGTTGGGTGGTGGCGCCGGAGCAGCGTGGCAGAGCCGCACTCCGAGCAGCCCGATCAAAAAGCAAAGGGTGACCAGCCATCGCTTCCGGTGCATTGCGTCTCCAAATTCGATCCGTTGGATCAGTTGTCCTCAGCTTTCCAGCTTTGCATCCATCGTGATGTTCGCCTTGAGCAAACGCGAAATGGGACAACCGGCCTTGGCCGCATTTGCCGCGGCGGTGAATTTCGCTTGGTCCCCGCCGGGAATTCTCGCCGTCACGTCCAGATGCGATTCCGTGACCGTGAAACCCGCGTCGGTCTTGTCCATCGTGATCGTCGCGGTAGTGCTGATGGATTCCGGCGTGATGCCGGCCTTGCCCAATTCCGCCGAGAGTGCCATCGAGAAACACCCGGCGTGGGCCGCCGCGATAAGTTCCTCGGGGTTCGTGCCAACGCCGTTTTCGAATCGCGTGCTGAAGGAGTATTGAGTTTCCTTGAGCACGCCGCTGTCGGTGGAAATCGTTCCCTTGCCGTCCTTCAAACCGCCGCGCCAGACTGCTGATGCTTTCCGTTTCATGTTCCCCTTTTGTATTTTGTCCGAGCGTGAATTCGCCCGTCGTCCGACGCTATCGGCGGCTTCGCTCAACCTCAAGCGGGATGATGGCGTTCATAATGACTTCAAAAGGACCGGGCAGTCGGGCTCGAAGCGTCACGCGCCACGACATCACCAGCCCGTGGCCAGTGTTTCAAACCGTTACGCAATCCTGACTGATGAATTCGGTTGTGGCGGAATCGATTAGCGATGGCAATGCGCTGCGTTCTTTCGCAGCCATGCGATTTCGAGTACCACCTCGCCGTGAATCAAAGCAAGCTGATCGCCATCGACACTCAGGCCATGCCGTGGGAAGAACGGTTCAACGAAAGAATTGGCCGACCGCTTTTCCGTAAAGAGCTTTTCCTCGATCCGGAGACGAACGTCCTGATCCGGCTGGTTCGTTATCCCGCGGGAGTGATCAATCCCAGGCACACACATCCGTGCGCTCACGGGATGTATGTGCTGGAAGGAAAACTCGTGACGCACGCTGGATCGTTTGGTCCGGGAATGTTCGTCTGGTTTCCCGAAGGTGAAGTGATGGAGCATGGCGCCAGCGCCGAGGGCGACACGACAGTCCTGTTGATGACGAACAAAGCGTTTCGGATTGATTACGTGGACGAGAAGTCCAGTTGAGAGCCTGGCCGCAAAGGTTGAACGCAACGTCTCGGCAGAGCGACGCACTTTTCTTCATTCAAATGGCGGCTTTTTGCCTAAAGCCGCTACCGCTATTTCAGTAAGTCGTTCGCTGCCTCGACCATTTTGTCCGCGGTCAACCCGTGGTGCTGGTACAAGTGCTCAGCCACATACGCGGACTGGCCGAACTCGCCTTTGATGCCGAGGCTTTTGATGCGGTGCGGAATTCCGGCCTGGGCCAGCGCGTGCGAAACTTGCGCACCCATGCCGCAGATAATTTGATGATCTTCAATCGTGACGACGCGTCCGCTGGCCGCCTTCACTGCTGCACCAATAGCTTCGATGTCCACGTGATTGATGAATGGGTTGTTGATGACGGTGGCCTTCACGCCTTTCTCCGCGAGTTTCTTGCCGGCGTTGATGGCTTTGTCCAGCAACGGACCGCAGCCGATAAGCACCACGTCATTGCCCTGTGAAAGCACCTGCGCTTTGCCCCACGGGTACTTCGCGTCGGCGACCCAGCTCAGCGGATAATTTTCGCGGCCAACGAAGAAGATGTAAGTCTCTCCATCTTTGCCCGCGGCACGGTCAGCGGCTTGACGCTTGATGGCTTCGTACATCAACGCTTCTGCTTCATCAGAGCAACTGGGCGCGATGACCGTCGTGTGCGGAATCGCGCTCGTCGCGGCGAAATAAGTCGTGGCCTGGTGCGATGCGCCGTCCGCGGCGTCCTGAAAGCCGACGTGTGAGAAGAGTGCAATGACTGGCGCTTGCGAAAGCGCAGCCATCGTCAGTGGCAGGTTCCCCTTCGTGACACCGAACTGGCCAAAGGTATCGACGATGGGAATGAAACCCGCCTTCGAGAAGCCCGCGCCGGTGCTGACCATGTTCGCTTCGGCGATGCCGACTTCGACGTAACGGTCTGGAAAAGTTTTTTGAAACAAGCTGATGCCGGTCGAGCCTTGCACGTCGGAAGAAATCGAATAGACCGGCAGCCCTTCGCTGGCCGCCTTGATCGCAGCCTTCGCGAGACCAGTCTGGATCTTGTCTTTCTTAACTGCTGGCGCAGCGCTCGCCGGAGCCGCTGCGGCCTTCGCTTTTTTCTCTGCTTCTTTCTTCTCCCACTCCTCGCGTAGCGACTTCGCCCAGTTCGCAAATTCCTCCGGCGTTTGCCCGCCGTAAATCTCGTTTACGAATTCGACAATCTTTTCGCCGTTCGCGAGCGGGAAGCCGTGGCCACCGGCGGCGTTTTCCATCGTGGATTTCACGCCGTAGCCCTTGATCGTTTTCACCCACAGGCAGACTGGCACGTTCGGGTTTGCCCTGGCCTGCTGAAGGGCTTTCTCAATCGACAGGTAAACCAACTGCAGGTCATGGCCATCGGCCACGGAAATCACGTTCCAGCCCAGCGAACCCATCGCCTGAAACGTGCGCTGCATCGAGAAAGAGTCTTTCGTGATGCGGCCGGACAATTTCGTGTCGTTGTCCGAAATGATCAGCACGAATGGATTCACGCGGTCCTTGGCCGCGAGCCCAGGAATTGCCGCGAACGCCTCCTTCGCCTCGCCTTCCATCGACGCGCCATCGCTCACGACGCAAATCGTAACGCGGTCTCGCTTCGCCACCTTGTCGGCGATGGCAAGCCCTTGCGCCTGCGGCAATGCCGAGCCGAGCGGGCCGTTGCTGAGCCACACGCCTTGCGGATTCAAATGCGATTCGCCGTGGCCGGTCAGTTTGCTTTTGATACCGCGAAAATCTTTCACGTCCTCGAACGTCATGCCATCGAAGCCGTAGTTCGCGCGCAGCGCATAAATGCCGTTCTCCGCGTGGCCGGCGTCATTGACGAAATTGTAAGCCTCGTGCCACTGGCGATCTTTCGTCGCAAAAATGATCGCATGAATCGCCGCCATCATCTCCGCGTAAGCCGCCGGGCCGCCCCAATGACACGCCGCTCCACCGTTCACCGCGTGAACGTCCATCAACGCCACCAGCGCCCGCGTCGCGCGGGGATCACCGACCGTGACCTCTTTCCCCTCGGAGTTCTTGATCTTCAACGAATACCTCGGCGCCTGTGTCGGAGTCGGCGCCAGTTTGGTTTTCAAAGCCAGCGGTTTGAGAGGTGGAGCTTCGACTTGTTGTGCAACGGATGTGTCAGCGCCCATATTCAGGAGTTCAGTTTCAAATTAAAGCGGCGGACTTTAGGAACCGTTCCGTCGCAGGGGAAGAACGATTTTTTATTCGAGGCTGGCCATCAGCAGGGAACCCCTTAGCGCGCCCCGGCAGGGATTTCCGTTGGCGCAGTCGCTGTCTTGTAACCAAGCAACTGGCGCTCCTTGATGATCTTCGCGACTTGCGACGGCACCATCGTCTCCCAGCTCGCGTCGCCGGATTTGATTTTGTTCAAAACATCGCGCGAGAAAATCGGCAGATACTCAGGACGATAATCACGAATGAGTTGAATGTAATTGTTTTCCACGAGGTAGGCGTAGAGATGCTGAAGATGCGGCGCTACGCGCATGCTGCGGGCTGTGATCACGGAGCCGGTCGCACTGTCGCGGAGTGGATAGACGTAGAGCCGCAAATCATTTCTGAAAAGCCGGCCAAAGGATTCGAGGATGCCGCCCTCGAGGTCGCAATAGTATTTCTCGTCGAAGATTTCGCGCAAGCTCGGCACACCCATCACGATGCCAATGTTTTTCTTCGTGTAGCGGAAGAGGTAGCTGGCGAGCCGGAAATAGGCGCCGTAGTTCGAGATCAGCACCGTCTTGCCCAGCGTGCCGAGAATGTCCACGCGGTCGAGGAAATCGCGGTGATTGATCTCGCCTTCATCCGTGAGGTTCTTGAGCGTCATCTCCATGAGCACGACGAGTTCTTCCCCTTGCACGCCCGGTTCCTGGATGAACTGCGCCTGCGCGTTGTTGAGCATATCGAGCGTGACGTTCGTGACGGGCCGGAAGCTGCCGCGCTCGACGAGAATCGCTTTTTTGTAAAGCACCTCCGCGGCCTGCACCACTTCGCCGTCCGCGGTGAACAGCGCCGCGTTGGTCAAACCGTCCTGCACGAGGCGGAGCGTCACCAGCCGGTTGTCCACGCTCGCGAACGCAGGACCGCTGAATTTGATCATGTCCACCTCGACGCGATCGATGGTCAGGTCATCAATGAGGGTTTTGAGGAACCGCTCAATGTCATCGTGATGGTAGAGCGCGGCATAAACCAAATTCACGCCCAGGATGCCGAGCGCTTCCTGCTGCGGGATGTTTTCTTTGTCCCACATGCGCACGTGCATGATGATTTGCGATGGTTCGCCGCGCGGCTCGTGCTGAAACCGAACTCCCATCCAGGCGTGCCAGTCCTCGCGCCGCGTGAAACTCTGTGCCGCCACCGTATCTGCGAAAACGAAAAATTTGGTGGTGTCGCCTCGCCGTGGTTGGAGCCGCTCCGTCAGCAAACCATATTCGTGATCGAGCATCGTGGCGAGCCGCTGCCGGCTGACGTAACGCTCCGAGTGACCATAGATGGCGTCGCTGATCACCATGTCATACGCCGAGATGCTCTTCGCGATCGTGCCGGACGCGCCGCCCACGCGGAAAAACCAGCGCGCAACCTCCTGCCCGGCGCCGACCTCGGAAAACGTGCCGTATTTGGTCTGGTCAAGATTGATCTGCAACGCCTTCTGGTGCGTGCCGACACTTTCCTTCTTCATCCCGCGAGAAAGTTACCGATTGGAAGGGCCAGGGCGAGGGTGAATTTAGCTGGTCTTTGGCAGGGGCGTCTCGGAGCGCCGCAATTTTTTGGGGGCGAAAACGAGTGATGCTCTGGCAGCCCGAACCGCCGCTACGACAACTTATTCACACCACAGCGCGAAAAGCCGGGCGTTCTTGAGTTGCAGCTTCAGTCTCACCGGCTCCGTGAGCATCTTGAACTCGTCGGTCCATTCCACCGCGATGTTCAGTCCATCCCGCTGAATGGGTTTTGATTTTGCGATCACATTGTCAGCCGCATCCAATACCTGCACCGTGATTTCGCCGAAGTCGGACATGGCGTTCAGGCGCAACGCCGCGCTGTTGAGTTTCACCGGCTTCGTCACGATTTCTCCACCATCGAAAGAGGCTTCCAAAGCCACGAAGCGATCGCGCTTGATCGTCGCGAAGCCGATGCCGCTCTTCTCCGGGCCTTTGTCCGGCCCCGAATACGGGCCGTGCCGATACATCCTGCCGCCGTAATAAAACCGGAGTTCATCGCCGACCGGAATCGGATCGTTGTTCCCGAGGGAAAGATTGAATCGATCCCAACTGCCGACCGGCCCGAGCGGAATGAACACACCGCGATCCGCCACCCGCGTGAAATGAACACTGTCGCGGCTGACGGCGAGTTGCACGTCGAGTGTGCTGTCATCCGGTGTGGCATGAAACACCTGCACGAGTCCGACGTAGATGCCTTCGTAGGGAAACACTTTCATCGAATAGATTTCCGTCCCGGGCTTGTCCTGAAGGTCGGCGGTGAGGGCAACGGGCGCAGTGTCCGGCTTGGAAAAATCCCATTTGAGAAAATCGGGCGATTCTACGCGCGCCACGGCACGGCCTGAGAACCAGTTCTTGAACCACGCATTCGTCTGCCATGCACTCACTACTTCCGGCAAGGCTTTGCGCGTGCGGCCATAGAGGACCCACTTCTCACGCGGCGCGTCCCACATCCAGTGCGTCGCGCCATCGACGATGGCTTCAGTCGCCCAACTGTTCAGCAGCTTCCAGTGAATGCCATCGGGACTGGCCGCGACGCCCAGGCCCCGACGCTGGCCCTTGTGCCACGGATCGCCGTCTGTGCCTTTGTATTTCCAGTCGATGTCGAGGAAGCCCATCTTGTAGCGGCGCGCCGGATCGGGATCGCGATCGTCACGGTGAACGCCGAACAGTTCGTAGAAGTAAAGAAACTGTTCCGGTCCTTCGGTCTTGCTCTTTTTGGCGAAGAGAACATTCGAGCGCTCGCCGTCGATCAGCGACAGGTCCAGCTGCGGTTTGTTCCAGTTGATGCCGTCAGCACTCTCCGCGTACGCGACGCCCATGCCGGATTTGTACCACATCTTGAATTTGTCTCCGTCGCGAATGATCGAGCCATAAACGGTCGCCATCGGCGGTTCATTCTCCGCCGGCCAGAGAACTGGATTGCCGGGGAACTTTTGTGCCGCTTCAACGGTCCGCTTCACTCGCGTCATCGAAGCGATGAGATGATCGTCGAGAAAGAGTTGATGGCGCGAGTCGAGGGTGATGGCGGCGTCATCAACACCGGCTGCCACGACATTGGACGTGAATTGGAATACGAACAGAGAAGACAGCGCGATCCGCAAGCCAGCAACAACGGCTTTCATACGTGGCGAAAGAATACCGTGTTCACACTCTCCCGCGAAAGCATTCAATCGTGCGTTTCAGCCCATCTTCGAGCTGCACGACTGGTTGCCAGCCCAACAACTTGCGCGCGCGAGTGATGTCCGGCTGGCGTTGCTTCGGATCGTCCTGCGGCAAGGGCTTGTAGATGATTTTGCTCTTCGAGCCGGTGATGCGAATGATCCGTTCGGCAAATTCAAGAATGGTCAGCTCTTGCGGATTGCCGATATTCACCGGGTCGTTCGTGTCGCTCATCATCAGCCGGTAAATGCCTTCGATGAGATCGGAGCAGTAGCAAAAGCTGCGCGTCTGTTTGCCTTCGCCAAAAACCGTGAGCGGCTTGCCCGTGAGCGCCTGGCTCACAAACGCCGGCACCACGCGCCCGTCGCGCAACCTCATGCGCGGACCGTACGTGTTGAAGATGCGTACGATGCGTGTGTCGATCTGGTGCTCGCGGTGATACGCAAACGTCATCGCTTCGGCGAAACGCTTCGATTCGTCGTAGCAACCGCGCGGGCCAATCGTGTTCACGTTGCCCCAATAATCTTCCTTTTGCGGATGCACTTGCGGGTCACCGTAAATTTCCGACGTGGAGGCGAGAAGAAAACGAGCGCCCTTTTGCCGCGCGAGTCCGAGCGCCTTGTGCGTGCCGAGCGAGCCGACCTTGAGCGTTTGAATCGGCAATTCGAGATAATCGATCGGCGACGCCGGCGAAGCGAAGTGCCAGATGAAATCGACGCGGTCGTGGAGAAAAATGAATTCGGTCACGTCCTGCTGGATGAATTTGAAATTCTGGTTTCCGCCGAGATGATCGATGTTCTCGATGGTGCCCGTCACAAAATTGTCGATGCCGATGACCCGGTGCCCACGCGAAATGAGTAAATCCGTGAGGTGCGAGCCGAGGAAGCCAGCCGCGCCGGTCACCACCGAAGTCGGCTGACGCGTTTTTCTTTTCTGAACGGCCGTGGTGTTCGCGATCTTCTGCACTGGCGTTGTCGGTCCCTTTGTACCCTGAGTCACTGTCATGAGCGCGACACTAGCGCGGCCCGGCGGAACTTGCCAATGGGCGAGAACGGAGTTTCAAACTTCATGCTTCGCGTTTGAGGTTAAAAATCCGAGTGCCACCGAATACAGGAACAGGCAGGGCGACGCTGTCCTCAGCGCGCCGGGGTGAGGGTGGGCAGCCTGTGCGCGTTACTCGACGGCGTGGCCCGGCGCGCTGAGAACAGCGTC
>JGI10216J12902_104524093_pt1 | contig 34512 bp, 43 predicted proteins | sample KanNatreferecore_FD_12902 | JGI IMG/M metagenome (IMG submission 12902)
CGTAATCAAGCAGGACCTGACAATTGCCGAGATTCCGCGAGAACAGATCACCAAACAGTATCTGAAAGACCACGATATCCGCGGAGTGTTCGAAACTAAGCAAGAAGTCGAAGAATGGTTCAAACTGAAGCGCAAAGCGGACAAGGCGTCCGGTAGGGCGTAACTGTCTGTAGCTTCACGCTTACGTGAGCCGACCGTGAAGGGCATGACCAGGTACGCAGCAGGGGACCGTGAAGGACAGGCGTGGGCGGCGGACCCCCGTGACATAGATGATCTTGGATAGATCAGGCGGACTTCGCCACCAAGATTCGACCGAAAGGCCAGGAAATGACAGGTTTTGGAGAAGGCGAATACGGAAAAGGTCCGTACGGCGGGGAAGCGAAAGCCGACCTCGATACCCGACTTCAGGCAGTTCTTGATGAATATGCCGAACGTGGTTGGTCTGTCGAAGTTTGTCTGAAACGTAGCGGCTCTTCCTACGTTGAGACAACAGGACCGTATGTTTCTGATGGTGAGACAGTCGCTACCATTGCAGATGTCTGGGATGCCAACGATATGGACGTTGCCCCGAACAGTAGTTTGTAGCAACACCAAATGCAGGGTGAGGAATCCTGCGAATGTCCGAGGAGGACACCATGTTGAAGAAGTTCTGCGACCAGTGTGAAGAAGAGATGCAAGTCAACACTGGCTACGAAGTTGACTGGGACGGTCGACGCGAACACATGTGTTCGTGGGGATGCGTACAGGATATCGATGCGAGTGCGGCAGGGTTTCCGGTCAAGATTTCATGGATTGGAAAGCCGGAAGAACTTCGGTTTCAGTGGCGCCAAGGTCATGACACGAGTTCACTTGAGCGGATTCGTGAAGCAGACAAGTACAAGATTCCCACCTTCGCCACACTGAACGAGTACTTTGCGCAGTTCGACGAGTACGAAGGTACTGTGCGAGTCGAAATCACGAAGACCCTCAAGCGCGAACTTTCCCAAATGGTTGACAACGTTGGTCGACCGGTGCTGGTTGAAAACAAGAACTCGACCAAGCTGTTCGGTTACCCAGTGGAAATCCGGGCGTTCGTAGATTCGAATACACCGTTCTTGGGAATGCGGACTTGGATGCGACAGACAGATTCTGCGGTACATGCCCGCATGGCAGAGAAATTCAACGCCGGAACTCTGGCACAGGGACAGAAATTTCTAGAAGAGGGGCGGAAGCTTGAAGCGGACGCGCCCGATCGTACCGGCGAGTAACATACAGAGTTGGGTTTCTAGGAAGATTTAGGACGTTGTGATGGCAGCCCAAAACCTCGGATCTTATGATCCATTGATGTTGAACGGGATGACTGCGCGGGATTTCGATATTGTAGAATACCTGTCGCAGTATCCCAAGGAGGTTTTGGGCTGCTCGCAAGGTAGGATTGCCGCAACTCGGGACAATCCACTGCTGTTCGCCATCCTGTACTTGTCGCACAAGACCACCCTGTTTGACGAAAATGGCAAACCGAAGGTGTCGTTTGCTCAGGTGCACCTGGATTGGTGTCGTCTGGCATTGACGTTGATGGTCAAGAACTCGCCACTTGAGCCAGATGAGAACCATCATGCGGTAATCGCACCCCGAGAAACTGGCAAATCTACCTGGTGGTTCGGAATTATTCCGCTTTGGGCGGCCGCACACAAGCACATCAGCTTCATTGCCGCGTTTTCCGGTACTGACCAACAGGTCACCAAGCACCTGGAAGCGTTCAAACGAGAACTTGACACCAATGCTGCGTTACAACGGGACTATCCACTGTTGTGTGATGTGCGAATGTCCAAGCAAACTGGCAAACCAGTGATGGACAACGCCCACTTTACCTCACGTAATAACGGATTCTCGTTCTCTGCCCTTGGTCTGGGTTCATCGGTGGTTGGTTTGAAGGATGGCGACAACCGTCCGGACATGATTTTGCTGGACGACATTGAACCTGGCGAAAAGTTCTACTCTGCTAGCGAAGCCATGAAGAATCTCATTACTGTCCGAGATGACATTCTGCCATTGGGGCGGACGGCCCACGTGCTTTGGGCTGGATACACCACAATGGTGGATTCACTGGTGCACCAAATGGTTCGGTCTGCGAAAAACTCCGAAGATACCGCAGACTGGATCAAGGGGATGAGTTTCCAGGTTCACTATCAGCCACCGGTCATCACTGATATGGAACTTGGAACCAGAGAAAGCTTCTGGCCGGACCGATATCCGCTAGAAAACCTGGACAAGCAGCGTGCCGAAGACCCGTACAAGTACCACAAGAATATTGAAAACGATCCGCTGGATAACTCTGGGTCATGGTGGCGCAAAGAAGACATCGAACGGGCCAGACTGGCGGAAGGTAAACCCGCACCAGAACTCTACGATCGGCTGATTCTGGTCGTTGATGGCGCAGTAACTACAAAAACAACCTCAGACTTCACAGGCATCGCCCTGGTCGGCCTCGATGTAGCCCAACGTCGGTTCTATGTGTTGGAAGCTTTTGGAGTTAAGCAGTCTGGCGATCAACTTCGTTCCACTTGTTTGGAGCTTATTGAGCAACACGGTGTGCACTACATGCTGGTGGAAACGAACCAGGGTGGTGACATGTGGCACATTGTGTTTCACGACATGGGTGTGCCGGTCACATCAATTCACAACAAACTCAAGAAAGAGTTCCGAATCAAGCAATTGCAGTTCACGTATCAACGTGATGGCGGGCATGTCACGCACGTAAAGACATTGCCGCAACTGGAACGGCAGGAATTGGCGTATCCACACGTGGTTAATGATGATATTGTGGATGCGGTTGCTTGTGGTGTCGAGCATCTGACACACATGTTGCTCAAGGATATTGGCGCGCGGCGGTCGAAGGCAATCGTTCGGAATGTTTCGTACGTTGGTAGGAGGGGGTGAGCATGGACCAAGATTACAAAAACCCGGATATTGAAGTGGCATTGAACGAAATTGAGATTCATGCCGACGGGTATCACGATGCGAAGAACTACGATGACATCAACATTTGGGACGTGAACTCGCTCGACCGACTTGGCGAGACATTGCGCCGGTCTGATATTGAGTACGACCCGAACTACTGTGCCATCGTGATTGACTCGGTCAACAACAAGATGAACATTTCTTCGTTGGTGGCGCTTGTCGGAAACGATGCACCAAAAGACCCAGGTGAGGTGTTTCGGCGCGGAACACGTCTTGTTCACGTGGGAAGCGGCGCACGGCCGGATGAGCCATCGAACGATGTCGATATGAATGCTGGGCAATCTGCGGACGCTACGTCAGTACTGAACAAAGTTTGGGCTGACAATGATATGGAATCGTACTATCGACAGTGGGATCGCAATGCACTGCGCGATGGTGATGGTTACGTTATGGTTTGGCCGGAAACTGAAGAATCTGCACTTGATGTAGATGACGAAGTTATCGATCGGACCCCAGATCCGACCACAGTAAACATTACTTACATCGATCCGCGCAACGGTCGGATGTTCTACGACCCACGCAACCCACGCCGTAAGCGATTTTTTGCGCAAACTTGGTTTGAGGACCGCAAAGACTTGAACGGTGAGGCGTACACCCGGCTCAACCTGATCTACCCAGATCGAATTGAGAAGTGGATTTCCACGACCTCCCGACACAACCGGAAAGTTTCGGAATTCGAACCATACTACGGCGACCCAGAATCGGACACCTTCTCCGATGAGTGGCCGTTGCCGAATCCGTATGGGCAGATTCCGGTTTTCCACTTGCGTACCGCACACGAATACGGCCAACCAGAACACCGCAATGCGTTCGCTCCGCAGGATGCGATTTCAAAACTGACCGCAATGTTGATGGTAACAGTGGAATTCCAGGCGTTCCCGCAGCGTTATGCGCTGATGGAAGCTGACAAATTCCTCCAGCAAACCCAGCAACATGACCCGATGTCTGAGGTTTATGCCGGTAGTTCAGACAGCGAAGCCGTCGAAATCAACATTAACAGCTTGCAAAACGGTGATTACTCGAACGAAACTGGCTCAGAATTCGAATCTAACCCCGGTGGCATGCTGGTTCTGAAGAACTTCTCTGAAGTTGGTCAGTTCGAGACTGTAGACCCGGAAGCGTACCTCAAGCCATACCAGGAATTTGTGCGGGCAATCTCTTCGACCACGGCAACGCCACTGTACAAATTCCAAACTGGCGGCCAGATTCCGTCTGGTGAAGCATTGCGGATTGTGGATCGGCCGCTGAACGACAAAGTGCGCAACCGGTGCCGGATGTTTGGCAATGCTTACGAACAAATGTTGGAATTTGCATTGATGGTGCTGGGTTACACGGCACGGGTCAATATCACCTGGGAAACCCCAGAAGATAATGATTCGGTCGATGTGTGGAACCTGGTAGAAAAGAAGATCAAGCTCGGTGTTCCGCCACACAAGGCGTACATGGACGCCGGAATCCCAGAGCGGGAAGCTCGCGAATGGGAAGCAAGTTACCTCAAGGCGAAGGCGGAATTCCAGAATCGCTTTGAGCTAGGACGTGAAGAACAAAGGCCAGAAGGTGATGAGAAGTGAGCACATTTGATCCGGCAATGGTGGGTGGTGGCGGAACAGGTGATGTTTCGGCCTTCCCCATTGACGATTCCGCAACAGACCCAAATGCTACCACCCCCCCTGGTCGGCCAGATGATGACAATGAACTGGACGAGACCGAGGAAGTTGAAGAAGAAACCTGGGTTCCTCCTACCAAAGAGGAATGGGAAGCCGCACAAGGCAAATTGAAGCGTGCTCGTGAGCAGGCTCGGAAAGAGCGTGAGCGGCGCCAGGCTGCCCTTGCCCCGAATGCCCAAGATCCTGCTTCGACAGCCACAAATGAAAGTTCTGCTGAAGTTGCGAAATGGCAGAACCGTGCCATCGATGGCTACGTTCGGGCAGGTTTGGCGGCACGTGGTCTTGATGAGAAGTATGTGCCGCTGCTCAAGGCACAGCTTGATTATTCGAAGGTTGACTTCGATGACGATGTGCCGGAATTGGATGACTGGTTTGACGATATGGAAGACCGGTTTCCTGGACTCTTTGTAGCGAAAACCCAGAAAACCTCAAATCGGCGCGCCGCTGCGCCTCCGCTGGAACAGGGACGTACCACGAGTAGCAACAATGGCTCCGGTAAGCCCAGGTCCATCACAGAGCTGATGCTGGCGGCCTCCGAGCGCGAGCACGGATTCCGTACCCGCCGTCGATAGGTCGACAGTGTTTCACCTGCATCAACTCCTGAACAAGATCCGACCGACCTGTCGACGGATTGACAGTTGTTTGTACCAAGGAAAATGATGTCGAACATTCGTAGGGTCTTGCCCTAGACAGCCTTTGTAACGTATGCTATGGGGGAAGCCAGAGCGCTTCCCCCATACTGCACAATAACGGTCAGAGCGCCGAGCTAATTCGATAGTTTTTCGCTATTGCGATGCCAGAGTGCCAATATAGCGATTTCGGGATAAAACCCGGAGTCCGCTTTGGTCATCCAAAACCTCCGGGAATTCGAGATTCTCATTCTTTGGAGGTGAACGGCAAATGGCAGCTATTGGTATTACCAACTGGGTACCGATTGAGAAGTCTCTCGGTGTCGAAGGGCGCGAACTTCAGCAGTCTGCAATTGCGAAGGCTGCAATGCGGCGCCGCTCATATCGCGGTGTTCAGGTTGATGTTCCACGGTTGACGAATGCAACCGTTGGCGGTGGTTCTACTCTTACCGCTGACACATCGACCACTGACGTCGTTTCGATGTACGACTACCTCTACAACGGTCTTGGCACCTTTGACGAGGCACAGGTCGAAGACTCACGCAACGACGCGATCGATGCCTGGGTGCAGGAATGGTACAACAGTAACAACATCGCGTACGACAACGCTTCAATTGGTGTTACTGGTACTCGTTCGGCAACTGCTTCGGCATACCGGCCGTACACGTCGATTTACAAGGCGATTCGTACCGACGACAACTCGGGCGCGGTTTCGTACACCGCTGACACCAACCTGACGCAGACTGGAACTGGCGGTCTTACCTACGCCAACCTGGTTTCGTCACTTGGTAAGGTTCAGAGTACTCAGTTCTGGCTTCCGTCAACTGGTGCACTGCTGATCCACCCGGGTCTCCAGGACGAAATCCTGAGTCTGTTGGACAACGACGGTCGTCCGATTTTCGTGGAATCTTCCAACGGTGGTGCCGGTGGTACTGCGCACGCTCCGGGACTTCCTGGCTCCAATGGTCGAGCAGGCACCATCTTCGGTTACCCGGTGTACTGGACACATGGTGCAATCACGTCACCGGACTTCCGTACCCAGACCGGTAACAAGCTCGCCGTGTGGGTCAACCGGAACCGTCTGGTGTACGGCGTGAATGTGGAACCTGAGTCACGATTCATTCCGGCCCGAATCAACCCATCTGCACTTGAGCACAACGTGCAGGCTCGGGCTCGGCGTGGTTTCGTACTTACTGTTCCAAATGCAGCTTCTGTGCTGGAAGTCAACAAGGCTGGTGCATAAGCCTTAAACTGGGCACCCGGACCCTGCGGACCATTTTTACTGGCCTTTGGGTTGATGTAGGGTCCGGGCTCAGTTTGCAAGTTTATACTTTTTGAGGGAGGTCAGCGTGGCAATCACCATTACCGGTACTTGGGCCGATGCGGATGATGTACTCACGCTGACCGGTAACGCAAATGCCAGTGAATCCGACGTAGTACTGGCTCAGGCCATGATTGAAATTGCAGTCAACCGATCATACCGGGCATCTGACGAAACAACTGGTGATTATTACTGGTTGTCTCGGGCAGTTGCATTTCAAGCCGACTACATTCAGCGGAATCCGGCAATTTATGCACAACAGGATTTCGTCCGAATGAGCCAAGACGGCTTCTCGGTTGACTACGGTTTGTATAACGGTAAGAAGTCGTCGATCACGTACTCGAAATTGGCAATTGCCGCATTGAACAATTTGCTCAGCAGTGGCAATGGAACCATCAAATTTAACTCAGCTTTCCAAAAGGGTTACCAATCCTTCGGATGGCAGAGGATTCGATAATGGTTAAACTGACCTCGAAGAAGCGTAAGGGCCTAAAAGGGTCACAGTTCGCCATCCCATCGGAGCGCAAATACCCGATCAATGATAAGTCGCACGCTCGAAATGCACTTTCTCGGGTTTCTCAGCACGGAACTTCTGTGGAAAAGGCACAGGTCCGCAAAGCAGTGAAGCGTAAGTATCCAAGTATCGGGAAAAAGAAGCGGTGATGGGCGATGTTGGCACTGCCGACCACGACGATCACCATTCTGCGTGGTAACGAAGACGACTATGACGGCTCAATTTCCAATGAAACCACGGTTGCAACCGGCGTTTCTGCATCAATTTTAGAACAGGCTCGAAACGTCGGTGGTTTCACTGGTGGAGAACGTCGCACAGTTCGGTTGATTACTTGTCGAGTTTCGGCTGGTGTAGATCTCAGAGATGACGATGATGTCGTGGATGAGCGTACTGGCACCCGATATGCAGCGCAAAATGTACGACTTATGCAAAACCCAGTAGTGCAAATGGACCTTACTGCTGAATTGAAGCGGACTGGTAGCAACACGCAATAGTAAGAAAAATTATATTTGAGGCGGCGCACCGCTGTCGTAGCAAGATCAACTTCTATATAGCTAAAAACCATATATTCCATAACTCCAACAACAGTCGCACATCTGGGTAGACCGGATGACTGAGTTGGACTTTCCATTGCTGTAGAGGCTGGAGAGCACAATGAGCGTAGTTGCCTCAGGTGCAGTCCTAGCCGGACTGTGCCTTTTTTGTGCTCTTGGAGGTTTCTAATGGCGCTTCCCGCAAACAGCGAACTTGTCGCGCTTGCTTGGCTTCGCTCCCTGGACAACATTGCCGACAACCAAGTTGGGACTGGACTTAATAGTTCAGCAAATCTCAGCGGCGGTTACATTACTGTCGGACCAGTCGTGGGTGGCGACATTGACTTGTATATGAAAACTCGGCGACCAGTACTCCAGGTTGATGCCTGGTCGGCCACAGCTAAAGGGAAAGCAGACTGGGCAACAGCCACAAATTTGGCTGAATATGTTCGGGCTGGTACCGAAGACGTGACAAAGAAGCGAGTTGCCTTAACATTGCGTACTGGTTATAACCAGGCACAGGTGACAAAAGCAAGCTTTGTCACCGAACCACAGCGAATTGAGAACGACCCGAGTGATTACGCCCGAATCCAGTTCGATCTCGAACTGTGGTGGACTGAGGTATAAGGAGGGGCAATGGCACTTCAAACGCGAACTGTGACACCTACCAAGGTGCTCACTGGAACCGGCATTATGTATGTTGGTTTGTACGGTACCGCAACTGAGCCAAGTGCGGGAGATGTTAACACAACTCCCCAGCTTACCGCCGGTTGGACTGAAGTTGGGGCGACCAAGGATGGTCTCACCACAAACATTACTCAAGAATTTTACCAGTCCAAGGTTGACGCCATTCCAGATCCGCTCAACTCGCACTTGGTGAGTCGGGAAGTTCGGGTTACCACGAACATGGCGGAAGCAACGCTGGCAAACCTGGCGATTGCGCTGAATGACTCAACAGCAACAACTGGTTCTGGGTACAGCAAGTTGTCGCTACCAACGGGTGGTTCAGGGTATTCCCCGACCTACCGGAGTCTGATCGTGGACGGTTATGGACCTGGTACGAACAAGAAGCGTCGCTTCTTGGCTCGTCGGGTGCTTTCAGTAGAACCGATTGAATCTTCGCAGAAGGACGATGACGACGCTGTTTGGTCGGTTACCTTCCTTGCCCACTATGTAGACGCCAGCACACCGCCGTGTGACTGGATTGACGAGACGTAAGAATTGACGAAAGGCCAGTACGATGACTGAATTCGTTCCAGTTAGGATCGAAAAGCGGGATAGCTCAGTTGTAGATGAGCAGGAATTGTTCTTCTCCCTGGGTGACAAGGATTTCTATCTTCCCAAGAAGATCCGGCCAAACGTAGCATTCCAGTATCTTGAAGACCTTAATGAGTTGGGCTCCGACGCCGCAATGGCCCGAGTCTTCGACACACTTATCGGTCCTGAGGGTGTGGAAGCGTTGGCGGACCGTGACAACGAATACGACCTCACCGAAGATCAAACTGCATATCTGATGGCACACGTGGAAAAGCGACTATTTGCGCTGATGGAAAAAGTTTCGGGAAAATCCTCGAAAGGGCGTCGGAAGTAATCTGGGTACTCAACCACATGGATGATATTGATGCCGATTTTCGGGTCTTCTTTAACATTCATGGGGTGGCAGATGGAAACTTTGGCGACCTTTCTTCAGAACGGTTCTTTGCATTAGCTTGTCGAACAGCGGCCTACCAGGGCAGTATGTGTGCAGTTGCTACATTCCAGCAAATGGAAGACGAAAAGAACAAAAACAAAGCTAGCAACCTACCAACTTCACCGGATGTAAGCGGCGCCGCCACGGTAAACCAGGAAATTCCGCTAACTCAGGCATCTTCAATGTTGCATCCAGCGTTCAAGGGCGAGGCACGGGCCGGACTTCCACCAGTGTTTGGACCGAAACCGAGGTAGCAAGATGGCAACCCGAGTGGTCATGGTGCCGGGATGGGAGGAACGGGTTGACCAAGCCTCAATGCCCACGATTTGGCACATAACTGAAGAAGTCGAAGATGATGCGAAACGATACGCCAATGTAGATACTGGCGAAATGAAAGCATCAATTCGGCATCGGAAGTTACGTCGATCTGGACAAGTCTGGATTGGCACTGACCACTGGCACTTCATTGAATACGGCACCAGACCACACGTTATTACACCAAATAAAAAAGAAGCACTGTGGTGGGAAGGCGCAGCACATCCGGTAAAGCGGGTGAATCACCCAGGAACCAGAGCCTATCGACCAATGCGTAGAGCCCTGTACCAGCGACGGACAGTAAGGAGGACACCGAATGGCTAGCGGATTCAAGATCGCCGATGGATACGTGGAGATTCATGGCGAGGTTGACCGCGCCTCGATCCGTCGCGCGGCTGGTGAGGCAGGCGAGGACGCCGGAAGAGAATTCTCCCGTGGTAGTGAGCGGGCCAGCCGAGGGTCGGACGCACGGCGCAGCCGGGATGGCTTTTTCCGGAACTTCTTCACGCCGGACCCTGGATTGCTCCGAGTCCTGATGTTCCCAATGGTTCGCGCATTTGCCACACCTTTGGGTCTTGCTGCTGGCATACTCGGTTTGATGTTCGTTACCTCATTGGTGGCGACCATCGTGGGCGCGCTGGCGATTGCGGCAATTCCGATTGCCTTCGCTGGTCTGGCAGCGTTCATTCTCAAAGACAATGCACTTATCAAGAAAGACTTCGAAAAGCTCACTACCCAAATTAAGACAGGTTTGGCAACGGCCGCTGCGCCGATGATTCCGGCGTTCCGCAATGCAATCGCCATTGTGGGTCAGCTGTTCACTGAGCAACTCCAACCCAAAATTGCCAACATTTTCAAGAACATTGCCCCAACCATTGGTCCGCTGACTGCTGCACTTACTGAAACCATCAATCGATTCCTCGCCGAAATTTCCAAGGCTGTGGAATCTTCTGGCTTCAAGCAATTCATGAATGACCTGACCCTGAATTTGCCTCGACTTGGAGAGGCAATTGGTGGCTTCTTCCGCATCCTGGCCGAGAATGGGGACAGTATTGGCAAGGCTTTCGGCATTGCGGTGTCAATTCTGTCGAATTTGATTACTGTACTGGCATGGGCCATCGTCATTGCATCATCCTGGCTCATTGGCTTTGCCGCATTGTGGCATGGAATTCAGGCAGTTACTACTGGTGCTTGGAACTTCATCGTTGCTGTTGTTATGGGTGCGGTGAATTTCATTCGTGGATTGCTCGATGGACTCATTCGGTGGGGAATCAATACCTTTACTACCGGCTGGGCAACTATGGTGGCGATTACTCGTGGCGCAATTAGCATGGTTTTGGGGGCTATCAACGGACTTGCTGCACTTCCTGGTCGAATCGGTGCCTATTTCCAGGGTGCGGTGTCCGCTGCTGGTGGAGCAATTGGTAACCTGGTGAGTTTGGCGGCTTCTATCCCCGGACGAATTCAAGGTGCAATTGGAAACTTGGGTGGTCTGTTGGTGAATGCCGGTCGACAGGTTGTTCAGGGTCTTATCAACGGCATCATGGCAATGATTCCAAACGTGGCTTCGGTGGCACGGACAGTTGCGAACACCATTGCTGGCTTCCTGCCGGGTTCCCCGGTGGAAACCGGACCGCTAACCGTACTGAACCGGGGTTATGCCGGAAAGCAAATCGTCAAAATGGTAACTGACGGAATGCGCATGCAGCCAGTAGCACCAACAGTTCAGCAAGTTGTCACCCCCATTGCTCGCTCCGTGGTTGGCCAAGGTTCTGGTGGCGGCATCACTCGGGACGACATGATGGAATTTGCTCGGATTCTGCGCAACACCCCAGTGAAAACGTTCATTGGTACTCGGGAAGTTGCAACAAGTGTTTTTGAATTTGCTGCTGGTGAAGTTTCAACTCCAGGCTTGGCGGTGACGTGATGGCGACATCGATGCGTCTGGTGGATGGAAGTTTTGAAGTCGTTCTGCGTGCCACAAATCCAAGTCCGTCGGACGCTTTCCTGCGTAGTGAATATATCGTCGAAGGTCCAGCAGTTCGAGAGGTAGTACAAAACCGAGTTGGAATTAGCGGTACTGTCGATCAGACCAACTTCGGCGGCAGTGGAAAAATTATCGTAAACGGTGTTGTTCAAAGTACAGCAACTGGCACATGGCAAAAATGGTTTAAACAGCTCCAACACTTTACCTATCCCGACCTCAGATTCTACATTTATATTCAAGAAGATGGTGTTGTCGAGGAAACACGATACTACTGTCGAGCAATTCCAACTTCACTCACCAAAGGCCAAGCGAACGTAACATTCTGTGAATTCTCGTTCGAAGCTATTACTATCGATGGCTTTGCCGAAAGCACTACGCTATATGAATCGGAAATTCGGGCACCATCAGCAAGTTCTGGCGGTATTCTGGTAACACCAGACACCGGCATTGGACAAGACAACTACGATGACAGCGGTATTGAAGTCACCGAATTCGGAATTCTGGTCACCGGTAGCAACGTAGCAACGTCAACCACGATAACCATTTCTGGTGGTACATCAGCCTGGCCGATATTCTACATTTATGGGCAGTGTACCGACCCAGTTATTCGAAATCTTGACACCGGCCAAGTGTATGCATTCTACGGTTTGTCTATTCCGGCTGGTAGCTATGTGGAAATTAACACCAAGCTTCGGACAGTATACCTAAACTCAGACGTAAACCAGAACTATTACCAGTTTATGTCATTCGCTGAATCTGCTTGGTGGCCGCTGCTACGCGGCACAAACTACATTTCTTTTGGTACATCGAGCCAATCAGCAACCTGCAAGCTTCTCATCCGGTACCGCGAGCTGTTCATCTAAGGAGGGTTGGTCATGGCGGATTTGGATTCAAGCTCAAACGTTACTGGTATGGATAGGTACGCATATTTCTTGCAACCTACCACCGGTGACGCAGATATTTATTACACCGGCCCGATGATGCGGCAGCCGATTTCTGCGTTTATCTTGGCTGAGGGCGTCACAGATATCACGACACACTGGAAGTGTACTCAGCGTGCACTTGGTGCGAACAACACCATCGATATTGCTATCGGCTCCGGCTTCATCAAGGGAGACACAAACTTCGCCCAGCAGGGTTACTACAGCTATCGCACCACTGCGGTGCTGAACCTGGAGATTCCGGCAGCTCCCGTGTCGGGTTCTCGGACCCACCGAGTTGTGTTGCAAGTTGTCGACAAGCAGGTTCAGTCTGGTACGAGTCGGGTTTTGGCTCGGTGTCTAGAAGACACGGGTTCTGGAACTCCAGCAGTTCCAGATACTGCACTCACACTGTGCTTGATTACCCGAACTGCGGGCGATTCAAGCGTTGTCAACGCAAATATCCAGGACGAACGAGTTCCGTACGCCAATGGTGCGGGTCGGGTAGTCCAACTGACCCATTACACCGCATCTGACACATTGCTTGGAACAGCCATCAACGCAGTGTGGAACGACATGGGTATGACTAGTGGCGAATTTTCTCTTCGCGAAGGACACCTATACCGCATTATTACCCACGCAACAGTAAATACCTCATACGTTGACCACGAATTTGGACTATTCCGAATCCATTTGGGAACAAACACTGCCACCCTGGTTGGCGAATATTCCCAGTTCCTTTCAGATACTGACACCAATACCGTCATTTTCACCGCAGATTATCTTGCTGCATCATCAACTCGAAACCAGTTCCGTCTTTGGGGAAAAAACACTATTGCAAACTGGTTCCAGACTAAGGCAAAAACTATTGCTGCTGCTGGAACCCCACCGTACATCTGCGTGGTTGATCTAGGTCCGGTCAACCGTATTGCTGGAATCTAAGGAGGTTTGTCATGCAAGAAGAAATTCGTCGCAAGACGAACCTCACGATTGTTCAGTACAACGAAGACACTGTATCTCGGGTCGCGGCGATTGTTGGTGGAGAGCCAACCAGCGAGCAACTTGAGCAACATACCAAGCCAGATCGCACCGTTGTCTACATTGACACGAACCTCATCACCAATGCTGGTAAGGCTCGATTCAACAATCACTGTCTAGGAATTACTGGATTCCCGACTTTTGGACTAACAACTACAACAAGATTCTGTGTTGGTAACTCTTCAACGGCTGTTTCAGGTTCTGACACGAACTTGAATGCATCGGCGAGCTTGACCGCGCGTTACTGCAAGCCGATTGATTCACAAGCAACGCTGACCACTACGAACGTTTCCCAAGACACAATGCACTTTGAGACCACGATGGGCACGAGCGAAGCAAACTTTGCTTGGGAAGAATTTGGTCTCGACGTGGGATCTCCCACGGTAACCGCTGGAATCTCGGTAAACACACTACTTACGCACGGTCTGCCATCACCGTCAGTTGGAACAAAGGGGTCCGGAGCAATTTGGATCGCTAAGGTTGACATCGTTTCTTAGTACGGATTTCAAGGGAGGTGGAGTAGATGGCACGGCTGTTTACTAACGGTTTCGAAATTAACAGCGTCACCAATGGCGTTGATTGGTCGACTCACAGCGGCACACCGACAAACCAAACATCTGTTGTCCGCTCTGGCTCCCGTGCTGGACAAATCAATGGTCTTGGTAGTGGTGCGGCAAAAGGCTGGGGTCACCAGTTTGTAGCCACTGCTACCGGTGGTCCGTACTATGCCCGTGCATATTTTCAATACACTACGCTGCCATCGGTTACCACGGTTATCATGGCATTGTCTAATGCCATTACCTTCCCAGGGCTAAACTCTGGCGATGCCTGTCTGAAACTGACTACCGGTGGCAATGTTCAGCTGTTCATTGCTGGATCTCAAGTTGGCTCAAACTCAACAGCATTGACTAATGGTCAATGGTACATGTTGGAACTGTACGTCGATGGCACACCTGCATCTGGGTCACGAATCTGTCGAGCCCGTATTGATGGTGTGGAGTTTGCTGGAACTGCGACCGCAACGACCTTCAACAACCCACGGACGTTGTTTGTCGGTGGGAACGTCTTCTTCGACGCATCTACCACAGGTGTGTTCTACTGGGACGACGTTGCAGTTAATGACTCAACTGGATCAGCACAAAACTCGTACCCCGGTTCGGGTAAGGTTATTACCCTTTTCCCGGATGCCGCAGGCGACTCCAACGCTTGGCTGAACACCGCTGCTGGTGCTGGGGCAAGCACAAACTACCAACTTGTTGATGAGAACCCACCAAACGACGCAACTGACCTTGTTCAGTCAGTCACCGCAAACGCCCAAGACTTGTACAACTTTGGCGCATCTGGCCTGGGTGCCTCGGATACCATCAATGTGGTCCAGGTTTACTCTCGACACCGAAATAACACCGCTGACGCCACCACGTCGTTTGCTCTGGTTATTGAAAAAACTGCTGCTGGGACCAAAACTCAGGGCAGCACAATATTGCCCAACACAACCACCTGGCGGACCGGCTCCGGAAACGGTACGGCGGCTGCTGAGTGGCCGAGCCTGACGGCGTACCTCGACCCTGATGGCGCAGCATGGACATCGACGACGATCGATTCAATGCAGGCCGGGCCGAAGCTGGTCGCGGCCGGAACCAACCGAGTCCAGGTTTCTGCTGTTTGGGTCACAATCGAATATGTTCAAGTTCCAGTTAACAAAAACCTAACTGAAACTCTTACCCGAACCGATTCACTGTCAGTCTCCGCAACAATGGAGTTGGAGGAAAGCCTTTCCCGGACCGAGTACCTTACGGTCGAGAAGTTTGGTGGATCTGAAACTGCACCAGCAAAACTTCATACTCTGACCGATTCCTTCGGTGGCGGCATACTTGACTCAAACAAGTGGACCGTGCCACCTGGGTCGGATTCTCCTACCTTCGGCACGAATCTGCTCGTGCTGCCCTGTACCGCTGCCTACACCAAGATCGACTCTTTCAAGCGGTACGACGCCCGTAGCTCGTACATCTTCATCAAGGGCACGCCACCGGCTGTCGGCGACGGCACCCGTGAATACGCTCTGAAGCTGCGCGGTAACGGAGGGTATGACGCCAACAGTTTTCAGTTCATCGTCACGGGGTACTCCCTACTAGCCCGAATTCGTCGCGGAGGCGTAGCGAGCGACGTATACGGAGAATTTAGCAGTTCCAATCACAAATGGCTTCGACTCCGCGAGTCGTCGGGCTTCATTTACTTTGAAACTTCCGCAGATGGCAATGTTTGGAACGTTTTCCACCAGGAAGCACACCTGTTGGAGTCATACGTCTCAAGCATGGTCGTCACCATCGAGTGTGGGTTTTACGGAACTGAAGAAGCCTCAACAGGAACGCTAGAACTTGTCAATCTGCTCACTGCTATCACTCCTGCACCAGGACCAGGTACTTCGGTTGGTTCCGGATATGGGGACGGTGGTTACGGTGAGGGCGGTTACGGTGGCTCATCTGGTGGTGGAATTGTTATTCCTCCGCCAGCGCCAGATATTCCGGGAGACATTACCGGATCACTGCGTGCCCCGAAACTTCCAGATTGGCGGATCGCGGCTGGAGAATGGCGGATTGGTCGTCAAATCGAGCTGACTCAGGCTTACGATATGACGGCTACCTTCCGGTTGCAAAACCCACACGAGTTGCGACTCAAGATTTTCGGCGGCGACGACCTACAGACCAACGCCATTGAAGATCTTATTACCGACATTTGGATCGACCGGGATGGGTACCCGGTCGGACTCTTCCGGGTTTTCGAAACGAAGGACCTGATCGAGCCAGACAAGTATGGTCTGGAACTTCGTGCCGTCGACTACAAGGGCATTCTGTCTCGCTACATCCTTGAAAATGAAACAACATACAACGATACCCAGGAGAACATTGCTTGGGATCTGATTAACGACGCCCAGTCTCGGTACGGCGGGGATTTGGGTATCGTTCAAGGTATTTGGCCTGCAACAGGAGTTGTTCGGACAATTACCATGAAGGATGGCGAGCAGATTTATGGTAATATTCGTAACATGTCAATCCTAGCCAATGGCTTCGACTTCGACATTGATGCGCAAAAACGGGCGAACTTGTACTGGCGGGAACGTGGCCTAGATCGCGGTGTTGTGCTCGATTATGGCGGGACGGTAGTTGAGGTGGACCGCCATTCCGAGTCCAACAACTATGCCAATGCAATCCGGCAGAACGGCAATACCGATTTGGTCCTTTACCTTACGGCTGGTGATATTCCAAGTCGTCGGGAAGGTAGATGGGAAGCAGCTTATTCAGACGTGAATTTGAACGATTCAGCCAGCATTTCAGGAGCTGGACTTGCAAATCTGGATCGTTCATCAAAGCTGCAACCCTCCTACTCCATGACCCTACGTCCAGGGTTTTGGAAAGGTCCAGACCACATTTGGCTAGGTGATCGTGTCACTGTTGTGCTCAAGGTTGGTCGCCTCGAAGAGGTTGTAGAAACACGTGTCTACGAAATCCAAATCGATCGCGACGAAAACTTGAACGAACGAGTGATTATCACCGCAGCTCGGGAGAAAGTCGACCTACGAAAGGTCCTTCGGGACCAAGGACGCCGTATTTCAGACTTGTCTCGTCGGTTCCGAGCGGATGTGTGAGGTAACACTACAGACTTTGAAAGGGCCGCCATGACAACTAAAGAAAAGCTTATGCTCCTGGTCGGCGGTGTGGTTTCGTTGGTTTGGGCAGCATCTCTGGTGAATGGATTTTTCAACAAGGAGTACCAGACGCCAGATATCCTGAACACAGCCATGATGGCAATTGTAGCGTTTTTGTTCACTGCGGCAATTGCCAGTCGCGGCCAGGGCGGAGGGGATCAAAATGACAATAACAGTACTGGAGACAGTTCTCCTAGGACTAATAATAGGTCTTGGGGGCTTCCTCCTGGCGATGATGCTCCGCAATCGGGAGAGGATGAAGGAAATCTCTCTTTCCAAGAAAGTCCTCACCGCTATCGTACTTTTGTTCTTCTGCGTCCAAGTTGTCTACAATTTTCGTTCTGACGCAGATCGACAGGAAGCACTCGATTGTCAGTATCGGGTGAATGCGGCGATCATTACTGTTCTCAATGATCGTTCAGTCTCTACCACTACATCTGATATTGCTATGCGAGACATGGCACAAGCCATCCTGGATGCAAAATCTACGGATGAAACTCGTGCTGCTATTCGTACCTTTATCGATGCAGTGAATGCAAAGGTTAAAGTTCGGGAAGACAATCCACTTCCGAGCATTCCAAATGATTGCAAGCCGTAAAGGAGGGTTGCAATGACATCTCCGTACATCCCAGACTTGCCAGATTATAAGCAAGAACGTTGGGATATCCAGAATAACGAGCTGTGGACAGAGGCGTTCACAAACCTCGATACTCTGAATAAGTCGGTGGCGACCCTCCAAGGTACCATCGGCCAACCAACCGTGGGTCCACCACAGAACTTGCTGGTGAACGCTCCGACGGCGACTAGCATTCGGGTGTCGATTTCGGCGCCCAACGGGGCGACCCCAGACAGCTACATCATTCGGTTTTATTCACTGCCGGATGGCACCGTCACAGTCATCAACGACATTACGAACATTTCAGCATTCCCGTACACGATTTCCTCTGGTGTTTCGGCAAACACCACGTATCGGGTTTCGGTAACGGCTGTTCGTAGTGGCGTCGAGAGCACGTCAGTGTCCCAGGATGTGTTGACACCACCGTCTTCACCACCTGCTTCTGGAATGCCTGTGCCGAACATTGGTGTGTGGTATCCCGGATGGGGCGAAGGCCCGGACCTTGGTGACGTTGACCCTCGGGCAACCGAGATTTCAATCTTCGCCATGGTTCCGGATGGTGGTCCGCCGGGCTCAACTGGGGCAGTTCACCTTGCATATTCTCGGCAAAGTGGCTTCAACAAGCTTTTGCAGGACGTTGCATACAAACGTTCGCTTGGCGTGAAGGTTACCTTGACGCTGGGCGGCGCTGGGTCGTTCACTCGGCTGGACACCGCTGGTCGAGTAACAGCATGTTTCAACTCCATTGTGAACATCATCGATAACGACTTCGGTGGTGCCATTGATGGGTTCTGCTGGAACATGGAGTACAACGGCACAACCCAGCTCATCTACGAAACGTATGCTGTATCTCTGATGCAGCAGCTCAAGGACTACTACGGCGAGAACTTCTTCATCACCTTCCCACCAGCGCCGTGGAAGTATGGGGCTTTCCCGTACTACGACGACGGTGACCTGGCGGAAGACATGTTCGCCGCAGGTGTCATCGACGGCATTTACCCGCAATTCTATGACCAAACAGACTTGACTACTCAGCAAGCCAGAATTAATAATGCACTAACCGAAATGCCGGTGTGGGCCGGATTCGTTGACGATGACTGGTCAAAGGTCGGTCCAGCATTCCAGGTGAATGCTACCGGACAGGCTAATGGTAGCCAGGCAGCGCCCATGAGCTATGCCAGTGCGAAAACTGTCTGGGATACGCTTAAAGCAGCACACAGCGATATCGCTGGGTTCTTTGTCTGGAACTCTGGACAAAACCTCAGTGCGTTCCTGGATGTTATCTACGGTTCAGTCATCGACGATGGCGGTGCTGCACCAGCATTGTCAACGTTGACCGACGACTTCGGTTCCGAAGACACCGCAAAATGGAGTGGATACACCTCAGGAGCTTCGGTTTCCGGTGGTGAGTTGAAGCTTCCGGCAACTTCATACTCTGCCACTGCAAATGCAATCCTGAGCGTTAATGCTTACGATGCTCGTGCGGCGTCCGTTACCGTCCGAGTCAATGGTCTTATCACTGCTGGTACGGAATGCTACTTCACATTTGGTTTGCAAAGTGCAACAGATCCAAGCAAATTCGTGCAGTGGCGTATCTATCAGATCCCTGGTAGCAACACCATTGAGACAAACATGGTCAACGGAACGGCGTTTTACCAGGGTATTGACACATACAACTCGACAAACGACAAATACTTCCGGATGCGGGTCGATGGTGGAAACTGGCTGTGGGAAACCGCACCAGACTCCGCTGGTGTACCTGGATCGTGGACTACCCGTCGCACGCTCGCGCTGACAAACTTCTTCGATCTGTCCAATGTGCGTGTCTCACTTCGGGCAGAAGGGGAGGAAGCGGGCAACGGCGACTACGACGTTGACAAGTTCAACATCGTGAGCTAGCATAGTGAGTAAGAATGTGGTTTGCCTAATACAGAAGCCCCAAGTTCCCTAAAACAGGGTTCCTGGGGCTTCTGTGTTTTACCACGCCTTACCAAGGCCCGAAGTGTGCCATGGGTGCTGGGAATAATGCCAGGTCAGCTCGGCGGTGCCAGCAAACTTGATGTTCCGATCCCGGCAGTCCAGAATGAACCGCCAATCTTCTTGCGGAAGTGTCCATCCCTCTGGGTGATCGGTGCGGAATCTGATTTCTTTGGCGATTTTAGCAGTTACGCATACAGTCATTGTGGTGTGGTGCGGTTCGGTTGGATCGAAAACCCGACCCCTGTGTTGTGGAAATGGGTTATTCCCATCGAACCAGGAGTAGGTGAAGTCTGCGTTGTGCGCTACCCGAAGCTTGTGGTGAACTTCCAAGTGATTCGGGTAGAAGTAGTCGTCGTCATCGAGAAATGCTACGAAGTCGATGTCGTCGGATACCTTGGCGAGAAGTCGGTTTCTTGTTTCGGCCGCCCCATGGTGCTTGTCATCGATCTCAATGAGCACTTCGTGGGGCGGAAGTGTCTGAGTTAGTGCAGATTTTACCGCTCGTTCCAGGAACTTGGCTCGTGGTGGAATCGACGGAATCAAAACCGCAATCTTTGGTTTGTCCATTTAGATCACCAGGGGCTTTCCACCTGTGTTGGAATCGTGGAAATTGTAGAGCCAAGTACGCTGTGGTACGTGATGGAACTTTGCTCCAGCATCGAGCATCTTGAGCAGCAACCCGTAGTCCTCGCAATCGCCAGAATTGTTTCCTGGCGGCAATGCGAATGAGCCCTGTTCTGGAAAGCCACCGACTTCCTTGACTAACGATGTCCGACACACGTGAGTTACTGGGATAAAGTTACCCTTGTTGCGAAACCACCATTCCTGTTCCGGACCAAACGGCACGCCGAATGGAATCACCACCTGACCGTTTTGCAACGTTGCCAGTGGATCTTTGCCGTTGGAGAACAACGGGTACGGATAGACTAGATCAGCACCAGTTTCTTCCAGTGCTTGAATGCAAATCTGTAGGTGATCTGGTTTCAGTAGGTCATCGTCGTCCAGAAATGCGGTCCATGTAGTGTCAATGGACTGGATAATTCGGTTGCGTGTTTTTGCTGCACCTTCTCGTTCGTTGTCAACTGCAACCAGAATCGCTTCCGGCATGTGCTCCTGGTTGGCTGCGCTGAACACTGCCTTGCTCAGGAAATGTGCTCGCTCGGGAATTGTTGGAATTGCAACAGTAACATCGGAGAGAAAGTTAGTCATCATAACCTACAATTTCGACCTTTGGAATCGGGAAGATCATCTTACCGCCATTTTTAAGGTATTCTTGTTCACGAGCAACGAACTGGTCCTTGAACCACCAGGGGCCAACCAGGAGGCAGTCCGGTGGGTTTGCGCGCATGTCGTCTTCGGAAATGATCTCAGCGTTGATCGCGGACATCTTCTTACCGACTTTTTCTGGATTGCGATCTACGACATAGTCAAATTCGAGGTTTGCCGCTTGCCAAATGGTACCGCCCCGAGTTGATGCACCGTAGACGTAGATGGTCTTGCCATGTTCGCGGAGGAAGTTTACTTTGTAGGTCAGGTCAGCGAGCAGCTTTTTGGTGTTTGTCCGAAACCATTGCAGCTTTCCGGACTTGAAGAACTCTTCCTCGCGTTGCAATAGCTTGTCCACATTTGGCGAAACGAAGCGCGTCTGAGCGTGGGAAATAACCACCCGGAACACTCCACCGTTGACCGGTCCCAGGGTCACGTCGTTGACCTCAAGGCCGTGCGCGTGCAGCAGGTTGACCAGCGTGGTGAGGCAGAAATAGGTGACGTGCTCGTGGCTGATGTTATCGAAGGAGTTCGATTCGATCATCGTCAATAGGTAGTTTTGCTGGACAATCCAGATGCCGTCATCGGCAAGGACTTTTTTCACTCCAGCGACAAACGCGTTTGGATCATCGAGATCGTAGAACATTGAGATTGAGGTAATGATGTCAAACTTGGTGGCGAAGTAGTGTGGTGCGAAGAAGTCCGAGATGATTTGGTTTGCGTGTTGTGCAGCTTCCGGCGCAAACTGACGGAGTGGATCAATACCGATTCGATAAATGTGCTTTGGAACAAACGATAGTAGTGTGCCATCATTCGAGGCGATGTCCAGCCAGTTTTTGGCATTCCAATGAATTGCCAACGCATCGTGGACAATGGATTCTAGGTCGTCCTTGATGGCCGGATTGACCCCAGACTTGAAGCTGTAGTTCTCGTGGTACATTTCTGATGGCGGTGCTGATTCGGAAAGCTGAGCAAGCGCACACTGCTTGCAAAACAGCAGATGTAGCGGATACTTCGCAGGCTTTGCATCGTCGTCGCGGAAATCGGACAGGTATTGGTCACCTAGATCGAGCACCGATTCCAGCTCGTCCCAGCCACAATTGCGGCAATACTCGATCACTTCTTTACCTTCCGCTTATCTGCGCGATTCGGCTGGAGGTACTCACGCTTTGCCGGTGGTTTGAGTTCCTTCCGCCAGTAGTCCAGTGTGTCTACCAGGGTTTGCTCAAGTGGAATTTCTGGCTTCCAACCGGTAATGGTGTGGAACTTCTCACAACTTGGCTCAGGCAGCCGTTCTGGACCAGTCTGATAGCCGAGTCGGTACAGCCCAGGATCAGACTTCACCTTAATCTCGGCGGTTGCCTTGCTAATGAGCAGATCTAGAACCTCTTGCATTCGTACTGAGTTTGGCGAGCAGAGGTTATAGATGCCAGATTCCAGATAAATCGCACGCTCATAGGCCCGAACGATGTCTCGCACATCAGTATAATTTCGCATTGCTCGAAGATCTCCGTGCTCGACATACTCTCGCTCACCGAGTTCGCATTCCACGATCTTCTTGGCAAATGACGGAATGGCATACACTGAGGCATGACCGGGTCCTGTGTGGTTGAATGCCCGAGTTACCACAACATTGATCTTGTGCAGTTTCGCGTAGACAAGACCAAGCTGACCGGCAGCCAGCTTGGAAACACCGTACGGCGTATCTGGTGTAGGAACGGTTTCTTCGGTAATGAGATCAGACGTTGCATAGCCGTACTCTGCTGATGTTCCAGCAAGCATGACGCGAGCCCGATTACCGGTGTTCTTTACCGATTCCAGCACGTTGAAGGTACCGATGGTGTTGACTTCCAGTGCCCGACGCGGGTCGGTCGTACCTTCCGGGACAAATGCTTGGGCAGCTAGGTGGAAAATAAGATCTGGGTTGACCTGCTCGACATAGCTACGAATCTGCTCGTAGTCGCGAATGTCCGCACGCTGCTGGATGTCGAAACCATGCACTCGATATCCACAACGGTACAGGTACGGGACAAGATGCTTACCGACAAAGCCTAGATGTCCGGTAACCAGTACATCTTTCATGCCTTTGCCTTTCCGAGCTGGTACTCCGCAATCTTACGGATGAGTTTCTTCGCATCCGCCTCACGTTCGTGCGCTGTCTCAAGGAACTTTTGTCCGGGGTTTTGTGTTGCTTGCAGCGCAAAACGTTCCTCGTAGGTGGAATCCCACACAGCCTTTGCCGCTGCTGGGTGCATGTGCTCAGTGTAAAGTTCTGGAATGAAGTGGAATCGACCGATTCGCCGAGCTACATCGACCAACCAGGTGTCTGCGTAGTCACCAGCAAAGTACTCTGGAACAAAGTAGTTGGTGGTTTCCATCCAGGTACGGTGAATAAACGGGTGCGTCGCGTGGTTGGCATCGTGTAGTCCGTCTCGGCCATACACCAGGACGATATTGTCTGGGTATTGGGCGAAAGCATCCGCAACGAGGTCGTTCCAGCCAGAAGTTCGGTACACCACATCGTCATCGGAAAGTCCTAGCACGTCGCCAGAAGCTTTCTTTGCACAGAAATTGTGCATCATCGCGATGTTCCGGTTGCGGTCACCACGGACGCCGGTCACCTGAGCACCGAAAGCACGGCGCAAATCAGTAACGGTGTTCAGCGTCTCCTCGTCGTCATTGTCTACGAAGAAGACGATTTCGGTCTCGTGGTTTGACGAAGCGTTGTGCAGGACCGATTCGGTCATCCGGACAACGTTCCGTGGCCGACCACGAGTGGGGCAAAGCAGGCTAATCTTCATTACTTATCCAACCCATAGGCGTCGATGTACTTGGTGTAGTGCTCCTGAATGGTGAACTTCTTGGCGTATTCCTTCGCCTTCGCACCCATCTCCTTCCGCATATCCGCATCGTTGATGAGATCACGCATATACTTGGTGAATTGGTATGGTTGGTTGAAGAGGAAGCCGGTCTCACCGTGCTGCACAAAGTCTCGATATGGTCCAACGTTCGAAGCTACACATGGGATACCGAATGCGGCGTATTCCAGTGCTTTGATGTAAGATTTCGATTGGTTGAACTTGGTGTCTAGTAGTGGCGCAATACCAATATCGAAGCCAAAGGTCTTGAAGTAGTCACCTTCGATGATGTTCTGGAATGGAAGGTGCACACTCTTGACGAAATTGTTCTCATACAAGTGACCCATAAACAGGAACCAGGCCGGATCATTTTGGACGAGTAGTTGGGCCATTTCGTTTTGGATGGTGTTAAAGTCTGCTCGGTGGGTCAGCGAACCGGTGTAACCGATAATGATGGACTTTTCCCGATCGATGTCCGAGCCAAAATCGATTTCTGCTGGCGTGTCCATCACGGTTGCGTCAATGTAGTTCGGAATTACCACAATGTTGTCATTGTAAGGCCGAAGCACTTCGGCTAGCGGGTCAGTTGAAACGGTAACGAGGTCAGCAGCCTTGACGTTTTCGATGATGTTGTTTTGGATTTCCGGGTGGGTGAAATAGTGGTAGACGTTTTGATCGTCCTTGTCCCGGTCAATGCTGAGGAAATCGTCATCGATTTCGTAGACAAGGAGCTTGTTGTGCTTCTTCTGCCGCTTGAGCCAAGCAAGTCGTTGCCATCCAGTAGATGGGTCTAGCTTGCATGTACGTTGTGCCACCACAACATCCGCTGAATCGACGTAGCCAGACCAGTTCACGTCGCCAGCAACTTGGTATCCATGATTGGATAGTTCCGCATATGGGTTGACAATGCGGTAATAACCACAACCCATCATGTCAGCCATCCAGCCGAAAACCCGCTTGGGCATATATCCTCCAATGCAAACACGCATAGCCCCTCCGGAGAGGGGCTACACAAATTACTCTTCGCCAAGTAGTGCGCGTGGACTCTTCAAGTCAATGAAGATCTTCTCATAACCACGCTTTGTCGGGTGTCCGATAAGCTTGGCTACTGGTTGTCCGATTCCCACAATCTCGAATTCGTATCCATTTCCAGACAGGAAGTTGAACGACTCGATGAGTGTGGTTACGACTTTGTCAACCTCAGACATGCTGGCCTTTCAGTTACAGATAACTTTAGTCACACAGATGTGACCGAGTCGGTTACAGATTTTCGTCATGTTTGAGGATTTCGTCTTCTGTTGTGAAGACTCTACGTGTTCCTTCAACTTCGTTTCCATATTCATCTAAATCCCAAGATGTCGCTACTACTTCTACTTGCTCAGTAATTTCAGATTTGAATGACACAAACTCTGCATGACGAACTCCTGTGTTCATGCCCCTACCTCAACTACTTTCCTGGTAGACCAGCCGGTTTTGAGACAGGTGAACATTCCCACATATCGTAGGAACCAACCGATATAGAGGTTCAATGTTGACGATAGTGGAGCTAGCAGGTAAATAACGAAACGCTGTCGTGCACTGGTTGTCGGCAGTACTGCGGTCAGGTATGGCAAGGACACCACATAGGAAAGTCCAACAATCCATACCCAGAACATCCAGGGGACTGACAGGTTGGTAATAGGGCCGACCAGGAGAGCAAGCGGGATTACTGCGGTGTAGAACACGAAACTCAGGAACTGCCAGAAGGTCAGCCACCAAATTGGGCTACGGATAGAAAATGTTCGCATCAGCCATAGGTTTCCCCAAAACCAGGAACGGTGCCACCGAACTCGTTGCTTTCGTAGGTGGCTCATGTTCTCCGGGTGTAGGGTGTACCCGTGTGCAGAGCGTTGGAAAAGTGTCTTTCCTTCTAGCAGGCAATATCGAGTCATCATTGCATCGTCGCCATAGCTCATCCGGCGACCGAAAATCTTATGTGTCATGTAGTGGTGTCGGTATTTGCGCCAAACAAACGCTCGATAGAATGCGAGTCCACCGGTGTTCACGCCAACTGAGTTGAGCATGGCGTACGATGCTCGACCGTTCAGGAACGAACAGATGAAGGAAATCTCAATCAGTCTGGTCAGCAAGTTTTTGCTGTGGTTTTTGCCTGTCAGGAAACCGCAGACTGACATAACTTTGCGATCTGCAAATGGTTTTAGCCCATTTTCGTAGCAGTGTTCGTCTGCAAGCTCCACGTCAGAATCGACCGTGGCAATGTAGTCAGCACCCGGGCAAGCGTCCACAGCGAGCATCTGGGCGGCTCGTTTGTCGCCCTGTGGGTTGAAGGAGTACGCGATGTTCGGGGTGATGGTCCGGTACCGACCAACGTATCGATGATCTTGGATGGTAACGGTGCGCTCTGCATACTCCTGAACAATTTCAGCCAGTTTCGGAACGTAGCCTGGGTTTCCATTTTCTACCACATGAATTTTGTTTGATTGCCGAGTCTGTCTGATGATGGAATCCAGACATGCTCGGAACATCGTTTCGTCTTCATTGTGTGCTGGAATCACGGTAAGCAGATACCGTGAATCGTTAATGAGCGACTTTTGGAGTGGTGTGATGTTGCTTTTGTCTCGGTGGAAATGTGGGGCAATTGCGGTAAGCACTAATGCCAGGAAGGATAGTAGCATTACCACGCGGAGATTGTGGAAGTGATTTTCTAAAATTTCGTTATAGTGGTAATATGCAAGGGCACATGCTGCGCCTATCGCCAGAGTGGTGACAAGCGCAGCAAGCCTTGACCGATTTTGGTAATTCACTGCGCTGCAATCTTCTTCCGTCGCCCTGAGATCCGCAGAACGATGCCGATTGCCAGAAGTCCAAGTCCCACACTGAGGACCAGCACAGGAGCGGCAATCACAGCCCCACCAATACCGATGGTAGCGAATGCACTCGTAACTGGAAGACCGTAGTTACCCATTACTTCTTTTTCCTCCGATGCGATTTTACGAAGCAGTGTTCTTTGTGCGCAAATGCCCAATCAACCGACATCATGATGGTGCTGTTTGGATCTGCCCAGTCAGGTTGAACCTGAACGAGTTCTTCACAAACTAGACACTTTACGTCGATGGTTTTTGCTGCCATCGAGCCAACATCTGCTTCAAACTGGCCTTTGATGTGCTTATTCTGTTTGAAGAACTTATCGATCATCTCGGTCAGACACCACTTTGCGAAGCGGAATGCCTGGTCGACTTGTAGGTAGAGGGTAATTTCATCCTCGGTTGCGACACCTGACTTGACGATGGTCTCCCAAGGAGTACCTTCGGGGATTTTTAGGTTTTCGAATTTCCCGTAGATTTCCGAAACCTCAGGAATCTTTTCCCGAATTTCTTCCATGACTTCGACAAAATTCTCGAAGACCCGAGCGTAGTATGTCTCATCATCGACGGAGTCAGATCTCCTCCAAGGCTTCCACATCCTGTGCCTCCTTAAATCTTTTGTATCGCTCGGCGGCAGCAATGTGGAATGCCCGCATGAAGTTTTCGATAAACTCATGATCGTGGCAGTCGCTGGCTTTTACGTCAGGCAGGATATACGGTTGTGTTCCAGACTGCGCAATGTATTCGAGGAATTCCGGGTCTGTAATTTCAGTTGTTACTAAATCAGCAAGCTCAATAAATTTGTGTGCGGCTTCTCTGTGTTCTGGCGTTTGCCAAGTTTTATCTGGATCGTCTGGATGTTCAACACCAGGAACAAATGCAACATGCACAACATCAACGATGATAACTGGTCCAGGTGTATCTTTGTTGAGTTCACGTAGGCTTGTGAACCATTTTACAATATTTGGATTCATGGGGAGAGTAACGATCCACAAATTTGCAGCAAAGCCCTCGGCATCGGCAAGTTTGTACGAGGATCTTATCTCCGCGAGTCCTCCACCTTGACTGAATATGTCCACAAGAGTGTTAAAGCCACGAAGTTCGTTTTGCTCTTCCACGCCATTGTGGAGAATAAACACTTTGAAAAGTGTTGGAAGTCCTTCATCAACCATTCGTTATTCCGAGTTCTCTGGGTGCAGCCAATCAGACCACTCGCCAGTACCAGACTGACGCCACCGAACAAGGGCTTCTGCAGTGTTCGCCAGGTTCTGTGCGAACTCTTCTGGATCTGCTACCCGAAGCGAAGTGGTGACTGTCTTGTTGCCGACTTCGTCTTCGGTTTCAAAGCTGTAGGTGTACGAGAACTTGTGGTTTTTTGCGGTCATATCGTCTTGATAGGTGGATGGCACCATCAGGTTAAGAATATTTTGTACGGCGGATCGAGTTGGAAAGGCACGAACCGAAGAAACCGGTGCGTCTGGATCGACACGTTGCACGTCAGCCAAGAACTGTGCTTTCTCGGCTTCCTTGTCGATCTCAGTGTCTTTACTCTGGACAACTAAGCGCGTCCACTGGGGCATGGAATTACCTCTTAACCAAATGCACGCACGAGCGCGGCTACCAGAACAACAAAACACATAATTAGTGTTCCGGCGGGAACGAGAAACTTGGCAGTCAACATCTCACTGGCCTTTCGAGATGGAAACAGGAATGGAGTTGTCAACCTACGGTACTACGTTATTACTTGCCAAAGGTATATGATACATAAGGCTGCGATGGTGAGATCGAGTAGAATGTCGATAATGATCGAGTTAGCGAGCTTCTGCTTGAGGTTCATTGAAAAACCGTTCCATGAGTTTTATTTGGTATGAAGTACGGCGCTGATCGCAGTCGGGGCACATGTTCCAGTCCCAGTCAGTGCGTTGTGCCCATCTAAGTTCGCTGTTGTGGTAATTGATGAACTTTGCTATTTCTTCGACTTGGTTTGGTAGCGTGATGTAAACGTCGCAGTAATCATGAACCAGGTACTTCTGTCCCATGTGTGTCCGGACGTGGTAATCTTGATCGGCCATCTCTGATAATCACGAGTTCCTCTCGGTCCAAGCCGTCCGCGATATAGTTACGGACGACGTCGCTAAACGAGATATTTTTGAACTCCGCGATGGCTTCTACTCTTTTAACGGTAACCTCGTCAAACTTTATGGACTTGTTAACTCCTAGAATTTTTAGTGGCTTCGCCATTTTCTGCCCCTCTTCGTATGACTCCATCGTAGCACCTGGACGTAGCACGGTCAAGCACCAGATACACATAGGTGACGGTCGATGTGATGGCCGAGCCCGGACACCGGTCGTGTCGACATCTCCACGTTTGACATCACGTTCGGTGGGGTATAGAGGAATGAAATCTCGACTTTTTGGAGGACCGTCATGGTCGGACCGCGTAACGAAGACGAGCAGGCTCGCGTTGAGCGTATTGCCCGCGAACAGGGCATGAGTGTCGAAGATGTGAAGCGTACCGAATCTGAGGCTTCTCTGCGTGAAGAGAACGCCAAGAAGAAGGACGCTGAGCAGAACAAGGAAGACAAGGGCGACACTCGGCCAAGCCAGAACCAGCGGTAACTGGAAGAATTGCGAAAGGGTACACACAATGTGTGTACCCTTTTTCGCGTTATAGCACTAATATGTGGCGAAACCGACAAACATACCTAAAACTGGGATCAGGAACACCAGCAATGTGAGGAAAATTGCGACATCGTATGCGGTTGTGTACGGTGATCCTGGCGGATCTGCTTCATCAGGGCCGACCAGGAGAGGGTGACCTTTTCGGTATACGATGCGGTAATCGTATGGAACTTCTACGGTTTGGTATCTTCGTGGGTTTCGGCCCTGGTTGAGTAGATAGTGCACCAAGTACACGACTGCCCAGGGAAAAAACAAAATTGACAATGTAATGTGGTAGAAGTGCCAAGGTCCCAGTCCACCAACTGGGACCTCAACATACTGGATTTCGCGTTCTTCATCGATGGCGTAAGGCTGGAGATAGCCGGACATCATGGGGATTCGTCTTCTTCCTTTTTCTTGAGTTTGATCGTTATTGATAGCCGGTAGTACAAGTCAGGGTCGTTCTTATTCGGGCCAGTAACTTTTCGGAGACTCGCCCGTTGTACCATAGTTTCCAGCTTACGCCGGACTTTGTTCCGCTGGTTGGCATCTGGTGTTTCGGTGTTGAACATTTGCTCGGCAACTTCCCGAACGCTGACGCCGGAGTCCTTACTCTCGATATAGCTGAGAATGTTGAAATCTCCAACGATTACGGATTGACCAATAGCGTGGTTGTGCTGGATCTTCCAGCCATCACCAACAACTTCGGCCGGTTGCTTGCGGTGGTAGAATTCGATGAGTTCATCACCAGGGTTGCCCCAAAGCAGAATGCACGAACCGGAGCCGTTCACGATGTGAATTGAACCATAGAAGTCGTTTACGCCAGGGGCAGTTTTGTTTTCCGCATTAGTCTTACGCAAGTGGTGCAGTGAGCAGACCTGTACTCCCTCGGCAATGGCAATCTGAATGGCCTTGTTGAGGCTTGCGCCGACTTTGTCATCGGCCAAACCAATTGCAGCATCCTTGAGTGAGTCAATGTAAACGGCTCCACACCGCATTTCCCGACCATGCTTGGCACTCATCGCTGCTTCCGCTGCCCGAACCATCTTGATGAGTACGTGTGGATCAGCGGCAAAGTCAGCCATCGGTGGACCCTTGCGAATCATGAAGTGCTTTGCCAGCTTTTCTTTGTCTTCCTCGTTGAAGTGTCGGCGTAGTGAACGCAGAATTTGGTCCGGTCGGTCCATGGCGAGCCAAAAATCGAATTGGTCCTCTTCGAGCTTCCGAATGGGAAGTCCGAACAGTTCTTCTTCAATGCCAAGCCGTCCCCGCAGGATTTGTCCAGATACTGTAGTTTTTCCGACGCCAGTCGGTCCGGTGATGAGTAGTGGTTCGCCTTCTGCCCAGAGTACTTCGGTTCCTTTGCCCCAAATTGCGGGAATTTCTTCGGGTAAGTCGAAAAGTCCTTCGCCGGAAATCAGTCGATCTTGTTCAAGTACGTTGAGGGTGTCGTCCTGGGCGTCCCATTGCTGTGCTTTTCTTATTCCCTGCAACCGAGCAAAATGCTCGGTTGCGTTGTTGTGAACTTTAGCTTGAAATTCAAGATTAGCTTTTAGCTCATCTAGGCTGAAATCAGCAATTGCCTTGCGCAGTAGTTCGAGTTTTTCGGTTTCCGCGAGGGGCTTGTTGGTGTCTTGAAGCTCATCCGCCTCGGTAAAATCTTCGTCAAGGTCCTCTGGGTTGAAGAAGTACGGCTCGTCGGAGCTTTTTTCGACTTCCTGACCTTCTTCCACTACACACCCCACTTCTGCGGGTATGTTCGGAAGCGGACGGTACGAGCGCAATTCTTCTGTTCGGCACCAAGCCATTTATCATGATTGTCATTTTTAGTCCAATTTTGATCTGTCGGCGCATTTGTGATGAAGTCATTGTAGGCGTCTTGCAATGAGTAGGCGTTCCACGGTGCGTTTGCGATCTCAGTGAGTGCCCGAGCAACCCACATTGCAGTCTTTTCCCAGCCGTACTGGCCGTCAGGGTTCTTTTGACCGTGGTAGGTCATCCGTTCACCCAATTTTAGCTGGGCAACAAGTTCGAGCTTTTCTAGTTCGTGGAGTATAGCGCCCTTGGTGTAGTTGTCGATGCGAGCCCGTTCGAATGGGTCCAGGTCGTTGTAGCGTGGAACGTCGGTTTTTGGGGTAAGAATTTCGGTTCGGGTTTGTGGGTTGTACGCGATGAATTTTGGTGCGGGTGGCTCCTTGTACTGTTTGAAGTCTCCTGGTCGGTACAACGATGGGGTGTGCTGGATAATTTCGACCTGAAATGGTGCGGTCTGGCCGGTATCATCTTTGGATGAGTATTTGAAATTGCCGGAAAGTGGTAGTCGAAGCAGTCGAGCTGGGTCATGTACGTGATCGAGGTTGTGGTGACAGGCAATTCGGTAGGAAATTCGCGAGGTGAGGTGCGAGGAAACGTGTTCGTCGAGAATCCAGACTGCCTGGTATTTGTTGGTTTTGTGCGCTGAGGTACGGATCAGGTAGGTAGGTGGGACGAGAAGTTTGCCGTAGTACATTTTGTCATCGAGATCGGCCCAAATGACTTTGGAGTACTCGATGTACTCGATCCGGCGACCTTCGCGGGAATTGGTCAGGTTGACGCAGAAGTAGATATTTTCCCGAGGGAAATAGTTGTCGTAGATCCGGTTGAGCGCCGATTTCAATTGGTTTGGGTATTTGATTGGGAATTGTTGACAACGACCAGCATTCTTGTGGTTACTTGGACTAATTGCGGCCAACCAGGAGAAGAACTGAGGTTGTTGAGATGAGGGAGAATCGTTGCCATTGAGGGCGTCAGGTGCTAGAATAAGGTTACGAGGTGAACCCCAGACATCGGTGAGGAACTTGAGGTGGACTTCGAGGAGTTCAGCTTTTTCCTCTGGTGTGTAGAACGTGGTAGGGCTTTCGGTGTCTGGAAGGCTCGCTTCGCTCATATGAACCCCCTAAATCTTGTCATCCTGCAAAGCTGGTAAAGCTGAGATCAACGGAAACGTAGTGGCGGTCCGGCAAAAAATGTGGATCTTGGGGATCGCCAGCGGGCCGCCGCTACGAAGACAAATCGTCTTTTGGTACCTCAACTTTCGGTAGTCCATTCCGAGTGACAAATTCTCTGGCTTCTAGCGCCATTTCGAGACAGTCTCGGACTACTTGACCTTTGCTGACCTTGTCTCGTTCAGCAACCTTGGTCACGACATCGAACATTTCCTTGTCAAGGACTACTGAGACATTGTACTTGTACTTCGCCATTCTTAGGCTCCCTGCTTCTTGAGCAAACTGTAGGTCGCGTTGATCGACCCGTTCGTGCTCATGAGCACCGCATCGAAATTGTTTTTTGGTGTGTTCATCCAAGATGGCATGATTCCGGTGTTTTGTTCAGTTTTGTTGGACAGAACCTTGTACCGGCCTGCGCACGAACCAGAAGTAATGAGTACTTCTTTGTTCTGTGGCAGTGAACCTAGGTTCTGCCATCCTTTGTTTGCGTGGCCGACCAGGAGACAAGTGGGCTGGTTGAGGTATGTGACGACTTTGCCCTTGTCAATGGTTTCCTGACCGTAGAAGTCATCTACTGGGTGCAGTAGGATGACTGGGTCTTTTGCGGTTGTGCCCTTCTTTGCCGCAGACTGTGCGGTTCCGTCGCCACCACCAACTGGGAATGGGTCTGGCAGATCCTGGAAGTTTGTGCGTGAGTTGTATGGTTCTGGAGTTTGCACTGAAACGGCAGAAGTTGAGGAAACCGTTGTAGAAGGTGCCATAACCGTGTTTCCCAGGTAACTCATGACTCCGAGTCCGGCCACTGCCAGGACTGCGGTGATCGCTGCTCGCCTCATGCCAGGAACTCTACAGGAGTTGCTGAGACTTGGCAACTACTTCTTCAAGATCAAATTCATGGGTGTGCGCTCGCCGGTGTGCGGCCGGGCCGAGGTGTACGCCCCTCTAAAGAGGGGGGCGAACGTACACCCTGCGGCCACCAGGCGGCGAACACCCGTGTACACGTTGGCGTACACCCTCTGAGCAGGGAAAATGAGAAAGCCGTACACCCCCGAACACCCAGCCGTACTCATCCATCGAAGTTCATCAGCGCACACCCTGGCGTACACCTTGATACACCCAAAGATCATCGATGAAGGAGATCAACTTCGGGTCCAGGTTCGTACACGTGTTCGCCTGGTCGGCTATGCTTGCCAAGAGTTGCCAGGTGTGCTACAATGTAAGACAAGATGATCTTGGCGGAGATCATGAAATCTATTATTTCCGATTGGAAAATAGACTTTGTCCAATAAGGCGAAACTTCCTGAACCACAACGTGCGGCACGAGACGCCAAAGTTGTGGAACTTCGCCTGCACGGATACGGATTCCGCGAGATCGGTGAGATTGTTGGCATCTCAACACAGCGTGCTCAGCAGATTCTGGCCGAATTTCACGCAAAAATCACTGATGAAGACACTGGAACTCGTCGTCGCCAGGAAATCTTCGAGATTGATGCCGAAGAAGAGCGTGTGCGAGAGATTCTTCGCAAGCCCCACTTCAAGGTTTCCGCCAGTGGCAAGATAATTTACGACCCAGAGACGAAACAGCCCCTCGTAGACGCCTCGGCGTATTATCAGGGTGTAGCGACCCTGGTCAGGCTCAAAGAATTGCGAGCGAAGCTCATGGGCCTGGCAATGCCCACCCAGGTGGAGATGAAGGTGACCGCCGACGTGCTCAACCCGCAGGTGGCGGACTGGATTGAGGCGGCTCGTGCGCGGCGTGAAGGCGACGTTGTGGACGGTGAGGTGGTCGAGGACGGCCCGAATAATAAGGGTGGTCCGGATACCAGGGCGGCCGAGATCGAGCCGTAGCGTCGATCCGTATGGCGCTTTTTCGGAACCTTAGTTTGAAGTTGTCGGAAGGCGGAGAACGTGAGTTTCGTAATCAAGCAGGACCTGACAATTGCCGAGATTCCGCGAGAACAGATCA
>JGI10216J12902_104330901_pt1 | contig 33955 bp, 20 predicted proteins | sample KanNatreferecore_FD_12902 | JGI IMG/M metagenome (IMG submission 12902)
TTCATGGCCTTCATCGTATCGATGCAGTCCTGCATCATGCGCGGCACCGTTGGTCGTTCGGCAAATGACTGCGCGTAGAAGCCCGACATGGCGAGCGAACTGATTTCCAGATTGAGTTCGCGTGCCTTAGCGAGGAACTGCTCGCGCACTTCAGGCTTGGCCAGTTGATTGTCGAACGTCTCGCGCTCACCCAGTCCGCCCATATCCACCTCCACGCCGTCCGCACCGATGTCTTTCGTCAGTTGAAACGCGCCGAGCTTCTGGCGCTTGAGAATCATCCAGTCGCACACGCTGATCCGATAGTGTGGGCGCGGGGTTTCTGCCGCGTACAACACAGTGACCGGAGCGAGGAAAGCCGCTGATGTTGCCGCCCCCGCACCCGTCAGAAAGTCGCGTCGCGTCAGCGCGCTGGTCGCGGTGCGGCGTTGGATTCGTTCAGCGTTCATAGTCACTCCTTTGTCAGCCAGACAACGCAGCCCTCGCCCGCCGGCAGTTTCACAATGCCGCCGCCGCGTACGGTTTCGCGCTGTGGCTTCAACGCGCCGGTCTTGGTATCCACGACGAACGTACGGAACACGCCGCCCTCGCCGGACAAATCCAACTCAGCTTTCCCGCCGCAGAACACGAGCACTTGTTTACCTGCTTCGCGCAACGACCATTGCTTTGCGTTCGCGTCGGATTTCCACGGCTGCATTTGTGGAATCGAAGCGAGCAGCCTGGCGTCCGTGGTCTTCGGCAACCGTGGCATGGACCCGCCTGCGCAAAGCCACGCCCAACTGGCGGAATCGAAATCGCAGATCGACGGCTTGCCGGGGAATTTCGCGCGATACTCCGCGGCCATGCCGGCAAGGTCCTCATCGCGCGGGCGTCCGCCGCGCCATTGCCGCTCGAACTGCCGCGGCGCAAGATTCATCCCGCCGGGCGGAGTAAACTCCCCTTTGTCCGTGCGCCACCAGTAGCGAAAATCGATCACGTCCACGATGGCGCCGCGCTGCTCGTCAGCAAGGATCGCGTCCTGAACATCCTTCGTGCAGCTCAGAGCGATGAGCGGGCCGCGCACCCTCTCTTTCGTAGCAGCCGAAGTGAGGAGGCTCTGTTCAGAGTGAGCCTCCTCACGCCGCCTGCTGCCTGCGTCCTCGCGCTCCCACTCCGCAATCGTATCGAGCCAGAACTCCACGAAGTGCCGTGGCCCGGTGAACTCCGCGCTTGTGAACTGAATGACGTTCGCGTTGTTCGTGAAGTTATCGAGGCATTGACGAATGTAGCCGCGGTGTAGCGCCCGGCGCACCGAATGCGTCACGTCGTAAAATTGTTCCGCCATGAAGATGCGCTTATCGCCTGCGTAGAGTGGCGGCTCCGGGAATCCGGTTCCGTTGATGTTGTTCGTCGAGCGCCACGGTGAATCCGCCCAGTGCGCGCCGGCCTCGAGAATGTTGTGCTGAAAGTAATTCTGATAAAACAGCACCAGTCCGCGTTCGTCGGCGAGGTGTGCGAACTCGCGCAGCCGCGACCAATACCAGGGATTGAACTTCGTCAGGTCGTACTGACTCAGGCCATCCCAGGCCGTGCCGCGCCCGCTACGCGCGAAGGGCTGCTCGAAGAACGGTGACCAGACGTCGCCATCGAGACGGCGCACGCGCTCGTGATCATCGCGGCGGCGGTCGTACCAGAGGCCGTAGTTGTGATCGATCGCGGCATGGTTGTTGGCAACCATCGTGTCGGCCACGGCGCGCAAGTCATCCGTGAATCCGTGACCAGCGCGACCAGGAACAAAGCGCGTGAGGGCGGGATTGAAATTTGTTTGTTCACCGGGTCGCGTATTGCCTCGCCACCACGCGACGCTCGTGCTCCCGCCGATGAGAAGTTTGCCGCCGACCGTGAGCCAGCCGTTGGTGATGACCAGAGTATTCATAGCAGCCGACGTAAGGAGACTCTGATTAATTCGCCGTTCAGTTTGAGCCTCGTTACCTCGGCTGCTGCTGGATGAGATTTCTTCGATGCGCTTCACCTTGCCTGGATCGCTCGGAATCGGATTCCTCTTCCATGCGGCGGCGATGTAATCCGCGAGATGGGGTGCTGGTCGGTGCGAGGCGGCAGCGAGTTCCTGTGCTTTGTCCAACGGTGGGTTGCTCGACTCTTCCCTGGGGCGCGGCATGAGTTGAACCTGTTTCACTCGTTCACTGCCGAGTCGGTCGCGCAGTTGGGCCACGAACAAGCTCTCCGGCGTCACGAAGTCATTTGAGCTTCGCCACACTCCGTCGCCCTCGAATTCAGCCCACGACCCGAAGGACCAGTTCTGCGCGCCGGGCGGACTGGCGCAAACGATCCGCGACGCGTTGCAATTCCAGAGTACACAGTTCGCCGCCGCCCAACCCGCGCCGCCCAGACTCGGCCCGCGATTGCCGAGCGTGAGCGCGTGGCCATCGATGCGCACGTTGTCGTAGAGCACACCAGCCGCCCAACTTTCCAAGGGGCCGCTGTCGCGCAGAGGTTGGCTGGCCTCGCATTGCACGAAGGCGTTCGGCCCAGCGGCGCAGTGACCAACAGAGAAATCATGACGACCTCGCTCCGAGTAACAGCGCAGAAAGAGCGTCTGCTGTCCCATCGTGAAGAAAGTGTTCCGCCGCGCGCCGCCTTCTTCGGAAACGGGCGCAAGCGAGATGCAGTCCTCGACCGTCACGCGCGAGCCGCTTTCGTAGATGGCCACGGTCGAGCCGGCAAAATGTTTGAACGTGACCTGCCGCACCCACGCATCGCGCACGTTCTCCATCGTGATGGCGCACCAGGAATGATTTTCGTCCTTTGGATTCCGGACGTCGAAGGCGGACTCGAGCCGCAGGTTTTCGATGCCGACGTTGTGAATGCGGCCAGGCCAATCGTAGCGAGCAATGCGTCCTCCGCCGACCTCCGTTTCGATTGCCGTCGTGATCGGCGCATCTACTGTCACTTTGTCGCCTTCGATGGAGCGGATGACGCGATCCCAAACGATGTCGCGAGTGCCCGGCTTCCAACTTCCGCCAACGCCGCCGCCAAAATCGGTCGCACCGAGCCTCTCAATCCAATCCTGCGTGCTCGGCCGAATGACCAGAATCGAATCGCTAGGCTTCAGTTCGTTCGCGTTCTTGAGCCGAAAACTGGTCGCGCCGACGGGCACGTAATCATCGACGATGCTCCAGTTTGCATTCGTTTGCATTGCGCGGTCGTTGTGTCCCGCGACTCGGACGAGTGTGCGCCGGTAAATACCAGCCGCAACGAGCACGGTGCCCGCTTCGGTCATGCCTTGCCCGCGCAGAACGACGCCGGAATTGGTGATGTATAGTCCCCAAAAAACCTCGTGAAGGCCTTGTAGCAGGAGAACTGCGCCACGAACGCCGTTGCTGTCAGCGGGCAGTGTCGCGACGTAATCAATCGCGCGCTGGATGCGCGCCGTGTTGTCGCCCGCCCTCGGTTCAACAACTGCTCGCACGGGCGCATCAGGAATCGCGCGGTCGCCACCGGCATAACCGCAGTGGGAAAAATCTGGAACGCGATTGCCGCGCTCATCGGCGTCGTAGGCCATGCGTCCATCTTTGTCGAGGGAGAGGATAGGAGCCTGGTTGCGCGTCGCGGCGTCGATCGACGAAACACAGACAAGCGCGAATGCAGCAGCCGACGTGAGAAGGCTCATTCTGGTAGCCCGCAGGTAATCGCCGATCGTCGATCTGATCAGAGCCTCCTTACGTCGGCTGCTACGACTGAAGGACGTCACGGCAACCTCCCGGTCACGCGCTCAAGTTTGTCGGCCTTCACGATCTGCATTCCATCAACAAAGACGAGGAGGCCGGCGCCGCGACGATAGCGCGAGCCATCTTTGTCCCACATAATCGTCAGCGTCCGCCCGCGATACTTGATCCCGTCGAGACAGAACCAATCCCAGGTTTCTGCCGGAAGCAGCGGATGGATCTCCACCATATCATCCGCACGCGGGCGCAGGCCGATGACGCCGGTGATAAGCAAGTCGGCGTAAGTGGAGTGGTTGTAGTAGCGGCTGCGCTCCTGCCGGCCTTTGAGCCACGCGCCAGTCGTCTCGTCAAGGTATTCACCGATGTAGGGTTTGCCGTCGAATCGATGCGAGCGCGTGTAACTGATGAAGGCGTCGAAGTAATCCTTGTTCGTGACGAACGGTTGCCCGTAATCACACAGGACAGTCGCGAGCGCGTTCAGTGTCTGCGTCGTAGCGAACGGCCACACCGCACCGTCCCACTCGCATTTACAGCAACCGTGCGAACGGAACGCAGGATGACGGCGTTCCGCCGTCGCGATGCCGAAGGGAGCGCGGAAACCTTGCGGGTCTGTCAACTGCGTCCACGCCATCTCGTAGCCTTTGCCGGCATCCGGCAAACCAAACACCCACGGGACGAAACCGATGGTTTCGCGCGCGTCGGCGAGTTGCCCGCTCTCGCGGCGAACTTTGAAAAACTTCGCGTCATCATCCCAGAGCTTCTTCTGCGTGAGTTGCTTCAATTCTGCTGCCTTCGCGTCAAGCTCCACTGCGAGTTTTTCTCGCCCCGCGAGCCGGGCGATGGATGCGATGGCGCGCGCGTTGGCGAACATGTGGCTGTTAATCGTTGGCCGTGCCTGCTTCGCCGTGCGAGGGCCGCTGATGGATTCCTCCATGCCGTCCTTCACGTCGTGTTGCCAGAAAAGCCCGTCAGGGAGTTTTCGCTCATTCTCCCACGTGCGGAAATCGGCGATGAGGTCATCGAGCAGGTTCGTGACGAACGCGCGGTCGCTGTTGACCAGGAAGCGTTCGTAAATCGCCGCCGCGGCCCAACTGCTGAATTGATGAAAGTGCGGCTGCGGCTTGCCGTTGTGGCCGCGAAACCAGAAGCGAATGTAGTCGTCGAGATAAAGCTGTTCGCGCAGCCAGCGACCCTCCGCGATGTGATGGCCGAGCGCGCAACTAATCGTGTTGTGCGCGCCCGCGTGCCGCATCGGCACCAGGAACTCGGTGAACACAAACCCGTTCGTCGTTTGCTTGAGATGTTTTCGGAACGACCACCAGCGAAAATAATAAATCTCCTCCACTTCGCGGTCGGGGCATTCGAAGCGCGGAATGTTCGCCGCGAGCCAGTCCAACGACTGCGCGTTGGAGATGAAGTTCGTGACGTTCTCGTTCTCCATCGCGTTGAAGCGGGCAATGTGCGCGGCGAAGAAAGTGGGCGGAAGGGTGGGTGACGACTCGGCGGCTACGGTGTTGAACGAGACTGCTTGAAGAATGAATGCAACGATGGCTGTTTTGAGCAGAGCCTCCTCACGTCGGCTGCTACGGTCCGTGGATGTGGTGACGCAGTTCACTATCGCTTGTCCACATTGTTCTCTCGCTTCGCGTAGTTCATGAACTGTCCCGGCTCAGTGCCATTGAGAAATTCCTCGATGTTCGTGTAGCCGTCGCCGTCGGTGTCCGCGGAGGCATCAGACGAATCGGCAGGATTCAGTTTGTGCTTCCGTTCCCACGCGTCGGGGAGTCCATCGCCGTCGGTATCCTTGTACGGCTTGCCAACGTATTGGGGGTAGCCGCCGGCCTGGCCGGGATGAGTGATGATGCCTTTGGAAATGTCGGCGACCAATTCGGCAACAAGTTCTTTGCTGAAGTTAGCGTTGGTGAGGGAAGCCTCAACGTTCGGGCCGGCCTTTGCCGTGACCTTGCCGGTGCGTACCATCTTAATCACCCGTTCATCGACAGTATCCCGGCGGGGCAACGTCGCGCCGGCATTGGCGAGAACAGATTCGTAAGCTTCCTTCGCAAGCTGAAGGTTTAACGGCGCGCAAGGATGCGGCGCATTCGTGCGAATGTTCGGCAACACACTGGCGACGGGTGCGCGCGAAGCCGGTTGCACGCCGCCATCCCAGTTGTCTTTGGTCACACGAGTATTTCCCTCGACGATGTTGCCGGTCACATAAGCTTTGCCGAAATTGTCCACCACTGTCCGGCTCCGTTCGGATTCAGGCTTGAGCAAGCGATAGCCGATGGGTTCGCCGCGCGGCGTGACTGGTCCGGGCTTCAGGTAGTTGTTGATGATGTTGTAGTAGCTGCGGTGATCGCCGCCGTCCACAGTGCGGTGCCGCCAGTTGAACAACACGTTGTTGGCGAAGGTGAAGTCGCCATACATGCCGACACTGGGATTGCGGCCCGCGTTGCACGCCCAAAGGTTGTGATGAAACGTGCTGTTCAATCCGCCAATCGTGCTTCCGAACGAATGGTGATATGTGTTCAGCGCTTCGCTGAAGATGGAGTTCTGAATGGTGATGTTCACCGTCGGCAACTTGAGTTCGGGCGTGGCGTCATCGCCATCATGATCGAACATGTGGCGATACATGGACATGTTTTCGTCCAGTCCCCAACTCGCCGAGACGTGATCGATCATGATGTTGCCGACCGCGTTGCCGCCGATGGAATCGTTGCGCTCGCCTACCCACGTCTCGCCTCGGCGAAAGCGCATGTGGCGGATGACCACATCGTGCGTCTCCAACTCGACAGTGTTGCCCGCGATGCACACGCCATCGCCGGGCGCCGTCGCGCCGGAGATCGTGATGTAAGGCGCGCGGATGCGGATACGCTCCTTCAGCCTGATGATCCCCGCCACGTTGAAGAGAACGATGCGCGGTCCACCCGCTTCGCAAGCTTCGCGAAAACTCCCTGGCCCGCTGTCGTTCAAGGTCGCGACGACAAAAACTTTTCCGCCGCGTCCACCGAATGAATACATGCCGCCGCCCCACGCGCCGGGAAACGCGGGAATCTTTGCCTGCGGCAAGTCCTTCGGTTCCTTCGCGCCGGGCAGGTAAGGCTTGCCGCGCGTTTCCCATTCTTTGATGACGGGCCGCGCTCGCGCGAAAGCCTCATCGGAAAGTTTGTCGGCGGCGGCGCGCCGCGCGCCGGCTTCCTCCGCCACGGCCTTGGGGACGCGCGGGTATTGCGCGTGGGCGGTTGATAGGACGAATGCAACCCAGAGGACGAGATAACAAACTCGGCGGAGGGTGAGAATGAAACGAACCTGAGAGTTCATGGCTTTTGTCGCGCAGTTGGAGCGCCGAATTCGCCTACCAACCAGCCTAGATACTCTTCCAGATTTGGATAGCCATCGCCGTCGCGGTCAGAGTTGCCATCGGCGGCATCGCTCGGATTCAGGCCGTGAGTTTTCTCCCAATCGTCAGGCATCCCGTCGCGATCGGTGTCCCAATTCGCCGGTCGATGCACGACGGGATAATCTTCCCAGCCGCCGACATCGTCTTGCGAATCGGGCAGGCCGGGCAAGTCGGTCTTGGCGCCCTTGAATTTGGCTGCGCCGTCGCGCACTTCGTGGATCACGCGCTGGTCGTGCTCATCGAGTGACGGAGAATTGCAGCCGACATTCGCGAGAACGTTGTCATAGGACTCATGGGCCGAATGGGTCTTGATGTGCGGCTCAAAAAATGGCGCCTCGGCCCACGGACTATAATTCGTGGGCAATGTGCCGCCGCGTTCAGTGGTGGCGATGCGGCCCGCCTTCTGATTCGTGACGCCGAAGCGGCCAACCATGACATTGCCTTCGATAAAATAGCGCTGCGAGCCTTTGAACCCGCCGTATTGAGCGTTGAGCGCGTGAAACGTCCGCGTGCTCGGGCCGGGTTTGTAGTAGTTGTTCACGAAATTCACCTCGTGCGCGCCGCCATCTGTGGCGCGGTGCTTCCAGTTATAGACGACGTTATTGCGGATATCGAGTCGGCCCGTGTAGAAGCCCGCTTTGTCCAGCCCGCCCGCGAGACTCCAGTTCCGGCCCGCACAATGCGCGAGCAGGTTGTGATGAAAACTCCCGATGTCACCGCCGATGCTCGCCGCGTAACCGTGCTGCGTGCCGGGCGGATACCTCTTGTGCCCGGCCTCGTTCAGCGCCTCGGAAATGAGCGTGCGCTGGAGCGTGATGTTGTGCGCGCCGCGCGAACTGAACGCTTCGTCCAACGTCCAGCTAATCGAACAATGATCGATGATGCAGTTATCGCTCGAAGCCATGCCCATGCCGTCGAGTGTCGTGCCGGAAATATTTCCCGGACGCACGCGCAGGTAACGGATGATGACATTGCTCGCGCCCATCATCCCGAAGTTGAATTTGCGAATGCAGATGCCTTTTCCCGGCGCCGTCTGTCCCGCGATGGTCAAATTGGAATTGGTTTTGCGGATGACGAGCTTGGATTCGAGTGTGATGAGGCCAGAGACATTGAAGACAACCGTGCGCGGTCCCTCCACTTCCACCGCCGCGCGCAAACTGCCCGGCCCGCTGTCGTTGAGGTTCGTGACTTCAATGACGCGACCGCCGCGTCCGCCGCGCGCGAAGCGTCCGTAGCCTTCTGCTGTGGCAAAGGCGAGCTGCTGCGTGTCCGTTTTCAACCCGGCGGCGGCGGCCAGACATGGAACAACCACAGTGGCAAACGCCAGGACGAGCCGTCGCCCTGGCGTCGCGCGAAATATCTGCCCCTCAGCGATCACGGATAAAGCAGCCGCAGAAACACCGCCGGCTGCGCTGGATCAATTGTGATGACAACCTGGTTGGTGTTTGTCGAGCCGCCGACAGTCACCCAATTGGTCGAAATGCCAACGCTGAGCGAATTGGTCTGGGCCTGGAGCCGCCATCCGATGTGGCTCGAAGGCCAGGAAAGCGTCAACTCGTTCCCCGCTCTCATCACGACGATGTTCGTGGGCGTCGTGTTCGCGACGCGCAGCACGCCGACAAAGCCGTTCGTGCGCAGGAAGTTCGGCGCGGTATTGGTTAGCCAAATCATTCCGAGTCCCGGCGTGCGGTGGAAGAACGGCGAGACGTTTGCGTTGTTCGGCACATTCGCGCCGAAGGCCGGCACGAACAGTTGGAACCTTTCGCCGCCATTGAATGGTGTCGTGCCGATGTTGGTCACGACGATCTGTCCGCCGAAGTTCACGGTGTTGGCCAGCACGACATCATTGGTTCCCGCTGTGAGATCGATTTCGAAAATGTTCGTCGAACCGGCATTCATATCCAGGCGAGTGTTAATCGCCATCCTCCCGATACTGTCGCCCGGCGAAAACGTCGCGCCCGAGCCGACGCTCACGCGCGAGTTGTCTCCCGTGACGTCAGGGTGACTGGAGATCGATCCGTTGCCAGTCAAGATGCCGGCCAGCGTGAGGCTGCCGCTCTGGACGATCGCGCCGGAATTCACGAGGCGAAAACCAGCCGGCGCCGTCCACGCGGCCAGCACGTTCATCGTGGCCAGGTTATAGAGTGAGCCGGACTGCAGAATGACGGTGGCGGTCACGGTGCCTGAATTGGTGAACGTGCCGGACTGGATCGTCAACGAACCCGTCAGCGTGCCGGCGAGGGATGAACTTCCCGCGGAGACAACCGGCCCATTGATGGAACCGTTGAACGCCATCGCGGCATTCGATTGCACGGTGATGGCGCTCAAGGAGCCATTGCCCAGAATCGCGCCTTCGGTGGCGGAAATCGGGGACTCAGTGGAAGCATTGATGGTCAGGGAACCGCTGCCTTGCTTCACAGTAAGCGTCGCACCCACAACTTTTCCTGCTCCGCCAAACGTGTAGCTCAACGTCGAGTTACTGACGGCGAGGCCTGTCACACCGGGCGCCTGGCCAACGACGAGCGGGCCAATCAGGTTCACGCTCGTCGTGCCCGTGGCTGAGTCATCGAAGCGAACGAAGTCGCCGTTGGCGAAGGGCGTCGACGCGAGTGTCGCCGCGTCCAGCCAGTTGGCGGTGTTGGTGTCCCAGTTGCCGTTGATGTTTCCACGCCAGACCAGAGTTCTGGGCACATTGGTGCTGATGACGAGATCGATGGTCTTTTTGGCCGTGTTATTGAAGACGTAGCCGAAAAGGCCCGGCGGCATCGTGCCGAGCGCGATATTTGGCTGCGAAGGAGTGTTCACGTACGAGATGAGTGACACTTGAACGGGATAGGGGCCGGTGACGGAAACCGACGCGATGTTGATGACGTTCTGCAGTCCGCCGCACACAAGTGTGGTGACGAACACGTTGGTGGTGTTGCCGTTGATGTGAAGGGTGAGCGCCGAGTTGGCCATGTCCAAAACGCTCAGGGCCCGTTCCGGCGACGCCACGGTGTTTGAAATGATAACGTTGCCACCCGCAGCCAGGGTGATGTTGTTGTTCGTGCTGATCTGGCCGACTGTGACGCGATTGAGCCGCGCGGTGCCGCCGTTCGTCACGATGATCTGTCCAAAGGTTTGCTCGGCGTAAAAATCGCCGGTGATGGGATCACCACCGGACGTAAGGCCAAGCTCAACCGCGTCGTTCACGACCAGAACGCCAGTCCCGCCGACTGCAATGGCGCCGCGCGCGTAAGCGTCGTTGGTGTGCCGCTGCCAGCCGAGGCGTGCAACATTGACAGCAAGCGTGCCGTCGTTGAACACGACCGTGCCGCGCCCAAACGTGTTGCCGGCCATGTTCGTGTAACGAAGTCGGTTCGCGCCGAGCACGAGTGAATCCACGAGCAGATTGAGCGTGCCGCCGCGCATGTCCAGCGTGGCCTGCGAATTGGCCGCGACGTTCTGGCCTCCCGACGGAACGCCGATGTTGAACAACGTCATGCGTGAACCGTTGGTGCCGCGAAACGACACCGAGGGCCGCGGCACGCTGGTCAGGAACGCAGGGTTGAACCGCACTATATTGTTGGCGGAACCGACCGAGTTTTTGGAAATCGTGACGCTGTCGCCCTCGAAGACGTTGACGAGGCCGAGATCGACGTTGTTGGCCGAGCCGTTGTTGAACCGTTCGCTATTGTTGAAAATCGTGATTGAGTTGGTGTTCTCCAGGTCGTCGTAGGCGCCGACGAAGCCCGCGCGAATGACATTGGTGCGCGCGAGGAATACCTGGACCAGTTGCTGTCCCCAACCACCCTGCTGCGCCAGCGTTACGTCGCCCAGCCCGAACCGGTTCACCTCGGCAGTGAATTCATTCAAACTTTGCATGCTGAAGCGGGTGCCGCTGCCGCCGGCGTTGAGTGCGTTGACGCTGAAATTGGCGGCGGCATTGCTCACCACGAGTTTGCCAGGTCCCAGAATATTGATCGTCGTCTGTTTATTGTTGCCATTGGTGGATTCGACATTGGCCGAGAAACCGCCGGTCCCGAGAACGGACAGTGTCGTTCCTGCCGGAATGATCGTGTTGTTCGTGGCGCTGGAAACGAACCGCGCGTAGGAGAGCGATTCAACGGCGATCGACGTATCCACGATGTTGCTGACGGCGCCAGCGTCCTCGAACTTGACGTGGTCTCCCGTGGTGGTGGCGACGCCGGTGCTCCAGTTCGTGGCTGCGGACCAGAACCCGTTGAGCACGTTTGTAGGAGCAACCCAGAGCTGGCCGGCGATGAAGTCCACGACTGTAGTGGCTGTGGCACCGCCACTCGCAGTGACGGTCAGTGGGTAAACACCCTTGGCCACGCCAGCGAGTTCCACACGAAGCTGGACCAACCCGGAATTGGTGAGCGCGGCTGGAACGACAGTGGCGACAGCGCCAGCCGGAGCACCCGACACGGCGAAGTCCACCTGACTGTTGCCGCCCGCAAACGTGACAACGATAGGAACGATGTAGAGGTTCGTGCTCACCTGAGTGAAGTTGGCGCCCGCGACAATTTTCGGCACACTGGGAATCAGCGTGACGGTTTGCTGCGCGATGGCGGACGCAGCGCCGAACGCTGCCATTGCGAACAGGAGCGACAGAGGGCGAACGCGCGGTGTTCGGACGAATCCACCACGGGCCATGCACGAGAGTCGAAGAGCAGGTGTCGTGTTAGTCATACAGGTTGGGTTTGGGTTGAACTTGCGGGGGGAAAAAATTCATGCGTGTGGCGCAGGGAGAGGTTTCATTTATTGAGAGACCCACGGCATCCGGTCAGTCATCCAGGCGTAATCCTCGCTTCCTGCACACGGAAAGTTATTGCTGGCGCCGAAGTTGTTGGGACCGACGGGCTTTTTGGTTCGCCCATCTTTCCAAATCTTGATCTCGCAGTGGCCGTCCGCGAAGGAGACATTGGCGCCGCCGCCGTAATGAAAACTGGCTGGCAGATCGCGCCACTTGTAGTTCGCCGGGGCGAATCCAGGCAGGAAATGGAACGCGCCATCGTTGATGCTGTTCGGGTGCTCGTCCAAAACCACGAATACGTCGGCCGGATTGGACAACTCGGAATACTTCTTCGCGTTGATGTACATCCGGTTGGGCCGACTGGGATCCGAGCTTGGTCCGACCGTGGCGCCGCCCCCGAGCGCGGCGTTCATCGCCAGGCTCCGCACCCGATGCCCATTTTTTGAAGGGACTTTGTCCGCCGGACATTTGTAAACGCCGGGACTTTGAATGTAATCGGCCAAGGCGGATTGGGTCGGATCGATCAGTTTGCGTTCGTCGATATTGTCCGGACTGGCGACCATGTTCATGACGCCACCCACCCAGCTTTTGGTGCCCGGGTTTCCGACCAGTTCATCGTCGTTGTCGGTCGCATATTGAATCCAGCCCAGCATGAGCTGCCGGGTGTTGTTCAAGCAGGCTGTCGCGTGGGCCGCGCCTTTGGCCCGGGCGAGGGCCGGGAGAAGCATCGCCGCCAGAAGCGCGATGATGGCAATGACGACAAGTAATTCGATCAACGTGAAACCGGCGGTTGGGCGCGCCATCGAACGAAAGGAAGTTCGCGCAGGCGGGAGCGGTTGCCGGCGGTTGGCAGCCAATCTTCGAACAGTTACTGACGTCGCTTTACGCATAATTCGCAACTACGCGGCGCATGGGTGACGCTCCGTAATGTGCCACGCTCCTCGCGCGCGCCGCCATGCCCTTTCGGCAAAAATACATGCCCTTTTCGGCAAGCAGCGGTGAGTGGTGGGTTCGCGCCGGCTCATGATGAAAGAGAATTTGGCGCCGGCTGCGTCGTCACAGTTCTGTCACGGACCGAACGAGGGCCGCGAATGTCATTCCCGGTTGCTGGTTCATTTCCGCCGCCGTTAAGCACGGGTAAACCAAGCCGCAACAACTCTGCCGCCAGCATGACGCGCTCTGCCGGAGTGGTCGTGGTGATGGGCGGAAAGACACCCGGGCCGCAAAGGCCGAGACAAGCCATGCTGCCCTTGAGCGCTGCAATGGATTGATCGAGCGTGCGCCCTTTCTGGTAAACTTGTGCCAGCTCCATGAAACGGCGGTTCAATGATTCCGTTCCATCGTTGTCGCCCTGGGTGGCGCAGTCATAAAGCTGCCGGCACAGGCGGGGATCGAGATTTCCGACACTCGGCACGATTCCACGCGCGCCGCGCAACAGCCCGCTCGCCATCAGCGGGCCGGTGCCGACGAACACGGAGAAAGATTCCAGACCGCCGACGCGCCGCATCAGAGCTTCATGGCGCTCGGCATTGTTCTCCGAATCCTTGATGCCCACCACTCGAGGTTTGCGCGCGATCTCGCCGCACAATTCAAGAGGCAGCGAGACGTTGGTCGTCAGCGGCATGTTGTAAATGAGGAGGTCACCATCGAGCCGGCCGGCCAGTTCGGCAAAATACTCGACGCTCTCGTCAGGCTGGCGTTCGTAGCTGGATGGCGCATGAGCGACGACCGCGTCCACGCCAAGACGAAAATATCGGTTCCCGGCAGTGATGGATTCGACAGCCGAGTCGTCGCTGATGTTGGCGTAAACCAGAAGGCTGCCGCGCGCATATTCCGTCACCACGCTGACCAATCGCTCGCGCATAGCTTGCGGAACTGAAGGCCCTTCACCGGTTGTGCCGAGGACGAAAACGCCGTGAACGCCGCCTTGTCGAAGATGCTCGATAATGCGCTCGACCGCGCGCTCGTCGAGTTCGCGCTCAGCGGTCAGGGGCGTGACCATCGGCACGATGACGCCGCGATGGCGTTTGTTCGAGGCGGCAGGACGGTTGGATTTCACTTTTTCCACGACGTAGTTGCGCTGCCATCTTCGCCAGCGAACAGAAGCCTATTGTTCCCTTAACGGACGCGAACACAATCCGCGTGACATGGACAAACGTGACAAATGACCTGCAAAAATGGCGACGAGATGGCCGCGCTGCGCACGTAATCACACCTTGATGCTCTCCCTGAACTGCCGCGGACTCATCCCGGTGCGCTTGCGGAAAAACCGGCTGAAGTAGAATTCGCTGGAGAAGTTAAGTTGCGCCGAGACTTCCTTGATGGCGAGCCGTTCATCGCACAAAAGCTGGCGCGCCTGGTCCAGGCGCATGCGCAGCAGGAACTCATGAATGCTTTCGTGCTGGAATGAATTGAACATCTTCTGCAACCCGGACCGGCTCACGCCCGCGGCTTGCGCCAGCTCGGTCACTTTCCAGTCACGACACGGGTCGGCCATCGCCACGCTAATGGCGCGCGCCAGCGGTTTGGGCAGGTCCACTTTGGGAGGGCTGAAGACGTGCCGGGCTTTCAAGAGCCGGCCCAGGACCTGAGTGATGACGACATGAATTTCCCACTCGTAACCAGCGGGCCTTCGTTGCGCGAGCCGCGAGAGCGTTTGCAAACTTTTGCGGATGAAGACGAGATCCGCTTTCTCCAGCGTGAATTCATTGTCGGCGCCGAGTTCCTCGCGCCACGCTTCCAGTTCCGGCCCGCCGAAGCGAAAGCCGCAATTGACCATTCGCGTTCCCGGCGCTGGCGCATAGACGCGCGGCTTCTTCATGTCCACGAGCCAGCAGCGCGCGCCGGGCTTGAGCGGATACGTTTGGCCGGGAACTTCCAATGCGCCATGGCCCGTCTGCACCCAAAAGAGATGGGCGCCCGGCTTGTCCATGCCCTCGTGCCGGTCCGGTTCGTCCAGCGTTACCGAGCCAACGGACAGCAAATGCCAGAACAGACGCCGCGCGCGGGACGAGGGGCCGATCAAATAGAGATGCGCAAAGGAGTTGGGCATGACGTCGGCATTCGATTTAAGCCACTGGCTGCGCGGTGCCAAGCCTTTGCTTTGGACGGGCCAGCCTTCGTCAACGCGCGGAACAAAAAGTCGCTGGACTTGGTTTCTGGTTTTTCGCGTTGAAGAAAAAACTCGCCGCCAGGCCGACACCAAACAGGATGGCGTGATTGAAAACGCCGATCAAAAACGGATGCAGCGGGTAATTCCATTTGCCGAGGTCCAACAGAACACGATTCAGCGCGGGCAGTTTGACAGAAGTGAGAGTCGCCCATGCGGTAAAAAGAATGCACGCGGCAATCCCCACAAACGCGCCCTGCGCCGTTGCGCGCTTGGAAAGCGCACCGAGCGCGAACAGTCCGAGCATTCCCGCCGTGGCCACGGAGAAAAGCTGGACGGCAAATTCCATCGCCGTGCCGACTCCGATCCAAAGTTGGGAAAAGACAATCGAGAGCACGCCAAGGACACCGACGGTCACACGCCCGACCCAGAGGCGGCGCGCATCCGACGATTTTGGACGCAGTCGCGTGAAATAATCGTCCACGATCACGGTGGCCATGCTGTTGAGGTCCGAGTCGAGGCTGGACATGGCGGCGGCGATCAGAGCGGCGATGACGAGACCAATGACGCCGACGGGAAGCTGAGTTTTGATGAAGTAGGGGACGATGTTGTCTTTGACGGCGGCAACTTCAGCCGGCAATGGCGCGCCGGTCAATTGATAGAATGCCCAGAGGCACGCGCCAAAAAGGAAGAACATTCCCCATACGCCCAGGCAGGCAAACGCCCCCCAATACGCGCTGCGTTGCGCCTGCTGGTCCGTTTTGGCCACGAGATATTTTTGGACGATGTGTTGATCGAGCGCGTAACGCTGCACGGCCCAGATGCCGCCGCCTACGATGTAAAACCAGATGTTGTCGTGAAACCAACTGAACGTCTGAGTACCCAGGCCGAACTTGCCGCCTTCCCACGCCGTTCGTAACACGTCCATTGCGCCACCCGTCGGCTTCAATAAAGCGATTCCAACACACACGAGTCCGCCGACGATCAGGAGTGCGCCTTGCAGAATGTCGGAATACACGACGGCGGCGATTCCGCCGATCAGCGTGACGATGAGCGTCGCGACACCGACCAGGAGAATTACCCACCAGACATCGATGCCCGTCAGAAATGAAACCGGAATGGCGAGGAAGTACAACGTCGCGCTCATATCCACAACGCGACTGACGATGAATGCGGCGGCGCCATAAGCGCGCGCGGGATAGCTGAAGCGCTTTTCGAGATAGTCGTAAACGCTCATCCGGATGGTCCGCCGATAGAACACAACCACGCGGCGCGAAATGAAGATCAGCACGAACGGCAGCATGAGGAACGACGGAAGATTCCACATGTCGCGCGCATAAACGTTGCCCGGATGACCGATGAAGGTCGTGCTGCTGATCATCGTGCCCACGATTGCGAACGCTACGACCCAGCCCGGCACGTTGCGTCCGGCGAGAAAGTAGTCCTCCGTGGTTTTCTGGTTTCGCGAAAAATGGAAGCCAACACCGAAGATAATCGCGAAATAGAAGATCACGATGATCCCGTCGATGATGGCCATTCGTGATTTTTGACTTCCGAACAGGTTTGAATCGAGACATTCCTGCCACAGGACGCATTACAGAATGCGGCGAGACACACGCACCGGGCGCAACGCGTGCGTCGTTGTGTGCGTAAAAAAAACAGAAAAGGCACTCTGGCGGGCAGAGTGCCTTTTGCAAAAACCGACGTGAATTACTTCGCGCCCAGGATGGCGTCTTTGGCCGCCTTGGCGACACGGAACTTCACGACGCGCTTGGCCGGAATCTGAATCTGCTCGCCGGTGGCCGGGTTACGGCCGATGCGCGCCTTGCGATTGACCAGCACGAGCTTGCCGAGACCAGGAAGCGTGAAGCTGTTCTTCGCGTTCTTGTAAGCGAGGTCGCAGATGGTTTCGAGAATCTCGACCGCCTGGCGCTTCGTGATGTTGTTCTTTTCGGCGATGGCCGCCGCGACTTGTGACTTCGAGAGAGCTTTTGCCATAGTGTTGTTGTTGGTTCGTTTTAGTTTGTCGTTAGTGCGTTGAGTCCCGCGACTCGCTGCGTATTAAAGCGCGAAGCAGAAGTGGCGCAAGAGATTTTCTTAAAATTTTCTGAGCAAAATCGCGACTTTTCCCGGTGAGCCGGAGCTTGACTTGATCGCGCGATGTCAGAACATCCGCGCTCATGGCCAGCCTTTTTTCCATTCGCGGCGAACAGCGCTATGAAGTCGTGCGCAAGATTTTCGAGGGCGGCATGGGCATCGTCTATGAAGCCGAGCAGCATGGCGCGCGCAACTTCGTCAAACGCGTCGCCATCAAAGTCATTCGCCAGAATTTCGCCACGCAAAAGGAGTTCATCGAAAATTTCATCGGCGAGGCGAAGCTGGTCGCGGACTTGATTCATACGAACATCGTGCAGACTTACCAGCTCGGCGAACTCAACGGCATTTACTACATCGCCATGGAATTCATCAACGGCGTGAACCTGGAGCAGTTCATGCAAGTGATGGCGAACAAAAACAAGAAGCTTTCGGTGGAATTGGCGGTGTTCATCGCCAGCCGGGTCTGCCGCGGTCTTGCCTATGCGCACGCGAAGGGGGACAAGAACGGCAAACCGCTCGGCATCGTGCATCGCGACGTGAGTTTCAAAAACGTCATGATCGCGTTCGAGGGCGACGTGAAGCTGACGGACTTCGGCGTGGCGAAGGCGCGCGGGTATCTCAACGACAAGGAAGGCGAAATCGTGGCGGGCAAGGCCGATTACATGAGTCCCGAGCAGGCGGATTTTCAAATCACGGACAAACGCTCGGACCTTTTCTCCGTGGGCGTGGTGCTCGGGCATCTGCTCTTGGGCCGCAACGTGTTCAAGGGCGTGAACGTCGAGGAATCGCGCGACCGCGTGATGAAGATGGCCATTCCGGATTTCCGCAAGCTCGACAAGCGCATCGACGACCGGTTGAACAAGATTTTGCAGCGCGCGCTGGCGCGGGACTTGAAGCAACGGTACGCTACCGCTGATGAGTTGCTCTACGATTTGGAGTTCTACATTTACAGCGGTGGCTATGGGCCGACGAACGAGACGCTGGGCAAGTTCGTGCGCGAATTGTTCGGCATGGACCCGGCCGGCGCCGTGCGCGACGCCAAAGGCAGTACGCGCCTGCTCGAACGGACGGCGCGGGTGACCCGCGCGACGGCGCGGACGCGCAACACGCGCCGCGTCAACTCCACTCGCGTTACCAAGAAAACACTTCGCGTTGCCTGATGAGTTCCCAAGCCAGCCGTGATCGAAAGCCAGCCGGTCACAAACTTTCCGAAGCCGTCCTCGAACCTCTGCCGCCGAAGAAGCCGCACGTGGTCAACGTAGGTTTGATTCAAACGAGTTGTTCGGAAAAGCCCGACGAGAATTTGAAGCGAACGCTGGCCGAGGCGGAACGGCTGGCGAAGGACGGAGCGCAAATCATTTGCACGCAGGAATTGTTTCGCTCGCAATACTTCTGCCAGAGCGAAGATCACAAATACTTTCAACTGGCGGAAACAATTCCTGGGCCGAGCACCGAAGCGTTTCAAAAAATTGCGCGCAAGCACAAGGCCGTCATCATCGCCTCGCTCTTCGAGAAGCGCGCGGCAGGCGTGTATCACAACACAGCGGCGATTATTGACGCGGATGGTTCGCTGCTGGGCATCTATCGCAAGATGCACATCCCGGATGATCCGTTGTTCTACGAGAAATTTTATTTCACGCCGGGCGATCTTGGCTTCAAAGCATGGCGGACGAAGTACGCGAAGATTGGCGTGCTGATTTGCTGGGACCAATGGTACCCGGAAGGCGCGCGGCTCACCGCGATGCAAGGCGCCGAGATTTTGTTTTATCCGACCGCGATTGGCTGGCATCCGGGCGAGAAGGTCGAATACGGCGAGCGCCAACACGGCGCCTGGGAATTGATCCAGCGCAGTCACGGCGTGGCGAACGGCTGCTACGTGGCGGTCGCAAATCGCATCGGCCTGGAGCGCCCGACCGGCGGCGACGGCATCGAATTCTGGGGCCAGAGTTTTTTTGCCGGCACGTCCGGCGAAATCATTGCCAAAGCCAGTGTGAGCAAAGAGGAGAATCTTCTTGTGCCGCTCGACCTGAGCAAAGTCGATGTCACGCGCACGCACTGGCCTTTCCTCCGCGACCGCCGCATCGATGCTTACGGCGATTTGACGAAGCGGCTGATTGACTGAATGAGCCGCGTCGTGTGGATCACCGGCGCTGGCGGACTTATCGGCTCGCACATTGTTCGCGCTGCGCCACCCGATTGGAACGTGCGCGCTGTGACGCGAGCAGAATTTGATCTCACCGACTTCGATGCAGTGACCGCGGCCTTTCGGCAAGACCGACCGCAATTGGTCATTCACTGCGCCGCGATGAGCAGAACACCGGCGTGCGAGGCGCATCCCGAACTCGCCCGCAGGAACAACGTGGATGTCACGCGCGCGCTGTGCGAACTCGCGCGTGAGATTTTCCTGATCTTCTTCTCGACCGACCTGGTCTTTGATGGCCGCAAAGGAAATTACCATGAAACGGACGAGCCAAGTCCGCTGACGGTCTATGGTGAGACGAAAGCAGCGGCGGAGCGAATCGTCCTGGCCAATCCGCGGCACACGGTCATTCGTACTTCAGTAAACGCGGGCGCCACGCCGCGCGGTGATAGTTCATTCAACGAGCAATTGCGCGCCACATGGGCGCGCGGCGAAACGACAACACTGTTCGCAGATGAATTCCGTTCTCCTGTTTCGGCGGCAGTGACTGCGCGCGCGGCCTGGGAACTCGTCGCGCTGGACAAGCCGGGACTCTATCATCTCGCCGGCAGAGAACGCTTATCGCGGCTGGAAATTGGAAGAGTGATTGCCGCGCGCTGGCCACAGTTGAATGCTCGAATTGAGCCATCTTCGATTCACGATTACTCCGGACCGAGCCGCTCGCCGGACACTTCGCTCGACAGCAGTAAAATTCAGCGGCTGCTCTCGTTTCCATTGCCCGGCTTTTCTGACTGGTTACGGGCCAATCCGCAGGCAGAAATCTGAGAACCACTGTGCGCGCATGACAGCGATCTGAAGTTTGAAATCTCAAGTATCAAATCAGAACTATCGCGGCCGTATCGCGCCGTCACCGAGCGGCTACCTGCACGTTGGTCACGCTCGCACGTTTTGGACGGCGCAACGGCGCGCGCTCGAACGGAACGGTGTGCTCGTACTGCGCAACGAAGACCTTGATCCCACTCGCTCCAAACTGGAATTCACGCGTGCGATGATGGAAGACCTGAAGTGGTTCGGCTTCGAATGGCAGGAAGGGCCGAATGTTGGGGGACCATTTGCGCCGTACGAGCAAAGCAGGCGTGTCCATCTCTATCGCGCGGCACTGGAGAAACTGATTACTGCCGGATGCGTCTATCCCTGCACTTGCTCCCGCAAGGACATTCAGCAAGCCGCGCAAGCGCCTCACGCCGGCGATGACGGACTGATTTATCCCGGTACTTGTCGGGGAAATCGCCAATCACAAATGGTCAATTGCAGATTCTCATGGCGCTTTCTCGTTCGGGATGGCGAAGCCGTCTCATTCAATGATGGTTCTTTTGGCCCACAAACGTTCATCGCAGGAAAAGACTTCGGTGATTTCGTAATCTGGCGGCACGATGGCGTGCCTTCCTATCAACTCGCCGTGGTTGTCGATGACGCCGCGATGAGGATTACCGAAGTGGTTCGTGGAGCCGATTTGCTTGTTTCCACTGCGCGGCAACTTTTGCTCTACCGCGCGCTCGACATGGCGCCGCCTGCGTTTTTTCATTGCCCTCTCGTGACGGATGAAACCGGCGAGCGTTTGGCGAAGCGGCACGACTCGCTGAGCCTTCGTACACTGCGGGAGAGCGGGAAAACGCCGGAGGAAATCCGCGCGGGCTGGTAGCAGCTTACTTCTCTTTCAGTTCTACTTCGCCGCTCCAATTCTCCGGCACGCCCTGATTGCGGACTTCGGCGATGTGGCGGGAGTAGAACTTCGTAGCGCCGTCATCCGGCTGGGTCTCGAGCGCGCGCTGGAAGGCATTCTCTGCCGCGCTAAGGTCGCGCTGTTGAAACAATCGCAACGCTGCGTCGAATTCCTCCACAGTCTGCAAAGCTGCGGCGTCCGTCTCGCGCTTTCCAAGCAGTTCATGTACTTCAACGCTGCGCTCGAAGCCCTTCAGTTGAAATCTTCCGAGATAGCGAGTGATAAATTGATCGCCAATCTCCTTCTTCGTTTCGCCCGTAATGAGCACACTCGTGCCGAGAAATTTGTTCAGCCCTTCCATGCGCGACGCCAGATTGATCGCTTCGCCAATCGCCGTGTAATCCACGCGCGTCTCACTGCCGAAGTTGCCGACATTGGCGACACCTGTGTGCAAACCAATGCGCGTGATGAGCTTCCGCCCGTGAAACGTCCGGTTGTTCTGCTCGCGGAAGCGCAACGCTGCCTCGCACGCCCGCACAGCATGATCGCTCTGCGGTTCCGGCGCATTCCAAAAAGCGAAAATGGCATCGCCGATGTATTTCACCACGGTGCCATCGGTGGCGTGAATGCAGTTGCCGACCGCGCTTTGGAAATACTCATTCATCATCCGTGCCAATTCGTCAGAATCCATGCCCTCCGAGAGCGCCGTGAAATTTTCGATGTCGCTGAACAGGATGGTGAGCTTCTGCTTCTCCGCGCCGGGCTTGAGAAGTTTTCTGTCTTTGTCGCCAGCAAACTTTTTCACGAGCTTCGGCGAGAGGTACATTTCGAGCGACTGCACGAAGAGCCGGTTCTCCACGTAGAGCCGGATCGAATTCGCGGCCACGGAACACGCCAGCGCAAACACGACCTGGACATAAACGATAAGCCAGGGGAACCAAATCAGTTTCCGGACAAACAACTCGCGACTGACAACCGCCACGAGCAGCAGCCCCAGCAACGCGGCGGCGATTGCCATCCACGGGCGCAAGCGCATTAATCCAAATCCAGCCACGGCGCCGAGCAGGACGATGATCCAGGTTTCCGCCGCAAACGGAAACCGATTGAGCCAGTCTCCTCGCAGCAGGTTCAGGAACATCGTGGCCTGGATTTCCACTCCCGCGACAAAAGGCGTTTCCTCACGCGAGGTAATCCAAAATGTATAGGGGCTTCTGTATTCGTCTTTTCGATCGCCCGCAAATTTCGTGATGATTCGTGAGCCAATGAACACAACCTTGTCGCGAAAGGCGTCTTCGTGCTTCCCCGCGAGCACGTCGGAGTAGCTATAGTGCGGCAAATAATTTGGCGGCCCGTAGTAGTGGACCCACAGCCGCGGCCTGCCGGACGGATCGCGCACGAACCGCTCGGAGTTCACGCCTTGAATGGGCGCCGCTTTTACAAAGGCTGCTCCTGCCCAACTCAATGAATCCAATTGCTCGTTGGGTGCGAAGGGGCGAGCGATCAAATCACGGCTCGGCTCCATCTCAGCCGAGCCAACACCAGCCGCGCTGGTTCGAAAAATTTCGGCGGGCATCACGAACGTCTTCTCTTTTTCGGCAATCGGGATGTGATCGGCGGCGATGACCACTCGTCCGCTGCGCTTGAGTGCTTCCGAGAATTTCTGATCCGCGTCGGCTCTCTCGGGATTCGGATCGCTGAAGACGATATCCATTACAATCGCCTTTGCGCCCGCGGCGGTAAGGCGGTCGATCATCTGTGCATGGATAGCGCGATCCCAGGGAGCATTCAGAGGTTGGCGCAGTTCAAGGTGAGACTTCTCATCGAGATAGACAACGGCGACTTCATCCGCGCGAATATGGTGAAAGCGAAGGATGTGCAGCAGGTCGTAGCTTAGATTGACCAAGCCAGTCCCGAACGCGAACCCGTGCAGGAACCAGCCCAGCGCAGCCACCGCGACGGCCAGCAGCCACGCACTCCATCGCACGCGTTTGACGAACGCCATGTTCACGCCGGAGAAATCGGATTGCGCACGCGGCGAGTTAACCGCAACGCGCTCAGAAGTAGAACCGGAAACTCGCGTAGAAGGTGCGCTCGCGCGGAAGTTCCGAGTAGAGCGTGAGCGGGTTGAGCTTGTAGTCGCGGTCCGTGATGTTGAGCACGCCAAGGCGCACCTCGGCGTGACGCTGCCAAAAGCGGTAGCCGGCGAAAGCGTTCAGTTGCCAGAAATTGTCGCCCGTCAACGACGGTGCGTAGTGGCGATTGTCCTGCGCCGAATAGACCGCCTGCAGATCGCTGAAGAAGCCGCAGCGGTGGCTGTAGGAAGCGTAGAGTTGGACCTGGTGCAGCAACGCCTCGTTGTCCACGTTCGCGTCGATGGCGCCAGGATTGTTGATGCTGCGTGGAATCTGGCGAAGGCGCTCGTTGATGTCGGCTTCGGTGAGCCGGTAGCGCGCGCCGAAAGCCCAGTTGTCGCCCACGAGTTGATTGAGAGCCACACTCAGGGATCTCTCGCGGTAATCGACTTGCGCGGGCGTGCTCGATGGGACGGCGACGATCTGCCCGCTGAGCCGGTTGAACACGCCGATGGTTCGCGTGGCTTGTGAGTTCAAGACTTCGCCGACGACGGTCAGATAAGTTTCGGAACAGAACTTTTGGTCGAAGCCCAGGCCGAACGTTTCGAACCGTGTGCCGGGAATGTTTCCGACGACGGACTCTGGGGCCAGGCTGCGGAAACTTTGGTTGAAGCCAGCGACCGCGGTTGGTTCCAGACGAAAGCTGTTGTCGAAAAATACGCCGCCGAGCGAGCGCGTGTAAGCGCCGCGCAGCGTGGTGTCTTTCACCGGCATCAGAATGAAACCAGCCTTTGGCGAGAGGCGGCTCTGGTCTTCGTCTCCGCGGCTCAGCGGAGAAAGCTCCTGGTTGTTCGGATACGAGAGATGGTCGTAAGTCAGTCCAGCGGTGAAATGGAGCGGCTCGCAGACTTGCCACATGTCGTAAACGTACACGCTCTCGCGTTCGATATCGCCGTTCGATACGTGAAGCCGGGTCGGATAAACGCCAGAGCCTGGAAACGTGCCGGGCACCAGGGCCATCACATCACGCGCATCCGAGTCAGCCGATTGAACGCGCCCTCCGAACACGATCGTGTGGCTGCTCAGCGTCAAAATCTGTTGAAGCTCCGCGGTGTAACCTTCGATGTCGTTGTGGTAGCCCGTATTGAAGGGGCGAAGACGTGTGGAGAAGATGTCGCCATTGGCGTCACGGTTCAGTTCGATTGCGCCCGCCTGAGACCGTGAACCGAACGTGTCGTCCAGCCGTCCGACCAGCGCCAGCGTATGATTGCCCGGCGACCATTCGTGGTGATAACCGACGAAGAGATTCGGATTCTGAACTTCCCTGATCCGCGTCGTTCGGTTCGCGCTGTTCTGGTTGTAATATTGAATCACGTCGCCTGATTCCAGTTCGCTGTGCTGGCCTTCGAAGTAAACAGTGTCGCGCGGCGTGATTTGCTGCCGCACTTTCACCGTATAATCCGTGCGTTCCAGATCATTGTTAAAACGCTGGCCATTTTCAGTGCGATACGCGGCTTCGAGCGCCCAGTCCGTCTTGCCAATGTGGCCATACTGCACGCCTTGCTGAATCCAATCGCCGCTACTGAAATACTCCGTGCTGGATGCGACGCCGATGTGATCGTGCTCAAACAAGCGCGTGTATTCCTGCTGCGAAACAGTGGCCGAGAGAGGCGTCGCGCCGACGGGAGCAAGCAGGTTGGCGATGAAATACTCGCTCACCGCCGGCGCTTCGTAACGAAGATTGATTTGTTTTGGGTCGCGTAACGCCTCGTAGCTATTGGCGAGGAACTGGTGAGCGGAGAAATTTCCGTAGTCGTAGCTCACAGCCCGGCTCGCCTCCCGCACGCTCCAGTCAGTCATGCCTGCGTCCTGGTAAATTCGAGCGAGGTTCACGCTGCGAATGGCCTTGTCCTGATCGAGCAAGAGCCGCGAGCGGAAGATGCTGCGGTTGTCGTTCAACTCCTGTGAGTGCTCCAGGTCGCGCACGGCTTCGTTCACTTTGTTTTGCTGCTCGGCGAGGATGGCGGAATAGAGCCACGGGGTCGGGTCATTCTCGTCGAGTTTTTGCGCCAGGCGAAGTTCTTTCTCGGCGCGGGCCGTATCTTCCGCCCGGCCCCAAGGTTTGCCGATGTGCGTCTGACTCCAGGCTTTGCCGAGGTAACTGCGGAGAATGGAACGTTGCGGCTCCAGCGTCGCCGCCACCTGCAAATCCTGCCGGCCTTCCTCGCCTTGACCACGGCGAATGCGAACGAGGCCACGTCCCAGCCAGCCGTTCGCAAGCGCCGGGTCGAGAGCGATAGCTTCGTCGAATGATTTTTCCGCTGAAACGAATTTGCCTTGGCTCGCCAACACGAATCCCTGAAGTGCGTGTGCCTGTGCGTTACGCGGTGAAAGTGTCAGGCTCTTCTCCAACGCGCGCTGCGCTTCGACGGTGTGCGCGAAACTGAACTCCAATTCCGCAACGCGCGCCCACGCGAATCCAGAATTCGGAGACTTTGCAACCGCGTTCTTCGCCGCCCGCAGCGACTCGTCGAGTTTCGATTGTGCCTGTAATGCGTACGATTCAGCCATCCATTCGCTCGCCAAAGTCAGGGACGGGCCGCGCGAAACGGGCTGGCCCTTCACTGTGCTCACCATCTGTCGCACTGCATCGGCGAGGGGTGAAGCGACATTCTGAATTGCCTGGGTTGCTTGCGCCACGTTCCCGACTGAAAGAAGCGTCGCCGCCCGATAGATTTTTTCAGGGTCGCTCGCAGGCTGGCGGTTCTCTGGATAGCTCGTTTGTGCTGCAAGCAAATCGCCGGCGCGGTAAGCCGTCAGCGAATCTGTCAGCGCATTCTTTTCTGCATCGGCCAGACCGAGTTCGTCCACGTCGAGAATCGCGGGATAGTAGAGCGCCCATTGAATAATGCTGCTGGCGTCGAGCATCGCCGTTTTGCGCGGAGGCTGGCCAGGTTCGACGATGCCTTGCTCGCCCGATGCCAGGTTCGCCGTGCCGAGTTCATTGCTCAGATCAACAAGTCCGTCGAGCAACGCCACTTCAGTGCGGCCATTCTCCGCGACGAGCAGATGAAACTCTGTGCCGCGAATAGCACCCGATGCGAGCGGTGTGCGAAACTCTACTGCGCCCGGACGTTCGCGATTGAAGAAATAGCTCGCGCCGCTTTTCATCTCGAAGCTGCTGCTCGCGCCCGCGGACTGTGGCGGACGAATCTCCAGCGTCGTCAGTTCGTTCACGCGCAGAATGCTGCGGTCGGAGAGTTGGATTGTGACGCGGCTGCGCACGCCCGTCCGGACACGATCGCCATTCTGTAGAGTTTGATTCGTAAGCCCATCCGTCCATGCCGCACTACCTGCGGGCGCCACTTCCACTTTACCCTCCACGGCGAGAAGACGGCTCGAAATGTCCTTGGCGGCGCCTTGGGCGAACCCGCTCACGACACCTATCAACAACAGGCAAAAGGGAACAATCGTTTTCAAATTGTGTGTTGTCCGAATGGACTTACGCCTTCGGAGACGAGAGCAGTGTGCATAGATTCGCGTCGATGACAACGCCGCCCACGAGCAGGCAAACTGCCACGGCGGCGGGCATATCCGGTGTCCCGCTCCAAAGCAGTTCTGTCCAGAGCCGGGGCGAAAATCCTCAGATTCCCCTCTCGGCTATGCGAAATTTCTCGCTGGGTGAAAGAAGGCCGCACCCTTTGCTTCTACAGGTGAACAGCGTCGCTCGCCCGTCGCGCAGGCGAGCGGGCGCCATTCAGTTCGCGCAAGTCGCAAGGTAAAACCTTTGACGCACGCAAGATTTTTGGAACGTCGGCGCTGCAGCTTGCGTCCAATGTCCCGCTCATGACACCAAGCTGTCCGCCCGCGCTGCGCGCCATTGTTGTCTTCGCTTTTGTCGCCGTCTTTTGTTTTGCGTCATTCACTCCGGCGGCGGTTTACAACCTCAAAATCGTTACCGACGCATCGCCGGATTACTCGGACATGGAAAGCATGGTCCGCAGCATCACGGGCAAATGGGAAACGCCAGAGCAAAAGTGCTGGGCCATGTTTTATTGGAATCACATAGCGCGCCGGCAAACCTCGCCGATGATGGTGCACGGCCTGGCGCTTACCGACCCGATTCGGCAGTTCAACGATTACGGCTACACGATGTGCAGCACGATTTCCGGCATCAACTGCGCGATTTGGGATGCGATGGGACTCAAGCCGAAATACTGGGACATCAGTAATCACACAGTCGCGGAAGTCGAGTACGGCGGCGGCTGGCACATGTACGACAACAGCCTTTCGGCGATTTACACGTTGTGCGACGGCAAAACGCTGGCGGGAGTCGCGGACATCGGCGAGACAGGCGCGTGCGCGGCATCCGGCGGCAAAAACGAGCCGGGCCACATTGCGAAGTATCATTGCCTCACCAGCACGAGCCAGCGCGGGTTCCTTTCCGGCGCGGACACGATGCGGAGCCTTGACGAAGAGTACCGCTGTTTCAATCCGAACGGGCTGAAGTATCGCTCCTATTTTTATGATTGGGACCGCGGGCATCGCTACATTTTGAACCTGCGCGATGGCGAGAGCTATACGCGGCATTACCACAGCCTCGGCAAATCACCGGAATATTTCGTGCCGAACAATGGCAAAGACCCGGAAGCGGTGAACACGCGATACAGGATTCGCGGCAATGGTGTGCGTGTGTTCCGGCCGCGGCTTACCGCTGCGGATATGGAGTCGGCAGCACATTCAGTCTCAAATGTCGTGTCTTTGAACGGTGGCGGCGTCACGCCCGCGCGCGCCAGCCATTCCGGGGAAATCGTTTTCAAAGTGGAGGGCGCCAACGTGATTACCGCGTTGAAGCTTCGCGGAGAGACTGGGCGTTCGAGTAATCTGGATTCAACTCGTATCGCTATCAGCGCAGTAAACGGACTTGTGTGGAAAGACGTTTGGCAAAGTGGCTCGACCGGCAATCAGAACTTCGACTTGAAGCTGACCGAGGAGGTGAACGGCGCCTATGAAGTGCTCGTGAAAGTTTCATTGAGCGGAGCGGCCCAGCTTCGCGATATCGAATTCGAGACCACCACGATGCTCAACAGCAAGACGCAACCGAAACTCGCGCTCGGCAAAAACACAATTTACGTGGGCGCGGGTGAGCAAACTGAATCAATTGTGCTGTGGCCGGATTTGCAGGCTGACCATTACAAGCCATACGTGGTCGAAGAGCAGAACATCGCGACGGCCAGGAAGCATCCAGGTTACATGGGCACGATGTTCGCCGGCAAAGCGAAAGAGCCGGCTTACGTTGTTTTCAAAATCGATGCGCCACGAGACATCACGCGCATCAATTACGGCGGGCGGCTCTACAATCGCGCGCCGAAGTCGCACATCGACTTCCTCCACTCGTTCGACGGCGGCAAGACGTGGGCCCGCAGTTACTCGCTGACGAACACGGAGCAGCCGTGGGACGTCATTCGGTACGAAACTGTGAACTCAGTGCCGCCGGGCACACGCTCAGTTCTGTTCAAGTATTTGATGGAAAGTTCCGCCGCTGGTTCCAGCGCGTGCAGCGTTTACGCCGTCCGGATGGAAGTGAATCACCAGCCAGTGAGTGCGGCGTCGCGGCCGATGGACATCACATTCAACTGGAGTGAACGGCAGTCGGACTACTCACTGGTGAAACGCAGCCATGTCGAGCGCATCACGAAACTGCCCTATCGTTATATCGTCAACGTGGGGGGCGCAGATCATCCCGTAGTAAACTCGTTGCGTGTGGGTTCGGCGTCAAAAGATGCGGAGCTCGGTTATTCGGACGGTAGGGACGTTGGCGGCGAGAAGTTCATTTCACGTTGGGTGACGTATGGAAAAAATCTGGCGCGCGGCAAAAGTTACACGGTCTCGGTTCCCTCGAACAATCAGTGGGGCGCGGGCGATCCGGAAGGAACGAAGCTGACGGATGGTGTGGTCGGCCCGCCTTATCCCGGCGGTGGCGCGCCTGCGTTCGCACTCGGATGGAGCAAGGGCCAGCAGCCGGAAATCAACGTCGATCTGGGAGCGGTGCAAACGTGCGGTGCGTTCCGAATTCAACTGGGCGCCGGCTATCCTTGGTGGGACGCGCTCAAGGGCCAGTTCACAGACAAAGTGGAAGTGCTCAGTTCGGCGGACGGGAAAAACTTCCAGACGCAGGGCTTCTTCAACCTGAATCTACGCTGGAAGGATTTACCCGCTAATCACATGTGGCCGGACGAAGAAGTGATTGCCGCACACAACTTCGAGCTGATTCCTCCCGCGCCCGTTTCCGCGCGATACGTTCGTTACAAAGTGATGCCCGAACGCGCAATGACGGTGAGCGAAGTCGAGGTGCTGGATTTCATTCGTTATGAGCCATTCGACTTGCGCGTGGCTCTGCCCGACGAGGAAATTGCGCGCCGATAGCCAGCCAAATCGAGCCATGCAGAACGCGAGGGATTTTCCAATAGTGTGCGCGATGGCTCCAAGTTTTAGACAGAGTGCGATGAACCCGCTGGCGGACGCTGTTTTACGCATCTGGCGGTGCGTCAAAAAATGAAACAAACCTTGAAATACGGGCATGGGAGCGGCTTAAATCCCCCCATACTGGTCGGAGTAGCCTGTGCGCAAAAAGTGGGTGCGCGTGCGGGTGTCAGCCGTGGCATAGAACGTGTTCCACGCCAGCACGTTACTACGGCCTTTGTATGATGAACGATTCCACGGCCATTCCAGATTCGGGAGAAAACGTCGCGCAGACGGAGGCGCCCGCCTGCTCCGTTTCAGCGGCGAACGTTGCCGTGCCGGCGACTCTGGAGGAAGCGATAGATCGACTCGATCTCGAAACGTCGCGCCGCGTCCAGGCAGAAGAAGCATTGCGCGAGACTGAGGAACGTTTTCGCCAGTTGAGCGAGCACACCGGAAAATTTCTTTGGATCAGCGACCCCGAAACCCGCGAGTTGCTCTATGTGAGTCCCGGCTACGAAGAAGTCTGGGCGCGCACGCGCGAAGACAGCTACGCATCGCCGGCGCATTGGAAGAATTCTTTTTCTCGTTCGGAACGGATCGGTGCTTCCGATACGGCGCAGCAGGAGCAGGTTTATCAGGTCGCCGCGCCGGATGGATCGGTGCGCTGGATTCGCGATCGGATGTTTCCGTTGCGTGACGCGAATGGAAACGTGCAACGCGTGCTCGGAATCGCCGAGGACGTGACCGACACCAAGCAAATGCACGATGCAGTCGTGAAAGCTGCGGCGCGGTCAAAGGCGTTGCTGGCGGTTTTGCCGGACTTGCTCTTCCGCGTGCGAAAGGACGGCGCGATTCTGGAATTCCATGCCGGTCCTGGAAACTCGCTGCTCATCGGCGAGGCCCATCTCGTCGGGAAGAACATCAAGCATCTGCTCTCGACGCAGCTTGCCACGGAGGCGATGCGCCACGTCAGCGCCGCATTGCGCACTCGAGAGACACAGACGTTCACCTGCCAGTATTTGCTCCCCGACGAGCTGCGCGACTTCGAAGCCCGCGGCGCCGCTTGCGCCGAGGACGAAGTGCTCGTGGTGATTCGCGACGTGACGGAACGCAAACGATTGGAGCGCGAGATTCTGGAAACGGTCAGCCGCGAACAACAGCGCATCGGACAGGATTTGCATGACAGCCTCGGCCAGCACCTCACTGGCATTACGTTCATGACCAAAGTGCTGGAACGGAAGCTGACGGCCAAATCGCTCGAAGAAGCGAAAGAGGCCGCGGAAATTGGGCGGCTGGTGATCCAGGCTTTGGCCCAGACGCGCAATCTCGCGCGCGGTTTGTTCCCGGTGGAACTCGAACGCGGGGGATTGGTGGCCGCATTGCACGAACTCGGCAGCACGGTCGAGCGCACGTGCGGGGTGAAATGTTCCGTCCGCGCCGACGAAAAAGTTTCCGTCCAGGACAATGTTTTGGCGACGCACATTTTCCGCATCGCACAAGAAGCGATCAACAATTCCATTAAGCACGGAAAGGCGAAAAACGTGGAAGTTTCCTTGGCGCCAAACGGCGATCGCATCGAACTTAGCGTGACCGACAATGGCGCGGGCATCTTGCCGGAAGCAAAAATGGATGGCCTCGGGCTGAGAATTATGCATTATCGAGCGCGGCGCATCGGTGGCTCCCTCGAAGTTGCGACCACCGAAAAGGGGGGCACGCGGATCACCTGTTTATTCCGGAACAAGTATGAATCGAATTAACCGCAACAAAGTCGCTTCGACTCTGATGGCGACGAAACGTCCGGCTGCGCCGGCGCCGGCGGCGGGCAAATCCAAGTATCGCGTCCTGCTCGTGGACGATCATCCGATTCTTCGCAAAGGCCTCGCTGAGTTAATCAACCAGGAAGTGGACCTCACCGTTTGCGGTGAAGCCGAAGAAGCGCCGAAAGCTTTCGAAGCGGTAGGTGTGCTCAACCCCGATGTTGCCGTAGTGGATATTTCCCTCAAAGGCGGCAATGGCCTTGAGCTGATCAAGAACATCAAGGCGCGGTATCCCGATCTGCCGTTGCTCGTCCTCTCAATGCACGACGAGACGCTCTATGCCGAACGCGCTCTGCGCGCTGGCAGCCTCGGTTACATCATGAAGGAAGAGGCGATCGAAAAAGTTCTCACGGCCATCCGCCACGTCATCGCGGGGGAGATTTTCCTGAGTGACCGGATGAAGGGACGCCTTCTCAACCAACTTGTGGGCGGACGCATCAAACAAGGCAGTTCTTCCATCGACAGCCTGTCTGATCGTGAACTGGAAGTGTTTCGCCTGATCGGCGAGGGGCGCGGCACTCGCCAGATTGCCGAAGAGCTTCGCCTGAGTGTTCGCACCGTTGAAGCTTATCGCGAATACATCAAGGACAAGTTGAACCTCAAGAACGGCACCGAGTTGGTGCAGCACGCTTTCCAATACGTTCACAGCGGCCTGGCCGCCTGACGCAAATCGCGTCGCCTTTTCGCGCCGGATATTGTTCGCTCTCGCGGCATGTCCGGCGCTCATGTTTTTATCGACCGCAGCCAGTTTCCCGAGAATGTCCGACGCGATCTGCTCGAATCGCTGCGCATGCGCGCCATCAACCACAAGTTTCACTACGAGAGCTACAAGCAGGCGGCGAAATGGCTGGCGCTGCACGAAGAGCATTCACCGGCCCGCACGGACGCAAGTTGTGCGCGCATCTATGTTGAAGCATTCGCTGCCGCTGCGTCGGCATTGAGTGCATCGCGCGTCCATGTCATTGGCCTTGGTTGCGGCGGCGGACAGAAGGAAGGGCGATTGCTGCAACTGCTACATGAGCAACACCGTGAACTCACTTACGCGCCGTGCGACGTGAGCCTGCCGTTAGTGCTCGCGGCGCGCGAGGCAGGGCTGCCGTTCGTTGGAGAAGGCCAGTGCAGCGCTGTGGTGTGCGACTTTGCAACGATTAAGGATTTTGCAGTGACGTTGGGGGATTCCGGCGCCTCGCGCGTCGTCACTCTATTCGGCATCATCCCGAATTTTGAGCCATCGCTACTGCTCTCTCAAATCAGTCGTTTGCTCCACGCCACCGATTTGTTTTTGTTCAGCGCCAATCTCGCACCCGGCGATGATTACGCGGCTGGCGCCCGCGCGGTACTTCCGCAATACGACAATGAACTCACGCGCGATTGGCTGATGACTTTGCTGCTCGATCTCGGATTCGAACGCGACAACGGCGAAATGACTTTTACTGTTGAAACGGATGTTCGTGGCCTGCATCGCATCGTCTCTCGGTTCGAACTGAAGCAGTCACGCGACATTCGGGTGTTTGGAGAGACCGTCTCTTTTCGCGCGGGAGAGCGCATTCGCCTCTTTTTTTCGTATCGCCACACGCGACAAACCCTGCGCGCGCTGGCGAGTGAACATGGCATCGAAATCATACACGAATGGTTGAACGATTCGAACGAGGAAGGCGTGTTTCTCTGCTGCAAAACTGCGCAGGCCTGACAGTCTAAAAAGCACCCAGTGTGTCGAGGACGGCCCGCGTGCGCGCCACTTCATGTGTGCGGAACAAGTCCGTTTTTCCGAGCGCGGCAAGCACGGCGAAGAATGGCTCGGCGCAGCGCACTTCCTCGCGGAAGAATTCGAACGCGTGTGGTAGTGCGTGGCAGATCGGAAAGCCCAGCGCCCGCAAACGAAACGTGTTCAGGAAAGCGTTCATCTGATGGCGCACGCGAACCGCGCTGTCCTGCAGGTTGCGGTAATAGAAGCCCAGCCCTGGATCGATCAGAATGCGCGTGACCCCCGCCGAGGCTGCGAGATCAATCTGGCGGGCGAAGTAATCGCGCATCATTGCCATGGGATCAGCGGAGAAATCAAAGTCGCCCACCTCGCGAACGTTCGCGCCCTGAACGTAGCAGATGATGACAGCAGCGTTATGCGCCGCCACGAGTTCATACATCCGCTTGTCAGCTTGCGTCCCCGTCAGATTCAAAACGTTTGCGCCCGCTTCCAGGCAAGCGCGCGAAACTTCCAAGTCATAGGTTTCGACCGAAACGAGTATGCCGGAAGCACGCAGGCCCCGAACGACCGGCAACAATTTCGAGTTCTGCAATGCCGCGTCCGCGCGCGCAGCGTGGGCCAGTGTGGATTCGGCGCCCACATCGATGATTTGCGCCCCTTGCGCGCGCAAAACTTTTCCTCGTTCGATGGCGGCGCCCTCCGACAGACAAACGCTTTCGCGATACCACGAGTCTGCGGACAAGTTGACGACGCCCATGATGGCGGGCTTGGAATTGAAGGCAAAAAGCTGGCCGTCGATTTCGAATTCGGCGACGCGCGCCCGCAAATCCGCTTCGTGTTGCGCGGCAAGCCGGGCGAGTTGTTCGAGTGTGAGCATCGTGCGTTTGAATTGAAATCTGGCGCGCCCGCCGCGACTCGAACGCGGGACCCTCTGCTTAGAAGGCAG